>Ga0255342_1000647_pt1 | contig 57186 bp, 45 predicted proteins | sample wastewater_treat_3_FD_192416 | JGI IMG/M metagenome (GOLD analysis project Ga0255342, IMG submission 192416) | Wastewater microbial communities from Lulu Island WWTP, Vancouver, Canada - plant14 | ecosystem: Engineered > WWTP > Wastewater > Unclassified | place: Canada: Vancouver, British...
CTATGAGTTTGATAGGCTCAAAGTGTAAGCGTGGTGACACGTTCAGCTTGCGAGTACTAATCGGTCGAGGGCTTTTCCTTTTTACTTCATTCAATGTGTTCACGCCTCGCATTACGCTTTATTCCTTGAAAAGTTTTTTCAAAAAAATTGAAGAAATCGCTTGACAAATCACTTTAAATGTGATATAATAGTTAAGCAGTTTGAAATGCACCATTAGCTCAGTTGGTAGAGCAACTGACTCTTAATCAGTGGGTCCTGGGTTCGAGTCCCCGATGGTGCACCAATTTTTTTGGCCCGTTGGTCAAGCGGTTAAGACACCGGCCTCTCACGCCGGTAACACCAGTTCGATTCTGGTACGGGTCACTTAATATAGTCGGTGCTTATGGCAATGAGGTCACACCCGTTCCCATTCCGAACACGGAAGTTAAGCTCATTCACGTTGACGATACTTGGCTGGTGACGGCCCGGGAAACTAAATCAGTGCCGACATTTATATTCCTCCTTAGCTCAGTCGGTAGAGCACTCGGCTGTTAACCGAGTTGTCGCCCGTTCGAGCCGGGCAGGGGGAGCCAAAAAAGCGTCTGCAATAGCGGGCGCTTTTGTTTTTGATATATATAAGGCAGCTTCAAAGAGCTGCCTGTTTTGTTATTCAAATTTTCCCATCGTTACCAGTCTTGCGGTGAACATCTTGCATTTGGGACAGAATGTGATGGAGCCTCTTGTTTTTCTCAGCATAGAGGAGTGGCAGGAGGGGCACTCGTGGCGGAACTCCACCGACATGGTAAATTCCTTCCTGTTCATGAACATCTCCTTGGCGATCTGCACGGAGAACTGCCTGCAATCCATGCACTGATAAAGCTCAGTGTCGCAGCTTATGTATATTTTGTCCTTTTCGTTTCTGACGAGCTGGCGGATGCTTTCGCCGTATTTGCCGTAGAGAGCGGCGCTTCTGAGCTCTTCTTCTGCTTCTTCGGTACGTTTTTTGTAGTCCTTGGTCATTAGCCTGCCGCCTACGAAGTATTCTTCCTCAAAGCCGCATTCATCGCATTTATACTTATATGATGTACCCATAGTCACCACTCCTTTCGTGTATTCTTTTATATTAACACAGTCTCAGAAAAAAATCAAGTATAATATGTTGACTTTGATGACAAAATATGTTGTAATAAATAGTTTTCTGTATTATTTTCAGAAGCTGTTGATTTTTCTGATCAACTATGATATAATAAATATAACAATGTATATAAAAAATTAATGAGGTGATGAAATGGAGATCAGACACATTAACGGAAACGATAACTTTCAGGAAATAAGAGAAATATATGAAAAGAGCTGGCAGTTCGCGTATAAGGGCATTATACCGCAGGACTACCTTGATAATATACCAAAGTCCAAATGGGGGCGGAAATATACTTAAAAACGGCAGAACGGAGATAGCTGCCTTTGATAACGGCAGGGCTGTTGGTACTGCAAGCTTTTGCTCGTCACGTTGGGAGAAGTTTGCCAGCTGCGGCGAGATCGTTACCATCTATCTGCTTCCCGAGTATATGGGCAAGGGTATTGGGGCAATGCTTCTGAAAGAGTGCATCGATGAGCTTGAGCTGCTGGGCTTTACGACTATACTTATATGGGTCCTCGAGGACAACTTCAGAGCACGCAGATTTTACGAGAAGCATGGCTTTATAAAGACCGAAGAGTATATGAACGATGTTATCGGGGGCAAGGAGCTCCGCGAAGTCATGTATCTGCGTAGGAAGTAACAGTAACTTTATACCTCAGGTGTGACGGTATTATGTGAATAAAATATGAACAAATCCATGCATTTCACGCTAAAAAACTACATTTCATGCACAAACTATTGCATTTTCTTTGATAATATATTATCATATTATACGTTGCTTGTGATGAGCAGCAAAAGAAAATACTTTAGTTGTACCCCCTTAATAAAAATCTCAGAAATAAAAACAGTAACATCCTAACCAATCTATCCCCTTGTATGACTATTGTATTTTCTGCTTCCACAAAGGGGACTCCTCTCCTTTGTGTTTCCTCACTTGAAAAACAGACTCTGCCGCGGGTCTGTTTTTTACTTTAGTTCAATACCTTTTGCTTAAAGCTCCCGGATGGCTGTATGTTCTCCCGGAGCTTTTTTCTTAGCAATACAGTTTGTTCCACAAATTTTTCTTGTCGGCTCATGGGTTAGGAGCAATAATTGTGCGACTTCCATAAACTGTGCTGCCCATGGTTGTACAAAAGGTAATTCTTTATTCTAAACCACTGTTTTTTCTTGAAAAGCCAGCGGAAAAGTGATATAATATCATTGGGTAACCATGCGATTTTAGTCTCTTTTGTACATTGAAAGGAGGAGGAAAATGACACCGAAAAAACGTATTCTTCTAATGCTCTCCGCAGGTGTTCTGCTGCTTATAGCGGCTATGTCCGCAATGCTTTCCTCGTCCGATGATATAACGAACCGATTTCAGCCCGGCAGGTTCGATATAGTTCTTGAGGAGCCTCACTGGACTCCCGACCATGACAGCGTAGTTCCCAATGAGGAGCTCCCTAAAGACCCGCAGGTCCGCAACAAGGGCGAAGTTGACGCATTTGTTTTCGTTGAGGTGACTGTGCCGTACTATGACGAGCTAATTACCGAGAGCCTTGACGGTACGGGTGCAGCTAAACTTTCTCTCCCTGTGGTGAAATTCGTGTGCAGCGGCAAAGAGCCTGCTTTCGACAGCACCGCAACGCCTGCTCAGACAGTCAGCGACGGCTGGCTGGAGCTAAGCGGAAGTCCCTCGAAGGACGAGGAGAACAAAACCTTCACTTATACCTACGCCTATGTGGGAGCCGACCCGGATTCCATGGAGGCTGTTCCTCCCGAGGCGGTAACGGGTCAGCTCTTTGACAGCATAAAGTTCTGCAATGCCCGTGAGAGCATTTCCGACACAGAGCCCTTTATCGAGAACAGGTCTGTAAATGTAATGGTTTCCGCTCGTGGGATACAGACGGAATACCTGAAGTCCGATTCAGAAACAGAGACCGATCCCGAAAAGGTCTGGCAGGTGCTCAACGGACTCGGTGAGGGAACATGATGGAGGAAAAAAAGCAGAGGCTTTCCCTTATGAGCATCATAAGGCGCATATATGACATTATAGCTACCCTGATGATAGCTCTTGCGGCTATAGTCGCTGTGCTGTGGATATGCGGCATACGTCCCTACGCTGTGATTTCGGGCTCGATGGAGCCTGCTATCCATGTGGGCAGCGTTTGTATAGTCGATCAGCACGCTTCCTTCAAGGATGTGGCAAAGAATGACATAATCGCTTTCAGGGCGGGCAGCGATACTCTCGTGACACACAGGGCTGTCAGTATAACACCCGAGGGCATAGTCACCAAGGGCGACGCCAACAACACCGAGGATGCTACTCTTGTCACAGAAGACAATTTGGTGGGGAGGACAGTGTTCTCCATACCAAAGATAGGATACATTATCAGATTTGTACACACTCGCCGCGGACTTATAACAGCGGCGGCAGTACTGGCGGCATTCATACTTTTCGGTGCCGCTGTCTCCGAAAAAAAGGAGAAAAAGAAGAAATAACAGGGGGTGAAAGGCATATGGATAAGAAAAAGCTCATAGCTGCTGCCGCAGCAGGTTCTTTGCTGGTGCTGTGCAGCCTTGCCATTGCCTACTTCACCGATTACGATACTAAAAACAACGTTTTCACTGTGGGTAACGTTTCACTGGAGCTCAATGAGGAGCACTTCACCGACGGACAGCTTGCCCGTGCAGACGTGAAGCTGGATAAGGACCCCACCGTGAAGAATACGGGAGTAAACGACGAGTTCGTTTTCCTTGAGGTAAAGGTGCCTAAGGGGGAGATAACCCTGCTTGGCAGCGACGGAAAGCCCTCGGCGGCTAAGTCCTTGCAGGAGCTTCTCAGCTTCTTCGGCGGCAGCGGAGCACAGACTGTCAGCGGCAGTGATAACTTCGCATATAACAGCAGCACCTCCTCATCCGACGGCTGGGTATTCCTTGAAAAGACCTCAGCCGAAAAGGAGGACACTTACGTTTTCGGATACAGCTCCGCGCTCTCATCGGGAGATGAGACCATAAGCCTTTTCGATAAATTCGCACTCAGAAAGTTCATCGAGGAGGAGATAGAGGGCGGTACAAAGCTGAAGATACCCGTAAATGCCTACGGGATACAGGCAGACAGTCTCGACGGAGTCAGCGGACTTCCCGAGAGCGGCAGCCTTTCGGTACAAAATCTCAGGGACATATTTGAGATATGCAGAAACAAACAGAACTGAGCGGAGGCGGGATATGAAAAAAAGAAAAGTCTTAACGGGCTCGGCTGTTCTGCTCGCCGTGCTTGCGGCAGCAGGGGGCATTATGGCATATCTCGGAGCTTCCGACGATGCCGAGAATACCGTGGAGGTCGCCCACGACAAGATAACGGTCACGGAGAACTTTCCGAAGCCCTCCGACCTTTCAAGCAATTCCAACAACTATTATACCAAGGAGGTCGCTGTCGCCAATACGGGCAATGTGGACTGCTATGTGAGAGTTTACGCGGACTTTCCCGACTCCCACACAGCAGCAGAGTCATATTACTCCGCGGACGGTGTGAACTATTACAGCGCCGTAAGGGACGCGGAGCTTTCAGGGGATACGCAGACCGATGACAACGGCAGGACGCTCCACACGCAGAGCTTTGTGAATATGCTCAACAGTCGGGACGGAGAATGGATATTCGTCCCCGATGACGACAGCAGCGAAAAGCTCAGAGGATATTTCTATTATAAGGAACCCGTGAAGGTAGGGGAGAGTACTCCCGACCTGTTCACGAATGTAATGATAAAGACAGGGGAGGCTCCCGAGTCCCTTGACCTTGTGGTCTATGCGGAATCGGTGGACTGCGTATATGAGGAAAGCGGTCAGGCAAAGACTTACGCGGACTATGCCTCCGCATGGAATGCCTTCCTGAACTGAAGGTGAATTATCTCTCGAAGGGGGGGAGAAGATTGACTGCTAACAGAAGAAATGTATTTTTCAGATTTATAGCGCTTATGCTGAGCATTGCTGTGATGCTGGGGAGCAGCTCCGTCATGGAGGCTGTAAACGGCTTTGCAGAGGAGCTTTCCGATGAGGGAGAGAAGTATTCCGCATCACTGACATGGCGTAAGGAGGACAACTCGGGCAACGCCGAGAACCCTTATGTCATCTATGATGAGGAGAGCAGGCGCGATTATATCTATCTGGGAATTAATATAAAGAACGCCAATTCAATGAGCCTTATGCCGGGAGAGTTCACGCTGAACATCTCCAGCCTTGCAGGGCTCAAGCGTGACGGCAGACTGTTCCTTGCGGTCGATGACCCTGTTTTCGCCGAGAACTGGGAGGTCGTAAGCATGGCTGCTGACGGCAGCAGCTACGTTCTTGTGAACAAGAGACCTATAACCAAGCAGGTGCTCTCGACTCTCCACTGGGAGATAAATTCCCGTGATGCAGTGGCTCTCGAGGAGGGCGACGACGAGACCTTGCAGCACTTCATGAGGACTATAAGCGCTGACTATGAGATAAACAGGTATAGCAGAGACTCCTACGGTCAGCTGCTTGACGAGGACGGAAATGTCATAGACGAGGACGGCTATCTAAGAGACGCCGACGGAAGATATGCACGCAAGGACGAAAACGGCGTGCTGCTTGGGATAGTTCCCGATAATGAGGACGATCCGCGGAACGGTCTCCTCATAGACAGCGACGGCTACTACCGCGACAGCAGCGGCAACAGACTTTTCAAAAACTCAGAAGGCGATTACATAAGAGTTGACGAAAACGGAGAGCCTCTGGACGGACCCGTTATGGGTACGCCCGTTTCCGGTTCAGCACAGTACGGAGTTCCCGTGCTGGCTTATGACGGAGAGCCTGTGGCTACAAATACCCTCGACTTCGAGTACTTCTCAAAGCATGACGAAGTCGATATAGAAGTAAGCGGCAGGGAGGTCACAGCTCTCGAGGCTGAGGACCTTAACAATAAGTACTCATGGTATAACTTCAATGTAAAGCTCAATCAGGAGAAGAACGCAAGAGGAGTTCATGACTCCGATCTGTTCATAGCCCTTGATCTTCCCGAGGGAGTTACTCCCTCCGATGTGTCTGTTCTTGACAGGAACGGCAATCCCGTTACCCTGACAACTCAGGTGATAAACGGCACGGAGCGGCTGGGCTTCTACGAATACAAGAACAGAAAAGGCGATATAAACAGTTATTCCGCAAACTATCGCGTTGGCGTACTCAGGAGCAAGATAACCGACGAGCCCGAGGACAATATCCTCAGGTTCACAGGCGTATCAAGAGTTCTCTACAATGACGAGAAGGAGTCGGAGTACAAGGACGATACCGCCAAGACTTCATTTGAGTCGGGGGATATCGACGAGGGAACTGTTATTTCCGTACCCGATTACGGCGATCAGTTCTATGACCCCGAGCATATAGCATTTGACAAGAGCAACGGCTCAAAGTATGAGAACGGCAATCATACAGACCCCGGTACAAATACGGCAAAGAAGCTCCTTTCGGGAAATCTTTTCAACGGACAGGTAGTGACCTACGATCTGGGAGTTTCCGTGAAGAAGACCACCGCGAGAAAGGGCGCTCCCGCAATGGCGGTGACCTCAGCCGATATGGTAAGGAAGGCTGTCAGCGGAGACATAAGCTATGGCGGCGAGACCATTCCCGACAGCACAAGATATGACCTTGTTGTGGGCGATGATACTCTCGGACTGGCATACGCTTCGGGCGAGGAGCCGAGAGTGCTGGACAAGGGCGAGTACACCATACTCAATGTAGTCATACCTGCCGGCATATTCCATGCCAGTGATGCTCCCGACGGCGAATACAGCGAGGGCGACGGCTATGACTATGAGCTTTACGTCAGCAATGACGGCGGCGAGACCTTTGCAAAGACTGCGGAGGGCGTCACATCAAAGACCGCAGCCCAGACCGTCAGTGTGGGCGGCGACGCATTCTACCTCGTCATAAAGGATCTCGACAAGGTAGTGGACAACAAGAAGTTCAGGACCAATATAAAATTCACTCTCGATCCCGACAAGGAAGAAAATCAGATACTCCTCAGAAGCGACAACACCTTTGAGGAGTCGGCTGCAAGAGTAGTCAACTACGGCTATATGCAGATGATATACGAGAAGGACGGAAGGCTCTATGACCTTGCGGCAGGAACAGAACGTTACAGCAACAGCGTAAACGGCAATTCTGTCATTGAGGATACGGTCAACAGCCGCACAGGCGACCTTGAAAGCGGAGCCTATCTCCGCAGGAGCTATTCCAACGTCTATCTGAGGACGGATGTTACCGAGCTTACCTCGCGCACCGAGTTCACAACTCCTCTTGCAAGAGGAAGACACTGGGACGATAATACAGCAGGCAGCATGGACAGATGGTACGGCACAGTCACCACCAAGGGCACTCTTGTTTCCGAGAATCCCGGTACACTGAAGAAGTTCACTGTCAGCGCAGCGCTGCCAAAGTACCTTGAGCTGAGGGACCCGACTCTGGCTTCCGTCAGGGAGTCCATGGTATTCTCGGGTACCGACTTCGGCAACAAGGCTGCATTCAGCGCAGATATACTCACCAGCGAGAATACCACATTCAGGCTGGTGGAGAATGCCGACGGCACCAAGACTATAGAGGTGGACTTTGACTTTACGGGAAATCCTCTCCTTGCAAGCGCACTGACATCAGTGGAGTTCAGCTATGACGTTTACGCAGAGGACGATAATCCTTATATAAACAGGGGAAAGCCGTTCAGAGTCGTTTCGTTCACAAGGCTGGGCGATCAGGGCAGAAAGGTCACAGTGGGCTCAGGCTGGAACAACGGAAGCCTTCTTGACAGCAGGACAGTCACCTCTCGCGCCGACAGCTACATCGGTACTACCGATATCGTAATGCGTACAGAGCTTGACAAGAGAGTGCTCACCGAATTCAGCAGCGGACTCTATGTACACAGCTCAATGGTGCGCGGAAGCACTGAGGAAAACCCGTCGGATTATACATACCGTCTGGGATTCAATATTTACGGAAGCGAGAACGGCTCACTGAAAGAAGCTGTGCTCGTAGACAGGCTCGAGGATCACAGGAAAAACGGTGACCCCGATTCGGGATACAATACCCAGTGGCGCGGTACTCTCAGATATGTGGATATCGGAGAGGCATACGATAAGATGGGAATGCCCGAAAATGCAAGAGTATACTATACCACGGACGAGAATGCATATATCACCGACAGAGCAATGACCTCGGAGCAGGCAGCTGATATGACAGCTCACCTTGACGCTGCAAACGGCTGGAAGCTCATGGAGAGTAGCGACAGCAGGATATGGACTGTTCCCGACAGCGAGACAGAGGACGTTTACGCCATAGCTGCTGTACTCATAACCTCGGCTGACACCAAGGCTTCCATGGACAGCATAGGCGGCGGATATGTGTTCAACTCGGCTGTTTATGTAAATATGGAGGCTCCGGAGGCGTCTGATGCGACCATCAGCCGTATGGCTGTAAACAGATTCTCGGCTATGACCACCATCGATGCTTTCGAGGAGGGCACCTCCGACGATTACGGCTATGACGACAGTAACGAGACTTATGTCACCCTTCTTAATACATTGAAGATCAAGAAGGTGGACTACGACAACCGCAGCAAGGGTCTGAGCGGTGCGAAGTTTGAGGTGCTGACATTCAATACTCCAAAGACTATGGCGGAGTATAACGCCGACAATGACAGCTTCAGACTCGACGAGATAGGGGCTGTTCAATATACGGTGTTCGATGAGAATACCTATACTTACAGCAGAAAGGTGATCTCAGAGCTTGAGGTTGACCCCAAGGGCATCATTGAGCTCAATCTCCCTCCCGGATTTTACTTCATCAGGGAGACAGAGACTCCCAAGGGCTATGACGGAGACTGTGAGCTCTACTACCTTATCTATTTTGACGATAAGGGGAGAGCAACACTGAAGAATACTTATGACATCACCGAGGACGATATGCTAGAGGAGTTCAGCAGCGGTGCAATGCTGGTGGACGACACAGACGGCGTTCAGGGACTTATAAGCGTAAGAAACAGAGCGAATACATTCGGTAAGGCAGAATTTACCAAGGAAGACTCAGACTCAGGCAAGGTGCTTGAGGGCGCGGAGTTCAGACTCATGCGCTATGACGACAACGGCGAGCTCCAGACAGTGGGTGTCAGATATGATAGTTCTGACAGATCGTATCACTGCGACGAGAACGGCACGGATACCATAACCTCCGACGAGGAGGGCAGATTTGCTGTCTCAGGTCTCACGGTGGGCACATATGCCCTTGAGGAGACAAAGGTGCCCACAGGCTATTCCGAGCCTGACAGCTTTACGGCTTTTCAGGTGAGACTGGGCAACATCGGCGCAGACGGCATGGTTGATCTTACAGACGAGGGACAGCTCAGGGATGTTTCCGTTATAGGCAACAAAGAGATACGCTCGGAGCTCAGACTGGTAAAGCACGACGAGAACGAACCCGATCAGGAGAAAAATCTTGCGGGCGCAAGATATTCGCTGTATCAGCTTAAAGATATCTCGGAGTTCAGCGACTTCACCGATGAGGAAGCCTTCCTTGCGGCAGCCAAGTCCGAGATATACGGCTGGGACGGCAAGAAAACGCTCACATACTGGACAAAGACAAACAAGGAGCTCATTACAGACGCTTCCGGAGCAGGCACTATCGACGAGGTGCTGTTCGGCACATATTTCCTGTATGAGGAGCTCGCTCCCTCGGGATACAAGAGAAACAATAACAGAAACGGCTACATCAGCAGCGATGCCTTTGTGGATGAGGGCATATTCACCGTCAGCGCAGAGAGCGCTGCGAGCCACGCCAATGCAGCCGACAAGACCTTCTCGGTAACTCATAACGACGTCCGCAAGAAGGGAAAGGCACAGATACAGAAGCTCAGCGCAGCCGACGGGACTCCTCTCGCAGGAGCACGGTTCGCACTGCTGAAAAAGCTGGGTGATACACAAAATCCTCCTCCGCTGAGCAATTACGATCAGCTGGCGGACAAGGACAGCTACGACACGGTCATCTACCACAGCGGTTCATACGACTTCCCCACAGACAGCGACGGCTGGACAAGGGTCATAGACAATCTGGACTGGGGCACATACTACTTCAAGGAGATAAGTGCTCCCATAGGCTTTGAGCTCAGCAGCGAGACAAGAGAGTTCAGGATAAGCGCAAAGACCTCAGGCTCGGTAAACCGTCTCTTTATGGACGACGATCCCAAGAGCGGAAGTGCTGTGCTTGAGAAGTACGAAAAGGACAGACCCGAGGTAAAGCTTGCAGGAGCAAAGTTCGGACTGCTCCGTAAGCTTGCAGACGGCACATCAAAGCGCTGCAGCGTCATACTCAGCGGCGGTGTTTACAGAATTGCCGACAGCACAGATGTGGGAGCGGTCACAGAGCTTATCACAGATGCTGACGGAAAGATCAGCGTTGAGGGGCTTGAGTGGGGCACCTATGAGTTCATCGAGACAGAGCCTCCTCAGGGCTATGCGGCAGCGGTAGTTGACAGCTTCACTGTTGACAGAGACAGCTGCGGTTCGCAGATATACCGCAAGTGCGAGGAGCCCAGAGCAAAGGCGAATATCCTCATAGACAAGGTGCTTCCCGAGGGCGTGGACTACTCCGATGCATTCGGAACTCCCACATTCATCTTCAGGATAACCGAGATCAACAGTATGACAGATCATACTCCGAAGGCGAACGGAATGACCTATACCGAGTTCATGAGCTTTGCCGAAGGTGATACCGAGGGACATACATCGGTATCTGTTGCACAGGGCGTCTATATGATCGAGGAGGTAAGCGTTTCACGCTATGAATTCATGCAGCTCAGGACAGTGGACAGCGACACTGTTCCTCAGTACAGAGCTGAATACAGCAACAAGATAGAGCGCTATGACACCCTCAGCCACGTTACAGCGGCACAGAACCGCTTCCCTGCGGCAAACAGGTACATCACGGGACTGAGAGCTGTTTACGACGGATTTGTACCCGTTTCGGGCGCCGAAACATCAACATACAGAATACCTCTTGACGATATCGTCATCAGCCGCACGGACAGCAAGGACGAGACGGAGATACTCACCGCCGCGCAGAAGGCTGCCCTGACTTATACGGGCAATGACGGATACAGCGTTCAGCTGGTGAATGACGGCGGCACATATTATCTTGAGGTGCCCAACACCAAGGACTACAGCCTTGCAGGCAGGAGCATAACGGTCACTGACGGAACAAACGGCATAGCCGCGGAGCTCCAGATAAGCTACGAGGGCGCAAAGTCCGATATAAAGAAGTATGTGACTCTGAGACAGGACAGTGACAACTGTTCCGTATTCGGTGAGGATGAGACCTCAGCTGACGTTATATTCACAAAGAGCGCTGATACGGGAGATATCACAAGCAATATGTCCGATCCCGGGAACAAGCTGAATATCATCGCTCCGGGATACAAGTTCATGTGCTGGCAGTACGAGGACGAGGACGGACAGCTCACCGACATGATATTCAATAATGAGCAGGAGATACAGGACTTCATATTCAGCAGCGAAAACGAGGGTGTCTCCACTTTCACCTTTGTGGCTCAGCTGGAATACGTTCCGAGAACTATGGCAAAGTTCCTTGTGGGAAGCAATAACGGATTTGACGGTAAGAAAGCGACTCAGAACGGTGCAGATATAAAGAGCAGGATGAGCTGGCTCTGTGCAAGAGACGATGATTCTACTTATACTTCCAGTCTTAATCTTGAGCAGTCAGGTGTAAGAAATGGTTATGCTATAGACTGGCGCCTTGCTTCTATACAGCACTGCACTGAGAGCGATTATCAGAGAGACCTTGCTAATGGTCTTATTTACAGAGAAGTATATCTGTCGCCTGCTGAGGGAGCGGCAGACTACGATCCCGAGTATCCTGTTCCAGTAAAGGGTTATACAGTACTTGATCCCGCAACGGATATGTATACACTGTATATCTTTACAGAAGGAATAGATTCAAAGATACTGTTGCCTTCAAATTGTTACAACATGTTCATAAAGGTAAGAAAGATCAAGGATCTTTCGGGACTTGAATACTGGGATACCTCACAGGTGACCAATATGAAGCAAATGTTCAAGGATTTGGCATTGTATTCAAATACTACGGCAGATACTCCTATAGATATGACTCCCATACAGAACTGGGATACTTCCAGCATTACAGATATGGAAGGAATGTTCTATAACTCTAATAGCCAAAGAGTTTACTATACAGGGTTTGATCTGAGCAACTGGGATCTTTCAAATGTAACGAAAATGAATGATATGTTCAGAGGCAGTTACAATACACATCTTTCTGAGATCATGTTCGGCGGAGAGCTTACCAGTGTTACGACTATGCAAAATATATTTAATGGTGTTCAGGGGCAGGTCGATGCAGCTGCTCTCATAAGCACATGGAAACTTAAAGGTTCAAGTTTACTGACTAAGGGAAATGCCGCAAGGAGCACAGGTAAAACGGATATCGCAGGTACTTATACTACCGCAGACGGCGTTACTGTTACGATAAACAGCAGCGGATTGATGACCTTCAGTAATTACTGATCACTTACCCCCTCGGGAAACCGAGGGGGTGTTTTTCTTTTGGCTTGATTTTTGCGAGGATATATATTATTATATAGTAGGAGGTAAAGGATATGAGAGCTATTATACTTAATTCCGGAAGAGGAAGCCGCATGGGCAGCCTTACTGCCGCACAGCCGAAATGCATGACGGAGATATCTGACAGCGAGACTATACTCAGCCGTCAGCTCACACTGCTTGCGGAAGCAGGTATCACAGATGTTGTAATAACTACGGGGGCTTTCAGCGGCGAGCTGATCAGCTATTGCGATGATCTGGGGCTCCCTCTTGATATAAAATTCGTACATAATCCCGATTTTGCACAGACCAATTACATATATTCGATCTTTCTTGCGGAAAAGCTTCTCCGCGGAGATGATGTCATACTTATGCACGGCGACCTTGTTTTCGAGAGAGCGGTTTTTGATGAGGTCGTCTCCTGCGATGGCAGCTGCATGGCGGTGAGCCTGTCGGCACAGCTCCCCGAGAAAGATTTCAAGGCGGTCATAGCTGACGGCAGAGTGAAAAAAGTGGGGATCGAGTTCTTTGGCAAGGGAGCTGCAGCGGCGCAGCCGCTGTACAGGCTCACCGCCCGTGAGTGGGAGCGGTGGCTTGACAGGATATGTGCATACTGTCAGAGCGGTGACTCCGAAAAGCGCCGCTGCTACGCGGAGAATGCCCTTAATGAAATAGTTATAAAGGACATTGCTCCCCTTGATACGGGAGAGCTGCTCTGCGCGGAGATAGATACTCCCGAGGATCTTGCAGCCGTAAAGGAAGCGCTGCGAAAGGCAGAGGAGAGAACGGTATATATGTGCTTTTCCACGGACATCATACACAGTGCTCATATTGCCATGGTAAAGCGCGCTTCAAGGCTGGGAAAGCTAACCATTGGAGTGCTTTCCGATGAAGCCGTAGCAAGCTACAAGCGCTATCCGCTGCTTCCCTTTGAGGAGCGCAGGACCATGTTCGCCAATATCAAGGGAGTTGAACGGGCTGTGGAGCAGAGACAGCTGAGTTACAGAGAGAATATACTGAAATACCGCCCCGATATAGTTGTCCACGGCGATGACTGGACAGAGGGCTTCCAGAAGCCCATCCGTGACGAGGTAAAAAAAGCTCCTCGACAGCTATGGCGGCAGACTGGTGGAGTACCCCTACTCCAACGACAAGAAGTACAGAGAGCTTGACAAGAGAGCAAGGGCGGAGCTGTCTCTCCCCAACTTCCGACGGGGCAGGCTGAAAAAGCTCATCGGCATGAAGAAGCCGGTCACAGCTATAGAAGCACACAGCGGACTTACGGGACTTATTGCCGAGAATACCGTGGTATACCAGAGGGGCGGAGCGCGGCAGTTTGACGCCATGTGGATAAGCTCCCTCTGCGACTCCACAGCCAAGGGAAAGCCCGATATAGAGCTTGTGGACATGACCAGCCGATACAGGACCATCGATGATATAATGGAGGTCACTACCAAGCCTATCATCTTCGACGGGGATACGGGCGGACTTACCGAGCATTTCGTCTACACCGTAAGAACACTTGAACGAATGGGCGTTTCCATGGTGATAATCGAGGACAAGACGGGACTGAAGAAGAACAGCCTTTTCGGCAACGAGGTAAAGCAGACACAAGCGGATATATCGTCATTCTGCGAGAAGATAAGGGCAGGCAAGAAGGCGCAGAAGACTGCCGACCTGATGATTTGCGCCAGAATAGAGAGCCTTATCCTCGAAAAGGGCATGGAGGACGCTCTTGAGCGAGCTTTCGCCTATACGGAGGCAGGTGCCGATGCCATAATGATACACAGCCGCAGCAAGAGTCCCGAGGAGGTCATGGAGTTCGCAGGGCGCTTCCGTGAAAAGGACAGCACCACGCCCCTTGTGGCAGTTCCCACATCATACAGCAGTGTTACCGAGGAGGAGCTGAGCGCCTGCGGCATAAACGTGGTGATATACGCAAATCAGCTGACACGGTCGGGCTTTCCTGCAATGCAGAGGGCGGCGCAGCTCATACTGGAAAATCACCGCGCAAGGGAGTGCGACGACATATGTTTGCCCTTCCGCGAGATAATCAGGCTCATACCCGAGGAGGATTGACATGGACGCAAAAGCATTTATGGATATCATAGGCGCGGACTTCTACACAGGAGTCCCTGACAGCCTTTTAAAGTCCCTTTGCAGTTGCCTTGAGGACAGCTGGGGCAATGACCCTCACCACCACCTTATCGCGGCAAATGAGGGCTGCTGCGCGGCTCTGGCGGCAGGATATCACCTTGCAACGGGAAAGGTGCCCGTGGTGTATATGCAGAACTCGGGAGAGGGCAACATGATAAACCCTGCGGCTTCCCTGCTGAGCAGGGAGGTCTATGGCATACCCGTGCTGTTCATTATAGGCTGGAGGGGAGAGCCCGGGGTTCACGACGAGCCTCAGCACATATATCAGGGCAGAGTCACCCTGAAGCTCCTTGAGGTCATGGATATAGACTATTTCATCATGGACAGCTCCACCGCTGCCGAGGAGCTCAGTGCAGCTTTGGAGGGCTTCCGTGAGGTGTTTGCACAGGGCAGACAGGCTGCCATAGTGGTTCGCAAGGGAGCTCTTTCCTATGAGGGCGGAAGTAAACGCCGCAGAAAGGCTGCCATGCTCCGCGAGGAGGCTATACGCCGTATCACAGCAGTGTCAGGCGATGACCCTGTCATCTCCACCACAGGCAAGGCAAGCCGAGAACTGTTCGAGCTCCGCGAGGGCGCTCATCAGGGACACTGCCGCGATTTCCTTACCGTAGGCTCCATGGGGCACAGCTCCTCAATAGCTCTCGGAGCAGCTTTGCAGCAGCCCCATAAGCGCTTCTGGTGCATTGACGGCGACGGAGCAGCTCTCATGCACATGGGAGCACTGGCGGTCATAGGCACCACAGCTCCGCCAAATCTGGTGCATATAGTCATAAACAACGGAGCCCACGAGTCCGTGGGCGGTATGCCCACTGCGGCGGCAAAGCTCAGGCTTGCGGATATAGCCGCCGCCTGCGGCTATCCCTACACCGTCACCGTGGACAGTCCCGAGGGGCTTGACAGAGAGCTTGCCGCCGCAAGGGACCGCGGACAGCTCAGCTTCATAGAGGTCATATGCGATGTGGGAGCCCGTCCCGAGCTGGGCAGACCTACCACTACTGCCATGGAAAATAAGCAGAGCTTCATGTCATATCTGTAAAAAAGCGCTGCACCGCGGATTACCGCAGTGCAGCGCTTTATTCGTATGTACATTTATTATCAGGCGTCGTAGTAGATAGAGCCGTCTTCAAGGCTCTGGAGTACGGTCGCACAGAGCTCCTTCCACTGTGCTACCTCAGCCTCATCGTAGGAGATGACCTTCTTAGCCCATGTGCTGCAGTGTGCGCAGGCATTGGGAGCGGTCTGACCCTCTTCGAGGATGTCGTTAACACAGAGTGAATTTGCACAGTTGTTGTTATTGATGAAGTGCTCAAGGAAGCCGTCCAGCTTCTTGTTGTCAACATAGAGCTTGGGCAGGTGCATAGTTCTGCCGTATCTCATCATAGCCTCGGGCTTGAGCTTTTCCATCCATCTCATGATAGGAGCTCCGGGAGGAGGTCCTATAGGAGGCTCGCCGTTAGGGCCGGGCTGTGCCCAGGGGGGAGGTCCGCCTGCGCCTGTTGCCCAGGGGGGAGGTCCGCCTGCACCTGTTGCCCAAGGGGGAGGTCCGCCTGCGCCTGTTGCCCAAGGAGGAGGTCCACCTGCACCTGTTGCCCAAGGGGGAGGTCCGCCGGCACCTGTTGCCCAGGGGGGAGGTCCGCCTGCGCCTGTTGCCCACGGAGGAGGTCCGCCTGCATTCTCTGCTGCGGGAGCACCGCCTGCTGCAGGAGCACCCTCGGGAGCACCAACAGGAGCACCTGTGGGAGCTGCGCCCTGTGCAAGGGGATCCTTTTCATCGGGTCTTGTAGCTATTGTCTTAGCCTGCGGCCAGTTTACGATATCGAGGAGGTTTCCGTCATAAGATTCTTCCATGTAGCCCTTTACGACCTTGTGGAGGAAGTCTGTTGTTCTTGTTCTGTCGATAAGCTTGATGGAGAAGTGCTTGTTGCCTGTCTCCTCAGCCAGCTCTCTGTAGTAGTGAACGTCCTCGGGACGGATGAACTCTGCTGTAAGGATAGCTGCGGGGTGAGTTACCTTCTTGTATGCGCAGTTTACCAGTGAATAGTCCATGGAGAACCTCTCAGGGTCTGAGTGACCTACGAAGCATCCGTGAGCCAGTCTGAAAGGACATTCTCTCAGGCAGAGGTTGTTAGCGATGACACGGAGATGAAGATCTGTGTCCTTATACTGAGTAAGGAGCTTTCTGAGCAGATCAAATCTTCTGTTGAAGCCGTGGTCGAGAGTGATCTCGTCAACGCCCCAGTTGCGCCAGTACTCGATGTGCTGGATAGTTGTGGGGTAAGCGTAAAGACCGAGAGTAACGAAAACGTCCTTGAACTCTCTCTTTACATACTTGATGAGGATAGGGGAATTGAGAGTGAAAGCTCTGATACCCATATCGTACATCTGGTGGATAAAGTCACGGATCTGCTTGCCGACAACGGGGTCGATCTCATTCTGATCCATTGACAGAGGATTTATCAGGTAGTTGAAAGTGATGTCGCGCTTCTTACATTCATTTACATAGTCAGCGAGCTGATCCAGTGTAAAGTCAGGAATGATAGAAGCGGTACGGCCTCCGGGGAGTCCGTCACGTTTCAGCTTTCCGAAGAAGCTGGTGATCGCGTGCTTTTTGTCATACTGGTCTACGAAATCGAAGAGCTTGTAATCAAAATTGCAACCGAGATCAAATGAAATTGAATCCTGATTCATGTGGTTACACATCTCCCTTAAAAAGTAAAGTAAGGACTTTTTACACCTTGTAATATCTTTTTGAAGGTATACGCTTGGAAAAAGCGGGTCTTGTCAATTCTGTAATGTAAGTTTTGTGCGTAATATCGCGGATATATGTGCTTTTTACCGCGACAGCCCCATATTAAAATTATACCATTTTTTGGTGAAAGTGTCAATATAATCTTATGTAACTTATTGGAAGCGCAAAAACGTTTATTTTTGTAGAAATCGACCAATCACAGCACGATAATTTTGAGGATAACGCTGTGAGCAGCTGGAATTACCCTTTATCTCGGCAATAATACAGTACGGATAACAAAAAAGAAACATATTTTCTTTTTTTGAAAGCTCTTGACAAAGAGAAGAATAAGGTTTATAATATAAAAAGAACGGATGTTCGATAAGGAGGTGCGGCATGGAAAAAACTTATATAGCTATCGACCTGAAGTCCTTTTATGCTTCGGTGGAGTGCGTGGAACGGGGGCTTGACCCCCTCGATACAAATCTTGTGGTGGCGGACAAGAGCCGCACCGACAAGACCATATGCCTTGCGGTGTCGCCGTCGCTGAAAGCCTGCGGCATTCCCGGCAGGCCCCGGCTTTTCGAGGTGGTGGCAAAGGTGGCTGACGTAAACGCCGCGAGACGTTACAGAGCGCCCCGCAGGCGCTTCACGGGACAGTCCCATCTGGCTTCGGAGCTTGCTAAGGACCCGTCGCTGGAGCTGTCCTACATCGTGGCACCGCCCCGTATGGCACATTACATTGCCTACAGCACAAGGATATACCAGATATACTTAAAGTACGTCGCTCCCGAGGATATCCACGTTTACTCCATAGACGAGGTGTTCATCGACGCCACGGCTTACCTGAAGACCTACGGCATGACCGCTCATGAGCTGACCATGGCTATGGTCAGGGACGTTCTGAAAACTACGGGCATTACCGCTACGGCAGGCATAGGCACCAATATGTACCTGTGCAAGATCGCCATGGATATAGTGGCAAAGAAAATGCCTGCGGACAAGGATGGTGTCCGCATAGCAGAGCTTGACGAGATGTCCTATCGCAGACTTATGTGGGACCACCGTCCCCTTACGGATTTCTGGCGTGTGGGCAGGGGCTATGCCAGCCGCCTTGAGCACAGCGGCATATTCACTATGGGGGATATCGCCCGTATGTCCACCACTGAGTTCGGAGAGAAGGCTCTGTACAAGATGTTCGGCGTCAATGCGGAGCTCCTCATCGATCATGCATGGGGCTGGGAGCCCACTACTATTGCCGATATCAGGAGCTATCGCCCCGAGAGCAACAGTATCAGCTCGGGACAGGTGCTCCAGGAGGCTACGGAGAACGATACTGCCCGTCTTATAACGTGGGAAATGGCTGACCTGCTGTCCCTTGACCTTGTTGGGAAGGGGCTTGTTACGGATCAGCTCACCCTTACCATAGGCTACGACGTCAACAACCTGCGGAGAGAGGACGTAATGCGAAGCTATGAGGGCAGGGTAACTCTTGACCACTACGGCAGGGCTGTGCCCGTACACTCCCACGGCACCATAAATCTCACTGCTCCCGTGTCCTCCTCAAAGGTCATAACCGAGGCGGCTGTGGAGCTTTTCGACCGCATCACCGACGGCATACTCTGGGTACGCAGGATAACCATATGCGCCAACAGGGTGGTGCCTGCGGAGTCGGTGCAGGAGGAGTTCCGTCAGCTTGACTTCTTCACCGATCCCGAGGAGGATCAGCGCCGCAGAGATGCAGAGGAGCGTGAGCTGCGGCGTGAGAGGTCGCTCCAGCTGGCAATGCTGGATATAAAGGAGCGCTACGGCAAGAATGCTCTGCTCCGCGGAGCAAATTTCCGCGACGGAGCCACTGCCCGTTTACGCAATCAGCAGATAGGCGGACACAGGGCATAGGAGGGATGATATGTCAGACAGCTATAACGATATAATCGGTCTGCCCCACCATGTTTCGCAGACCAGACCACAGATGTCGCGCCGTAACCGTGCGGCGCAGTTTGCGCCCTTTGCGGCTCTTACGGGCTATGACGAGGCAGTGAAGGAGTCGGCTCGCCGTACCGACAGCAGGGCGGAGCTCTGCGACGACGATGCGGCTGAGCTGAATAAAAAAATACAGCTCATAGGGGCGCGTATCGCCTCTGAGCCGTTCTGTGAAGTGACCTATTTCGTCCCCGACAAGCACAAGGCAGGCGGTGAGTACATAACAGTTTCGGGCAATGTCCGCTTCATAGAGGAAGCCACGCGGCAGATGGTGTTCTGCGGCGGTCTGAGGATACCTCTTGACGATATAGTGGGCATAGTCCTGTAAAAAGAGCAACAGCCCTACCTCCGCCCAATCGGAGATAAGACTGTTCTGATCTGCCCTCTTACAAAAGGAAGGATAGCAAAAAGGAATTACTTACAATATATCACAAAGACCGCCTATAGTCTTTGTAGGGTGTTCGCAACGATCTCTGCGTGATACTGTATATACCCGCTGCCCCGAGCTATCCTGTCGGAAACGGCGGGTACAGCAAACCCGAAAGCAGGTGGGGGAGTATAGTGCGGAGTCTCCCCGCCTGCGGGTCTGTTGACTGAGAGGTATTGCCGCATCAGCGGCTTATTTTTTCGGTCAGGATCTGTTATCGGGGAAGGCTGTGATCTTGCCGAGGGTATACTGCTGTATAAGTAATGTGTCTGTAACATTGTATTCGCCGCTCATATCCACATCGGCAGCCAGTGAAGCGATATTGCTGCTGAATGTGCCGCTTATGAGCCCCCCTTCTTGCTGCGATGACGTCGAATGCATCAACGCTTCCGTCGCAGTTGATATCGCCGAGGACAAAGGTGACGGGAGAGGGGCCGTCGACCTTTGTGCCTGAAACAGCGCCTATTGCCTCGTCGATATAGAAGTTGCCCGTGCCCTCTGTGGTCTCAACATAGAGCAGAAGGTCTGAAGCTCCTTCAGGGATCTTGAAGTTTGTATTTGCCAGCTGCACATACTGACCCTTCAGGGCAGTTGCCTGTGCGATGTGGGCGAATTGGGTCTCTCCCGCAGAGTCTGCGTACTGCAAAGAGAGCACAAATTCCTGTGTGGGGGTGCTGCCCTCAAGGTACTCGGCGCACACGCTGAAGCTGTACTCGCTGCCGGGCTTGAAGACATCGGTGCTGAGGGACTTCTGGAGACCGTTCCAAGCCTTCTCACGGTTCTGTGAGAGGAGAGCCTCCTTATCCTTGTAGGGGGTACGGCCGCTGAGTGTAGCCTCTGCTGCGCCGTGACCCTCCCAGCTGAAGGTGTCGCCCTCAAAGGTGTCGTGGAAATAATAGCCGTTCTCATCAGGGTCTGTATTTATGGGAGGGGTAACAGGTTCACTCGGCTGATCATTTCCACTGCCGCCCTCAAGAGTTACTACGAATGTGGAGACGCTTCTTGCAGGGAGCTGAGCCCAGAAGGAGTCTCCGCTGTATTCGAGGTTTTCCGTTTTTGCAAGATTTTCGTTGCTTGTGGTCCTCCAGCGGTCAACATCGGAGATGTTCTTTCCTACGGAGAACTGCTGTGCGTAGCCTTCGTCGCTGTTGTTTACGGCAACGATGGTCACCTGATTTTTGTTATTCTTGTAAGCCGAAACGAGAACGTTTGTGGCAGGCTGCTCCGTAGCGTCAACGCGGACATCGCCGGGACGCACGAACTTGGAGAACTGCGCCATGCAGTAGCCGCGCTTGCTTATGGTGCTGTTTTCGTTCATGGGGCTGTAGTTTCTTCTGATATACCACCATACATAGGCGTTGAGGTTGCCCACAACGAGACCGTTGTGGATATTCTCGGATACCTTTATGGCTTCGGGCCAGCGCTCGTTGGAGTTTGCCTCGCTGTTGGGGACGTATACCTCGGTCATCCAGATCTCCTTGCCGCTGTTTTCGAGGGCAGGGAAGTCCATCTGACTGCGCTGAGTGCCGTAGAAATGAGTTCCGAAGAGGTCGGTGTTGTTGTAAGCCGCAGAGTTATTGAGGATAGCGTTATAGATATCCTTGCGGTACTGGAAGCTCTCGGGAGACATGAGCTTTGCCTTTGTGCCCGATGTTACCTGCTTGCCGTACTGCGCGATGAATGAGGCGAGGTCGCTTGCGCTCCAGTAGGTCCAGTCCGCAGCGTAGTCAGGCTCGTTCTGGACGGATACCGAGTAGAGGTTGACGCCCTTGCTCTCCATAAATTTAACATAGCTGTTGAGGTGCTTTGCATAGTCAGCCCACTTGTCCTTCCTGAGCTGATACTTACCGCCTGCAACGCCGCCGTTGACGGTGTTTCTCATAGAGGCGGGAGGGTTCCAAGGTGTGGCGAATACGGTAGCTCCCAGCTTCTGTGCAGCCAGCGCGGTGGGGACAGCTCTGCTCCATGAGTTGCTGTCGTCGCTGACGTAGATACGGAGAATGGTGAGACCAAGCTCGTCATCGCCGTTTCCGAAAGCCTTCTGCACCTGAGCGGAGGACATATCCGAGCCCACCCATTCGGGGAGGTTGATACCGCCGAAGCCCCTGATGGTCTGATAGGTCTTGGAAGTATTGATAGTACATAATGAGGCAGCATCTGCCGTAAAGCAGGGAGCTGCGGGAACAGAAGCGGCAATGAGAAGTCCGCTGATAACAGCAGAGACTACCGCTTTTGCAGCTTTTACAATTTTCAATTTTATCACTCCAAATATATAATATCCCTTATAGCTTCTCTATTGCTATATGTTTATTATAAACAAAATATGAATTGATAACAACCTATAAAATAAATATTTGGTGGACAAAATGAAGAACTTGCAAAAATTGCCCGTACTGACCAATTATTGCGGAAAGTACGGGCTTTTTTGAACTATTGTGTCAGCTTCGTAGGCTGCGTTTTTGTAGTTTGAAATGTCTGTTTTTTGTCAGGCATTGTCAGATGACCTGATGCCGCGGCATACTCTTTCGGAGGCCTTTTCGGTGACGGCTTAGGTGTATCGGGAGGATACTCCGATGGCGTACAGAGATAGTAGTCATTGACGCTGTCGATGTGTACCGCACATATCTCGTCGGGAGAGTATCCGTCATAGACGAACAGGTAGACATATATCGTTTCGCCTGTGTTGCTTTCGGCATAGAAGGAGTCGATCAGCTCCGATACCCTGTTGAAGTCGGCGGTCTCGCCTGTGAGCTCATAGTATGTATCAGAATGCGTAAAGGCTGCGGGAACAGTGGGATTGACAGGTGCTACCGGTATATCGCCCGAACCTGCGGTCGTGCTGCCTGCCGGCATCGTAACCACAGGCGGCATAGCGTTGATCGTGGCGGCTGTTGAACCTGATATTACAAATGCGGTCGTCATTGTGGCTGAAGTCCTTACGGCTTCCTTTGTGACGGAGGTAGTGGACTGTGACGCAGGAATGGTGGACAAGTGTTTTGAAGTTGTTATGACGGGTCTTGTAGTGGCGGAAGTGGTTTTGGTGGTGGTCCTGATGGTAGTGACAGTTGTTCTTCGTGTTGAGGATGAAGTAACGCGGCTGTTGGGAGGAGACGGCTCCTCGGACTCGCGCTCGTAAGTCTGTGTAGTCCTTGCAGGAGAGGTCATCTCCGTGCCCGAAGCGGTTGTCCGCGATGGAGCGGAGGTTCCCGAGGGAGTCCTCGGGGCAGTGGTGTGAGCTGTGCTCACAGTGGAAGCCGTGGCGGAAGAAGCCGCCGTGGCTGCGGAGGTGCCGCTATCCTTTGAAGTGACAGCGGCAGTGGTCGTCGTGTCCGCATATGCGGCAGTCAGGGCAGAGGTGGTCTCTGCGACAGTTTCCACGGTAGTTGCAGCAGAAGTAGTAGTCACAGCTTCAGGTATCCTGAAGTCGTCGTCCTTGGGAGCTATCCTGCTGAGGAGATCGGTCTTCCAGATACCGATGCCCAGCATTATCATTATACAGCAGCTCAGGGCAACGGAAGCGCTTTTTATGTATATGGCTCGTTTTCTTTTCTTTTCTGCAAGGTATTCATCTCTGCGCCGAAAAACCCGATCTGCGATCTTGTTATAGTCTCTCATACTCAAAGCCCTCCTTTTCAAGCTTTGATCTCAGCGCAAGCTTTGCTCGGTACAGGAGATTTTCTATCTGTCGGTTGCTTTTGCGCATGATAGCAGCAGCCTCAGAATTGCTCAGTTCCTCAAAGAAGGTGAGATAAAGCACCTGTCTGTAGTCTGAGTTCAGAGTCTCCATAGCTCTGTGCAGAGAGATCTTTTGTTCCTCGCGCAGGTAGTCCTGCTCGATACTGCGCTCATCGGAGATGTCATAGAGATCATCGACAGTCCTGTCCGAAATGTGCTTTTTCCTGCGCATACCGTCGATGGCGGCGTTGCGGCCTATGGAATAGAGCCATGTTTTGAAGGAGCTCTTTCCCGAAAATCTCGGTTTTTTTACAGCCAGCTTGAAGAATGTTTCTTCAGCAAGCTCCTCGGCAAGACAGAAATTTCCTGTTATGCCGTTGAGATAAAGTACGAGGCCGTCGTTATAGTCCCGTATGATCTCGGTCAGTCCGTTATCGTCACCGCTGAGGTAACGAAGATAGCTTCCCGCACCGTTATCCATGAGCTCCTCCTTTCTTAGGATAGTATCTCTCTATGATATAGACGTATGAGCGGCGTTTTTCTCTCAGTCAGAGAGAAAATAGCCTGCAAGGACTCCTCTTGCCTTGTCGTACTCAAAGGTACAGGTGGAGAGGAGGACGAGCCTTTTCTGTGACAGCTCATCCGCAGTGATATCGCTGTGATAGGCTGCCGTATGGAGCAGCAGCTCAGCGTAATCCCTGCGTTCCTTGTCGGTGATGAATACCGTGTTGTAGACAGGGGAGTCTGAGGGGACTGTGAGATAGGCAAAGAACTCTATATCCTCCCTGCCCCTGTCGGTTATGATGCAGCCCTGTCTGTGACTGTCCATATAGGAGCTGTCCCTGAACAGTCCCACAGGTGCGAACATTGCCATATTTTCGTAATTATGGGCGTAGATTATCGAGTTGTAGCCTGAAAAGTCTCCTTCGCAGCGATAGTCCAGCACGGTGAGCCCGAATGGGTCGAATTCGCCGTCGAGACCGTGGCTGAGGTAGAAGCTGTTGTCATCGCCCTGAGCTATGGGGTAATCCAGTCCCGTATCGGGGACATACAGCCAGCCCACAGCGTCTGAGCAGACCTCCCTGACAGCTTCCACAGGGGAGATATCTGGAGCTGTGCCATTCTCCGCTGTTGCCGCCTCGGTATCGGGAGAAATGGGCTTCGCGGCAGGTATATTGTCCACATCGGGGCGCACCTGCTCAAAAAGCTTCTCCTGTTTTTCGCGAGCCTCGGATATACGTTTTTCGGGCAGATATATCTTCTGCCGATACCGGTATACCGCAAAAGCTCCCGAAAACAGGAGAAGCAGTATTATTGCTATAAGAAATGCCTTTTTCATTGTTGTTCCTCTGAGTGTTTCCTGCGCTTCTTTATCAGCAGCAGGAGCAGCATAAGGAATACCAGTCCAGCCATGCCTGCGATGCTTATCGTCCAGAAGCTGTCCTTAGCGGAGAGAAATCCCGTATTCGGGGGATCGTACTCCTCGTCCACAGCGGCATAGAATATCCACTTGAAGATTATCTCGCCCTCCACATGGCGGTCGCCGTTCTTGTCGCGGACTATGGTTATGCCCTTGTCGGTGACTATGCGGGAGCCTTCGTCGATATGGCTGGAATCCTCGCTGAGTCCCGACCATACCACGCTGCATGAGAGGGTATGGCTGTCGCCGGGCTGATAATAGCCGAGGTCCTGGATCTCCTGAGTGAGGTCGATATTGCCCTTGCCGTTTACATTGCCCTCAAAGAACTGCTCTCCGTCGAGACGCATGGTGCATTCCACTTCCTCCTCAAGGTCTATCTCGCCGTTTTTGGAGACAGGCTCCACATAGAAATAGATGTGGTAAGCCTTGTCCTCGCGGAGATTCATGAGCTGGACGTCCTTGGTATAGGTCTCGCCGTAGGTCATATCCTCAACGTGGAAGAAATACTCTCCCGTGCTGCTGCTGACCACATTTCCGTCTGAGTCCATAGCAGTCAGGTCGGAGGGGAGTCCCTTTACGGCTCCGTCAGGCAGCTGAACAGCTGCCGAGGTCTGTGCAGGAACGGAAAAAAGGAGGAAAGAGCTGCACAGAGCAGCAATGAATGCTTTTACTCTCATGCTCTTTCCTCCTTTTGTTATGACTTATGCTGTTTGATCGCGATCTTTATTGCTTTGTCCATGTGATAGCGTCGCCGCTCTTTGCAGCTTCTGCAGGAGCCCATGCGGAATTTACGCCTACAACATAGCTTGCATCTGTCTTTCCCTCATCAGGTGATATCTGAACGCTGTCGAGGCCTACTGTGAGGTCATAGGTAAGGTCTGTGAATGCCTGATTCTTTACGGCACCGTCCAGAGTTACCGATGCGACCAGCTTATCGCTTGTAGCACCTGCTGCAAGTATCTTGTTGAGGTAGAAGTGACCGTTAGTGGTCTTGCTGTCGCCGGCGAAGTCGTTGAGGTATGTCCAGTTGTCGGCGAAGTTCTCAGCGAGATTGATGTTGATGATTATATTGTCGTCGGTGCTTGTGGTATCTCCGTCAGCGCCGCCGTATGTAAGAACTATCTTGTTGTTTGCTGAGTCATATACAGCTGTTGTATTATCTTCGGTGATAGCAGGGAGATTCTTGGAAGCTGCAAGCTTTACAGCAGCGATCTGCTCGGCTGTGGGAACGCTGTTGGCAACATTCTGAAGATTGAGGATATCAACAGTAAAATCGCCGTTGTCAAGAACTGCGTTATTGAGCTTGTAGTAATCTGTGCCCTTCTTGTAGTAACCGCTGAACGAGTAGGTCGTACCGTCTATCTGTCTGCGGAAGATATAGAGACCGTCTTCAGTGGGAGTGAAACCATGGGAATCTACCAGAACAGCGCCGTCCTTGAACTCATATCCGAGAGCGGTAGCGTCTGCTTCGGCAGCAGCTGTGCCCTTGATGACTACCAGTTCGCCTGTCTGGTAGGTCTCGCGCCAGTTGCTCTTTGAGGTGTCGATCTTTACAGCATTTGCGGGAATTGTTGCAGCGATGGCAACACCTGCGGGATCGAGGACCTTGCCTGAGATAACGTGTGTGAGGTCCATTCTTACGAATGCGTCAACGTTGCCTGTGTTGACAGCCGAAACTTCCTTCTTTATGGTCTGACCGGGAAGCCAGTCATTGTTGGGAGGAGTAAATGTTTCGGTAATGGAAACGCCGTAGTCGGCAGATGCCGTCAGGCGGTTAGTTACTTCATCACTGGAAGTGAACCATGCAAAGGTGCTGCCTGCTGCAATAACAGCGGCGATCCCCAGCGCGCCTATCAGGACTTTTTTATCCTTCTTATTATCCTTTGTGTTTTTCATAACTTGCACCTCTCTTAAAAAAATTTATGTTCACTCCGTCTTTTCCGCAGACTCGGGAGTTTGCGGAGTTGTGTCCTGTTTATCGCCTTTTGGAGCGAAATACATATTGAGCAGTCTGAAGAATATCCACAGCAGGATCACAAGTGCTGCCACGAAATACCATCTCAGCTGCACGAAGCGGACGATATATCCCAGCTTGGGGATACTGAACTTCACGCTTCCGATAACTCTGTCCTGATCTATCAGCATGGCGTCCTCAACGTCATTTGCATCGCCCTTTGTCTTGAAGCAGGTAACGCCCGTGCCCTCGTAGTTCTCCAGTTTCTGGGTGACTCTGTGGGTGAGGTAAGCATCTGAGCTGCTTGACGGGTTGAAGGTTATGACATCGCCGACATTGATATCCGAAGCGTTCTGGAGCTTGACGAATACCATATCGCCTGTCTTATAGGTAGGACTCATAGAAGGAGTCAGTACGGTGTAATATCTGTATCCGAAGAAAGACTTCTGCGGGCTGTGGTCTGCCGCGAACAATACAGCCGCGATGATCACCCCTATGGCGAACAGATATATATAAAGCTTTTTGATAAAGCTGAACACCTTGTAGCCCGACTTCGGTTCGGGTACATTATTCGCTTTTTCGCTCATAGCACTCTCCTTCCGAGAATGATATAGTATGACTGTTATTAAAGAAAAATTATTATCTTTAGTGTAATAATATAATACCATATAATCATTATATAGTCAAGTGCTATACGAAAATTTCAACGAGTTGCACAGTGGAGAAAAAAACACACCATTTTTGTAGAAAATAACAGTATCAGGACGAGTTTAAATAGCTGAAAAAGGTAATTTTTGATGATTTTTGTGGAACAAATGGTAATTTCCTTAACTTCAGGTGTCAATTTTTGCTGTATTTTGATATTTTGTTCAGTTTTTGCTGTTTTGGTTGACTGCCTTTGTGAAAAATGTTATACTGAAAGTGCGAAATATAGTCAAAAAGTGAACTTCAAGTGAAAAAATCAAGGACAAGTTTTTAAGATTACTTTAAGACTATTTTAAGCTTGCAAATTTATCATTAAGACACGATTTGAACGTAAAACGGGCAAAAACTCGATAAAACATGAAAGATCACATATGGAGGGATATGAAATGATCAAACGTACAGCCAAAAGAACAGCTGCAGGCATCATGAGCCTTGCGCTTCTCCTCGGTGCGGCAGGAATGTTCCCTGCACCAAAGGCAGCGGCAGCAGGAGCAGTCACTATCAATGAGGTCTGCCCCAAGAACAGCACATACCCTGCCCCCGACGGCGGCTTATACGACTGGATCGAGCTCTACAACGGCTCGGGAAGCGCGGTTGATATAAGCGGCTGGGGCATAACCGACAAGGAGGACACTCCCTACCGCTTCACTATACCCTCGGGTACGGTGCTTCAGGCAGGAGAGAGAAAGATATTCTTCTGCGACGGAACAGCAGGCGAGACCAACAGCAGCATAGCTCCTTTCGGTCTTTCCACCAGCGGCGAGGTGCTCACTCTCACAGACGCTTCGGGCAGCGTGGCTTCACAGGTGACCTTCGGAGATATGGCTAAGGATACATCCTACGGACAGTATCCCGACGGCAGCGGAGAGTACTTCGTTCTGGCAACTACTCCCGGAGAAGCAAACAGAGCTCCCGAGGGCTCAAACGCAGTAAGGACACCTTCCTTCTCGGCAGAGAGCGGCTTCTATAACAGCGGTTTCTCACTTTCCATCGACATTCCCGAGGGAACAACAGTTTACTACACACTTGACGGCAGCGACCCCACATCCTCATCCGAGAAGTACACAGGTCCCATCAGCGTCAAGGATATGACCAGCGAGCCCAACAAGCTCAGCGCAAGAACAGATATCACAGCTTATACGGATATCCTCGCCCCCGAGGAGGGAGTTCTCAAGGCAGCAGTAGTACGCGCTGCGGCAGTTGACGCTCAGGGACGCACCAGCGATATCATCACAAAGACATACTTCATCGGCTCAACAAATGTTGACAAGTATAAGAATATGAAGGTCATCTCTCTCGTTACCGACCCCGATAACCTTTTCGACTATGAGAAAGGCATCTATGTAAAGGGTAAGGTATACGACGAACAGAACGGCGGAGGCGGCTGGACAATGCCCGGATGGGGCGGTCAGCAGGACCCCGGACAGCAGAATCCCGGACAGCAGGACCCCGGTCAGGGCTGGAACCCCGGTGCATGGGGTCAGCAGGACCCCAATCAGGGTCAGCAGCAGGGCTGGGGCAACTTTAACTTCGGCGGCGCAGGCGATCCTGTGGCTATGGCAGATGAAGACGGTCAGCAGCAAGGCGGCTGGGGCGGCTTCGATATGGGAGGCGGCGGCTTCGGCGGTGGCGGCTGGGGCGGAGGCGGAATGGGAGATTTCGCATTCATGTCACAGGCTAACTACAACCAGAAGGGTCCCGAGTGGGAGCGTCCCGCAAATATTGAGATATTCGAGAACGGTCAGAGCGTAGTTTCCCAGAACGTGGGCATCAGGACAAAGGGTGCTGCATCCCGTGCATGGGCACAGAAGAGCTTCAATGTCTTCGCCCGTATGGATTACGGCAAGAGCGAGGTGGAGTACGACCTCTTTGAGGGCAAGTCCACCAAGGAGAAGAACGGCAAGGTAATAGACAAGTTTGACGGCTTCACCATAAGAAACGGCGGAAACGACAACATGGCAGGCTATTTCCGCGACTCCGTGAATCAGGCTCTCGTATCCGACAGAAACAATATGGCAACTCAGGCTACAAGCGAGTGCATACTCTTTATCGACGGCGAGTTCTGGGGCATCTATCAGCTCACGGAGAAGTATAACTCCGACTACTTCAAGTCACACTATGGCGTGAAGAAGAACGATGTTGCCTTCGTAAAGAACGGCAATCTGGAGGAGGGCACCGATTCAGACCTCAGCGACTGGAACAATCTGCTCAACCAGATATCGAGCGCCGATATGACCAACGAGGCTACATACAAGCAGTTCTGCGAGAAACTGGATATCCAGAGCTATATAGACTATTTCGCAGCTCAGATATACTGGGCTAACCACGACTGGCCCAGCAACAATACCGCTGCATGGCGTGCAAAAACAGTCGACCCCGAAAATCCCTATGCAGACGGCAAGTGGCGTATGGTGCTCTTTGATACCAAGTACAGCGCCAACCTTGCAGACAAGGTCAATGAGACAGGTCCTACCTACAACAGCTTCAGCCAGTTCGGCGGAGGCGGAGGCTTCGCCTTCGGAATGGGAGGCGGCGGACTCAGCGGCTCATTTACCTCACTTATGAAGAATGCAGAGTTCAAGAAGCAGTTCGAGCTGACATTCATGGACCTTGCAAACTATAACTTTGATACCAAGAAGACCACAGCTGCCATCAACTACTACAAGGGCTTCAAGCAGCAGATAGTTGATACCTATGCACGTTTCCCCTCATCGAAGAATATCCACAATGCACAGACCTTCGATCAGGATTATCAGCTCCTCGAGACCTTCTACAACACCAGATTCGGCAACGTTACAAGCCAGATGAAGAACTATATGTCACTTCAGGGCGACCTTGCAACAGTTACCGTAAATAACGACGGCTCAAAGGGCTCTGTAAAGTTCAACACCATCAACCTTGACGACTCACTCAGCACATGGAGCGGAAAGTACTACACAGACTATCCCGTTACCGCAAAGGCAGTGGCAAAGGAAGGCTATACCTTCGATCACTGGGAGGTAACAGGCGCAAATGTTGCTGATACACGTTCCGCCGAGATAACAGTTCCCGTAAGCGAGGGCGTTACCATCAAGGCTGTATATACAGCAGGTGCAGCTCAGCCCGTGACTACCACAACAACTACCACTACTACTACCACCACCACAACAACAACGACCACAACTGTTCCTACGGGCATGATAAAGCTTGGCGACGCAAACTGCGACGGCACCGTTGAGCTGGCAGACGCTATCCTCATCATGCAGAGCCTTGCAAATCCCAATAAGTATACACTTACAGATCAGGGCAAGCGCAACGCAGACGTTGACAAGGCAACTGAGGGACTTGCCTCAAATGACGCTCTGAAGATACAGGAGTTCCTCCTTGGAAAGATAAAAACACTTGACTGATAAAAAAGTGAAAAGAGAATAATAAACATACCCCGAAGCGGCTGATGGGCTGCTTCGGGGGATTTTTTCGTATATTACATTCGTGAATCCGAGAACGGATTTCCCTGCAAGCGGGCGGGTAATATCCGCCCTTACAGGCTAACGGCTGAAAAAGGAGACCGTAAGGTCTCCTTTTTTATACATCAAATATATCATCATAGCTGACACCGAGCAGCTTTTTCAGCAGGATTATCTCATCGGGATAAAGATGACGCTGTCCCGCTTCTATCTTAGCAATGGCGCTCCGTGTTATATCGCAGCCGTTGACCTGCAAGCGTGCGGAGAGCTGTTCCTGCGTTATATCCGCTTTTTCGCGAAGCCGCCTGATGTTGGCGCCTACTGCCTTTTCCACCTCTTTATTCATAATGAACAAATCCTCTCCCGATTTTTCTGCACTTGAATAAGCACAAAACTGTTGATTTTATTATATCCGTATGTTATAATAGAATTGCACCTAAATGGGTGCAAACACCTGAAATTTCATGTCTTAAAGGAGGTTTCCATATGTCAAAAAGTTGGGATGAAGATGATCTTTATAGAGGCGAAACTCCCCCTTGCCCACGTTGTGGCACTTCATTAACCAAAAAATATATTTATAGCGGTATGTATTGCAAAAACTGTGGATATGGGTTAGACGATGATGATGACGATGATGAATCAGAGGAAATTAGTGTATGGGAAGCAGCTGATATCTGGGCTTCAAACGGAAAAGACGAGGATTATATGTTTGGCTATTCCGAGGAAGAATTGGAAGATGCACTTAACAGTTAAAGCAGGTGATATAATGAAACTATTTCCTAATATTTCAAAAGTTTTTAATTTCTTATCAAAAGTTGATAAGTATGAAATTAAGACAACAGATACAGATAGAAAAGTTTTTAAAGCCGAAAAAGATGGTGAAAAGTTTTCTGCTGTAGATTATCCATCGGGAAAAAGAGTAGTCACACATTCTTACTATCCTAAGAATGATGATAATGATGATTTTTGAGAATTATCTCCAATAAATCGTGCGCCTTTGCTATGCACTAAGCACTAATAAGAGGGTCGCGGCTCCTGTTGGGAGGCGTTCCCTACAAGCTAAAGGCTAATAGCTATGGGCTGACGGCTGAAAAAAGAGTACCTTGCGGTACTCTTTTTTCATAGTATGAAGCAGATAAGTCCCGAGCAGCCCTCGTTTATGACTCTTTCGAGAGTCTCCTGAAGCTTCATACGGGCGTCCACGGGCATCTTGAAAAGCTTGCTGTGAAGCCCCTCATTGACCAGCTCGTGCAGAGACTTGCCGAAGATATTGCTCTCCCATATCTTCTTTGGGTCATCGTCAAAGCCGTCCAGCAGGTACATCACCAGCTCCTCGGACTGCCGCTCGGTGCCTACGATGGGACTAACGGTGGTGTTTATATTGGCTTTCATGAGATGTATGGACGGGGCGGACGCCTTGAGCTTGACGCCGTACTTGCCGCCCTGACGGATTATCTTGGGCTCCTCGAGGGACATCTCCTCAAGCTCGGGCATGACGATTCCGTAGCCCGTTGCCTCCACCTCCGCAAGGGCAGGCTCTATGCGCTTGTACTTCCTGCGGATATCGTTGAGCTCCGTGAGCAGGGGCATCAGGTCGCTCTCGCTCTCTATGTCTATGCCTGTGGTCTCGCCCAGTATCTTGTAGAAAAGGCTGCTGTCCAGCTCCGCGGTGATGGTGACGGAGCCCTTTCCCAAGTCAATGCCGCTGACCTCTGCTTTCATCACGTTGGGGCACTCTCCGATAGCTGCCGCAGCGTCCTCAGCTTCGCGCACAAGGCGTATATCCTTGGCGGCAGACCTTATGCAGTCCAGTATCTCCGACCTGAGCCAGTGTCCCTTTTCGAGGGAGTTTATCCATCTTGCGGTGCGGATATTTATCTCCCTTACGGGAAATGAGAACAGTATCTCCCGTATTATCCCGCGGATATCCTCCTCGCTGAGCTCCAGACAGTTGACTGGTATGACCTTGGCGTCGTAGCGCTCTGTGAGCTGCGCCGCAAGAGCCTTTGACTCTGCTGACTTCGGGTCAATGGTATTGAGTATTACCACGAAGGGCTTTCCAAGTTCGCGGAGCTCGCGGATGACCCTCTCCTCACACTCCGCGTACTCCTCACGGGGGGGGATATCCGTCACGGAGCCGTCTGTGGTAATTACAAGACCGATGGTGGAGTGGTCGGTGATGACCTTCTGGGTGCCTATCTCTGCCGCCATATTGAAGGGTATCTCCTCATCGAACCACGATGTCATGACCATACGGGGCTGCTCGTTTTCGATGTAGCCGAGAGAGCTGGGGACGATATAGCCCACGCAGTCGATGAGCCTTACATTGAATGCAGCGCCGTCTCCGAGGTCTATGCGGACAGCCTCCTCGGGGATGAACTTGGGCTCGGTGGTCATAATGGTCTTGCCTGCGGCGGACTGGGGAAGCTCGTCGAGGGCTCTCTCACGCATATATTCGCTGCTTATATTGGGTATCACCAGCGACTCCATGAACCGTTTTATGAATGTGGATTTGCCCGTGCGGACGGGTCCCACCACGCCTATGTAGATATCGCCGCCTGTGCGCTCGGCGATATTGCTGTATATATCTTTAGCCATACAAATACTCCTTTTATGAAACAATTGGTATCAGCAGCATACCGCCCTTTTCAAGCCGTTCTCCTGCAAGGTCGTTCTCCTCGATAATGGCGTCAACGCTGGTGCTGTACCGCTTGGCGATGTCCCAGACGTCCTCGTTCTCTATTCCGAAATAGAGCTTTATGGAGTAGTCGCCGTCACGCTCCTTCCTTGCGGAGTCGTCAACGGCGATGTCGGTGACAGCCTTTACGGAATCGGAGCTGTATACGGACAGCTTAACGCCGATATCGGCTTTTGCGGTGAGAATGCCCTCTGCGGATATGTCGTAGGATGTCTCGCGTACTCTGACCTCGGCAGACACCGATGAACCGCTGATATTATCGGGGAGAGCGATGGTCTCCTCGAAAGCCTCGTCGCGGTCGGGCATGACTATCATTCCCGACCTGTCCTTTGCAGCCATGGAGTAAGTCAGCATACCGCTAATGACAACGGACCTGCCGTCGTCGCCGATACGGGTGTTGATGTTCTTTGCCTCGCTCCACATGGAGTATACGGTCTGCGGGACAGCGTCTCCCTCGGCAAGTCGGGCACTGTGGCGGAAGCTCTCGTCATAGACCGCAGGTATCTGCTCCGCCCTTATGTCGGAGAGCTCCACGGTGCAGGGATATACCGTGGAGAAAGCGTCCTCGGCTATCATGACGGAGGCGGTCTTTACGGCGCGGCAGCACAGTCTCAGCTCCGCCTCGCATCTGACTGTACGGTTACCGTCGGCGGCAGGGGATATATCGCAGCTGACCACCTCTGCGGTGACGGTGCAGCCAAAGCTGTCGTCCAGCCCTTCAACGTCGATTATCTGGCTGTAGCCCAGAGAGAAGCTCATGGTCTCCACATTGCCGCCGCCTCTGTAAAGCAGCTCCACATCAGCTTCGCCCTTGGCGAGGAGCTTTCCCGAGATCAGCTTTACCTCACATTCCGCCGCGGTGCAGCTGCACCGCAGTATTACCGAGATATCGGGCTGAGCCGCAGACAGCTCCATTTCCTCCTCGATACGCACATTTTTCTCCGCGCTGAGCCTGCTTGCGGCAAACTCCACATTCCGCCGCTTCAGCTGTATATTCATGCCCTCTGCGTCGGAGACCACCTGCTGCTCCTGCTGACCCGTGACGCTTATCTTTACTGAGACCGCTCCTCTCAGGTCGAGACGGCGCTTGTTCACGGCGCGGAAGTTCACATGGTCGGTCTTGGGCGTGAGCCTTACCTGCGGAGACACGGGGCTCCGTCCCAGCTCCACGGTCTTGGTGAAGCTCCTGTGCTGGTCAACGGACTGTACCTCGCTGCCGTCCTCGCCGCAGTAGAGGATATGGATATCACATCTCAGCTCATAGGTGAGCCTGTCGCCGCTTACGGACCACTCTGTGATGACGGGGGAAGTGTCGCAGCGGATAAGGCGGAAGATATCGGGACAGTAATCGGGAAGGATATAATCAAGTTCCACGGACTGCTCCTGAACGCCGTCAAATATGACCTCGGCGGCAGGAACAGTCTCTCTGTTGAGTTTTAATTCCATAACGGGGGGGACCTCCTTGAAGTTTGCTTTGTGTAATTATATTCGCACAGGTGTCCTGTTATTCCTGACGCATCGGTTTAGACGGTCTTTACGGACGAAATGTTCCGTAAGCCTTGCGGCAACTGAGCGCGGCATATAATGATCACCTTCAACGGCAAAATTCATCTCTTTTTTACAAAGTCGGGTATGGACAAATTTAACAAAATATGCTATAATATTTATGAACAACATAAATAAGCAGCACCTCACAGCCGCAGAAGCAGGGTGTCATGCTTATATTCTGCCCGTATTTTCGGGCAAGAAAGGATAGTCTATGCTTCACGAGAAATCATGCGGCGCCATTGTCTACAGGAAATACCACGGCAATACGGAAATACTGCTGATAAAGCATATCAACAGCGGTCACTGGTCCTTTCCCAAGGGTCATGTAGAAAAGGGCGAGACCGAGGTCGAAACTGCTCGTCGTGAAATCAAGGAGGAGACCTCCATTGACGTTATTATTGATCCGACATTCAGGGAAACAGTTACCTATTCACCGAAAAAAGACACGGTAAAAGTCGTAGTTTACTTCCTTGCGAAGGCGAAGAATGTTGATTTTTCGCCCCAGGAGGGAGAGATCGCCGAGATACGCTGGGTCGATATCTCCTACGCCTCGAATATCCTGTCCTATGAGAATGACAGGACCATAGTCGCCAAGGCAAAAAGCGCTATCAAGGAAAAACACTGAACAGAAAAAAGCTCCCTCACAGAAGTGGGGGAGCTTTGCTTTATATGCGTTTTCAGTTGTTTCTGACCTCGGTGTAGTAGTATACCGCAAGCTGAGTCCTGTCGCGGAGCGCCAGCTTGTCCAGCAGGTTGCTGATATAGTTGCGGACAGTGCCCTCGCCGAGAAAGAGCTCCGCGGATATCTCCTTGTTGCTGAGGCCCTTTGCCACCAGCTCCATTATCTCGCGCTCCTTGTCGCTTATGCCGTGGGCGGCGAAGTCAAAGCTGTCCTTGGGCTTCATGAGCTCGGGGAGCTTGTTTATTATCTTGTCGCCGAATACGCTCTGACCGCCCATTACAGCTTCGAGAGCGGGGACGATACCGTCGAAATCCTGCTTTAGGATATAGCCCTTTGCACCCATGCTGAGGGCTTTTACTATGTACTCGTCATCGGAGAAGGTGGTGAGATAGAGTATCCTTGCCTCGGGGAACTCTTTCAGTATCAGCTCGCCTGCCTCCAGACCCGTCATGCCCTCCATGCGGATATCCATGAGCATGACATCGGGCTTGTGAGTGCGGTAGAGGTCGGGAGCCTCAGAGCCGTCCGAGCCCATGGCAGCCACAGTGACCTTGCCTGTACTTTCGAGAATGGTTTTCAGCGACAGAGCTACCAGCCTGTCATCATCTATAACTACGATGTTCATAATAACTCCTTTTCGTATTATCGTTAACAGCCGAAATGACTTCCGGCTTCGTTATGCTTTGGGTATGGACATGAATATCCTGAAGCCCTCGGGTGACGGAGTGAAGCTTATCCTGCCTCCCAGAGCTGCTGCGCGGTCACGCATATTCTTCAGACCTATGCCGCTTTCCTTTATCTCGGAGCAGCTTCCGTTGTCCTCCATGACCAGCTGACAGAATGCAGGGTGCTCGCGGACTATGAGCTCTATGCTGTCTCCGTTGGAGTGCTTCACGGCGTTGGAGAGCCCCTCCTTGATGACGCCTATGATACACAGCTTTATATTGCCTGACAGGTGCTCGCTGACGTCGCAGTCGAATTTGACGGTAAATCTGTCCTCCACTGATCTGAGGCTGTCCTCCACCACTTTTTTCAGGTCGATGGAGTCGTCGTGGAGGTCGTGGACGCTTTCCCTTATGCTTGTCATGGCAGAGTCGAGGGTGTCGCGGAGACTTTCCAGCGGCTCGCGGAGCTGCTCGTCCTTGTTGATGACGATGAGGGCTCCCGACTGGAGCAGAGAGTGCGTCAGCATATGCCCCACATTGTCGTGTATCTCACGGGCGATGCGGTTGCGCTCTTTCAGTGTGGCGAGGTGTATCTCGTTGTCCTGAGCCTCGGCGAGGAGGAGGTTCTGCTGAGCAAGCTGCTGGTTCTTTCCTGCCACCTCGTCGCGGAGGTCCGTGAGCTTGGTGACGGTCTGCTCAAGACCCGATACTCTTATGTATATTATGACAGCCACCGCAGCGGCTGCAAGGGTTATCATTATCTGTCCTGCACTGAGACTGCCGAGCTTTATGAGAGCCAGAGCCGCAGGAGCAGTCAGCCACCATTTCTTCTCCCACAGTGCGTCATAGAGTAACAGGGGCATGGTGCAGATGGTGACGGGGAATACTCCGCAAAGCAGCGAGAAGCCTGCAATGAGGACAGCTGCCGCCGCAGTGCCCGTCAGGAGCTGTACCGCAGTTGAGACCGCCATGGCGGACAGTATTATTATGACGGGAGCCGTAAAGCTGTCGGTCATCATCAGGCTCATCAGGCATATAAGAAGTATAGCCAGCTTGTCTATCAGTCTGTTCAATCTCACACCGCCTTTATATGTAGTTGAGAGTTGAGAGTTTACAGTTTAAAGTCAGAACGCTCACCTCTCCGATTATTATGATTATATTTGCTCCCCGAACCCGGTTCGGGACAATACATTAATTATATCACGGCAGGGAAGTATTTGCAAGTGACATTTGCAAGGATGAAAATGTGACAAATGTCATCTCCGAAACTGACTGGGGACACTACAAAAGGGAACTTTTCTGCGGTATAATAATGACAGTGAAAAACACAAAGGGAGGAATCCGATATGGAAAAGAACGTTGTTAAGATAAATGAACTGGTGAAGCGCTACGGCGACCTCATCGCACTGGACCACTTCAGCCTTGAGATAAAGGAGGGTGAAGTCTTCGGACTTCTGGGACCCAACGGCTCCGGCAAGACCACTACCATAAACTGCCTGCTGTCGCTGCTTGCTTACGACAAGGGCGATATCGAGATATTCGGAAAGAAGATGACACCTGTCAGCTACGACATAAAGAAGGAGATAGGCGTCATCATGCAGAATGTGGCAGTCTTTGAGGAACTGACCGTATATGAGAACATCGACTACTTCTGCGGACTCTATATCACCGACAAGGCAAAGAGAAAGCAGTGCGTGGAGGAGGCTATCAAGTTCGTGGGACTGGAGGACTTCCGCAAGTTCTATCCCAAGAAGCTCTCAGGCGGACTTCTCCGCAGACTCAACATCGCCTGCGGTATCGCCCACAAGCCCAAGCTCATAATCCTCGACGAGCCCACAGTTGCCGTTGACCCTCAGAGCCGAAACCGCATACTGGAGGGCATACAGGAGCTGAACCGAAACGGCGCCACAGTCATCTACACCTCTCACTACATGGAGGAGGTAGAGCAGATATGCACACGCATAGCCATCATGGACAAGGGCAGAAAGGTGGCAGAGGGCACCAAGGACGAGCTGAAGCGCATGATAAAGAACACCGAGACCATTACCATAGAGATACTTGAGCTCCCCGATGACATTCGCAGAGAGATATCGGGACTTCCCCATGTTTACGATGTGAGATTTGAGGACAGCAAGCTCGTTATCAGCTGCTCGGGCGGCAAGCACAACCTTACAAGAGTGCTCGATGTGCTCCAGAAGCGCGAGCTCAGCTTTGGCAGAGTATATACAGAGCTCCCCACACTCAACGATGTGTTCCTTGAGATAACGGGCAAGGCTCTCAGAGACAAGGAGGATTGACAATGTTCCTGCACATACTGAAATACGAGCTGAAAAACGGTGTCCGCACAAAGGACCTCATCATCTGGCTCATGGTCTTTCCTATAGTTCTCGGCACTTTCTTCAAGATAGCCTTCGGAAGCGTTTACAACAAGACCGAGAAGTTCAGTGCCATACCCGTTGCGGTGGTGGAGGAGACCGAAAATCCTGCATTCAGACAGGTGCTTAATGGCATAGAGAGCGCCGATGAGCCATTCCTGAAGGTCACCTACGCCGACAGGGCAAAGGCTGAGGAGCTCCTTGACAGCGGCGATATTGAGGGCATAATAAGCTCCGCCGACAAGCTGGGGCTGACGGTAAAGCAGAAGGGACTTTCACAGACCATGCTGAAATCCTTCGTGGAGCAGTACACTCTCCGCGAGAAGATAGCAATGGATGCAATACAGACCTCTCCCGAAAAGGCACAGGAGATAATATCCTCACTTATGAGCGGCACGGTATCATCGTGCAGGGAGATACCCCTCACACAGGGCAATCCCGATATGTACATACAGTATTTCTACAACCTCATCGCCATGGTGGCAATGTTCGGCTGTATGACGGGAATGCACGTTACCATGCAGAATCAGGCAAATCTCTCCGCTCTCGGAGCAAGGAACAACTGCTCGCCCGCGCCCAAGCTGGTGACCATTCTTGCCTGCCTTACGGGAAGCTTCATATTGCAGACGGTATGTATGCTGCTGTGTGTCACATTTCTTGCGTTCGTGCTGAAGGTGGACTTCGGCGACAGACTGCCTCTTGTATATCCTGCGGCTATACTGGGCGGCATAATGGGTGTATCCTTCGGCTTCTTCGTAGGCTCTGTGAGCCACATGAGCCAGAAGACAAAGACAGCGGTACTCATGTCGGCATCAATGCTGCTGTGCTTCCTCAGCGGACTCATGGTGGGAGACCTTAAAGGCACCATAGCTCAGAAGGCTCCATGGTTCAACAATATAAACCCTGCTGCGGTGGTTTCCGACAGCTTCTACTGCCTCAACATCGACGAGGACTACACACGCTTTATCACAAAGCTCATAACAATGGCAGTCATAACCGTTGTATTCATAATGCTCGGCTTTATCATATCAAGGAGGAAGAAGTATGCAAGTGTTTAAGACCATGTTCAAGGTAATGAGGAGCAGGCTCCCCTCAGCCATGATATACATCATCATATTCCTTGCAATATCCGCATTTGTCACCAGCCAGTCCACCAAGGACAATAAGTTTGAGATGAACAGGCTGAAGGTATGCGTATTCGACGAGGACGACACTCCCGAGAGCCGCGCACTTACGGAATTCATCGGAAAGCACAATGATATAGTTGAAATAGATAATAACAGGGACACCATCACCGATTCGCTGTACTACAAGACAGTGAACTATGCACTCATCATCAACAAGGGCTATGCAGAAAGGCTTGCCGCAGGGGAAACGGCTGAGCTTTTCGGCAGCTATCACATGGACGAGAGCTATTCCGTGGTCTATATGAGCAAGATGCTCGACGAGTACACAGGCTCCGTAAAGGCATACCTTGCCATGGGAAAGAGCCTTGAGGAAGCTGTCTCCGCCACAGAGGCGGCGATGTCTCAGGAGACAGAGGTAGAGATGCTGAGAGTTGACAAGGGGGGCGACTCTCACTTCAGCGTGGACTTCGCACAGTACTTCCAGTTCATGCCCTACATACTCGTCTCCGTAATTATCAGCATAGTCAGCCTTGTTCTGGTGACCATGAACAAGAAGGACATACGCTACCGCACGAATTGTTCATGCCTGAAAAACTCAAAGTACACCTTCCAGCTCTTTTTCGGAAGCTTCCTGTTCGTGCTGTTTATATGGCTCATATTCATGGTTGCGGGAACTGTCTTCAACAAGGAGATGTACACAGGCAGGGCGTGGCTTGCAGTGCTCAACAGCTTCATATTCTCCATGGTCGTGGCAGCTCTTGCGGTATTCATAGCCAGCTTTGAGCCCAAGGACAATATCCTCAACCTTATCACACAGGTTCTGGGACTGGGAATGAGCTTCCTCTGCGGCGTATTCGTGCCCATGGAGATACTCAGCGACGGAGTCCTCTCCGCAGCGAGATTTCTTCCCGCATACTGGTACGTCAGGGCTAACCGCATGATAAGCGAGGAAGACGCATTCAGCTCCGAGGGCGTTATGAAGTGTATGCTGATAGAGTGCCTGTTCATCGTGGCACTGGTACTCATGACGATTCTGGTGCGCAGACTGAGATACAGCAGCGCATCCATCGGCTCCGCCGTAAAAAAGGCAACAGCCTGATGTGAGTTGAGAGTTTAAAGTCAGGGGCGGCGGAACGCCGCCCCTACAAAAAAAGAGCGCACAACTGTGCGCTCTTTTTATTCTGATAACTAATAACTGAGCACTTCTCAGAAGCCCAGCTTTTCTTTGATTATTCCGCAGACCTCTTCCTTGTGCTGCTGATAGTAGAAGTGACCGCCCGAAAAGGGATAGACCTGACAGCTGCCGCTTGTGAACCTGCTCCAGCTGTTCATATCAACATTCTGCATAAGGGGATCCTCCTGACCGTAAAGCACGGTTATATCACAGCCGAAAGTGACGTCCTCGGGGGAAGCGCTGTAGCGCTCAGCCATGCGGACATCGGTGCAGAGGATACGGTTGAGGGTCCTCATCAGCTCCTCGTCGGGGACGGGAGCGGCTGTGGACAGGGAGTTTGCCGAGAAATATGAAACTATCTCGTCATCGGCGGCTTCCTCAATGTTCTCAAAGCAGTGAACGTCCTCATCGGGAGGATTTTTTCCCGAGAGGAAGATGTGCTTGGGAAGCGCCAGCCCCTTTTCCTTTGCCTGCCTTACCAGTTCTGTGACCAGTACCGTACCCATGCTGTGACCGAAAAGCGCGTAGTCCTCTCTGAGCAGCTCAGAATGCTTTTTTATAAGGTCCTCCGCGCAGCCCTGTACTGTGTCGAGGAGCGGCTCAGAGGAGCGTGTAAAGCGCCCCGAGAGCTCCATAGGCACAACTGTCAGCTCCTTCGGGAGAAACCTCTTGAATGAGCTGTAGCTCTTTGCAGAGCCCCCTGCATGGGGAAGAAAGAAAAGTATCATATCAGTCCTCTGTGAGAGTGCCCTTTTCGTTGAGGAGATCGAATATCTCGCCTACCTTGCTGATGGAAGCCACCAGTGAAAGGGGAACATTGAGCTTAAAAGTCTCTGTTATCTCGGAGCCGAGACCGAAAAGTCCCAGTGAATCGAGGAAAAGGTCGTCATAAACGTCTGTATCTCTTGTTATCTCCTCGGGTGCAACGCCTACATAATCGGAGATAGCCTGCTTGAATTCATCAAAATTAAGGTTATTCATTACTTATACTCCTTTTTTCTCAGGTATTTGAACTGTATCTTGCCGATGTCCTTGGGTATCTCCTCAACGGGGACTACCTTGTCGGGCACCTTGTAAGCGGAGAGCTTTCCGTCAAAGTACTTGGCAATATCGCCTCTTGTTATCCTTGCATCGCCCTTGGGCTGGATATAGGCAACTATCTGCTGACCGATAACGGGGTGGGGCTCATCTGTAACAGCTGCGGCAGCTATCAGGGGATGAGTGAGGAGACAAGCCTCTACTTCCTCAGCGTGAACGAGGTTTCCGCCGCGCTTGATGATACGCTTGCTTCTGCCTGCGAAACGTACTATACCGTTGGGGAGCTTGTTAACAAGGTCGCCTGTGCAGAACCAACGGCGTCCCTGATCGTCTGTGAGTATCTTCTCTGCGGACAGCTCGGGATTGCCGAAGTAATCTGTGATAACGCCGTCTGTGTATACGCAGAGCTCGCCTACCTCGCCCTCGGGAACGTCGTTGTGCTTCTCGTCGATGACGCGGACGTCAGTGAAGCTGAGCTTGCGGAAGTCGCTGGGGTCTGTGCCTGCGTCTCTCGCAGAGTCCCATACCACCATGGTGCAGGTCTCGGAGGAACCGATAACGTTTACCACGCGGATGTGGAGCTTCTCAACGAAGGTATCGGCTATCTCCTTGGGGAGTACCTCTCCTGCGAAGTAGCAGATACGGACGCTTGAAAGGTCGTACTTGTCAAAATCGGGAGTTGACAGCAGTACCTTTGCCAGAGTTGAGGTGAGCTGGATTATATTGATCTTGTATTTCTGAACAGTTTCAAGGAAGGTGATGGGGTTGAACTGGGGCTGATACATAACAGTACCGCCCTTGAGCACCATCTGCTGACCCATACCGAAGCCGCCCTGATGATAGAGTGTCATGCCCAGCATCATTACATCGTCAGACCTGAACTCGAGGTATGTGCCCATATCCTCCTGTGTGGACAGGAAGCCGCCAGAGGGAACGGACAGTATCTTGGGAGTGCCTGTGCTGCCTGATGTGCAGGCGAGAGACATTGTGTGGAGGTACTCGGGATCGTAGATATCGCACTCGCTGCTGCCGTACTCAGCCATGAACTTGTCGGCGGAGATATAGCAGCTGTCCTGAGGGATAACGCTGTCATCGGCAAAGCAGATGACCTTGCTGAGAGCTATCTGTGAAGGAACGAGAGCGCTTACTGCGGCGATGATGTTGTTGTTCCTGTACTTCTCTGTGATGAACATTACCTTTGATGTGGTAGCGGGAATGAGCTTTGAGATCTCCATAGAGCCGCTCTGGGGGTCCATGGGAACAGGCTGGGCGCCTATTCTTACAGCTGACCAGAATACCAGATACCACTCAATGCTGTTGGGCATACAGATGCCCACCTTGTCGTCCTCGCCGATGCCCATTTTCTTCAGAGCCGAGCCGAGAACGGCTGTCTTTTCCATGAACTGGCTGTATGTCAGCTCATTGTCGTCTATCCTCAGCACCACTTTGTCAGGAGTTTCCTGAGCAAAGCGGCTGTAGTAATCGAAAAACTTCTTTGACATTCTTATTTTCCCCCATTAAGTCTTGCAGCGATAAAGTCGGCTGCGATGTGCTTTACCCAGTGGTACTGCTCGCCCACGGGCATAGCGTGCATTATGGTCTCCTCTGAGACATAAGCGGGCTTATCCTCGATGTGGATGCACTCCTTGTAGCCCTTTGCCTTGTCAAGGAGCTTCTGTGAAGCCTCGGGAGTCATCCAGTTGTCGTCGCTGCTGTAAACCATGAGGAAGTCGGACTTGTGAGTGCCCTCCTCAAGCTTTCTCATACCCTCAAGGTAATCGTCGCTGTACTGGTAGGAGCTCCACTTGCCGCGCTTCATCCATACGGGGATGCTGTCCTGATCGGCGAAGTTCATAAGGAGCGGGAACAGGCTCACGCATACCTTTGCGTTCTTGCGCTTTACAGTTGAGCGGAAGGCATAGCCGCCGCCCATGCAGAGACCGAAGTTGCCCAGATTTGTGCTGCTGAGCTTGTCTGTGCTGTCGATGAACTTGTATATACCCTCAAATGCAGCCTCTATCTGCTTGCCGCCGCACTTGATGCCGTTGTGTATGATAGCACCGCCTGCACCGGGCATATCGGGAGTTATAACTGCGATGCCTCTCTCATTGAGGGGAGCAGCCAGCATTTCCAGCTCCTCCTTGCAGCTTCCGATGCCTGAGTAGGTGATGACTACGGGATATTCCTTTTTTCTGCCCGAATCGGGGTAGTGTATATAAGCGGGGAGCTTGCCGAACTTTGTATCTATCTCCACATACTGTATCTTGTTCTTGCAGAGCCTGATATAGCGCTTGTAGCTCTCCTCGAGACCGCTGTAGATATCTCTCTTGTGCTCAACGTCTTCGATGTTTATCATAAAGCAGGCATAATGGCACTGTGCCACCATTCTTGCATATTCTCTTGCGGAGATCCTGTTGCCGGCTGCTTCAGCCTTGTCGCGGAGCTCGGCATAGCGGTCGATCTTTGCGTGCCATTCTTCGAGCCATACATTCTGTATCTGCTTGCCGCTCTTGACTTTTATACCATCTATCTTCTTGAGTATGTACTCAAGGTCGAAGGGGTCAGCGCCATAGAGTAAGGATCGTGTTGCCACGGGATTGAGAAGGTCTCTGATTGCCCATTTCATATTTATCTTTTCCTTTCGTTTATGTCAGCCTGTATAGCGCCATGCGCCCTCACGGGTCATTTCCGTGAACTGCATATATATGCGGTACGGGTCAACTTTAGTATGCTTTTGTATGAGACTGAGCATCCTGTCAGCCAGTTCTTTCAGAAATGCGGACTTGTCATCTGCGTATTCCTGAGGGAGGATGTATCTGAACTCTGCGAAGAATACGGTATCCTCGGAGCGGTTCATATACATGGCGCAGTCGTCCAGCATTACCATAATGGCAGGCAGGGGCTTTTTCAGTATATCAGCCAGCTCTGTCGCAGCCTCATCGAGGAAGCTTGTCTTTGCGGCAGGGGAGCTGAACTTGAAATTTGTCTTCATCTGTGCTATCGGCATGATCATTTATCCTTTCATCGGAGCTGAGCGACTCAGCCCTCGTATCTCTTGAGTACCAGTGTGGCGTTGTGTCCGCCGAAGCCGAATGAGTTTGAGATAGCAACGTCTACCTTGTGCTCCTGAGGCTTGTTGGGAACGTAGTTGAGGTCAAGCTCGGGGTCGGGCTCGTCATAGTGGATAGTGGGAGGGACGAGACCTGTCTCGATAGCCTTGATGCAGGCAATAGCCTCCAGAGCGCCGCCTGCGCCGAGAGTGTGACCTATTGAAGCCTTTACAGATGACATGGGGATATCGTAAGCCCTCTTGCCGAAGACTTCCTTTACCGCCATAGTCTCATAGAGGTCGTTTAGACCTGTTGATGTGCCGTGAGCGTTGATGTAGTCAACATTGTCGGGTGTAAGACCTGCGTTGTCCAGAGCCATTCTCATGGACTCAGCCATGCCTACGCCGTCGGTCTTGGGAGCTGTCAGGTTGAATGCTTCGCCGCACATTGCAGCGCCTGCAAGCTCGCAGTATATCTTAGCGCCTCTTGCCTTTGCCGACTCCTCCGACTCAAGGATAACGGTGCCGCCGCCTTCGCCCATGATGAAGCCGTCACGGTTCTTTGTGAAGGGGCGTGCAGCTGTATTGGGGTCGGGATTTACGGACATTGCGAGAAGCTGATTGAATCCGCTTATTACAAGGTGTGTTACTGTATTCGAGATACCTCCTGCGACCACCATATCGCAGAGTCCCGATTCTATGAACTGCTTTCCGAGGGCGATAGCATACGCAGATGAAGCGCAGGCTGTGCTCACATTGAAAGAAGGTCCTGTGAAACCATATCTTATTGAAACAAGTGCGGGGAGCTCATTGGGCATTTTCTTCAGCGTTATGTTGAGGGGCTTTTCAAGCTCATAGTCCTCAAAGGAGTTGTCGATAACTCCGTAGATAACGCCGACCTTTCTGCCGTCATAGGTCTCTGTATCAACGCCGCAGTCAGCGATAGCCTCGCCTGCGGAAGCCAGACCCATTCTTGTTGTGGTAGTCGTAGCGTTTAGCTGACGCTTTTTCCAGTATTTTCCTGCCTCTGCCTCGAAGGAGTCGTCCACCTCGGCAGCAACAGTAGTATCATGCTTATCAAGAGGGATACGGGTGATAGTTCTCATTCCGCACTTGCCCGAAATGAGCCCGTCCCAGTAATCTGCGGCGGTATTGCCCACAGATGTCACAGCGCCGATGCCTGTGATAACAACTTTTTTCATAACTTTACCTCATATCTCCATAAGTATTACTTAAAGAGCGCATCCCATGCACTCTTTTCCTTATATGAATACGAGCCGAAGCCTGTCTTTGCGCCGAGCTCATCAAGAGCCGCGAAAAGTGCCTCTGCACCGTATTTCTCGTAGTAGAAGGCAGGAGCCTCGGCGAGTCCGAGAGTGTCCTGCACCGCCTCTGTAAGGACAGCGGTATCGCCGCTGTAATCATTTGCGGCATTGACTGTTTCATTGAGTATCAGAGCTGCCATATAAAGAGCAGCCTTTCCGCAGTCTGCGCCTGTTTCGCTTTCGCGCTCAGCCATGAAGTCAAGGAAGCTGAGAGTTTCCTTGGGGCAGCCCTCTGCCAGCCAGCCGTTCATCTTTTCACAGCCGTAGCCGAGGAGACCCTTGTTGCGCTCTATGCGGAAGTTATCGGGGCTGCCTGCCATGAGTCCGAGACCCACGCTGTCCAGCACCTCAAAGGGATCAGCAATTGCGAACATCTCTCCCAGAGCCTTTCTCACCTCGGGCACGGAAGCACCGAAGCTCTCTCTCAGGTATATAGCGTGAGAGACCATGCAGGCAAGTATCTGGTTGAGATAGATGTGGTATTCGCCCGAGAAGACTATAGGCTTCTTGCCCGCAGCCTTTACCAGCTGTGCAGCCTTTTCCGCGGAAGCCTCCGATGTCTCGGGGAGCACATTGAGCTCCACGAAGCCTGTGAGCTTCACGGGGTAGAAGAAGTGCAGACCGAAGCAGCGCTCCTTGTGGGGGATATCCGCGAATACCGAGGGGATATCCAGCGATGATGTATTGGAAAGCAGCAGGCAGTCATCCGAGACAGCTGCGGCTGCCTTTGCAAACAGCTCCTTCTTGGCGTCCATGTTCTCGAAAACGGCTTCTATAACAACGTCACAGCCGCTGAGAGCGGAGGTATCGTCAGTGAATACGAAGGAGTCCTTCTTGTATTCGTACTGCTCCTCGGTGAGCTTCCTGCGCTTCAGGCTCTTGCCGAGGGTCTTGAGAACGGCTGCGGTATTCTCCTCAGCGCCGAAGAGGTCAATGACCACGAACTGCGCGTCGGGGAGCTTGTCAAAGAACAGGGAGAAGATATCCTTTCCCATTTTTCCGTAGCCCACTATTCCTATTTTCATATTTATGCCTCCCTGCCTGACTTGTAGGAGTCCATGTACTCCTTATAGCGTGAGGGGTCAAAGTCTCCGGAGTTTGCGGAGATGTACTCTATAAGACTTACAGCCTCGGGAACACCCTGTTTCTTGTCGGCGAAGATATCAGCCCAGCCGAGAGCAAATGCATCATCTGCGGATACCAGCTCGCCCGACATAACGAGAGTGTATGCGTTCTGAGTGCCGCATATCTCGATAGTTCTTGCAACGCCGCCGAGAGCGGGGAGAATGCCGAATGTGGATTCTGGCTGACCTATTCTTGCGTTCTTCTCGATTATCCTGTAATGGCTGTTGACAGCGATCTCGCTGCCCGAACCGATACAGAAGCCCGTTACCACGCTTACCACGGGGAACGGGAGTTCTCTCAGGAATGTGAAGAAGTGCTTCTGTCTGATGTGTCCCTCGGGGAGCACTCCTGTTGAGTCGTCGTAGGTCTCGTTTGCGGAACGGTCTGCAAGAGCGTCAACGTCGGCACCCACACTGAAGTGGCGGCCTGCGCCCTTGATAATAAGTCCCTTATATTTGCCTGCGGCAGCTTTTTCCTCTATCTCAGCCATGACTGCTTCATATTCCTTGAAGAAGTCGGCTGTCATAAGGTTGTTGCCGGGCATATTCATGGAGAGCGTCAGGATACCGTCCTGCTCCTCCAGTATCATACCGTTATTCTCATTCATTGGAGTTACCTCCGTTCTTGTCAGCCGTCAGTCGGTAGAAGGCTCTTGACTCTGTGGCAAGTACCTCCTCCGCAGGAGCTGTACGCGCCTTGATGAAGCAGGCGTTTATCTCCTTTATCTGCTTTTTTGTCTTGTCCTTGAAAAGCTTTGCGACGTACTCGTCGGTCTCATCGGCTCTCAGCACCAGATCGGCAGCGGAAGCCAGCTCATCGCTGATATCGCCCTCCGATACCACAGCCGTCATGAAGTCAGCCTCACGAAGGAACCTTGCTGCCTCAGCCTTTTCGCTGTCGTCACTGCCGAGAACTGTCCCGTCCCCGACATACATGAGCAGCAAGCAAGGCTCGCCGAGCTGCTCTCTTTCCTGTGAGAGCTGATACAGCGAGCTTAACTGACAAACTTTTGTCACGATATCATCTGCGGTTATTGTCATCGTCTTCGTCTTCCCCCTCGAGACAAGCCCTTACCGCCTCGGGGATATCGCAGATGATGCGTTCCTTGTTGACGTAGGCGAGCTTGCCTATGACTCTGCATGAAACAAGGCCTGTGCTCTTGTTTATGATGTTATGCTTATAGCTGACTATGCCCCCCGAGCAGGAGACCTCAGTGTCTATCCTTACTTCATCGAGGAGCCTCAGCTCATGTATGTATCTCTGGGTGCTTTCCATTACAACGGGAAAAAGCCCTTCTTCCACGATCACTGCCAGCAGACCGTGTACCTTGAAGAAGTTCCACAGAGCTGTCTCTGCGTACTGAAGGTAAACGGAATTGTTGACATGACCGAAGGAATCAAGTTCATATCCTCTTACAGTCAGTCTGTATGAGCTTCTTCTCATTGCTTTGAAGCCTCCGCCAGAGTCGCTTCAAATTTGCCCTTTGAGGGGTCTTCAGCGCCCTCTGAGGCAAGATTTATGGTATCGATTATAGCCCGTATCTGCGTAAGGTTCTTGCCGCTGAGCAGCTCCTTCACGAAGGCAACGGTCTCATCGAATGAATTCTTGTTCTCGCTGAGCTTTGTGACGAGTCCCATCTCTAACGCTTCCTTAGCGCCTATCATCTCGCCGCACAGTATCATGCTGAGAGCCTTTTCCCTGCCCAGCAGCCTGTACAGGCGCTCCATACCGCCCATACCGGGAACAACGCCGTGCATTATCTCGGGGAGCCCGAGGAAGGCAGAGGGCGAAGCTATCCTGAACTGACAGCTCAGTGCTATCTCAAGTCCGCCGCCGAAGCATCCGCCGTTGATGGCTGCTGCGGTTATCAGCGGGAGCTTCTCTATCGTACGCAGAAGCTCTCTTGCGTTTTCGAGCTTAGCCGAAAGGTCTGTGCCGCCTGCCTCACCGAAAAGCGAAACATCGGCGCCGTGGGAGAAATGTCTGCCCTTGCCCGTAATGATAAGAGCTCCCACCTGAGGATTTTCGTCCAGCCAGCCGAGGAGCTCCTTACGGTCTATGAATTCGGGCTCGGAGAGAAGGTTCTTCGGACCGTTGTCAATGGTAAGTACAGCAATATTATCCTCGGCATGAAGCTCAGATAAATTTGACTTTAACATTCAGACCTCTCACTGATTTACGATGTCGTTGCCGTACTGATAGATCTTGCAGAACATCTCTACAACGTCGCTCATAGTGTCCATGGGAGCCTTGAGCATATACTTGCCGATGCTCTGGAGCTTGATGTCCATGTCATACTTGTCTGCTGTCATCTCTATAAGCTCAACGAACATGAGTGAATCGCTGCCGAGGTCCTCCTGAGGATTTGTCTCCATAGTGATCTCGCTCTTGTCTACTTCACATTCCTCTGCGTAGTAGTCGAAGATCATATCCTTGATTTCCTGTCTGATCTCATCTGTGATCTCTCTCATAATAAAACCTCCATAATAATTGTCTTTCCCTTTCATTGGGTGTGCTTATATTTATCTGAAAACTCACACATCTTCGAGAGTGTAAATTTTGCATTTTCTGCTGACCCGTGAGAACTTGCTCACGGCACCGTTGGCGCTGACGTCGAAGAACTCTGTCACGCCCAGCTCCTCCAGCTTCTTGACGGCAAGGTCCCAGCGTATGGGAGTATACACATTGAGCTGGTTTTCTCTCAGCACCTGCTCGCCCGTGGTCATTACCTCTCTGTCGAAAATGGAGAGGATGGGGTAGGTGGGAGCCTTGTAAGTTGTGGAAGCACAGAAATCAACGTATTCCTGCGAGTACTTCTTCATGATGGGGTGGTGGTAGGCAACGCCCGTACCGAAGCTGAATGCCTTGATGGCACCCTCATTCTGACAGAGGAGGAGAGCCTTCTCCACGGTGCTTGCCTTGCCGCTTACCATGACATGGAACTTTGAGTTGCCGCTTCCGATGACCAGTTCATCGGGAGAGAACTTTCCATCGAAGAGCTCCTCGATATCGCTGTATGAGAAGCCGATGACGATGCCCATATCCAGCTTTTCGTCGTGTTCCTCGAGACAGCGCATGGTAGCGCGGTTCATCATGATGATGTCGTGCGCGAATTCGTGGGGCACCGAGCCGAAACAGCCGCTTATGCTGACTATTCCCGAGCTGTATCCCGCGCCGATGTCGGGGATGATGCCCTTGTCTATGTAATGCTCAAAGACGACCCTGTCGCAGATGAGGGAGATTATCCACTCGGCGACTCTGCCGTCGTAAGCCTTGTTTTTTTCGAGATCCATACTGAGCCCCAGCCTGCCGAAAGCCTCGCCAAGGTAGTGCTCGTACCTGTCCATAAGTTCGGGCGGCAGCTTTACGAGAAGCTTTTCGGGCTTTGAGCCTATGCCGTTGAACAGGAATGCCCTATTGTACATTTATAATACTCCTTATAATTTATAAATACATATTAACACCTATTCAAGGCGCTGTCAATAGAAAAAGGGGGTATAGCTGATATTTTTGAGAAAAACGATAAAAAAATCACATACTCCGAATTGAATTTTATAAATTAGTGCAATTATACCACAAGTAATATCCGGCGAATGTGCTGCCGAAGCAGACCGCGCAGGGACGCGAAATAACGAAATAAGTCGGAATGATCGCCGCGTATAAAGCGGTCGCAAGAACTCGCGGGACTGCTGCGAGAACTGTTTTTTTCTTCCCGAAACAGCGGATTATACTGTGCGGCGATTTCTGCCCGTCTGCAAGACTGTAAAAAAGCCTTTTCCTTGTCTGGGAAAAGGCTTTCTGAGATCATTCCTTGAGATTTTCGGGAGTCTTTATCAGTTTTGCCTTGAAAAGCGCAGTACCGATAAGGGTGGTGAATATTGTTGAGATGACCATTTCAAACAGTGCGTTTATGCCTACGGATGTGATGAGGAAGAGCAATATGCTCTTGCCTGCTCTGAGTCTGTCTATATAGTTGAATTTTTTGTATACCTTGAGTGTATATTTACCGTCGCTGAGACCGCTGAGGTCAGCGTGGGTATCCTTGAATTTGCAGGTGGAGCCTTTGATCTCCTTGCCGTTTAAAACGGCGCCCTTGAGCTTGCCCGAGCTGAGTGTGAACTTTACAGCCTCAGAGCCTGCTGTGGAGGGGAGAGCCTCGGAAGTGCTTCCCAGTGTGAGAACGAAGTCCTCACCGAGAGTGAGCGCTTTTCCGTCTGCGGAAAACTCCACGTTCTTGTCTGCGTTGTCCTTTACTTCGGAGATGACTCCGTTTGTAACGGTGATGGTGTACTTGTTGTCCATACCCGTAGCAGTGTGGTTGAACAGGAGCACCAGAGCTGACATGAAGAATATGGTGTTGAGGATAGCGGCCGAGAAGCCTGAAACGGCGCAGGCCTGCTGTACCTTCGAGAGATTTTTCTTGTTGATGAACCAGTATGCAAGACCGAAGCCCACGGCGAACACCGCAATGAGCACTGCAGCCAGCGGAAGTCCCGATGTCATGAACTTGTACATACCTGCGGACATCTTGTACTTGCCGTCCTTATCATAGCAGATAAGAAGCATTACCGACAGGAACAGACCGATGAGGACTGCACCTGCTACGGAGCCCGTTATTACAGAAAGAGCTTTCTTGGACTTGATCTTCGAGAGACCTGCGAATATGAGACCTACGAGGAGACCGTCAAGTGCGCGTGAAACAACTCTCTGGATGAATGTCAGCGTCGGGCTTATCTCAAGTGTCATGGCACCCATTCCGCTGAGCACTCCGATACCGAAGCACTGCATGAAGCTGAAGAGACCGAAGACAATACCCATGATAAGTCCGCCTGTTGGACCGAGCGCGATAGCGGCTATTGCAATGGGGATGATGTTGAGGGTTATCGACAGCGGACCGATGGGTATCGAGCCTATGGGCGTCAGTGAGAACAGAGCCACCACAGCTGTCAGAAGGCCCAGCAGTACCAGTGAGCGTACGTTGAACTTCTCTTTCATATTGAATTTCCTCCTTGTTACTACTCCTCATATGAGGATATAATACAATAAATATATCATAACACGTTTTGGAAATCTTGTAAATAGCTCAATTTACAGAATAAAATCAACAACAAATTCACTAATAGTATATATTTAACAAATATAAAGTCTATATACGTTAATATAGAATGCGAATAATACTAAAAGTTAAATAGCCGGAAGTTGAATTTGAACGGTTTTTTACGAAACGTCATCCAAATTGGTTTAACCAGTTGACTGAAATAGTGACATTTTGTGGAACTTGCTGTTGAACTTTGAAAAAAAGGCGTTATCCGCAACGTTTTGCACAAATATTATTCGATTTTTTTCATATTTAGTACGTCTTAAAATATTGCAATTTGTATACCAGTATGTTATAATTATATGTACAAAGAACTGTAATTTTTTTCGGCTGCGTACAAGCAGATTGAGGAGGGTTACGGGGGATTGTAAAAAATAAAAACGAAAGGATGGAATGACCATGAAAAAATCTTTGGGGAAACGTTTGATTAGTGGCGTTACCTCAGGACTGCTGGCTGTGACCTATGCGCTCCCGTCGGGACTGGCTCCCATACGGGCTCTTGCGGCAGAAGACGGCGTTGCTTCAGACGGATTGCCGATCGTGAACACTCCCTACGAAGAGTCATTGTGGAACAGAAACAATCCACTCGGCGTCGCAGGCGATTTCCACTTGTTCGGTTTTGAATCGGTCGAATCGTGGAACCATGTAAACGGTAACGTTGCAACACCTGTTTACATCATTCAGAACGGCTACACAAGTCCTAACCAGAAGGTAGGCAGACTTCTTAACGTCGTTACCAAGGACATTTTCTGGAGGAAGCCGCCGAGAGAATCGGGCAACATCGTAAATGAGCCTGATGAAGGCAAGATGTATGCGCAGCTCGGTCTGGCTCAGCTCTATGACTGGTATTTGCCGGTCAATTATGAGATATGGGGTAATGATATCCCGGCAGAAACACGAGAAGTCTACAATGACGAAACGGGCGAGAATGAGGTAGTAGTCGTTCGGGAGGGTGATGAAAGAGTACAGGTGAAATATCCTACTATATTCAACCCTTCAAATGACAGCCGCTACACAGGCGTTAACATCTTTCCCGGAAAGAAAGCGGATTTTCCCGATGTCGTAGCAGATTATGCTGCTTCGGATGAGAGAAAGGCATATGACGAAGGAGGACCGTTCGTCGGACCGATGGCGTATATCATCGGAAACAACGCTCCTTCCGGAACAGAGTGCTATTTCGCTCATGCAGGCGATAACTTTATCGATTTCGCAGCGCTGAAGACATATTATGAGAATATGTCCAATGATTACGGCAGCAAGGGTCCGAGGACCGCAAGCACCGGAAGAAACGGTATCGACTGGGACGGCGGCGACGACAGTACATGGGATAACCCGAATCCCGGCAAGGGTACCCTTACCCTTTATGATGAGGGCGAGAATGTCCTCAACATCAAGGCGAGCGAGCTGAACAAGTATCATGAGATAAACGTTGAGAATATCAACTACGAGAACGGTCAGTACAAGGGCAACCAGACACTTATCGTCAACATTGACCTTGAGGGACTTACCGACGTCACATGGAATCCCAACTGGAGCTACACCGCAAAGGACGGCACAAAGCTCAATGACGGTGCTTTCAACGGCGAAAAGGCTGTTATACACGGTACAAATATTCTCTACAATTTCTACAACGGCGCTCCCGATAATGGTACAAAAATTAGTGTTTCCGGCACAAAGATCCCTCTGGGATGCGTTCTTGCTCCCGATACCGAGTTTGAGGTAGCGCAGATAAACGGTAACATTATCGCGAACAAGATCACTGCAAAGAACGAAACACATATGGCTTACTTCCTCAATCCGTTCGATGAGCAGCAGACAAACATCGATATCTCTGTTCAGAAGAACTGGAGCGACGGAAATGCTAATCACACAGCTGACGAAGTAAAGGTCACTCTCTATCGTCTCACAAAGTCGGGAGTCAGCGATCCTGCTTCCGAGATCACACTGGAGAACCAGTACAATGATCTGGTGAGATTCATTACCGAGGGCGATCTGAGAAACTGCAAGTTCAGGATCGACGGTCAGGAATACATGGCTGTTTCAGAAAACGACGGCAGTGTTACTTACCACAAGAATGATGAGGATATAAACTCCAGAACGGAGTTGTTCACACCTCAGTCAAACGGAGATATCACATCGACTCTCGCAGACGGAGAGTACGAATTCTCTGTCCAGTCAAGATCGGTCATAGTTGCTGTTGCCGGCGGCAAGATCACCTCTGTCACAGGCGATCCCATCGCTACACAGATCATCGGCACCAAGACGATCAACACAGATAACTGGAACGAGACATGGGACGGTCTTCCTAAGGAGTCTCCCACAGGTTATGTTTACTACTACTATGCAGTAGAGGAAAACGTCAAGCAGGGCTACACAGTTTCCTACGATGGCAACGGCGCTGCAGGCGGCAACAGGACCATCACAGTTACAAACACAAGCGATGAGGCAGTCAACAAGCTGAAGTTCGTAAAGCTTTCCGATGTTCTTACAGTTGATGAAGTTACAGATGAAACTGTAACATTCAAGTCGGCTGAGCAGAGACTTATCGGAGCACAGTTCACACTTGCTCTCATCACTCCCAATGACAGTGAGGCAAAGCTCAGCAGCGGCGTCAAGTCAAATCTTGATTCCAATGTAAAGGGCAAGCCCACATACAATGATGATACTATCACATGGACTACCATCGACGAGGACATCGTTTTCGAGGGACTCCCTGATGGTACATACAGAGTTACCGAGACAGCTCCCGAAGGCTATCAGCCTGTAAAGGAGTTCAAGTTCAGACTTGACAGCGGTAAACCTGATTACAGCTTAGGTCTCGATGAGGACTCGACCAACCTCGGTTACAGCATCGATAATTCAGATGTACATAACGGAGTTATCACAGTAAACGATGACGTTTACTCCATCTCACTGAGAAAGGTTGACGAGAACGATATCCCTGTTCCCGGAGCGCTTCTCAGACTGACAAGCACCAGCGGTGCCGACATGACAAAGGTAAAGGCTCACGATACTCAGTTCTTTACCGCAAACGGCTACGGCTGGAATATGCCCAACAGCAACATCGCTCCTTACAGACTTGACCTCAGCTATAATGAGATCAAGAATGTAGCAAGCGACAGCGCAGCAGCTTTCGAGTGGTACTCCATCGGATCGGCTGTTATATTCACAGGTCTCCCTGAGGGAACATACAGCCTCGAAGAGGTAAGCGCTCCCGCAGGCTACTCAAGAGACGCAAAGGTAAGGAACTTCACCATCGCAAGAGATGAGAACGGAAGACTTACCGCAAGCGGAGATGTTAAGAATGAAGACGGATTTGATAAGATCAATGATATCGTCAACAAGAAGCAGACTGTCTCCGTAAGCAAGAACGATATGAACGCCACTGTCATAGACGGTGCTGAGTTCAGACTTACCAAGAAGGACGGTACAAAGCTGGGCAAGCTCACACGCGATTATGAAGATGCAAGAGGCTACTGTTCAACAGGTATCGGACTTACAAGCAACTCCAAGACAGTAACTGTCAAGTATACTTCCGAAGGCATGGGCTACACCCTCCGCGGCAATACATTTAATAATGTAAAGATCGACGGAGAGGCTGTCAACACTACTGCACAGCAGAACGTATACGAGATAAAGGGCAGCGCCAAGGGCGATACCATCGAGATAACAGGTCTCCATGACGGTTCGTATGTACTTACTCTCGATAACGGAATGATCTACAACATCCGTGTCGATGACGGTATGAACGCTCCCGAGGTAAGTGTGTCAGAGCTTATAGAGCTGACAGACGACGGTAAGGCTTATGAGTTCACAGGCGGCGAAGCTTCCATGACAGGTCTTGAGGACGGCGATTATGTTCTCGAGGAAACAGCTTCACCCAACGGCTATACCAAGGTAGAGTCAAAGTTCGAGTTCAATATCACTAAATTGTCCCCCAAAAAGTAGACAGTAAAAATGCACCCACCCTGCAATAAATGAAGCGCAGGTAACTGTTATTGAGAAAATCCCAATTTGCAGACAGTGAATCTGCATCGTGGACACTGAAAATG
>Ga0255342_1000657_pt1 | contig 56652 bp, 42 predicted proteins | sample wastewater_treat_3_FD_192416 | JGI IMG/M metagenome (GOLD analysis project Ga0255342, IMG submission 192416) | Wastewater microbial communities from Lulu Island WWTP, Vancouver, Canada - plant14 | ecosystem: Engineered > WWTP > Wastewater > Unclassified | place: Canada: Vancouver, British...
TAGAAATTTGCTTGATTTTTTGTGTTTTTGTTAGTAAATCAATTGTTAATACATATCCAGTAGAGATATAATACAGTAATTTTACAATTGAGAACCTATAAAAAATTTATAGATTTTTATAGATTTTTATAGATTTTAACTAACTGTAACTAACCCCACAAATCTACACGCTTCATTAATTGTTATATGATTTAACCATTGTGTTTCCGCCTCGGTCATTTTATGTATTTGGTATTGATACTTATCTTCTGGATGCTTCTGTTTTAAAAAATTCATACTTTCCTTTATTTTGTCTTCATTAACATATTTGGTCTTTGGAATAGATAAATGGCTATTTAAAATATTAGACCTAAACGGCATTTCAGAATGTATCATTTTATCTGGATAAAGTAATAAATTTTTCCATATGGGATGCACTAATAAAACCGCCACATTAGACGACATAGGGAAGAAAATAAAATTATCTATATAGCTTTTCTTGTTATCAATTTCATACTTTGCTATTTCTTCCCCTATTCCTGGAATGCCATAAATTTCTTTTCCTATTTCTTCAGCCATCTTAATATACTCTGCTTTTTACTGTCCGGGATTGTCACAGAAATACGCTCCGTTGCATATCCTAAATCGTTAATCCAAAACTCATCCATTGTATTAACAAACATCAAGAACATAGAGTTTATTTCTAAAGCGTGGCTTTTGACTCCTACCATATCTGTTGTTAGCAACAATTCCCATCTCGACTCAACTATCTCCAGCATCTCTCTCTTCCAAAAATCCTCATTGGTTTCATAATCACATATGTTAAACCGGGAAAATGTTGGAACCCCCGCACTTGGATGAGTATAAGACACTTTATTGCGAGGAGTACGATATATTTGTAACAAAAAATACTTTCTGATTGTATCTAATTCTTTTCTAGTTAATTCTACAAGTTTTTGATTGGCTAAAAATTTTTTCACTACTTGACCCATTGGCCTTTCGATTTTATTGCCAATTTTTCTTTCCAATTCTTTTTGGTTTTCAGACTTTAAATCGTATAAGTTTTTACATAAAACGCTTTTTTAGTATTTTTATATTCAACTTTGAATTGGTGTAAATCAATGACATATATTTTAGAATGATTGTTTTCGGTATTGACCGCAAAATTCCGCAACATGCTATTCGGAACATAATGATTACATTCAAATTTAGACATGATATCCCCCAGTGAACACTACTTTACACAAGGATTATTTACTTTTAGACCTAATATTAACCATCTCAAAAGCGCCTAGAATTCCTGCAGACACCGCTATTAGAAGTATAGGATAAATAGTCCAGGAAACTTTGGATGAAATTACTCCAACTAATGTTTGAATTATGAAAGCTCCTGCATATGCAGATCCCATTTGAAAACCAATTATATCTGGTGAATATGCAGGATTAAATCTAGTCTTTGTTAAATCAAGAGATGTTGGGAAAAAAGGCGCAAGTCCAAAACCTATTAGAAGCATTCCTGGAAGCATTATCTCTGGGACAGGTAAAGCTAAGAGTATTGTTCCAACAATAGCAACTACTAATCCTATTCGTATAATCATCTGGCTTTTTAGTTTGCCTACAATAGCGCCGCACAAAAACCTTCCGACCATGAGTCCACCATAGTATAACGCAATATATCTTGCTGCTAAAGCAGGAGTAAAAGCATGCCTTTGTACTAAAAACGATGCTCCCCATAGTCCACAACTATATTCAACTCCGCAATACAATGCAAATGCTATAGCTGAAAAGATAACTCCCTTTTCTGTAAATATATTAACCTTTTGTTTTTTCTTCTTATCGAGAGGTCCAACTTCTACATCTAATATCGGTTCAACAGTCTTATTATCAAGCGACTCAACTTCTACATCCACCATCGGCACATCAGTCTTATTATCTTTCAACTCCTCGTTGACTAGATTTTCTACCTTCTCACCTTCTTTAATTTTCTGAACCTTATCCCACAGAGGGATGGCAATAAACATAACTGCCGTAAGACCAAATTGGATATATGACATAGCTGCATATCCACCACGCCAACCACCTTTCTCTAAAAACACAGACATGACTAGTGGACTGATCGTAACCCCTACTCCCCAGAAACCATGTAGCCAACTCATATGTCTAGCACCATAGTATTTAGAAACATAGTCGTTTAATGCTGCATCGATGACACCAGCACCAATACCTAATAACACACCACAAAAAACTACTAAAGCAACATGGTTTGCATAACTCATCCCTAACATTCCAATAGCTGTTAAAAGTACCGAGCCTGCTACCACCCATTTAGTTCCTAACTTTCTAATTATAGGACCTGCTACAAAACTAACACCTGCAGTGCAAACCGCAATAATAATGGAAATAACGGGAGCAAAACTAATATCTAGCCCTAAATCAATATGCATAAGAGGCCAAGCAACGCCAAACAAAGAATCAGGAAGCCCGAGCGAAATAAATGCAAGATATATAATCAAAAGTAAAAGTATAACCAAACTACATTTTCCCCCACGATAATGTATAAATCAATCTCGCTTATCATATCGGACCTTTAGTTTCAATATGGACAATCTACAGTAAACTGCGAGCATATTTTCCGAGCCACATAAAACTATAGGATTATCTAAATCTTTTGCGTAGTAGAGCCAAATCCACCTTGTCTTATAGTAGACTCAGAGTCTCCTTTAACTATCCCAAATGGTAAAAAGATCCCTTGAGCAAACCGTTCGCCTGCTTTTAACACAAGATCTTTATTTTCTATAGAGCCATTAACTACTTTAATTATTATATGTCCTTCATTTAAGGCATAGTAATAATCAGAGTCAATTATCCCTACCGTATTGGCAAGTTGGGTTTGATATTTAAATCCAAGTCCACTTCTCGGAAACACGGCTAGCAACCATCCTTCCGTAATCTTTACTCTAATTCCAGTAGGCACTTCTATTGCCTGTTTTGGGGCAAGATTGATATCTATCGGCGTTACAAAATCGTAACCTGCAGATCCTTTTGTTGCTCTTTTGGGTTCCTTTATGTTCAAATATGCAGAACGCGCAAACTTCTCATCATACCCTTTTGAAACACAAAATTTTATAAATTCAGCCTCACTAACTTTTTCAAACTCTGCTACTTCTCTTATCATCTTTATCCTCTATATTGCTCTATATTATGTTGCACTTTTACATTTAAGCCTCGGCTTACATCCAATAATGTGCACACTATTATTAAAATATTTACATTATTTCAGTTGTCTTCCTATATACTCTAAAGCTGCATCCATAGCCTTTGTTGCTTCGGGGAATAACCCAGTTGCAAGAGGCCAGACATGGAACATTTCTTCGGCTAAGTATAGTTCAACCTCACCACCACTTTTTTTGATTTTATCCGCTATAGTAAGAGAATCACTAAGTAACATTTCATGAGTCCCTGCAAAAATCATAGTGGGTGGAAATCCTGCATAGTCTGCAAAAACTGGGGATACGAAAGGATCTTTTCTATCTGCATCCTTTACATATGAAAACATAGCAGAATTTAATAGCGCTTGCTTTCTTTCCTCAGTTACTTCTTCGTTTTTATTACCGAACATTATATCAACATTATAGTTTCCCGTATATGAATCGCCAGAGCCTGTCATATCAGCCCAAGGCGAAAATAACACAACTGCTTTAGGCGTTTCTCTTTTAAGTTCGATTAGTTTCAAAACAAGTACTGCTGTTAAATTACCACCAGCGCTATCTCCAACTACTACAATGTTTTCGGGCTTAAATCCTTGTTTTAAAAGGTAGGCCCATCCAAGAAGAGCATCTTCTAACGCACTTGGATATCTATGTTCGGGTGCTACTCTATAATCTAAAAACGCAACTGTTGCATTATGACCAGCTTCGCTCAACTTCTTATCAAGCCTTCTATACATGTCTCCAAGCTGCATAATATACCCACCACCATGTAGAACATAAACAACATTATCACTTTTGTTTTTTATAGGAGCTACTACTTCCATCTTTACCCCGTTTTTAAGGGTCACTATTTCCATAGAATATCCTTTAGGTACTTTTACTCCCCTAGGTCCTACCACACCTTCGGGAATAAGTTTAGACATATTTTCTTCAGTTGCAGTTTTAAGCATTTCGTTAATATGCAATTTTTTTTCAATTGTTTTCATTATTATACTTGCAGCAAATGATGCCATATCCCACCTCTTCTAATCTATTCTGTGTTTAAACACACTATATATATTCTACCACTACTTCCATTAATATATTCACTTCTGTATATGGCCTAGTACCCGCATTAATCAACTCTTTTTCATCATTTAAATATTGTTCGTGCAGTCTTACTCTAAACTAATCACTAGTGCTGGCGCAATGCCACTTTCTTCAAAAGCAAACCAACCATAAATATATCCACCCGAGGAAACTAGATCGACATACCCTTCCATGTTTTGGTCAGGTGAGCGTAGCCACCAAGAGCCATTTCCTTTATATGTCGCGGAAACCCCAATGCCCCTCGCTATTGCATAATCTGTTACAAGTTTGGTTCTTGATTTATAATCCTTAAAAACATGGTCGTAATCTACCATCTCTCTATAACTAAGAAGGAATATCTTATCAGTTGTATTTGCGCAAGCGTATTTATTATGTTCGTAACCAGTGCTGTGTGAGCTGTTATCAACTACCGTTGACTTAATTAGCTTTTTTTCAGATGAGTTGAATGCAGTTTTATAAAAGGTTTTGTTTAGCCAATCTCTTACATCACTTTTTTTATAGTTGTTATTACCACCGACATAGGCATATGATATGTTATCTATTATGCGTTCACTCAGTATTAATGCTTTGCTATCAGTAACATTGAGTATTCTCCATTTCAAAGGTTCCACCTTAAAATAACATTCACTCCCTTTAATAATCGACTCATCATTTGAACAACCGCAATCACCTTCATCTTCATCTTCGGAAGAATTTACGTTTAACAATGCATAATGTTTACCGTCACTCCCTAAGTAATAGTTCCGCGCCTTGTTTATCTTCTCTAAAATCTCCACATTTTCCGACTTAGCACTTTGAGGATATTCTCCAAAATATATATATTCCCCATCCCCACAAGGTTCTCCCTCGCTATTAACCCTTAAATATCTTTTTTCATTCATTTGTATATAAGCCTCCTAGTATTACTTTCACATTACATAAAGTATATAACTCCATTAATTATCAAGTTTCACAGTTATCCAAACTAATCCATAATGCTGGTACAATAGCAAAATCATACCTAACTATTACTCCACTAGAGAAACCCATATTACCATCATCACTGACAGAGTAAATGCTATCTTCGCTATCTGGAGAGCGCAAACACCAATCCTCACCATCACCAAAATAATTGGCTCCATTATCCTCTCTGACTCCACGCGCTATGGCAAAATCTGTTGCTTTTTTTACTCTATTTGCATCTGGCTCTAGAGGGTCCTCGTTAAACCCATAGCTTTTATTAAGCATTTCCATATAGCTTGGTAAAAAAACCTTATCGAATGTATTGTCACAAGCAAATTTATTTTGTTCGCGACCAGTGCTTCGTGCGCTATTATCTACTTCGGTCTCCAAAATGCGTGCTTTTTGTTCCTCAGTAAATGCTTCTTCGAGAAACTTCTCATTTAACCAAGTCCTTATATCACTATTTTTATAGTTGCTTATAGGGTCATCGTTTGTTCCTTTGTATTTGTATGCTCTACTATCCAATATATGCTCACTTAAAAGCATTGCTTTACCATCTTTTTCTTCTAAAATACGCCATTTAATAGGCTCTACTTTAAAGTAATATCTTGAGCCAAAAGGAAATTGTAAGCGCCTTAATTTACGCCTTGGATTATACCTTGGTTCGCCTCTACAAACCGCAATACGTGATGGGGTTTTAAAATAGCGCATCCCATCGTTTCCTAAATAATATCCATTTTTCTCTTGCTCATTAGGGTTAACTATTTCTATAGAACTATCTTTAAGTGTTTGTGGATATTCCCCAAACAATATATATTCCCCATCGCTACTAGGATTTCCAAGTTTATCTACTCTTTTGTAATACGACATTATATCCCCCTTCTCTAAATATTTATTTTCATAAAAGCAAAGTAATCTTTGATTATATCTACTATTTTAAAATTATTATGTCTTGTCTAGTTCCAAATTGTTTCTACTCCATCTACATATCTCCAATAATTAGATTTTTTACCACTTGGCTCTTTTTCGCTATAGTAATGCACTTTAGCCTGCTCAAACTCTTTACCCGCATCATAAATTAACACTTCTTTCCACTGCGAAGCAGTCCCTTTGAAATAAATTCTTTTAAGTGCGATACAACCTTCGAACGCTCCTACTCCTATATGCCATACACTACTAGGTATTGTAATTTGAGAGAGCTTTTCACAACCTTTAAATGCACAGTCTCCTATAATACTTATTTCATCTGAAAGATTAACTAAAGTTAGATTTTCACAACCGTTAAATGTATAACCGTTTATTCCTCTTATCCTATTAGGAATGCTTATTTCTTTTAAACCTACACACAAATCAAATGCATGATCACCCAAATAAACCACATTGTCTGGAAGTTTAATTGTTGTTAGCTTTTCACAATTACTAAATGCTGAGCTTTCTATAAAAACCGATTCTTTAGAAGGCATGATAGTTATTTCGGTTAAATTATCGCTACCCGCAAATGCATAGTCATCTATGTATTTCACATCATCCGGGACAGTAAATTGGGTCGATTTTTTACCTATAGCATACTGTATAAGCGAACACCCTTCCTTAGAATACAAATTCCCATCGGTTGCTTTATAGTGCCGATTTCCATTTGCAACATTTATTGAGTTTAATTTGGAGCAGTAACTAAAAGCAACACTACCTATTACAAGCACTCCTTCTGGGATAGTTATAGATGTTAAAATAGCATTATTTGCAAAAGCTCCAGTTTCTATATTTTCAACACTATTTGGTAGATTAACTGCGCTAAATTTCCTGTCTTTGAAAGCGAAGTATCCTATACTAGTAACACCTTCTGGGATGTCATAATTGAGCACAGCTGAGTCAGAAAATGATTTGGGGGAATCACCTTTAGCGACGCGGATAAGCCTTGTCCTATCTTTACTAAAGTATGAATTTAAGGCTTTATCATATATAACATCGCCTTGTAATATCCATGCCACAGAATAGCAATCTATAAACATGATATTATCGCGGACCGTATAAGTTATTCCTCTTTCCGACAAGGACTGCCCTATTTCCGAATCTTCAAAAGTTGCTAAAAATTCCTCAGTTTCCCCACTAAACTGAATGGCAAATGGAAAGTTTGCTGCTCGTGGTAACAAAACTGCCTCTATCCCCTCTAATCCAATCATCTCTGATTTCCCATCAACCACTATAGGAAACCAAGGGATACCATTAATTTCATAATAGACGATAGCATCATCTCCCTTTTCACTTTCCCAAATTTCGTTAAAAAGACTAATATGTTCGTGATATAAAGATTTTAACCGTTCACTTATATTCTTTCTTCCCTCTCTTTTCTTCCCCATCAACCCTCTCCAAAATATTTTTATTTGTTAATATCGATTACATAAATTATAACATTACACACTCTTTTATCAAGGCTTGAGTATAAATAGGCTTGCAGTATCAATTGCCATATCTATATTTTTATAAAAAATTTTCTTGTTTGACGTCCTAACAAACTGCATGCATTTTAAAAAACGTTTACAGTTATTCACATGCTCTCTGCACCCAAACAGAAACACTATAAAACCAACTAATGCACAGCAAAATACTGTGCATTAATCGAAATTACAAATCATAAAGAACTAATTGTTTACTTCGTTAGTCTTTTGTCGACGGTTCTTTTTCTTTTTTCTCTAGAAGTTTTTGATACTCTGCTTCAGCTTTAGCTAACACTACTTGCGCTTTAACCATAGCTTCCTTTGCCTTTTCTTTGGCTACACCTTTTGCCTGCTCAAATTCAGCTTGGGACTTTTCTAATGCTTCTTGCGCTTTGGCTATCGCTATCACAGCTTTTTTCTTGGTTTCCTCTTTAACCTTATCAATCTCTTCTATTATTTTACCAACATCTTCTTGTGCTTTAATAGCCACTTCCGCAGCCTTCTCTTTGGTATTTTCTTTGACCTTATCTAATCCTGCTTTAACTTTAACAATCTCTTCCTGAGCTTTTTCAACAACTTCTGTAGTTATTTCTTTAGTTTTATCAACCACCTCTTGGGTTTTTTCAATAGCTTCTGTGGCTTTTTCTTTAACGACTTCTTTAGTCTTATCGACTGCCTCTTGAGTTTTAGCAATTGAAGACTGTGCTTTGTCGATTATAAGTTTGGCAATGTCAAACACAATGCTTTTGGCCTTATCTACGGTTTCTTTTGTTTTCTCTACAGCATCTTTTGCTACATCTGTAGCTACACCTTGTGCTACATCAAATGTCTCTTTTGCTTTAGTAAAACCTTCGTGAGCTTTACCTATCGTCTCTTTTGTAAAGTCTTGAGCCTTATTAAACCCGTCTTGAGCCATTCCAACTGTTTCTTTTACAAAATCCTGAGCTTTGCTAATTCCTTCTTGGGCCATTCCAACTGTTTCTTTTACAACTGTTGTAGCAGTGTCAAACACCTCAGAACTTTTACTGCGCGCCTCTTGTGCTTTTTCGACAAAAGCTTTGGTTATTTCTTTGGTAACAAATACTGCTACGTTCTTTCCAATATCTTGAACTTTTGAAATAGCTTCTTGGGTCTTTTCTTTTACCTTGCTAGAAACCTCTTTAATAATCTCTTGGGTTACAATGATAGCAATCTCTTTACCAATTTCTTTAGCAAGATCAAGTGCTATCTCTTTTGACATGCTATAGACTTTGTCATAGACTTTCCCTTTACCTTTTGCTTTTTTCGGTTGCTCTTTAACTTTTTCTTCGGTATCCTCTACTTTTTTCTTTGCCATTTTACACCTCGCTTACCAGTGCCTTTCCATTATTTTTAAGCGCACCTGGTCAGTCATGAAAATTAGTGGTCCGTATCAAAATACGAACCCTTGACTTTTATTATACCATATCCAGACGGCTTTTCACTAAAATATATAAAAATGTGCTAATCCTTCCTCTACAAAAGCTTATCTGATGTTTTACATACTATGGCAACTGCCAAAACCGTTCCTCTAAGATAGATTATCTTTTGTAGTTATTTGTAATTACTGCATATAATCTGCTTATTATTCTTCTTTTTTACTGAACGCATCTTTAGTTTTTTCTACTACTGCTTTAGTCTTATCTTTTACTTTAGTTTTTGCTTTATCAACCTTAACTTTTAACGAAAATGCTACAAGAGTATGAATCATCCTGTTAATTTTCTTCACTAATTCATCTACATCTTTCTCATCGAGGTTGAAGCCTTTTAATATGTCTTTTTGAAAATGTCTTTCTTCCGAAGTTATTAAGTGTTACCTTTACGATGCTCTATAGTATCATAATAACTGTTCATAGCAAATTACTCCATGTAAAATTATTTTGTTGAGACCACAATTTCATCATATATTCTTCGCTATGGATATTTTTTAACTATTACAATTTCATTTTACAACCTGCGGAATTTATAGATTTGATTACTATGCCGTAAAATGACTGTTTTATCGAGTTAATGAAAATATACATCGTATTTCGGTAAGAGAATCGGTAAAAGTAACGGCATGTGTTCCACCTGCCCAATTGGTATATTCTTTAAAATCAAGTTCATAAGAATAACCGAAAGTAATAGGGGATGTTCCCATGAGCGTTAATTGTTTTGTAGCAACCGAGCTATTATTCTCAACAGTATCTCCGTAAGCGGGATCTACCCATGTTGCAGGCCAGCTTTTCCCAGTTGCAATAATGGAGGAAATGTTTATTTTCTCATTATTAATAATAACATTTGTAGATAAAGTAGCATTGTGTTTATTCGAACGATATTTTAACGAACTACTTGCCTTTACCTTAATATCTACTTTTACATACCCGAGAGATATCATGTTTTTCAAAGCATCGGGAATTTGTAAAGAATATGCATTCGAGTTAGAAAATGTAGAACTTTTCGTATGATTTTCTTTTGAAATTATAGAATTGGTTTCCGTCACAGTAATAGTATCCGTTACCCAATTAGCATAGAGCGTTAAATTAGAATTCGCCGAGCTTGAAATCTTATTATACCAGGTTCCGTTACCACCCGGGGAACTATACCATCCTGCAAAAACCATTCCTGCTTTTGTAGGGAAAGGCATATTATATGCGCTAACACCTTCGCCTTCTAAATATTTTTTCACTGCATTTTGCGGAAGTGTTCCTCCAGCTAATATATAATCAATGGAATAATATTTGGCAAAAATCGCGGTAGCCGTCAAGTTCCCTGTCTTTCCTTTAGGTATAGATGTTAGGTTGGTTCCGATATTAGCAATACTCCAACCTTTGAACCCATAACCCTCCTTGGTTAACTTCGGTAAATCTATTCCGTTAACCGTGTATTCGGCAGGTAGCGTTCCTGAAGAATTGCCTCCGTTCATTTCATAAGAAATAGAATATTTAATATATTCCCTTTCCGACGTTGCAGAACCTCCATCGACAGGCATTTCGATAGAAGTAGTTACAAGATTATTGTTTATTCGCCAACCTTTGAATATTATGCCGTTTATATCGTTGATTTTAGGTAATACGACCGTTTCTCCTGCCGATGCCGATATGCTTCTTGCCGTATTTGCATTCACAAAAGATTCGTCGGACTTTAATTCGAATACAATGGAGTATTTCCAACGCGCGATTAAGGTGAGATCCGAATTCACGAAACCCATATATTCCCTAGCGTCTACATCTTCCCAATAGTGGAATGATTTATAATCCGATTCTTGCAAGGCAATATCGGGTACATAATTTCCTCTATACGTGGAATTGATTTTTGTTCCGTAAGGTACCTGTATGGTTTTCCATAAAATATTATCATCCGAATAGTATTCAACGCTGTATTTATTGATTTCCCATACAGCAGATAATGTAATACATGCGGAATCCGGAATCTCGTAATAGGCATCGTCCAAATAACGATAAGAAGATTTAAGAACACCATCTGTACCCGCAATTAATGTTCCGTTAGCCGTACCCCAACCCATAAACGTATGTCCTTCTTTTGTTAGATTGGACGATAAATTTTGCATTCCTTCGCCATACGTGAGAGTGTAACTTCTCGGCGTTTCTTCGTTTGCGCCGTCTGTATCGATTACAACATTATAAATTATAGGATTCCAATATGCATATAAAGTGATGGTTTCCCCACGTTTGGATGTGAAATACGGTTTTTCGCTCTTACCATCGGCATTAATAACCATGTTCCCGTTTGCTTCTTCATCGTAGAGTCCTGCGAACGTATATCCCGTTTTTTGCGGAACATCTATCTGCATATATCGTCCCATTGTGATAGGAGCATAGGAAGCCTCTCCGTTTTCCGCATCGGTGTAGTACTCAAGCTTGCATTCGCCAAATAGTATGGTAGGCTTCAACATATAAATAGTCGTAAGAGCTACTATAACAAGCAAAAGTGTAACGCACAATGTAATAATGATTACTTTCGCTCTTTTCCTTCTCTTTTCTTTTGATTGTGGTGAATTCTTTTTAATCTTAGCTTTGTGGCGTTTTATCAATGCCTGTATATAGCCACGATAATCGCTTCCATCGATAACCGAATACTTTTCTTTAATATGACTAAATACATCTTCTACCGTAATATTTTCATCACTTTCTTCAATATACTGTTTGATGTTTTCGCGTACGGATTTGCGCACTGCTTTGCTTTCCGACATCAAAAGCTTGATATTGGCGATATAAGCTCTGGCGGTGGTGTAGTCCTCATCCTCTTTATCGACTGCTGAGAGTTTCGCTTGCGCTTGTAATAAATATTTTCGAATTTCATCATTCCAAATTCGATAGTTCTTTGAAATTAACCGAATTACCAAATATTGAATAATCGGATCTCTCTCCGCATCGTCCATATACTTATTTTTCAAAGCAAACAATTTATCGAGTTGTTTTTTAGCGACGGGATCGAAAACTTCTTTTCCGCATTTTTTACAAGCATATGTGTATCCGTTCTTATTATCAAAAGATTTGGTAAACTTTGAACCACCACATCTTTCACATTTTGGTTTAAAAATGACATCTGCATCTCTTTCGATTTCCGGTTCCAGAACACGGCGGGCAGAACGATATTCTAAGCGTTTTTTCTTTAAATCATTTTCGCTATTATAATATCTATAATATGTACTGCTACAAGCACTACAATAACACGTGGAACGGACATCCCCTTTTGTTACTTTAACATTGCGATCTCTACAATATATACAAGTCTCCGCCTCTTGATAATTGTTAAAACCATTATTCATCTCGTGTTCTCCTTAATTCTTCCTTACCTACTCCCTTTTTTACTAATCAACCGTTTTTTTGTTGCCAATCTAATAACTTTTCGATATCTTCTCTTTGTACAGATGATTTTACTTGAGAGAGTGCTTGTGTAAAACAATAATCATCAATTCGTTTTTCGCCTGTTTCAATTCCTCGTAGTGCGGAAATTTCTTCTACTCGGTCAAAGAGATTCGATAAATCCGCTCCATTGAATCCATTTGTTTCTTCGACTATACGCGAAACATCTACGTCATCCGATATTGAAACTAAACCTCCTGCTCTTATTTTTTCCAACCGACGCTCCACCATATATCTACGAGCAGGTTCGTCAGGCAATCCGACATATACGCGAATACCAAACCGACCGGGGCGAATAAATGCACTATCTATATCCCACGGCTTATTTGTAGAAGCGATTAAAAATAGGATATTTTCCTTTTTATTGCCGTACTCTTCCACTCCTTGCATTTGAGCCAACAGCTCAGAACGTAATTGCTTTGCATACTGTGATTTGGTCGATTTCGGAGAAATTGAATCCATTTCATCGAAATAAATTACGGCACACGGAAATTTTCTTGCTTCCGCAAATAGAGCCCGTACCGCTTTTTCTGTGTTTCCTGCGCCTTGATGCAAAAGATCGGAAGGTTTTACCGAACAAAATTTCGCACCGATTTCATTGGCAATAGCGGCGGCAATCATGGTTTTCCCAGTGCCGGGAGGACCATACAACAACAATCCACCGCCACCCTTTTTTACATATCCTTCAAAAGCTTCTGGCTGTTTGAGGGGCAATAATACTTTCACACGAACAATTTCTTTAACTGATTCTAAACCTGCTATATCTTTAAATCCGATAGAAGGCAGATTGTCCCATTCGAATCTAAACTCTCCTTCTGAACTTTCCTCCAAAACGCTTTCTTCCGGCGTTGTTTTCGATTTATTCGGTTTCACAATCGGCTTGGTCTCTTTCGATATTAAATTATCATTCGGAATTGTGGTTGTTATTGTGTTCTGTTTACTGTCGTTTAAACTCGTTGGCTGCATAAACGGAAGATCTTCGGGTAAAATTGAAGCCATTTGTTCGTTTGTGGGATTTATGAGTTTTGCAATACGTTTAGATTGATGTGTGATAATAGACTCGAACAAATTTCTTACATCTCGACCATTTCCAAAAGTCCCACTTCTCTTGGAAAATAAATCAGAAAAATATTCTTGCATGTATGCATGAGCTTCATCACTTAAAACATATTGATTCTTATGACAGAAGCCTTCAAATATAGCCAAGAGTTCTTCTCCAGAGTAATCTGGAAAATGAATGAAGTTTTTGAACCGCGAACGCAATCCAGGATTTGATTGTATAAATTTCTCCATCGGCTCGTCATAACCTGCGACGATTACGACTAAATCGTTCCGTTTATCTTCCATATCTTTCAATATCGTATCGATTGCTTCTTGACCAAAATCGTTTAGACCTCTGCTTGCTAAAGAATATGCTTCGTCGATAAACAATACACCGCCATAGGCTTTTTTCAAAACCTCGCGCGTTTTTATGGCAGTTTGTCCTATATATCCTGCAACCAATCCGGCGCGATCTACTTCGACAAGATGTCCAATTGGCAAAATACCAAGCGCGCAATAAATTTGAGCCATTAATCTAGCAACCGTTGTTTTGCCCGTCCCGGGGTTTCCCGTAAACACTAAGTGGTACGACATATCGGGAACAGATAACCCTCGTTCTTTTCGCATTTGAAAGACTTTAATTTGTTCCACCCAAGCGGTTACTTGTGATTTAACTCCATTCAGTCCGACAAGTTCATGTAATTGGCGCAATGCGTCATCAAGAGATATTTTTTCTTGCTTGTGAATATTTATATCATCTTTTGGGGGTTCTCCGTTAACAGCCAATGCTTGTGTCGGAATAGAATCGGCAATCTCAATTAAACTTTTTGCGCGTGCAAGCCTTGCTTTTTTTAATTTACCTTCGCTTTCCTTTGCCATTTTAAGCATTTGTTCTGCCGCAAGCATATAGTATTTTTTGGCAAGCAATCTATCGTTCTTTTGATAGCTTTCTTTTGCATTTCTAAAATACAACTCAAAAGTTTCGTGTAATAGATTTAAATCAGCCATAAACTAACCCCGTTTATTGAGACATTTTCTTTTTCAAAATCTCAAGTTCTTTTTCTATTTCGCTATCCGTTGTTAATCCGTCCATACTGGCTTCGTTAGTGATGAGTGCATCCAATTCCTTATTGGTTTCTTCATCGCCTGGCGCGCCCATCGCAAAGGCAGATTGCGTTTCATCCATAAAAGATTCCAAATGTTCGGCTTGTAATTCGATGCTTGTCATTGCTTCGTTGAATTGTTTCTCAACTTTAATAAAGTCTTTTTCTTTGGTGAGTTTCATCATATCTTTACTGAGAGAACCCATCCCTTTCAAAAATGCCGAAGTCATTTGAGTCATATCCTTCATTTGTGCCGTAATTTCAAAATTTAACTTCATTTCATAAACGCGTCTTTGTTGCGTTAGTGTCATCCGCAAACCAGAAAGCGCTAAATTATATTGTGCAGTCAAACCTTTTTGTTTGGCTTGTTTGCCTGCCTCCACATATACCTTTTTTTGCTCTTCAAGTTTATTAATTTGTTTGTTCATCGCGGCAATGGTACGCCTAATGAGCATCCTTTTCTCTATTTCTTTTTTTCGTGACAATCCCATCATTTTTCTCCTTATTTTTCTATATCTTCTTGTGTTTCACTTTCTGTTTCCTTCGAAAAAACTTCTTTTTCGGAATCAACTTGATCTTCCGTTTCAAATAAAGCTAGTAAGGCATCGTCTTGTTCGTCGATTCCGTAAATAGTTTCGTTCTTCACGTAAGCACTTTCTACTTCGCGGAATGTCTCATCGGCAGACGTAAGCACATCTTCCGCCGCAATTCTTCGTCCTAATGTCTTATTTAAAAATTTTGCCAATCCCTTTTGATCACTCAATAGATTCCCAAGTGAAATTTTAGATGTTTTTTGGAAAAATTGATTATCATCAATAGCAGTTTTTAGCCTTTGCAGCAGTTGCGAATTATACATTAAATACATGGACCTTTGAACGCTCTGCTCCCTTTCGGCCTTCAAAGCATTAATCTTTTTTGCATAAAAAAGCCTAACTTCTTTTGATTTCTCTGCTCGACCTCGTTTCATCAATTCTTCTATTTGCTTTGTTTTTGAGATTAGACCGTCTTCGATTTCTTTTCCCTCTTTCTCCAATTTGCATATTGCGTCGACAACCTCTTCTCTCGTAAGTTTTTCGTATTTCCTTTTAAAAAGATTTTTAAATATTCCCATTTTACACCAACCTATTGCGCTCTGCGATTAATCTCTCTGTTTCCTTAATCATCGACATACTTTTCTCTTCATCTTTGTTATTTTTCGATAAAACAATTTTCATGTCTTCAAATAGATTTTTAATTTTTTTATCATACTCGATTACGTTTTTATTTGTTGAAGGTATTAAATATTTGAGTTTGGGTTTTAGTGCATTGAGTGCATTAATAAAAGATTCACTATTGCTCATCGAAACCAAAACATCAATAGTTTTACTATTGTAATTGATTAAATCTCTATCACTTTGATTTATTTTCGCTACGTCTTTCTTTCTAAAACACATAATCCGTTCCTCCTAAAAATATTTTTTCGCGCAATGTTTCCCTTCCATGAATTCGAGCACGGTATCTGCGGGAATTGCATATCCCATATTTTGTGAATCGCCACGAATTGCCGTATTGACACCGATTACGTTACCATTTATATCAAATAAAGGACCACCCGAATTGCCGTGATTAATAGGACAATCCGTCATAATGTATTCACCGTTAAAGTGATCTTTATCGCTAACGATGCCCCTTGTTATCGAAGTGCCTTCACCTCTCGCATTTCCGAGAGCATATACTTCCTCTCCGTTTTGTAAGGATCCTTTCCTTCTAAATTGAACTTCTTTTGCGTTTTGCGGAACTTCTTTTACAATTACTAATGCCAAATCAACGCCACTACCACTACCAGACTTATCGTCACCTAACATCAAAACTTTGCCTCTCGTTTTAAAATCACCGAATCTAACCATAATCGATTTTGCGGGTTCATCGGTTTTGTCATCGGTTACCACATGTGCATTCGTCAAAATGAAGTGCTGTTCCTTGTCAATTAACATACCGCTACCGCAAGCTGATCCGTCCTCAACTTTTACATAGAATTCGACAACGCTGTTTATTGCATTATTATATAAATCGACGCCCGCATTCCCGTCTTTACTTGACGCCATTCTTCCCCTGCTTGTGATATCGGCAATACCTAAAACTGTTTTTAATTGTGCGTCTTTATGCGCAAATTCCAACTCCATTTCTCTATTCTTACGATCTTGTTCTATTTTTTCCTTTTCTATTTCCCACTTTTTCTTTTCCGATACCATTCTTTCGTTTTCAACGGCGAGTTTTTCTTTTTCGGTTTCCAGTTCGAGTTTTTTGATATCGTTCTTGGATTGTAAATAAGCACGATAGTTTTCATCACTGTGCTTTTCTATATCTAGTTTTTCTTCGATAGCCTCTTCTATGCGCTCCGTTCCTCTTACGTTGATTGCGTTTATCAAGAAGTTTTCAATACCTACACCGAGTTGTGCTTTACTTATTTCAGAAAGTTCTTTTCCTATTTTTTCGGCAATTTCTCTTTTGTATTTATCAAATCGGTCGTATGTTAATCTAAGATCACCAACGACGTTGAGAAATATGTCTGTAAACGTGGAAACAACCAACCCCAATACTCTTTTGTGGAAATCGTCTCTATCGTATTCTGTTTTTACACCGACGATTTTACGAAAGAACAATTCCGGATTATCTATCGTAATATCGAAGGAACCGTTTGCAGTAATCGTTAACATCACAGTCGATTCTGGATCTCTATACGAAATTGCATCCGGCGTACCCCATCTGACAGGCACGGAAGTATCTTTCGGCATATACACGATATCAACAGAAAATCCTTTTCTCCATTCTTTAACTTCTTTTTTGTTATCAAAAACATTATAGCATCCGCTTGAATAGATTCTTCCGTCTCCGCCACCTTTAATGACATAGGCAAGATGAGTATTTGGTACTTCAAACATTGCGTTCTTTTCTCTAACGATATCCGACACCCTTACGAATAATACATCATTGTCATTTATGCTCGCATTGCAAAGGTTTTGTTCAAATTTAATAATCTGTGTTTTTTTTAAAAACATAGCATTTTCCCCCTTGTTATTTTCCCCTCGTGCGCGTACACTGATTAAACCAATCAATGTATAGATTATCCCCATTATATCTTTATTATAAAATGATGTCAATTTTCCCCAAATTTTGTAACCCTACACCCCTAATTTTGTAAACATTAATGTATTGTAAGTTAGTTATCAAAGTAAGTGCAACGGTTGATAGCCACTCGTACGTGTTAAGTCTAATAGTAAGTGCAAGAGTACTCGTAAAAACCTGAAAGTTTTTTCTTAATCAAAAAGGAGAAATTTGAGGATAAAAACCGTTAAAGAAGTTGGCCAAACAAAAATAGACACTCTAGGAAAAGGCACTATCAAATTTGTAAGAGAGAGCAGGTCACGACCGTAAATATACAATAGATTCTACAAAAATCACCAACGAACTAAACTGGGTCCCCAAAACCACATTCAAAACTGGTCTTGCCAAAACAGTTGATTGGTACCTTCGAAACAAACCTTGGTGGGAGAACATCCTCAGCGGAAAATATCTTTCCTATTACGATAAACTAAACCTCAAATAGCTTGTATCATAATGGCCTATTCATAATAGAATAATCACTTATATATTCACTCACTAAAACAATTACTGAACCGCGTTACTTTTCGACAGAGGTATTAGTTACTAAACTTTTATACCCTTTAGCAAGTTTCCTATATTTAAAGAAAAATTGGATTAATAACCCTAGTAGTTTAAATCCATAACTAAATAGTTTGCCCTTATTAATCTTGGTTAAAAAGCCTTTTTCTGTTACTGGATTATATTGCACCATAACATTTGCTTTACAGTAATAACTAAGATTTTTATTATTCATATTAACTAAACGAAAACTGTTTTTCTCATCTTTTGGATAAAAGCATTTTGGAATAAAATATCCATTTAAGGTCACTGCATTAAATAAACTTGTATCCTTTTCTGGCTCATACCATTCTTTTGCATCTAGATCAAACCCAAAGTTCTTTAGCTCTTTCTTAGTGTATTGTTTCATGCTTTTATTTCTTACTTCTATGTGGTTTTGCTCACTATCTAGCGATGCGAAAAAGCCTGCACCTTTCAGATAATCCTTGAACCCCCAAATAACCAATTCTATTATCTCATATCTATATTGCACCAACTCTTTTGCAAACCTTGCAATCAATCTTTTAGCGATGGCTCTCTTGGCATTCCTTTTCTCATGGAGCGTGTGATATATGCATCCATTACGCATTATATAATATTCAAGCTCACTCGAATATTTGTCATCGAAGTTTTCATGCCATACTCCAATTCCATTAGTTAAAATAATTTCATTTTGAGCACGCACAGAGTATTCTACATCATCTATTTTTATAAAAAACGGAAGAGGCTTGCCTATTCTATCTATAGTTTCTATAGGCATACAACAACACCACCAACCAGTATAGTCGGCTTTTTGTTCATACTCGTTAAATAATATATCGTTTCTATCCCTTAAGTCATAATTTGCACATAAGGAACGTGTTTTATAACTGGGATGCAAACACCCTAACTCGTGTTGCATATATGGCCGGTCTAAAAATAGCATTGCAGAACCAATTGTAATCCTAGATGCATCAACCACCATTTCCGTCCAAAACAGTATCTTTGCTAGTATTTCTGTTTCAAAGATTAAATCATCATCCATTAACAAAAAGTGTGTATACTCTTCTCTAGCCTTAACTTCCAACATCCCTCTTGTAAAGCCACCAGATCCACCAGTATTTGGATTAGGGAATAACAGAGCACCTTCAACATCTTCTTCTTTTAAAGTATTTCCATTATCAACTACAAAGATCCCGAACCGATTCCCCAGCTCTTTATCTTCTTTGAACCTTTTACTTAGCCTTTCTACATTTCCTTTAATGTATGATTCTCTTTTAAAGGTACAAAAAACCAGCCCTATTTTCGCTTCCCTCTCCACCTTTTGACTCGTAGCGTATTCAGCAGCAAATAGAGTGGAATCCGTTAGCGATTCAATCTCAGAATACATAATGCCCTGACCGTCCAGATCTGTTATGCCTACTGACACCCTTACTTCTTTAACTTCATCTCCAGTATCAATCTCAACTTCTTTTAATAAAACAGGAGCCTTTAACCTCGCGTCAACATCGCTTGTATTTCTAAATTCTGGGCTTACAGATTCGTTATAAAACAACCTTACTTTGACGTACCCTTGAACAGTCGCATTAAAACTAACATCTCTAACATGCGTATATTTTAATAATTTCCCATATGATATACAGTTAAAAAAAGTGTCAAATGATACTTTTGTATTTCCTTTCAAAAATAGTTTTTCATTTATATTTTTTGCACTACCTAATAACACTCTAAAATAGAGCTTATCTTCTGTACAAATCCTTTCCATATCTGGGAATATAATCTTTGCTATTTTTGTCATAGTTTTTATTCAAGTTCTAATCTTTTTTGCCAACTCTCTAAGCCTGTTAATACTGATAAGTTTTCCCTATATCCTTTTGCTACCTTCTTGTATTTTAGCATAAATTTAAAAAACATCCTTATGATAGTGAAACTTGCTTTAACAAACTCCCACCTTCTTAGTTTTGTAACAAACCCAGTATTAGTACTAAAATTATATTGTAAGACTTCTTTGGCTTTATAAAAGTCATCTGTTGTGCAATACATTAAATCTATCGTTCTATACCCTTTTCTATCTTCTTTAGCATAAAACATTGTAGGTATAAAATATCCATAAAATGACAACATCTTTTTCCATGTATCCTTTTCAAGTGGCTTATATACTTTCGTTACGGGATATCCACTTGCTTCTAATTCTTGTTTGCTTTGTTGTTTTACTGCGCTAGCTCTTAGCTCCGTGTGCTTTTTCTCCCCATCTAAAGAATTTAAATTGTCATACCCTTTAAAGAAATCATCATATGCCATTACTATATTTCTAATAGTAAAATATCTTTGAAAAACCAATTCTCGCCCAACAGCTCTTGCAAATCTTCTAAATGATTGCATTGCACCATCAATTCTATGTATGGCATTAATTATTAGTTGGTTTCTATGAAAATAGTATTCCAATTCTGAGCCATATTTAGCTTTAAAATCCTCATGCCAAACCCCGATACCATTAACTAGCATTATTTGTTCAGCGGCTCTTATGCCATATTCCACATCATCCCCTTTTATGAACATTGGTAGTGGTAACCCATGTGTTTTCACAGTACTAACTGGCATACACATACACCACCAGGCGTTATAATCCATTTCTTCTTCGCACTCATTTGCTAAAACATCTACATAGTTTCGCAAATCAAATCCTTGTTTAAGTGCTTTAAAAGTAAAGTCAGTCCAATGCGCTCCCATTTCATACTGATAGTATGGAATATCTAAACGCAACATGGTTCCACCAACACATAACTTTTCAGGATTTTTAGCATATTTTAAAATTGCTAACATTTTTTCAATTATTAACGGGTCAAAAACGATATCATCATCCATCAAAAGAAAATGAGTATATCTCTCTTGACTACTTGTAACTTCAATCATCCCTCTTGTGAAACCACCAGACCCACCAAGGTTTTTATTAGGAATTACCTTAGCTCCAAACAAATCAACATTACCTAAAGTATCACCATTGTCTATAACAAAAACTCCTACTTGCTCCCCCAACTCTTTCTTTGAATCCAAAAAGTCCTGTATGGTTTCAAGAGTCTTTTTCACATAAATTTCTCTTTTATATGTACATATTATGATTCCAATCTTAATTAGTTTGTGCTCATTTAGTTTGCCTTTTTTCTCATCCGTTACCAGGTTGCCCCCGTCTCTTTCGGATAAGTCTTCTTTGCCAACAGGTTCCTTTATTATATAGTTTTGATACCTTCCAGAATAAAAGGTACTATCATTACTCAAAGATGTGAGCTCAATAAATAAGTTCCCTTCACTTTCTTCGTTGGAAAAATCATATATTAAAGATATTTCTTGGGGCGTATCAGAATTAAATTCTTTTTCTATTAACAAAGCAGGAGTATCTTCCTCTTCTTTTTCATAGTCCTTTATTACCACTCTTTCCTTATCGCAACTTTTATACAGACTCTCACACATCTCTTTAGATGCCGTACGCTTGTATAACCTAACAACAAAACCACCTTGCAATTTCAAAACAATTTCCACAGCTGAAACAGTTGTAAAATTTAGATATTTTGAATATGAAAATACATTAAAATATGTATCGAACCGAACTCTCGCTCCATTTGAAAAAACCAAAAACCTATCATGAAGATTATGAACAACACCGTGGTTGTTCATTTCTCTATAGTATAAAAATTTTTCCTCGCATATACCTTTTTGAGGTAGCGCAAAATTAAAAAGCTTCATTTTTTTATTCACGATATATTTTGTCACTATTTTCTTCTATTTTTGCTAAGGAAACATATAAGGGTAAAGCAAAAACTTTAATTTTAACTACCTAAACTCAGTTCCTTGTGAAAAACCTAGATGAGCCCGCCGTATCTTTCTGTAAATTCTTTAAATGTTTGTAAGTTTTTATCTTTTTCAGAAATAATAATCTTCTCTACTAGCTCTACCGGCCATGTTATTGCTAATTCTTTATCATCCCAAACAATACCGTCATCGAATTCACCATAGAATTTTTCCGCGCATTTATAAGAAACAATGGAAGGTTCCAGCACTAAATATCCATGCCCACAACCCGACGGGATTAGCAATTCTCTTTTGTTTACATCAGATAGCTCAAAACATAGCCACTTTTTGAAAGTTTTTGACCCTTTTCGCAAATCGCAGACTACATCAAACACTTTCCCAGATAAACAACGAACCAGCTTCGCTTGCTGCTTCTCTCTCTGAAAATGCAATGCTCTAATAACGCCTTTATGAGAATGTGTATAAAAAACTTCTTTTAAATCATGTTTTATTCCATTAATTTCGAAGACTTCTTGAGAATAATCTTTAATGAAGCAGCCCCTGTCGTCATAAGCAATAAAAGGGTCTATAACATACAACCCTTCTATGTCTGTCTTTTGAAAATTGAATTTTTGAATCATTTGTACCCCCCTTCCTTTATCCACTCGAAAGTTCTCCTAATTCCTTCTTTGAAAGAAATACTTGCCTTAAACTTACAATCTATTTCTGTATCGGAAGTATCAAACATTTCTAAAGGCATGTCCACTCCAGTAAAGGGAATATCTCCAAAAACAAATTCTTTATCAGGGGCAACAGCCTCTTTTATTTCAATAATGAATTCCCTTAACGGTTTCGCATTAGAACTTCCGATTAAATAGTTACAAAAAGGTTTCCCATTTTCAGCAATTAAGCGAAAGGCTCTAGCAACATCATCTATATAGACAAAATCATAATTCTGCGTACCTGAAGTAAATAACAACGGTTCATTATTTATTATCTTTCTTAACGTTGTATTAAGAAATCTAGGAGATAACTCCCCTACACCGTATGCATTGGTTATTTTAGCCCAAATCAAATCTATTCCTATGTCTGCGGCTACAGACATGCCCATAGTGTGAGCAACCAATTTTCCACTGCCATAAATATACCCTAAACCAGGTTTGTTCCCTTGTTTATATGTTGCTGAAATTGTCTCATGCTCCATAATACTTCCTGCACTAACAAATCTTTTACAACCTAGAATCTTCGCCACTCTAATGCAATCTACACACCATTTAGCATTATTTAATTGAAGTTCAACATTTGCTCTCGCTGGGCCTGCGGAACCAACCCAAGCAAAATGAAAAAATGCGTCAAACCCTCTTTCTTCTATTTTGTTTACTAATTCTTCACTTTTCGACAATTCAAATGGAATAAATTCGACTAAATGTGATTTCGGTAAATGGTTATCATGGTTTTCTAAATCTAAAGCGATAACCCTGATACCGTTATTTACCAAATCTCGCACAAGGGCAGAACCAACAAACCCATTGGCACCAGAAACTATAACTTTCTTCATATTTTACCTCAAAAATTCTTCTATTTGCGCATCCATTACCGCATTAAAATTGCCTTTTTCCAAATAAACCCTGCTCCACTCAACTGTTTTCGCAACCGCCTTGTCAACATTCCATCTTGGATGCCAACCAAATGTCTTTTTTATTTTATCACAATTTAATTTTAAAAAATTTGCTTCATGTGGGGCGTTAATTTCACTAATGTTTTTCCATTCAGCTCCCGGCCAATGTTTGCAAAATAAATCTACTATCTCACCAGTTGTTACACAATCAAAATCTTCTGGTCCAACATTGTAACATCCTGATAACACTGGTTTTTCATATTGTTTAGCAGCAATCATGAGGTACGCATATACGGGCTCTAAAACATGTTGATATGGTCTAGTCGAATATGGATTACGAACAATAATGGATCTCTTCTCTTCCATCGCGCGCACGCAATCTGGGATAATCCTATCTTTCGCGAAATCCCCACCTCCTATAACATTACCAGCTCGACAAGTTGTTATCGGCACTTCCGTTTCCTTAAAAAAAGCTTTTTTGTATGAACTAGTAACAAGTTCAGAACAAGACTTCGAGTTAGAATACGGATCGTGCCCATCTAAAATATCGTCCTCAATGTATCCGCGTTCCCATTCGAAATTTTTATATACCTTGTCTGTGGTTACATTAATAATTGACCTTACCGAATCACAATATCTAGCTGCCTCCAATAAGTTGACCGTTCCCATAACATTGGTTGAATATGTGCCAACTGGATCGACATAACTCTCTCTAACTATCGGTTGTGCCGCCATATGTATGATAATTTCTGGATCTGCATCCCTCATGGATTTTTTTAATAGCTCTAAATCTCTTATGTCCCCTATTGTCGAAACAATATCTTTTTCTATGCCATTCAGCTTAAACAAACTCGGCACAGTAGGCGGTTCAAGTGCATATCCATAAACCTTGGCACCTAAATTATGTAAGAGTCTACACATCCACGACCCTTTAAACCCCGTATGTCCTGTGATAAAGACGCGTTTATCCCTGTAGAAAGAAAGTTTCATTAGTCCTCCCATTTTACCCACGGTGCATTGTTTTTGAGTATCAAAGACTCCAAATATTGTTTATCTCTAAGCGTGTCCATACATTGCCAAAAACCAGTATACTTATACGCAGTAAGTTGCCCTTCCTTGGCAAGCGATTCTAAAACATCTCGTTCCAACACAGAATTATCCCCCTCTATCCTATCTATAATTTCAGGCGATAGCACCATGAATCCACCGTTAATCCACCCACCGTCTTCCTTTCTTTTCTCTGCAAAAGATGTAATATTAGAATCTTCATCAAACTCCAGGTTCCCAAACCTTCCTCCTGGCTGTACCGCGGTAAGAGTCGCAATTTTACCATTCCTTTTATGATGACTTATAACTTGATTTATATCAACATCACAAACGCCATCCCCATATGTTAGTAAGAAAGGCTCGTCCCCAATATAATCTTTAACGCGTTTAACTCTGCCACCCGTCATTGTATTTAACCCTGTGTTTGCAACAGTTACAACCCAAGGTTCTGCTACGCTATTTTCAAATTGTTTTGCATTTGGCTTTGATAAATCAAATGTAACATCAGCGCAATACAACCCATAATGAGCAAAAAACTCTTTAATTACTTGTTGTTTATACCCAGCACAAATAATAAACTCGTTATGACCATAATATGAATAGCTTTTCATTATATGCCAAAGAATTGGGTCGCCCGCTATGTCTATCATAGGCTTTGGTTTAAATTGACTTTCTTCAGATATTCTAGTTCCATATCTACCTGCTAAAATAACAACTTTCATATCATATCTCTCCTTCTAAAAATGTTTCTGTTTAAGTTTTTAGTTTTTCTTCTCACTATCTCAACCCTTATTACACACATGCGTTTTCAAGCACTTAAATGATATCATATAAACATTTAATTGTATACAGTGTATGAATTATTGTGACTTATAGTGTTGTAAATTACCGAATATGTGTTACTATTTTTATACTAATTTCCTATTTCTTTTAATCGGGAATTCCACCTTATTAATTTTTTCCAACATTTAGCCATAGTGGCAGATATTCAATGTTTCCATTTCCTTCATTTTTGTTAAAATATTTCTAACTGATATCTCGACTCTCTTCTAATTTATCATCTTTTCACCAACAGTATATCGCAAACGAACCGTTTATTCACTTCTATAACTTGGAGTTCAAATAACTGTCTGGTATTGGAAATAAGTGAATAAGAACAGAATTAGATGTATATACTATATCTTGATTGTCATAGCATAATACTTTATACTGGTATTTTTCCCCAATCTTTACATTGTTATCAGTATAATGATGATCACCTTGCTCGTTCCAACTAATCGTTCTCCACACATTGTCTTCCGCAGAAACTCTCTGAATCCTATATTTTGAATAGTTCATACGTTTTTCCCATGTAAGTTTCACATAAATCTCTGATTCGTTCAAATAAATTTTGCCTTTTAAAAAATTATCTTTATTGGCTATAATTGGCTCAAAATAATTGTAATACATCAAATAGTATTTATCTAAGTCAACCAAACATTCTGGGAATTTAGATCTATGCAAAAAATAAAGTTCTTGACCATCTCTTTTAAACAAACATCTTGCAACGCAGGGGAGGACTGCTAGGTCATTATCTCTCAATGAGAATGACTCGTCATAAAAAACATTGTCAACTATAATTCCTACACAATTTAAAATCCTTTTTGCAACCATAACTAATACTTCTTGTATAGGATGATTAACGCTCCTAAACAAAAGCTTGTTCTGATAGTTTTGCCTAACATAGTCAGATATAATTACATCCATCTGACTTTCTTTTTCTCTTTTTTCTAATCTCTCTATGGATTTTATACTCTCTTCAATTATTTTATCACTTGAATAAAAATCTGAATGCATAAATTGAATTGCTTTTTCTCTAGACACCCCTTGCAGGATTAGAGTATCAAGGATAGAGTTGCTTGAGCAAAACAAAGAGATTTCGTCAAGTTTTTGAAAATTTTCTTCTGCCCCAGCTCTAAATGGATAATAATCTGGGAAATACCCTTCAAAAAAACAGTTTGGAAAGATTATAGTTTTACAATCTGGAGACATTTCATTTTTCATCAAATCGGTGCTTAGAGAATCCCCAAACTTATTTAGGCGGCTCACTGGTTGAGATATAAAGAGTCTAATACAGCCAAAAATAAAACCTTCTTTTAATAAGTTAATATCATTTAAACATAATTGAGGATGGTGAATCGGATGGACCCGGAGCAGAACATAAGATTGAACAAATTCTTTATTGCTTTTTAACATGTTATGGATAACATCTTTTTGGCAATTGCCATGCACTAGAGCAAATTCCCTATTGTTTGTTATAGCTTTAATATAATTACCAGCTTCTTGTGTAGAATTAAACATTCTACATATCCTTGAAAAGTCGACTTCACAAACATGTCCGAACATTGTAGAATCGACCCAATTTTCCCCCGCGACTAATGAAGGCATTTCTCTTTTTATCTCTTCAGCGTTAATTTCAGGAAATGTTATAAGAGTGACATCATGTTCATTCATTATTTTTGCAACTTCCGAGTAATCATTTAAAATTGGGAATTGATTAAAAAATATGTCCTCCTTGACAACCATGCTGTTTTCAAGGATACCCAAAACCACTATGTACGGCTTGTTTTGTGTTATAAAGGAAAATACATTGCGTGAATTTCCATAAAGTAAAACCTTCTTAACTTCTTTCATTTTTCTCATTGCAGATATGCTCTCAGTTTTTTGCATATATTCAAAGCGTTTTCAAGAGCATCGTCCATGTTGTAGTATTTAAACTCGGCTAAGCGCCCGCAGGCAATCAAGTTTGGAATATCCATTATTTCAACAAGATATTTCTTATGTTTTTTCATTTCTTCATCAGACAACAACGGATAATAAGGCTCTCTCCCCGCCGCAATATTCGCATCGGAAGGGGTTTCATATGCAACAATTGTTTTTCCCTCTATTGGCTTACATGATAATTTTGTATATTCTGTAATTCTTGTTATATATTTCTCTGCAGGATATGCAACCACTGGATATTTCTGGAAAGATTCAGTCTCTATAACTTTATACTCAAAGTCTAATGAGCGATATTTAAGTTCACCATACTTATATTCCAGGAGCTCATCTATGGGACCTGTATACACAACCAGCCCATGAAAAAGATTTCCCATACAATGTATTTTTTTTTCTTTAATTTTAAAAATCTTTGAAGCGTCTACTTCGGTACATACCTGGATGTTCTTATGCCTTAAAATATTTTCGAAAACTTTTGTAAATCCCTCTTTTGGCATAATTTGAAACTCATCTGTAAAATAACCTCTTCCATATGATAGTCTAATAGGAACTCTCCTTAATATACTAGGATCTATCTCCTCTGGGGATTTTCCCCACTGCTTCGCAGAATAGGGCTTAAAGTCGTATTCATATAATAGCATTGCAAACTCAGCTATTATGCTGTCTTCGTTTTTTAACAACTCATAAACTGGCACAAACTCCTTGTTCGGATAATTCCTCAATAATTTCTCCTTGAGGATTCTCGAATTATCTTCGGAATAAAAAGCATCAATTGTTTCAAAATTAAATGGAACATGCAAAACTTTTTCACCGATTTGCGCTCCACATTCTAGAAAAAAGGGTTCCCATTCTCCAAAACGATGTAAATATTGAACTAGATGCTCCTTATTTGTGTGAAAAGTGTGGGGTCCATATTTTTGAACAAGAAAGCCTTTTTCATAAAAATCATACATGTTTCCAGCTATATGATTTCTTTTTTCTAAAACTAATACTTTTTTTTCTAACTCTTCTGCAATATACCTAGCTATAACGCTCCCCGTCATCCCAGTCCCAACAACAATAACCTCATAAGAATCGTCGATATTGAAAGTTGTTTTATTCATAATAAAGCATCCCCAAAGTACTTATTACTTCTTACTTCTTGCGCTTAACCTGTCCTTTGCGCTTAGTATGATTCAAGTATAGTCTTAAAAATGGTCTTAATATTGGCTTACTGAAAATCTTTTTTATTTTCAAACCAACCAAGTAGGTGTTGGATTTCAATATTTCATCTAATTGCGCCCTGCTCTTTTCTAATTGCTCCTTAATGTTTTTTTCTGGCGAAATTTGACTAGAACTGGAACTGTTAATTTGCATGTTATCCCTATAGTTAAGCATTGAACGCACTACTTTGTTGCCACATTCATAACTATCTCCCATATCTCTGAGACTAAGATAGTGAGTAAAATGCAGGTTTGGGGTAAATAGATTGTTAAAGATAGGGTAGTTATAAACAAACATATGGTTAGGGAAAACCACAAGATTTTCCTTATCTACTCTCCTGTTGTTTTTGGGAACTCCTTGCTTTAAAAACAATACATTGCTTATCCTTTGAGATATGCCGTATCTTGCATCATATCTCTCTTCACTTTTAAATGTATCTAGTATTTCTTCAATAATTTTTTCTCCTTTTGCGCAAGCAAATATTTTGTCGGTAATTTTTTCTTCATACTCAAACGCAAATAAACAAGAAAACTGTTTTAGGTAGTTGAGTGGATTGTCTATTGCCACATCATTCGCTAAGTAAAATCCTCCATTTTTGTAAAGGTATTTGAGAGCTAAAAAAGCATCTGCAGCATCATATTCGCCCAACTTTATCATTGAGTCTACTATTTTGTCCTCTTTATCCTTAGGGCTGTTTCCCACTATAACAACATTGCAGTCATTATAAAAAGCCCTCTCCTTTATGTAATCAATTCTTTCGCTTGAAAGGTCCCCTTTCGAATTTCCTAGAACAATATTATTAGGAATTTTTTCTCCAGAATAATCCGAAACTAACGCCTTTACATCATCAAACAATTTAGTATCATAACTTAGTATCGCATTTATCCCGATTGATTCTACTGTACTGACGACATACTTAACGAATTCATTATAGAAGGGCCATCTTTTGTCAATATGAGAAAAAACTCTTTTTATATTTCCAACAGTGATAGCTCTCTTGTAAAGCGGATTTCCATTTTTCTGGCTGTACTCACAAGCCTTCAACATATCTAGCATTCTAAGAGATGCATAAGCATTTACTTCTGAGTTGCTCCTGATAATATAGTAGTAAGAAGGGTCTTCTGAATATCCAATTTTTTGAGCGTTAGAAGCAAGTATTTGGTAATAGGCAAGATCTTCAAAGGAAAAGGTATCAGGCATAAAGCCTGCTTTTTTTACTAAATCTTTCCTGTATATTTTGTTCCACAAAGCAACATTTCCCTTGACGAGTAAAGTCTCGTTATTAATATCGTCTGACAACGTATGCACTACATTACTATTCCCATTTTCACAATAGTAGAAAGGCGAATATACTAAATCATATTTTTCTGACACCGCTTTTTGGTACAATTTTTCCATTGCTGAAAGTGGCAACATGTCATCCGAATCGCAAAAAGCAATATATTGTCCTCTTGCTTTTCTTATTCCAAAATTACGTCCTGCACCCGCATAATTGCAATGTTCAATAGTGTATGCAAAGAATTTTTCAGGAAACCTTCTTGAATAATCATCCATTATTTCTTTAGACCTATCGGTAGACCCATTATTGACCGCAATAATCTCTATGTCATCGAGAGTTTGAAAAACCAACGAATCTAAACATCTATTCAGATATTCTTCCGAATTATAGATTGGTACTATTATTGAAACATTAATTATTTTCTTTTCCATTTTATCTTAGTCCTTTCAGGTAGTAAGCAACGCTAGTTAGTTCATCCATATTTTCTGGAGTAAACACTACCATTTTCTCTTTATTTTCGTAGTTACAATATGATTCATAAAAACTTTCAAATCCTTGTTTTGAAAACAAGAAATTTTTCTTTGGTTGCAAAAGCAATTTAAAAAAGTTAACCGAGACAATTGGTGTCTGGAAAATAGTGTTTGCCGTCATAGAAGCCGTCGAAAACTCAGATAAAAAAACTTTGCCAATAACCTCTTGGTTAAAACAGCACATTTCCCATAACTTGATGTCTTGCGTCATAATTTTGTATCCTCTAATCGAATACTTGTCTTGTGAATTTCTTGGATGTATTTTTACTATGATATTATCCTTGCCAACTATTTCAGAAAATTTGTCCAGAACATCAATCCCGTTTGACAAATAATTCTCTGCTATATCTGGACTATCAAAGTATATGTATTTTTCTTTTGGCACTGTTACGTCTCCGAATACCTGTATTAGGTGTTTTCTTAACACCTTGTCACTTTTGTCAATCTTAGGAATACTGTTGTATTTAAACCTCTTTGGACTCTGAACCACTAGTTCAGGCGCATAAACCATTACCTCACATATGTTATCAGGATACGATTTTTGCTTATAAAATTTATGGTCTAAACAATCAAAAAGATTCCCCGTTTCATAATTGAGCACATAGGACGCAGAACCCTCTTCAAAAATATGAACTTGCGTGTTCCCAAGGAAATTCTCTTTAATGTAGTAATACAAATATTTCTCATGAAAGTTTGACATTGCGACGAAATAATCCGTAATATTTCCAATTGAAGTAATATAATCCAACTCTCCGGGGTCACCGCCAGTTTTTGTAAATGAATCTCCTGGGTGAATGACTGAACTATATCTAACTTCTTTCGTCATGCTGTCAAAAAAGTCGGATTGCTTCTTTGTTTTTGATGCGAAAACAGAGCTGAATATTCCTGAAATTCTCAATTCTTGTGGTATATCTCCCCAGTTTATATCCCCCGTTAAAATAATATGTGCTTGATGCATCGGATAAAGTTGAATTTTTATATTGATAGCGTTAAAGAGATGAAAGAAAGTTGCACACCTAAATAAAAGTTGCCCATTTATTCCAGCAATATTTCCAGCCCCTCTGACCCCGCTGCCCAAATTGCTTTCTTTTATGGGTTTCGATAATTTTACCAGCTCTTTTTGCTTTGCTCCCGCCTGGACATGTTTCACCCTATGCCGCTCCTCCAAAACCTCTTCATAAAAAACGCTCCTACGAGCTTCCTGCCAAAAATAATATGCAAAATCCGATTTTGGAAACAACCAAGGCTTCTTCTCCCCAGGGTAATGTATAATATAGGGGTTCTTCCTTGCTTCCGTATAAAGTTCAGACAACTCCTCAGGCGCATTTTCAAGCCCTTCCCCTACGACGGTTTTTGCAGTTACGTTCCATTTCAAGTCTAGAAAAAAGACTTCTTTTCCAACAATGTAATTATAAACATCTTGGTCTATAAACATCCAAGGTTTTTCAGCACAAATTTCTTTTATTCTATCCATCGAAAAATTCTTTCTAAATTTCTCCAGGTTTACAATCAAAACTGCTGCTTGAAAATAGTTAGAAACATCATCCAGCCCTATAATATTCGTAAAATCATGCACTAAATCCTTTCTCACCCCAAGCTTATAATAACCTTGTCCCGCAACATCTTTGGTCGCACCAAGGTATGCACCCTTTATATCGACATCAAACAGTTTAGATATGTCTTCTCTTACGATCATGTCGACATCTAGATAGATAGCCTTTTTGTATTCAAGAATAAAATATGGGGCAAGCAGTCTATAATATGAGTTAATTTTGTAACTTGCCCTCAAATAAGGTTTCCAACCCTCGACTAACTCATTAATATCAAAAAACGCACTCTAAAGTTGTCAATCCCTGAAAGAATTATTTCGAGTTTCCCAAAGTTATCGTCAGATATTTCCTCATCGATGATTACTATCACATCAAAAAAACAGGCAGTGTTAGCATGATTAATAATTGATTGCAAAAGAACACCAAAATACTTAAAATACTCGTTACTAACGGTCAAAAAAACAGGAACTATTTTTTTATATTTTTTTGAATCCACATCATTGCCACCAACATAATCGACATAACCCATTTAAAACCTCTCAATAATATGTAATCTTTTGTAAAACACCAACAAAGACACGCTACACAACTGTTCATTATTTGATTTTTCAACCGACCACAGCCGTAATTAATCGTTATTATAACATTTAAATTCAGTAATGAGAAGTGTTATCTTTAATTTTACACCTCTTGGATTTTATACAAATTCGAGTCTATAATCTTTAAACTAAAAACTCCCTCATAAGCAAACCTTGCATTTCTCCTAAGCCTATGCGTTGCCTTGCGAGATTTTTAACCAATATCGCAGCACTAATAAAGCCGAGTGTAAAATGTAATCGTGTTGACAGTCATACAAAAATATGCGTATACTATATTAACAACAGACTAAAATTAATAACGAATGGTAATACCGTTCTATTGTCCGCAAGCATCGAGGAATCAGAGATGGATTTTAACAAAATTAATATTGTTGCAATAATTCCCGCACGGAGTGGTTCAAAGTCAGTTATTGATAAAAATATACGCACAATAAATAACAAACCGCTGTTAGCATATTCCATTGAACAAGCAAGACAATCGCGATACATAAACCGAGTAATCATAAGTACTGACAGCGAAAAATATAGGAGTATAGCTATGTCTTACGGAGCAGAAGCTCCTTTTTTACGCCCTGCCGAATTATCGCAGGATTCTTCCCTTGACATTGATTTATTCAAACATGCTTATTTATGGCTGAAGGAAAATGAAGGATACACGACCGATATCTTCGTACACTTACGTCCTACCCATCCCATCAGAGATGTTAAAGACATTGACAAGATGATTTGCCTTTTGGTTAACGACAAAGACGCAGACTCTATAAGAAGCGTTTCGCGCACCAATGAAACACCGTATAAAATGTGGTTTTCCAAAAACAGTATTCTTTCCCCTGTTTTGTCAGACATCCACGAAGCATACAATATGCCTAGACAATCTCTACCGATAGCATACTCGCAAAATGCATGCATAGATGTCATCAAAGCAAAAACTATAATGAAAAAAAACTCTATGACTGGCGATAAAATTTTAGGCTACGAGATGTCATATAATTTTGACATTGACACTGAGGATGATTTTCTTAAAGCAGAACTGTTTTTAACACTAACACAGAATAGTTCCGACAAGCCTTTTGTTGTCGTCTGTGATATAGATGGAATTATTGCCAATAAGGTCATAGACAACGATTATAGTAAGTCAACCCCAAATACCAAAAATATCAATTTGATAAACGACCTGTTCGACAAGGGGCATCAAATTGATTTGTTTACCGCTCGGGGCTACACAACTGGAATAAATTGGGAAGCCCTTACAAAAAACCAACTACAAAATTGGGGAGTTAAATACTCTTCTCTTAAATTCGGCAAGCCAAATGCGGATTTTTACATAGATGACAAGTTTATTAGTCTAGCAGACTTACACAAAATATTAACTACACTAAGGAGGAAAGAATGACACAATCAGCAATCTTTGACGATTTAATTATATTTGAAATGGCAAATAACCATCAGGGGAGTTTGCAACATGGTTTAAACATCATAAGAGCACTCGCTAAAGTTGTCGAAAAATATAAGATACACGCCGCTAAAAAATTTCAATATAGGGATCTTGACACGATAATCCATCCAGATTATTTTGATAGAAAGGATGTCAAAAACATACCTAGATTTTTATCAACAAGATTAACAGCTTCAGATTTTTATAAGATGGTTCAAGAAGCAAAAAAATTAAAATTAGTGACGATGTGCACCCCTTTCGATGAACAATCTGTTGACTTGTTAGTTTCGCATAACATAGATATCATTAAAGTAGCGAGCTGCAGCTCATTAGATTGGCCACTTTTAGAAAAAATAGCAACTGCTAACAAGCCTACCATAATCTCCACTGGAGCCAAGTCTTTTGTTGAAATGGATAAAATATACAATTTCTTCTTGCATAGGCATATTAATTTTGCGCTATTACATTGCGTGGGGCTTTATCCCGTACACGATGACGATGTGCAGCTTAATGCAATGAAGCGAATGATGCTTCGATATCCTAACATCCCTATAGGCTATTCTGGGCATGAAAACCCCAAAGACATGAGTATCTGCAAAATGGCAATCGCTTGTGGAGCAAAAATTGTGGAGCGCCATGTAGGAATGAAAACGGACACTATTTCCCTTAACGCCTACTCAACTGATGTAAATGATATTGAAGATTGGATTAAAGCTATTTTATCGGCAAGAGCTATTTGTGGAGGAAAAGAAAAAGTTATAACTCAAAACGAAAAAGATTCTATGAATGCTTTAGCAAGAGGAACGTATGCCGCACGCGACATTCGTAAAGGGGAATCCATCAAAAAGGAGGATATATTCTTTGCCATTCCAGTCCAAGAAAGCCAATTAACTAGCGGTCAATTTAAAGAAGGTCTAGTCGCATCTCAAGATTATGCCTATAAAGCCCCTATATTTGAAAAAACCATAAAGACTCAACTAGATCATACAAGAGAAATTATCCATGAAGTAAAAGGAATTCTCTCAGAGAGCGGTTTAGTTATTTCAAACGAGCATGAGCTTGAATTGTCTCACCATTATGGCATTGATGTATTTAGAGATTATGGCGCAACCATTGTCAATATTATCAACCGCGAATATTGTAAAAAAATCATAATTATGCTGCCGGGCCAAAAACCCCCTGTGCACTATCACAAATCTAAAGAAGAATCTTTCCAAATCCTGTCAGGGGTTTTAACGCTGACTCTCGATGGTGTAACAAGAGATTTATATCCTGGCGATCTTATCACGGTTAAACGAAACTCACCGCACGCGTTCTCGTCCATTGATGGGTGTGTATTTGAGGAAATCTCAACAACCCACATAAAAAACGATTCCTATTATGATGATCCTAGAATAATGTCAATTGATATTATCAAGCGAAAGACAAAGGTCGAGCTGTGGTAATTATTATTCACCTATATAATCAGCTGTGAAAAAATCATACTTATATATTTGCTCTACTAACTATCATTTGTATATAACGCTGCTTAAGCAGTTCAGGTTGTGTCAAAAAAATGTAGATTTGGTAATTTGTGATGACATTGTTGAAGGCGAAAAATTTACCACCCGTTTACAAACTCTTGGCATGTTTAGAAATGTGTGGTTTGTTCGTCAAAGCCTTTTACCTGATTGGATTGCAAAAAATCGTTTCGAACGCGTTTTCCTACAGCATTGGCGGAAACGCAAATTGTTAAAATCTCACATCCCCTTTAATGTTTGTTCTTACAAGCATATATATATTTTTCATGACGGTATTGCATTAGGAAGGTTTTTAGCGGACTCATATAAGCGATATCATCTAATAGAAGATTCTTACAACTTTTTCCAAAGGTTATATCAAACACCACAAACACGTTGCTTAAGGCCTCAGTCAAAATATTATAAGATTGCACGACTGCTAAATATAGGCTATTTCCCTTTAGGACACTCTATCTTATTGAAAGACATAGAAGTAAATGAGAATCGAGACTTGCAAATACCGTGTAAAAAAATTAAAGAATTACCCCGCAGCCTACTGCGAGATAGATTAACACCACAAAATCTGCAAACACTATCTTTTGTCTTTGACTATAAACATTCCTTGGATGCGAATAATATTGCGTTAATACTAACAGAGCCATTGTATTTGGAACAAAAAATCGAAACGCCCGATGCACAAATTCACTTATATAAGTGGATTCAAGATTATTTTCACGCGAAAGGATATAACGTCCTACTTAAACCTCATCCAAGAGATACCTGCGATTATTCTTCTTTAGATGCTACCGTTTTACAACAACATGTGCCTATAGAATTAATGTTCGACTTGGGAATGCAAGATATTGATTGTCTGGTTTCTATTTCTTCCTCTACATTGTTTTCAATACCTGCAAAACATAAATATATGGTCGAGAATAATAAAATATCTGAAATGCAATAACTCTACACCAAATATAGAGGGAGACAATTACTTATATAAGAATACCAGAAGAGACACAAAATCCCTTATGGTATTGAGGTCTCATTCCTAAAACAAATAACATCTTGTTTAGTTTTTTCAATCTCTTGTAACCTCTTCTTCTTTTCGTTCAGACTTTTCTTCGTCTTGAGAAGGGTCTTTATTAAAGCTTTCGTAACGGTTTTTGAAGAGTTCGATTTCTTTGTTTGAGTACCAGCCGTACATGCCTATTGGGCGAGGGAAACCCCATTCTTTAAAGAGATTATCGAGGCCAGTTTTGAGGGACTTAAGTCCGTCTTTTTTAAACTCACCAACCTCGAAATATTTCCAAGTGTTGTTTTTGTCAAAAATGTATGCATATTCAATTAGAGGGTCTTTATCTATTTCTTCTAATGTGCATTTGAATGGTACGGTATCCTCTGCGCTGTATCCCCTATCCCTGCCATAAAAAACACATACATTTGAACAGGGATTATCATAAGTATGATACTTGGTTTTCTCTGGATCTAAAATAGGTGCAAGGTAGGAAAGGTCTCCTCTTTTGAATAATTCCTCCACCCTTTCTCTTTCTCCGTAATGGTCTAAAAGTATTGCTCCATTATGGGTTAAATAACCGTCACTATGACAGTATATAGCTTCATATCCGCCATCTTCTTTTTCTTTTAATATGAGTGATCTTGTTGCCATATTTGCTCGCGTTTAATAATGTTGTTTGAATTTAACCCATGTTTTTGGTTAGCAACATTAGTTTGTATATTATATTTTCTGGTTGACTGTTATATAGTTAGCGCTTAACTTAATTAATAATTTTGTTTTCTTATTTTGCGTTGTTTAGAGTGCAATTTAACTGTTATTAGTCGCCCATATAGTGTTTTTTGTATTTTTTGATACTTTGATGTGTTTGCGTAAAACAGTTTTGTATTGGATGTTTTACATCCTGTAAATTGCGTAGTGGATGTAGTCTTCTTTGTTTATGTTTTCGTTTGTAACTTCGTTTTCTTTTAAGTATTTCATGATGCTTGCAATTTGTTCGTCGGTTACTGAAACATGGTCGCTTGTTTCCATATCAAATCCTACAAATATTGCATTGCCGACTATGAGGTCGTCATATTCTGGGAGAAAGAAATTCGGCTTTTCTTCTTCAATAAATTTACCCTCTTCGTTTATGATTATGTCTAAATCATCACAGAATGGTGCAGCTACTATTTCTATCCAACCACGAACTGCTTCTTGTAGTTTTTCAAGACGAGTTGATATCATTTTAACTACTGGCTTTTCGCCTTGCTCTTTGACTACTGCTCTAACAAACCTTTCATCGTCTATCGCAAACTCTAGTTCTTGCTCTTGAGCTTCTTTTATATCTTCACTTTCATTTATTTCTATTGCCATTTCCATCATAATTTTCTCGCATAATAATGTTGTTTGAATTTAACCTGTGTATATGGTTAGCAACATCACTTTATATATTTGTTTCTTTGTGTTTTTCTACTAACGCTCTGGAGTAAAATCTTTTTTTGGTTTATCTGAACGTATGTCTTTATCTTCTCTACTCTTTTTCATGCTCTCTCTTGCTTCTTGTAAGAGTTCTGCTTTTCTTCCCATATTTATTGCCGACTCTGCTGAATTAATGACTATCTGAGCCGTTTGGCGCATCGTTTCTAAACTATTTTTAAACCTTCCATATTCTAAAGATGTAAAGTTATACAAGTTAGGTACTACTATTGCATCCGCTTCCAAACCAAGTCTTGTTAATGTTATATAGTTTATTGCCGAAAGCATTACTTCATTTATCCCCATTTTTCAGCCTCTATGAGTCCACTGTACTTTTGGTTCATTATCTTGTTTAACAAAAGTTGCAAGTTAGTTTCTTCAACGATTACCCTTACCTTATCTTCGCTATCTAACTCTTTAAAATTAGTGTTTTCATAAATATTACGGAGCGAGTATTGATCCTGATCTTCACCTTTACATTGTGAAATTAATGTATTTTCTAAATATTGGATTATTAAATCGCTATACCTTGCAGCTTCTCCTTCCTGACATCTTAAAGACCGGTATGGTGATCCCCCAGTTTGCGATGTATCAAATCTATAACTGACTTGAAATCCTGTTAATTCACCTCGGCTTTTATTTGTTTCTTTATCTTGCTGATTAAAAACTGGAGATAATGTTGGTGTCCCAGTTTCATTATCTTTTACATATCGTCCTAAATAATTCCAAGCCCTCATGCTTTTCATCTCTGTTGCATATGGTGCATATTCCATAATTAGCGCTTGATTATTTATACTATAGTTACTGTGATGAACCATGCCTTTAATGAATTCTTCATATTTACCTGTTGCAAATATTTCATCTAATATATGCCTTGCCCTTTCTGTTAACAATTTAGTATCTTCAATTTTTTCTTCCATCATTCTTCTCCCATTTCATCATTTTCATATTATCTTTCAAAAAACACCTGCATGATATAGCCTTGAAAATTGCCATTCGTGATGTATTAATTTTCATTATTTGGGTTAAGATTTACTTCATTGGTAATAAGGACTTGCTTATGTAGATTGACTTCATTTGTCCGCTTTGCACTAGCATATCTTTGATGTTTTATTTGTTTGTTTTAACATCTTTGAAGACTTGGCTAACAGCATTGAAACTGTCACTCGTGATTTTGAAATTAAACAGTTGGCTTTGAAGGGTTTATATTTTTTTCTAGTTGTATATTATTCCCACATCTTTGATGCTTTGTTTGTTGCGACTATGTCTACGAAGGTTTTTTCATTACTGCTTGCTATGAGAAGTGCTCTTCCTCGTTTACTCCTGAGTATTCCCTCTCTTTCGTTTTCACTTATCTCTCCTGCCTTTGCATACATGTCAGTTAAGTCTTTTATATCCCCTGGATTCAAAGAGAAGATTAACGAGTATTGTGAAGCATTTATTATTGCAGAGGTTTTTCTCAGGGTTTCTGGAGAGCCTGTAAAATCTTTTATATTTTGTGTAATTACAATTAGCATCCCATCATACTTTCTAATCCTTTTTGCAAGAGAGTACATAAAGTCCAATGAAACATTATGCTTTTCGTCTATGAATATATGAGCCTCATCTATGACTACACAAATCTTTCCAGAATATGGTTTTTCTAAAACTGGCTTTATATCTTCTTTATCTTCGTTTAGTAAATCAAATATGCTATATTGGTTGCCAAATTGACTGCGATTTGGCGATAGAGAGTTTAGGGAGAGGGAGTTAGATGTTATTTTGTTTCTCTCTCTATTTTTAATGATTTCATTTTCAAGCAGTCTTAAAACTAATAACATTTGCCCGTTACAAACTGTAGTGTTTTTACCTGAAAGCAAGGTTTGAAAGTTGTATGATTTTAATTTTCCAGAAGCATTAAAATTAGTGCACCCGTTCCATAACGAGGAATAACTACCACCTGTTCTAAATTTAGCTAATAAATTGTAGATGGTTATTAGCCGTTCTTTTTCGAGTTCATTTTCTGTTCCATTTATTTTCTCTACTACAAAGTTTGAAAGGGTATCAAATGTTGGATAGTCTTTACTACTGAGCTTTTCTAAATTGTCACCTATGTTTAATGACTTATACATTTCAGCTATTAATCTATTAAGTCTTTCTAGCACTTCATTATTTGTTCCTGGCAATACTACTTTGAAAAACTCTTCTAAAAACTGTAAATGTATATATTTGTCGTCGGTGACAAGACCTGACTCGTCTTTCAAGCCCTTTATTATCTCAAAAGGGTTTATGATACTGTTTACACTTGGATTAATTTCTTCTCCCCCTAAGTTTTCAATTATGGATGTATATTCTCCTTCTGGATCTAAAATGAATATATTACATCCTTCAGTTGCAAGATTTGTTAAAATGGTTTTTGCAGCATATGATTTGCCACTCCCCGTTCTACCTATTATCACCATATTTGAATTAACTCTATCTTCATCTCTATGAAAGACATCTAAAAATACTGGCTCAGAATTTTCTCCTATTAGCATTCCCCCTTTATCACTAAATCTATCTGATATGAAAGGAAAACTCATTCCTACTGTTGATGATGGTATACATCTAGAAAACTTATTATTATCTAGTTTATTATCACTTTGATTTACTAGCATACTTTGCTCATATGCTATATCTTGGGAAAAAAGCATATCTGAATATGTAAAGCCTGCTTCTAAAATACTCTTTTTAACATTTTTGTATTTTTCTTTACTTCCCTTTTTATCTACGATGGATATGAATATACTGGTTTCCAGTACAGTCTCCGCCCCTGACTCCATTTCAAGTAGTAACTCTTTTAAACTTTCAGCATGCACTTCTCTTGAGATATTGCTACTAACCCCACCTGTTTCTTGTCCACCTACTTCTGCTATAGTTGTATCTACTATCTTTTTGACCTCAGTTTTATCAATAGCCTTAATATGCATAATTACATTTGTATTCTCTATATCAAACAGCCTTGCTGCCCAACCATTCCCTACAACATCTGGATATCCTTTTATGCACATATATGAAACATAATTGTTTTCAAACTCTATACACCTTGGACGTATGTTTGCATCTTTTTGTAGAGGATATATTTGGTTTATAATTAGCTTTAGCTTTTCACTATTTAATACCTTACATTTGATTTTTACACTTGATAGTGTATCTATTATTTCCTGACTTGCTTTTATTGCTTCTTCTTCCGTCTTTGTTATACAAGCAATGTAATATTTACTTTGTTCAAGATGCATGTCATTTAGGTTATGTAATAGATTTTTTCTATCTTTTACTATTTCAAGCCTTGAGTTATACTCAAAATCATTTATTATGCCTACACTTTCATCCCTATCTAGTTTTTTAATCCTGTCTTCCTCGGCTATAATCTCAAAATCAAAATCACGAATATCGCTTAGTTTTAAAATTGATAAAGATCTTTCACCTGCCATCTTTAGTACACTAGTAAATGCATCTATATATCTAGCTTGTTCATACTCTTCCATTAAAACCATATTTACTGGTTCTACTTCTACTATAGAGACAAAACTTCCATCTTTATTTACTACGGTTGTGCCTTCTATCTTTTCATATGGGATTATGGAACTGATATCCACACCGCCCTTTTCTCCGTATCTTTTAGGTCTTACTAAATATTTAAAAAACACTAATATCTTTTCATATATTCTTCCTTCATTATCTTTAAGTAAAAGTACCGTTGTAATAACAAAGGTCAGTATGACTAAAACCCATTTCCCTTTAAAGTTTAATGATGCAAATATTGCACTTAACACTAGCCCTACTATCAAGATAACAATGTCAACCACTGTTAGTGATTTATATATTTTAGTTTTAACTTTACTGCTTCTAGGTATACTTTTCATTTCTCCCTCTGTCTCTTCAATATGGTTTTATATTGTCTTCATTTATTAAATTTCTATTAGCTTTGTATATGCCTATATGTAGTTACAAACTCTCATTAAATTCCCATTGATTATTTTTCGTGAATATCTGTAGTTACATACATCTAGTAACTTTATGTGGATATATACAGTTAAATACATTCCTTAAACTTCCATCACCATCTAGCATGTGGATGTACTTTGTTACGCATATTTGTTAAATTGCTATTAGATGTTTTATGTGCTTTTTAAGGTCTTTTTTCTTTAACTTTTATTATGTTGTGTTTTCATTATTTCTTTAGTTATGTATAATGGAGATATGGGAGGTGGTTAAAATTATGTAGAATTAGCCATATCTACAATCCACCTCGGTTCTTAAGGCTACTCACTCCTCCAGGTTAGAGTAGCCTTTTTTATGTGTTTTTTATTATCAATGTATGTAGGGATAAAGTTTTTATTTATGTTTTGAATCCTTTCTTGTCTTTTGTATATCTTTAGCTGTTTTTATTATTCCACCAGACACGAGTCCTGACACTATATTTTTTGCTGGTCTTAATATCCCATGATGCCCAGAATTAATGGAAACTCCTTCTACTTTACTAGCTCTTTGCATAGCTTGAATAACTCCTACTTTTTTACGGCTTGATAGAAAGGTATTACCACCTATGGCGCCGCCGATAACGGTAGTTGTGCCTCTAGCGATTGCCCCTGCCGTGCCTAAAGCTATCCCTCTTGCCGTTCTAAGGTTTGATATTATTTCAGCTACTTCATTTCTAGATGCTTTACTGCCTACTAGAGAACTTATAACTAAACTTGCTTTAGTAACAGAGAAAGTTCCGCCTAGCAACATGAGTAGTTTTAAAAGACCATTTTTTATATTGCTTTCAAAATATATCTTGCTAGTTATACTAGGTACTATTAGGAAAAATAGATTTAGTGAGATAACAATTCCATATGCACCAACAACTTTTCCTATCACTAGCTCTCTCCAAGTAGAAAATCTCCCGCCATTATCAACAGGCATAGTAGATACTGCAAGTGGTGAAACAATGAATAACAGTAAGGTATCGAAGATTCTTTGCACAAATGCAATTGCCGCAATGACCATCATGACAAGGATGGTTATCCCGCCCCCAATTCCAACAAAATAATTGATTTCATTTATGTCATAGTATGTACTCATAAGGTCATAGTCTTTGTATGTTATTTCCCCTATGACAATGGCTCTTTCAATGCCAACTCTAGAACTTTCATCATATATGTATGCATCACTTACGGATGTTATGAATAACTCACCACCAAAGGTTTCATTTCCTCCACTCATAATCCCACTCATTGTCGAATTAATTGCACCCATTATTACATTTGTTAGCATTATTAATGCTACTAGTCCAAAGGGAATGATAAGGAAAGAGAGAAAGCTTTTTAAGGTGTTTTTTAGAATTTGCCCCTTATTATTTTTATCAATATCTACAGCTTCACTTTTTAGTATTGCAAGGATTGTAAAGAATGTTAGAAGTATACAGCCAATTAGCATAACTACCAAAAACACTCCACTAATCTCTTTAGATTTAATGAGTGTTAGTAACATATCATTAGTACTACCTACGCCAGATAATATCCCTACCATATCCCTTAAAAAGTCAACTACCGAGAATATGCTAACCATTAGCTTATATGAGAGTTTGTTTATTTCATTTAACATATCCTTTCAAAACACCTCTATATGTTTATTCCTGACACCTAATACACGTCCGCTATACGTTTGTTTCTATGTTTGATGTACGTTCGTTTCTGCACTTGCTATGCTTTTATTCCCACATCTGCTACACGCTCCACCTGCCACATGTTCATTTCCACACCTGCTATGTTTTTCACTTACTATGCGTTTATTGCTAGACCTGATATGTGCTTTGTCCTGCAGCACTATTGGTTTTAACTTCTATATGTTTTTTACATCTGCCTCGAAACCCAATCTTGGAGTATTGGAAGTGCTATTTTAAGTGAGACGATGAGTATGAATATGACTAAAAAGCCCACGATTGCCCCTACTAGATCTTTTTTAGCTTTTTCTCTAGAGTTTTGTTCATCTGCTTTTGCTAGTCTTACTCCTAGATATATGCAGTATATAGGACCTATTGCTCCTACAATTGCTATAAGTGGCCAAAGGATTGCATTTATTACTTCAAGTACTGGGCTCACTACTGGTGATAAATCTACTGCTAAGATTAATTTGTTTATCATATACTTTCTCCTTACGTTATTATTTTTATTTTGACTATTGCTTTTGTATTCCTCTTTGTTGTTTTACCTATGTAGAATAACTAGATGAGCCAGGAGGCATATACTCCATTTTTTCTATGCCACTACCCGAATCTGTTGAGCTAGCACTAATACTCGTTGCTTTTATAACCCCGCCATTTGGGACTATATTATCTCCCACCTTTATAACCACTATTGGCAAAATATTATCATAATAAATTTCACTTTCTATGCTTTCATTTCCTACACTATCTATTGCTTTAAAGTTGTAACTTCCGTTTGTTCCTGATATTAAAGTGCCTGCTGTATAACTACCATAACTTCCATTAGGTCTTTTTAGGTATAACCCCTGAATTCCTCCCTCATCAGTTGCTGTATATTTAAATGACTTATTCGTTACCTTCCCGCTATTTACTAAAGTTCCATCATTTAGATACATTTTCCCTATAGGAGAAGTATTATCAATTATTACGCTTTCAATACTGCTACTATTCCCTACCTTGTCTTTTGCATAGAAATAATAGGTGCCATCGCTAGCGCCATTTTGAATGGTATAATAATTTGCGACAGTTTTTGTATATGTAGAATCACCTGGGTTTTTGTAATAGATGTACATAAGCCCCGAAGGGTCTGATGCAGTGTAAGTAACAGAACCTCTTACCCTTGTACCTGAATTAATTAAAATATTGCCGTTTTTTAATGTAGTACTAGGGCCTGTGCTATCTGCTTTAAAATCAAATAAATAAGTAAAAGTTACTTTTGTAGATCCCTGAATGTGCTCTACTTCATATTCAAAATCATATGTTCCATCAGTTAAACTTCCAGAGTATAGTAAGATAGTACTAGAGCCAGATAGAGTGTTATTGGCTATGACAGTTCCGTTTTTTCTAAGTACGAACCTTTTATGACTTTTTACATTAATTGCTCTTGCTTCAATGTTATATTTTTGCAGTGATAATATTGTTCCTTTGTTTATGCTATATGAACCAGAATAATTATCTTCTCGTATCCTTATTTCAACTACGCTTTCAGACCCATATGTTATGGTACTACCCGATCCCGAACCCGAAGTTGAACCCACCGCAGTTTGCGCTACATATGTATATGTCCCGTTTAGCAAAAAGACAGGGTTTGCAGCCTCCGCTTCCCTATCCTCCCGATTCACTGCAGTAATGCAAAGTGCAAAAATGACTAACAAAAGCATCGCCATCCCTAAAACTATTTTTCCATTAATGTTAAACTTCCTTTGTACCACCTTTCCTCCTACAAATCTAACTTAATCTTACAAATACCACATTCCTGCCCTATTTCCTTGTAAAAAAATTTACAAACTTAACCCTCGCCAACAGTTCGGTTTAACTTTCATATGTGCATTGATTTACAAATGGCACATTCCAGCACTTAACCAAGCGTGCATTAATGCTCTATTCCCTAGTAAAACCAACGTACGAACTTAACCCTCTCCGACAGTTTGATTTATCTTTCATATGGCATGGCATTGAATGTTGATAGCATTCCTTTAGCCATTTAATCCTCTAATGGGAACTCTTTTGAATATATGTTTGGGAAAACATATCACTCTTTAAAGCATGTTCTACAAATGGATTTGTCTTTGTTGCCGAACTGGGAGATGTATACAATTTAGGGCTTGCCGTAAAAATAACGCCCTCGCATATATAGCCATAAAAACCACGGGTTCGTGATGGTGGACTTTCAATTTGTAAACTAAAATCCCAAAATTCTCTGATAAAATTATGAATCTATAAACAAACTTTACTTTTCACGCAACATTCACATATTTTTCAGCTCGAATATCTTTTAGGCCTCCCTTTTTTCCTATCTATAATATGTAGTTATATAGGAAAAAAGGGGTTTTTTTACTTTTTCCCTAAAACGTCGAAAAATGGCGATTTTGGTCACTTTTTGCCCAAAAGGGCTAACATGCGGGACCTTGCAATTAATTTTCTATCTGTGATATATTGATTAAGCACTGCACAAGCAACTCTGAATTTGTATGAAAAATATGGATAATAAATTTCTACTTCAGGATTAACTTGGACTAGCAAATATGGGATGGAAGACGCGTTGGACATAAACTTCTATTTCAATGTATGTCCAAGCCAGTAAACTTGTGGGAAATACAGACAATAATTCTACTACTAAAAAAAACTTGAGATGGAAAATGTGTGGAGAAGATACTGTGTAAAACGGAAAGGATGTAGAATTGCACATAGCGGTAAAGTTGGAAATGCATTGAGAAAATACTGTATAAAACTGAAAGGATATAAAATCAAGTGAGCGGAGGTGAATTTTTACAAAAAAATAACAAAACTTTTGGCAAGAAAAGGACAATTTTGCTAGTAAATTTACAAAAAAACCATATATACAGTATGTTGTTAATGTGAAAGGACACAATATGTAGTGGTTTGGTCTCAATCTTGACAGAAATTCAAAGTCGTGTTATTGTAATATTCGGCGCATATGAAAAAACATATGTAAACCGCCAAGAAGAACTAGGATTTATGACAATCGGTAAAGCAAGAAAAAGACTTGTCATCTCTTTCTTTACAAGCCTTAGTTTGTGGCCCAAGAAATAGCCGATATATAGAAAAATCTTAACTTCTAAAAATGTGGCGTTAGCCAAATAAGTAAATAATGGAGGTGTGTGTCAGAAAAGTATTTGAAAACTTAAATTTAATAGTAAAAGTCCATAGATATTTCAAAATGTCTATATTGACAAAAATGAATTAAGCACACTTGTAGCAATATGTGCAAAGAATTTTATGAATAATATGAAAATTATGGAGGTAGCTTTATGCAATTTTTTAAATTAAGTGGTTTAATAACAAATCAAACTATAGCGAAGCAACTTGGCGATAGCCAGTTTTCTGCCACTATACTTGAAGACATTAACCTCAAAAGCAATGATTATTATACTAACTTTGAAGAAAAATTATTTTTCTTTGTAAACAAAATCTCTGGAGATACAATTACTTTTGGAATCTGTTCTTCCGAAATCCTAGACGTTAAAGCACAAATCGATAGTTTTTTAGAAAAACTTGATTTTAACTTACAAAATATCCAGCTCGAAGAAATTACTTCTGGAAAGATGCTAGATATGATTCAGTCAGCTCATGACTCAAAGTACATTTCAAACGACAACGAGATTATTAACCAGTTTGGATTAAATTGGGTTGAGAACTTCACACAATCTTACATTTTTGAAGAAGACATAATAGAAGAAGTGAGTAAAGAAGAGCTCTATGAAAAAAGTGCCCTTCTCACATCAAAAGAAACTCTAATCCCTGAATTAGATCGCATTTATGCAGTATCTTCTAATTCGACAAACTTAGGACATCCTGTTCATTATATGATACTCTCTGACACCCCTAGTACTTCAACAAAGACTTGTGATATTTTACTGCAAGCGCTTCATGCAAACAATAGAGTTTCTAACAAGCGTTACAGCACCATCAACCTCTACCGAGATTCTGAAACTTTTATGGATTCTGATTGTATCGATAGTATCTATACCGCCAACATTGGTGGAGCAGTGGTAATAAAATATGTAGATAGAGCATTATCTTACGACCTTTTTAATAGAAGTATCGATGAAGACATCGATGTTCCCTTAAGGAGATCTAGAAGACCAATTAATGCATTTGATAGCCTTTGCGAAAATATTAAAAGGTATCGTAACAAAGTGCTAACCATTCTTTGTTTGCCACGAGAAAATGTGGTGCTTAAAAGCTCATATTCTAAATCTTTGAATAAAACCGTTTTCATCGAACTAAAAGAAAAACTTATTGTAGATGATAAAGCAAAAGATTACCTTTTGTCTCTCGCAAATTCAAGTAATGTCCCTACGGACCATATCCTATTAAACACAATAGAATCTGGTAAAGAATATCATTCACATGAACTAAAGAGCATATTTGATGAGTGGTACGACAATAGACTTAGAAGTGTTGTATTTCCACAATATAACCAAGCGTCTCTTTCTGCTGCCGATTCTAAGTCTAGTTATAACGGAGATGCATATCGACAACTTACAGAGCTTATCGGACTTTCTAGTGCTAAAGATCTTATCTTAAAAGCCATCAATTTCCATAAAGCACAAAAACTGTTTGCAAACAAAGGAATGAAAGCAGGCTCACATTCCATGCACATGATTTTTACTGGCAATCCTGGGACTGCTAAAACTACTGTAGCAAGACTTTTTTCACAAATATTGCAAGAAAATGGCATTTTATCTAAGGGTCACCTTGTTGAGTGTGGAAGAGTAGATTTGGTTGCTAAAATTGTTGGTGGTACGGCAATAAAAGTTCAAACAAAGTTTCAAGAAGCTAAAGGTGGAGTTTTATTCATAGATGAAGCTTATTCTCTCGTTGATGATAGGGACGGACTGTTCGGAGACGAAGCTATTACTACAATAGTTCAAGAGATGGAAAATAACCGTAAAGATGTGGTCGTGATTTTTGCAGGATACCCCGATAAAATGGAGGATTTTCTTCTAAAAAACCCTGGTTTAAGATCAAGAATTGCTCACCACATTCACTTCCCCGACTACGATACCGATACTCTTTTAAAAATAGCCAAACTTGTTGCCAAACAAAAAGATTTAATCCTTTCTGAGGGTGCACTTGAGAAACTAGAAGGCATCTTTGATCAAGCTCAAAACGATCGTGATTTTGGAAACGGCAGATATGTTAGGAATATAATAGAGCAAGCCGAAATGAATCGCGCTAGTAGACTTGTTGAAATGGATCAATACCTAGTCACTGAAGAGGACGTTAAAACCATCATGCCTGAAGATATCGAAATGCCCGCTATCACTAAAGAAGCAAAGGATGCATCGGATCCAAAAATCAAAGTTTTACAAGAAGACAGAACAATTGGATTTTAATTTCTTGTTTTCATAATCCTCCAAAAAAGCTACCAAAGCCTAAAAACTTTGGTAGTTTTTTATTCACCATACAATCTAGTTGCATAGCATTTTTAATTCTCTATATATCCACTTTACTTAACTATTACACTACTTTATTTGCCTACTACCACTATAATCTGCTTATCTACTACACGGCTGATGTCATTCTAAAAACAGACATTAAGGTACAAAAACGATAATTTGATATAGTCTTTTTCTGTTAACAAGCACACACACAATGTTATGCCACCTCAAAAGTGTTCGGCAAAACGCCCCAAATGTGTTCGGCAAAATGCCCCAAATATGTTCGGCAAAATGCCCCAAATGTGTTCGGCGAGTATTGACTTCCTTGTTTTTATTCGGTTATAATCACTATGAGGTGAATATGAATTATTTAAAAAGAATCATTGATGACGAACTGCAACTACGCCTAGATTCTATTGGCGCAACTCTTATTGTTGGTCCAAAGTGGTGTGGAAAAACTACTACAGCAAAACAAAAAGCTAAAAGTGTTTTGCATCTTAATGATCCCGACATGCGAGATGCGTATTTGGCAACAGCTGATACAAAACCTTCTAATCTCCTAGAAGGAGAGACGCCGCGACTAATTGATGAATGGCAGGAAGCTCCTAAACTATGGGACGCGATTAGAGTCTCTGTTGATAGAATAGGAAAACCAGGACTATATATTTTAACTGGTTCTACATCTGTAAAAAAAGATAATATCATCCACACTGGTATAGGTCGTATTTCTAGGCTTAAAATGTATCCTATGAGCTTATTTGAATCAGGAGAATCAAATGGTTCTATTTCTCTTTCTAAACTATTTTCAGAGCCCTCTTGCGACATAGGAGCAACTACCAATTTAGATATTAACCAACTAATTTTTGCCGCTTGTAGAGGTGGTTGGCCATCATCTCTAAATTTACCATCTCCAAACTCACAATTGTTTGTAGCAAAGGACTATCTTAATAATATTTGTGATAATGACATTTCAACGGTCGACAACATTTTGAGAAGTCCCTCAAAAACACGTCTTCTCTTGCAATCATATGCAAGAAATATATCAACACCAGCAACAAATAGCAACATATTAAAAGATATCAATGCTAATGAAGAAATGGGACTAACTTCTTTTTATGAATATATTGAGGCGTTAAAGCGCTTGTTTGTTGTAGAAGACATTAATGCGTGGAATCCAAACATCCGATCTAAAACATCTATCCGCGCATCTAATAAACGAGGATTTGTGGATCCCTCTATTGCAGTGGCTGCACTAGGTCTATCTCCTGAATATTTTCAAACTGACTTAAAAACATTTGGGTTTGTTTTTGAGTGTCTATGTATACGCGATTTGAAAATATATTCAAACTCACAAGGAGGAACAATTTCATATTATAGAGACAGATATGGGCTGGAAGCAGATGTGGTGCTTCACTTAAATGACGGAAGATACGCTTTGATAGAAATTAAATTAGGTAGTAAAGAAATCGAAGAAGGCGCAAAACATCTTCTAGGACTAAAAAACCTTATTATTCAAAACAATTCATTAAACCCAGAAACAAAAATGCCAGAACCAACTCTATTAATTGTACTTACTGGCGGTCCTGTAGCATACAAACGTAAGGACGGTGTTTTTGTAATCCCTATTGGTTGTCTGCGAAATTAACGTATTCTTAAATCAACATTGTGCTACATAACAGTGATTCCTAGCTTTTCTAGCAATTCTTATATAGAGTTACCTAAAATGTTAAGTTGCGCTTAGTTTGAGAATTTTTTGTGCTTGAGCTTCTTACTGTTGCACTTTCTAGTTGCACTTACTATAACAACCGACTTAAAGTGCAAAAAATGTCGTAATTTTATCTTAAAATTGACAAGTTCGTTGATGAAATATATGGTAATTATGTATCAAAGTGAATAAGCATAGTGCTTTTCAAGAAAGGAAATGCACAGAAACTCGTATTAATTCAAAAGTCAAAAACATTGTATTATGCCTATATGAAAATAATATGTACTTTGGAAAAATAAAATGAAAAAAACTGTTCGGATAACAATAGATGCAAATAACGAAAAGGAGACCAAGGAACTTGAGGTCGTTATTCGTGATAAAGAACTTGTAGATATCTTCCGAAGACATCCGCATAAAATCCATAAAAACAAAAAGAAATTAATCCCAAGAAAACAAAAAAATAATCAGATAGATATATAATGGACTACCGTTTACTCTGCTTTTTCTTTCCTAATTGTTGCCACAAAAAACACCATCAAAAGATGCTTTTTGAGCTCTAGTGATGGTGTAGTGAGTTAGTTTTCTAACTTGCCATTACAAGCCTTAAGACCTATAATGATAGCTAGTAATAATTTTAAAGTTTTTACTATCCTTTAAATATGTAATAGGTATTAGTTGTGTCGTCATAAGATATCATTCTAATATTTCTTGCCGTATCTGTTCTCTCTGTTGCAATTGTAATAGTTTCTTTTCCACTTAGAGATTTTTTGCTAGCAGTGTAGGTAACATAATCAAGCTTATACTCATACTTGTCGCCAATTGTAGTCTTTTTAACAACCGTTCTATAACCTATGTCATATTCCCTTGTCGGAACAAACATTTCAATTTTACTACTAACTTTAGACTGTTTAATACCAATCCTAATGCTATCTATACTGGATGCTGGAGCGTTTCTAAATCCTGCGTCTCTTAGAGATTTTGAAAACTCTACTTTTTTTACTTTGGCTGTTGCTAAAATTGTTTTGAAATTATCGTCGGTTAGAGCACTATCACCAGGATCACGTCTATTTATAACAGACTTCAAATTAGTAGAGTAACCATCACCATATTCTGCCTTATACACACCAATATCCATACTTATAGTTTTGCCTGTTGAATATTCTAATGTTTTACCAGTGCTTCTCCTTCTTTTAGATGCATCTAGATTATTATTATAATTTTCTATTACTTTTGAAATGTCTGCAAAGCTGGATTTGTACATTCCTAGCGCACCGTTTTTTGTTATTTCCATATAACGTAATACTGCTGTCATAGATAAGCAATATGCGGTAGCAGCTGCATTTAAAAACTGCTCTTTAAACGGAATTGTTTGTACGTCCCACAAATAGCAACCTTCAACGAGTCCCCAATATGCAAAGAAATATCCATTATTCGTCCCAACACCTTTTGCCTTGAGATTGTCTCCAAAAGTCTTTACTTTAGCCGCAAAGAAAACCTGGTCGCGTTTTTCAAAATCATTTTTAAATACCTCTTTTGCAGCCTTATATTCTGCATTATTTTGTAACGTTGCAAACTTCTCGGCTGAAAACTTACCATTTACATAGCATTGTTCCTTTTCCATTTTTAGCATTTTTGCAAGACCTTGTTGGTCGCCATAGGCATTCAGAACATAATAAGTAAGAGTGTTACACTCATCGTTATAATCATTAAGAATGTTTGTGTAATAAGCATCATTTATCTGTCTTTGCAAAGAATTTGTTGCATCGGTAATCTGTTGTTCTAGATTATACAGTTGCGCACCAAGTTTACTAACGCTATCATTTATATCTTTTAAAGTCACTTGTGGCTCATTTGGTGCCAGTCCTAAAAAGTTAAGGATATGTGGCGTAATTGCAGCACCTATTTGCTCTCCAGCAGCGCTTAAGGCACTTTCCGCCAAATTCTTTAAATACGGAAGTACAAATGCCACAAAACTTTTATCATCTTCTATATACGCAGTACTAAACGCACCTTTTGGCTTTGCAGCCACCAACCCAAAACGACTGTTTATCAAAGTTCCGTTCATAGTTACACTACCGGCTAGTGTTTCTTCATCTGTGTTAATCTTAACAACTAGCATCTTTTCTGATTTAGATGTTAATGTAAAATCATATGCAGTTTCGTCATCTGCTTGCTTTATTTGAATATCAGTAGCTTTTATATTCTCATAATCAAAGCTTCCATTTATTGCCTTTATATTCAATACATATCCATCAAAGCCTTCATCAGTATAATTGCAAGAAGCAGCAACTTGAATACCACTTCTAAAACTACCAAATTCGATGGATGCCTTTTCTCCACCAAGATTTACGGCATCTTTCTTAATTTCTAAATCAGAGGCACTTAAACTCTCTAGGCATTCTGCACTGTCTTCAACGTTTAAACCAGACTGCAATGTAACAATCATAAAGTTATCGCCTATAACATCCACTCCTACAACAAAAAAATCTGCGTTCGGTTCATTATTTTTCTTCATTATTGACACATCGGCTTTATTTATAACTGTCAAAAAGTCATCGCTTAAAATAACAGGCACTATTACCTTGGTCCCTCCAGCTACTGGAATAAATTGTATTGCAGAACTATCAATTTCAGCAGAAGGTGTAATTATTGAAAAATCCATAAATACATCAAAAGGAGTATTTCCTTTTATACCACTTGCTAATAATGTTACTGTTGTGTTGGTAAGAGTTGACACATCCTCTTTAAATGCATCTTCAAAAGTTAGTGAGAAGGTGGTATTATTTACTCTTGTTAGCGTATAGTCCTTTTCGTATAAAGCGCCACTAACCTCTATATTTTCCTTAGTCAATGTATCAACTAAAGTGCCTTCTGTAAGAGCTATTGTAAGCACAATATTATCATTGTAACGGTTAATATCTCCATTTTCGCTTACAAGCCCGTATGAAACAGAGCCTAAGTATATAACGCATTCTAACTTACTTCCGTCACTCATTACTGGAACGGTACTATATAACCTCCAGCTATCACCATCAGCAAGATACTCTGTATCTGCAAAAGTAACATCTAGTTCGGTGTCCGATACTTTTTCTAAATTAAATTCAGCTATATTCCTTACGGAGCTAGTATCGTATGCGTCAACCGCCTCTATTGCAAAATTAGCCTTATCTGCATTTGAAAAAGCCATTCCTTCTTCTTCAATGTTTACTTTTACAGCATATGTTTTATCCGCTGTTGTATTCGCCATGGCTGTTAAGTATGTAGAAAATTCTTCTACCGTATTTTCGCCCGTGTCTTTATCTTTACAAGCCACAAGCGCAATTGAAATACAAAGCGCTAACATAACACACAGTAAAGTTAAATATATTTTTTTAAATTTACTCATTCCATCCTCCGTGTAATAATGTTGCTTAAATTTAACCACAAAAAATGGTTAACAACATTAATGCATATGCTTATTTTAAATTCCTTCCGCCTTTTAAATATACATAAGTATACTCGCGATATTACTAATATTATAATCTTCGCGCCTTTTTAACACAATATCCTACTTATGTTTTTCAGTTTTTAATGAGTTGAACTTACTACAACATACAATACTTGTTTTTTCCTTTAGCCATGGATTATTAACTGCTTCGAATAAAACAGTCGATTTTTTACCTATTTTATTCGTACAACTTTTCGGGTCTGTTTGTGCATTGGTTTGCTGTATATTATGTAAATCTATGTTTTTTGAATAAATTTGGCTTATTTCTTCGTTTTTCCGCCATGGATTATCAACGGCTTCGAATAAAACAGTCGAATTTTTACCTATTTTATTCGTACGTCTTTTTTGGATTTGATTGTGTATTGCTTTACTTTTTGAATAAACTTGGCTTGATAAGTAAAGATTTGTGAGCTTGCTTTGGAAGATCGGCTAGTAGATTGAAAAATTATTTTCGGTAAAGCTAACAAAATGTTGTGCGTGATTTAAGTGCCATTATCTCTTTGTTTTTGTATTTATTTTATTATATCGGATTTTTTTGCAAAATTTTCAAAAATTTGATTTTGAGTGTCCCAAAAACAACTCACCCTCTGTGCTATGATATACTCCCAAAGAAAAATATATAGGAGGAACTGACATGCAATTTTATAAATTTGAAGGAATTATTACAAATAAAAACTGGGCAGAGGACTATAATGACAGAGAAAAATCTGATGAAAAACGAGACAGTTTGCTTTAAATAGCACTACTTTTAACCAAAATCAGAAAAATAAATCATGCTTTTTTGTAGCAGACACCTCTGAGGCAATGATAAGTATCGGGATTATATGCTCGGAGCCTATCGATATCAATAACATGGTTAGTGCTTTTTTATCTAAAATTGGAATTACTATCAAAAACTCTAACTTAGAAGAAGTAACCTTCGGAACTATTTTGTCACTTCTCCGCTCTGCAAGAGACAAAGGTTCTGTCGATAGTGAGTCCCGAATTCTTGCTCAGTTTGATTTAAATCAACTAAACGGTAGATTTCGTGTGGATTTTGATTTTGGTGAAAACATGGTAATTGAAGAAAGTAAAGCTGCCGTTTATAAAAAGGCAAATGGGTTTTTCTCAAACGATTCTCTTATTCCTGAACTAGATCGAATCTATTCGTCCGTATCTCCTAAAAACGCTATTGGACATCCCGTTCATTACTTTGTACAAACGGATGACCGCGACACTCGAAACGAAACATATCGATTACTTATTCAAGCTCTTTATGCAAATAAGCGAATCCAAAATAAGCGTTACTTTTTTATAGATGCAGGATCTGAATGGAGCCCGTCTAAATCTCTTTTTAACTCGCTATATAAAGCTAGTGCTGGTGGCACAATTGTTATACGATACCATTCTAACGAAAGCCCTGATGACGAAGATGAGTATATGCGTAATGACAGTGATAATATCGAGATGCTGTGTGGGCTAATGAAAGAATATAGAAACAAAGTACTAACTATTTTTTGTCTCCCTCGCGAATGTACAAAAACCAAAGGCATATTCTATGAACATCTATTTAATACTAGTTTTGTTGAAATAAAAGAAAGTTTTGTCAAAGATGATAAAGCTATAGATTTTCTTAAAACGCTCGCATCCCTTAATAAAGTACGAACAGACAAACAATTATTTGTGAATATAGAGCCAGGTAGAAACTACCTAGCTACAGAGCTTCGAAACACCTTTGACCAATGGTACAACAAAAAACTCAAAACCACCATATTCCCTCAATATAAAGATATATACTCTGTCGACAAAGAAGTCGCGAAAGGCAAACCTAAAGGAAATGCATATACTGAACTAATGGATATGATTGGACTAGACAGTGCAAAAGATCTCATTTTGTCTGCTATTAATTATTTTAAAGCGCAAAAGCTTTTTGCTAGTAAAGGAATGGTAAACGATCGCCCTTCCATGCATATGGTTTTCTCTGGAAGTCCTGGAACTGCTAAAACTTCTGTTGCAAGGCTGTTTGCGCGAATTATGAGAGATAATGGAGTTCTTTCAAAAGGACACCTAGTCGAGGTAGGCAGAGGTGACCTCGTAGGACAATATGTAGGTTCGACAGCCGTTTTTTCAAACTTATAAAAACCTGTTAAAACCTATAAAAATCTATAAATGTTTCGTTAGATTTTCTGTTGAATTCCTGTTTCAACCTTGCTGGTTACTAACTCGTTATTTTTGAACCGAGAGAG
>Ga0255342_1000662_pt1 | contig 56134 bp, 20 predicted proteins | sample wastewater_treat_3_FD_192416 | JGI IMG/M metagenome (GOLD analysis project Ga0255342, IMG submission 192416) | Wastewater microbial communities from Lulu Island WWTP, Vancouver, Canada - plant14 | ecosystem: Engineered > WWTP > Wastewater > Unclassified | place: Canada: Vancouver, British...
GCTCATCAACAAAAATGAAAAGTCTTTCTCCATTCATTAGAGGAGGCATAGATAGATTAAAGGTTGTTGTTTTCTCAACTTTTAACTCACCATCTGTAGTTAAATCAAGGTCAACAATTGGTCCCAAGGATAATGGGATATCAATATATCTAAAATCACCACTTTTACCCATTGTAAGACCTTTAATGTTAGATTGATTATAAAGAAAAAGTGGTGGTTTTACAGGTGTTCCTTCATCATAGGTTTTTTGAGGAAGTTTAACCTTTACAATTCGCATATCATTAGCTGAGACATAATTATTTAAAGAAGATGGATCATGCTTTCTATATATTGGCTCATCTGCATCATACTTTTGGTTTTCACTTAATTCCTGGTCTAAAGGATTTAAATCAACATATTTAAAGTATGGCAGAATATTATTTAAAGTTAAACCAACATCTGCATCACCATCTACTACAAATGTTTTTGAATCATAAGTTATATCATTTTCACCCATATTTAATGTTACATCTAATAACCTTTCATCTCCGCTTGACACTGTATTAGATAGGTCATTATCACGATATAACGGCTCATTCACACCAAAACCAGTCCCACTTGAGTCATAGAATTTAATATCGGTTGAAAAGTCGGATAAAGGAAGTTTATAATCAAGGTCAGGGCTACCACTCTTTATACCTATAATTTCTTCACAACTACCATTCTCTTTATAGTCATCTGAAAGATTGTCATGATAGAGAGGTGTTTCATAATCAAGAGAAGTTATTTTATTGTTTATGCCGTTATCATTAAAAATTTCTAAACCTAAAAATCCAAAATATGTTGGTTTTACATTTTGAATAAATGCTACGCTGCTGAATTCATCGCCTTCTACGAGAGTGCCATGTGATAGAGAAACGGTAGTAAGAGGTATATCTTTATTGCTTGAACTTAACAATGCTGATAAATTTTTAATAGAATCAAAAGAAGTATAATTTGTCTGTATGGCATAATCTCTCGATAAGCCAGTTTCTGGAATTTCAGCTAATATTATTCCATCATTTTCTGTAAGTCCAAGGTTAATAAGGTTAAAAGTATTTTTATCAACTTTACAATTTACAGGAGTTAGTCTTACCTCCCCTAAGGAAGTTAAAAAATCATTATTAGAATCTAAATATATGAATTCACTAAAATATTCATAATCGAACTTCTTTGAATAATCATAAAGGGAGTTTAAATCGACATTTTCAGTATGTTTTTCTACATCCTTAAAATTTATTAATGTTAAACCTATGTCTTTATCATATTGCTCAACAATTGTGTTTGGCTCATAAACAAATGATTCAATCAGAACCGGACTTAGCCTTATATCGCCCACTTCTACCTTTGCATCTGAATTGACACCACCTTTTCTGTAAATCCACTCAGAGGGATCAAAAGAACCATTCGCTGAAATATTGTCCGCATGCATTTCTTGGGCATTAAAATTTATTAGAGGAAAACCCAAATCCCAATCATCATCTTCTAATTTAGATAGTGCATAATAGTCAGTCATATCTAAGAGAGCAAGAATAAATTTTCTTCCTTCAATTTCAGAGACTAAATAGTTTTCATTTGATACTTCAGATAATTTATAAGGTCCTAATGTATTATTGTCTGAGGAAGGGTCAAATGAATACCTCACTCTACCATCCAAAATATTTGCATTATTGCAACTACCTTTTACAAAATGGGGGTTTTTAGGATCTCTGCTTCCATCGTAGAGGGGATTATTAAACTTTCCATCCTTATCAAACCATAAATTACTTTTATCATCTATTACTATATAATATTTATTAAAACCTTTGCTTTTCCCACCATTTGGAATTAAATTTAGATAAAAGGTAGTATAAAATATTGGATTAAGCTCTTCACCATTAATTATCTCAGTCATTGGGTAATTTTCTTTTCCCCACAAACTCTCCTTTGTTGATTGCCACGGGAAGAGCCTATTCCCCTTCAGGGGAGTTCCATCATAATTGAAACCAACCTTATATAGGTGCTCAATTGCCACAGTTAAAGAAGGTGTTTCTGCTGAAACTAAAGAATTTTTAACCTGGGGTAAAGAATAGGTAAAAGAGATAAAAAATAAAATAAACATTACAATAATCGAGACAATTCTCTTCATCTACTGCTCCTTTTCATTTAATTCATTCTATTAACCTGTTCAATAAGTCAATCAATAATCATATTATTATTACATAGATTTCTTAAAATTGGTTACATAGATTACTAAGTTTCTGATGAATCAATTCTTGTAATAATTACTTTTCATCAAATTTTAGTTTTAGTAAAAGCAAACCGAAAAGTTGCAAATTTTTAATTTATATTTACAATTTGCATAGAAATAATGTGGGCCTGTGGCGCAGCTGGGAGCGCGCCTGCATGGCATGCAGGAGGTCACGGGTTCAAATCCCGTCAGGTCCACCATATTACAATCCGCCGCCTTTCTAAGAGAGCATTCTCCCAGCGACCGAAGGAACTAATCACCCAATCACCCTAAGGAGCATCATTTAAGTGACGTATGGTCCCATCTTTTTTTGAACTTATATCTGGACAAAAAAACAGACAAGAATGTCTGTTCTACAGGAAGAAAGAATGGATCCTCGATAAAGGATTTCGAGGATGACAGTGGGTGTGATTTCGGGGATGACAGAGACTGTGGATTCTCAGTCAAGCTGAGAATGACAAAAGAAGACATGAAAAAAGAAGAAAAGAATGGATCCTCGATAAAGGATTTCGAGGATGACAGTGGGTGTGATTTCGGGGATGACATAAGTCTTGTCATTCAGAGCGATTGCGGGAATCCAGGAAGTATTTCTTTTTTTAATATTAGTAAGAAAAATAATATTGATTCCTAATTGATGCATTCAAGAATGACAGTTACCTTGGATTCCCGATAGAGACATTCGGCTATGACACTGAGGATGTGCATTCAGGAATGACGCCCCTTTGTGATATTTCTCATATTTTATTCCTGGCATGCTTCTATAAAGTCACAATATTGACAAAATTCATTCTCTTTTCTTTCGAAAGAGGAATCAATTATTCTTTTTGAAACTTCTTTAATAGTTTCTTCGCCTTTTAAAAAGTCCTCTTCATTTAATTCAATAGTTAATTTCTCATTTTTTTTTAAAAAATACCAGCTCGTTAACTTTGCTCTAAAGCTATATTTTGCCTTAAAACCAAGTGAATAAATTATTAATTGCAATCTATCGATAAAATTAATATTAGAGGTACTTATTCCATTACCGGTCTTATAATCAATTATTTCAAATTCATTTCCTGGCAACTTATCTATTCGATCAATCTTTCCAGCTATATTAATACCACATATATTAAAATAAATTTTTTCTTCCACAGAAAATGCAGGTTTAAAAGCAAAAATATTTTTCTTATAAAAATCGCGTAATAATTCTTTTGCTTCAGATTTTGCCTCTTCTTCATGCTCTTCATTCCAGAAACCTGTTCCTATCCAGTACTCATCAACTAGTAATAATAACTCACTAAGCCTTGGAAGTTTGTTTAAAGATTTACTTGGATTATACATATCTTCTAAAACTTTATGAATTGTCTCACCAAAACTATAATAATATTTTGGTTTTGTTGGAAGTTTTAATACATACTGAAAATAGTATTTTTTAGGACATTCCAAGAATGTTCCAATCTTTGAATAGCTTAAGCTGATATTTTTTTCCATATGCAATCCACTTTCTTATATATATAATCTAATTTAAAGCTATTATTGATTTTAAAATCTGCTCTAAAGCTATCCCTTATAATATTTTTTTGAGCTCTAATTATGTGATAAATCTTTATGAAGGAATACTTATTCTTCTTTAAAAGTCGTAGAATTATAATTGGAACGAATGAATAAACATATATAGTATAGTCACAAAATTTATCCCATCCAGCAGAATATAAAACAGCCGCATCTATTAATACTCTATTATTTTCTTTTATCTTGGATTCAATTATTTCAGTCATAAATGGCCACATAATATTTTCGAGAAGTTTCTTTTTAACTTTGTTCGAAAATGCAATATCACCAAGAATTTTATTATCAATATCTACTCCATCATCCTTAAGAATCATATCACCAAATTCCTTAAGTAGTTTTTCCTTTACTTCAGGAAAACCTAATACTTCGTGTCCTATTTTGTCGACATCAATAACGTTGAAATTAAAATTCTCCTTAAATATCCTTGCTACAGTGGATTTTCCTGAACCAATAATTCCATATACTCCTATTACCATTTTAATGTTTTTCTATAATTCTTGCCTTCAATCTTTATTATTCTTCTCATCAATACTATTTTAAACTTATAAATCTTTTTTTCTATATATTTTAGTATTTCATTATATATCTTAAGGATGAGAGTGTCGTTTTATATTATGGATCATCAATAAATACATTCGAGGATGTTAAAAAGAAATACGGAGATTCTTCATTTTATTCCTCCGAAAATAATTTATCAAAAATTATATTTGGTTAAGAGATTGAATTGTTGATTATATATAAGAGGTACACAAATGGATAATAGACAATATTTTTATGCTTTATTGTGGCAGAAATACAATGAGATGTTAAAATGAAACATCTATTACTTTTAAAAGTATAAAATGAAGAATATCATGAAATATAACTACAAAAATATGTGCTTTTGGAATGGCAAGAAGGAGTCGTTTTATATACTTTCTCCTTGTCATTCCGCACACACCCTCTTTGTCATTACGCACACTCTTTCTTTGTTATTCTTTACTCTCTGTCTTTGTCATTCCTAGCAATTTTTCTTGTCATTCCCGCGAAAGCGGGAATCCAGGATTAAAAGAGTCTTGATCCCCAATCAAGTTGGGGATGACAGTGGGCATGATTTTGAGGATGACACTACCCCCGTCACCCTGAGGAGCGTTATTTAAGCGACAAAGGGTCCCATCTTTTTTTTGAACTTATATCTGAACAAAAAAACAGACAAGAATGTCTGTTCTACAGTTCTACAGGAAGAAAGAATGGATCCCCTAATAATTGATTTCGAGGAAGACAAAGTGTTGTCATTCCGCACTTGATGCTGAATCCATTTCTGTCATTCCCGCGAAAGCGGGAATCCAGGATTAAAAGAGTTTGGATCCCCAATCAAGTTGGGGATGACAGTGGGCGTACTTTCGAGGATGACACCACCCCCGTCACCCTGAGGAGCGTTATTTAAGCGACAAAGGGTCTCCTTGATTGTCATTCCCGCGACCTATTTCTGTCATTCCTAGCAATTTTTCTTGTCATTCCCGCGAAAGCGGGAATCCAGGAAGTATCTTTTTTCGAATAGAAAAGAAAAAAGAATGGATTACCTGTTTAGGTTGGTAAAAATAAAGAAAATAATTACTGCCATTCCTGATAGAAGATTTCAGGAATTATGGTTACTTTGGATCATAAAATAGATAAATTTGTTTTGACAAAAGAGATGACTTCTATGCGGATGGGGAGGGATTCGAACCCCCGGGGCTCATCGCCCACGGCATTTCAAGTGCCGCGCCTTAGACCGCTCGGCCACCCATCCATAACAAAAAGCCATAAAAGAAAAGGAAACAATACAGTCCCTATAGAAAACAATATTGTAGCCAAAAAATAAGGAATAGAAATATTTGTCTTAACTGCAACAATTTCCAATAAATGTCCAAAAATTTCAATAATGAATAATAAAACTAGGGAAATTATAATCTTAATTATTTTTTTCTTATTAAAAAACGTTTTAAAATTTTCTTTACTTAAAGTAGCAAGTACTAAAGCAATAAACGGTATTAGTGGAGTAGCTAACCCCTGAAAAATCGGAATTTCATGGATATAAGGAGCTCTACCTCCGTAAAACAATTTTGCTAATGCTTTTACAATTTCAACTTTAAAATTAATATATTGTTTAGCAAAAAGTAACCAGATAACATTAATTATCAAAATCCAAATTAAAAATTTGAAAAAGAATGAGATTAAATAATTATTTCGTGGTTCTGATTTCTTTAGATCTTTGCTTTTATCTTTTTTTGGGGTTTTTTGCTCCAATTTATCCACCATAAAAAATAGAATATAACTAAAATTATAAATGTAGTCTGCCAGATGAAGATATGCAGATATTGAAAAGTATCATACGATTTCTCTGCAACTACGATAAGAGTAATTAAGCGAATATAGTTCACTAAAAGAGACAATATTCCACCAAACAATATTCCTAAAAGTTTATTTTTTAATTTCGAAGGATAAGCGAGAATAAAACCAACCATAATAATAAATGGATAAATGCCTGTACAGTCAGGTATTATTTGTAGTTTTGTTTGAGTCCCAGAAAGAAGTGCAATAGTGTTTCCTCTTAAAGAAGTTCTCACTCCAAATAAATTTAATAATGCATTTGTTGATTTTGCTGTGAAAGATATAAGAGCATTCTCGATAATATTAATAGAAAACAACAGAACAAGTATAACAATTACCGAGGTGGCTATAATACTAAATTTTAAAATATCTTTACTTTCGCTTTTATCCATTCTACCAAACAATAAAAATTCTTAACTACAAATATTATATTGTTAAATTGAGAAAATTATAGTGGGCAATTTGGAATGTCACTACCATTATTCTCCCGAAATCATTCGATGATTAAAAAAATCGCGGAATCAAAAGATGAGGAGATCCTTCCTCGCTTTTAGATATGCTTCTCTTATTGTTCTTATGAGTAATTCTACCACTTATTTTCTTGAGAAAACATTTTAACATCTCTTTGTATTTCTACCACAGCACAAGCATAAAAATAATAACTTTAATCCTTACGTGTGCATCTATATAACTATACAATTCAATTTCTTTACTATAGCTTAAGTTTGATTTTAATAAACTCAAACAAATTTATCAATTAATTAGAAGGATGATCAACTTTGGAGTTATTATTTTCTGAGGAAAAAGAGCAAATGCTAATTTTAAAATAGGCTAATTTTAAAATAGCGTAAACAAAATAAAAGAGAGTGAGGGGGTTAACCCCCTCACTCTAAAGTAAAAGTTTTTACTTTTAATAATATTTTGTTTAATCAGGCTACTGCTTTTCTTGCCTTTCTAAGCTCTAATATACCAAAGAATAGGAGAGCAATTCCGAGAATACCAAGTCCAATTTTACTCACAGATGGTATAGGAAGCTCCTCGGGTCTTTCTGTGAATCCACCCGAATAAATAAGGGCATATTTTACAGGTCCACCAGGAGCCTTTGGCAAACTGGATGGGACAACATTTATAGTGTATTCACCTTTCATTTTTGGTGCTCTAATAACTACTCTTTCAACATTATTTATAGTATCGGTTGTAGTTGCCATAGGCACAGATACATTTGGGTCCTGACTTGGTGGCGTACCGAATTGATTACCTCTATAGATTAATCCCGCAGGGTCGACAACTACAAGATCAAGGTTATGTTTTAAAACTGGCCAGGAATTTGGATTAGCTGATTCATCAGTCCATACAAGGGTTGCTTCAAATGGAACATCCAAATTATCAACATAAACTTTGTATGTAGCGACATCAGTATCAACTCCAGTTGTGTTGTCATCATACTTTTGAACCTTAGGAGCTTTAGGGAAGAGAGATTTGTAAACATTTAACCTACCCCACCCTTGGTTAAAATCAGGTCTTGCGGTAACATCATTGTATGTTTCATTTATATATCTATTTTCTTCAATTATATCGTATTGATTTGGATAATCAGTTTCAGCCATATTTGTTGCTCCGTGAATTAATGTAGCTTTAATTAAAGCAGCTGTTGGAGTTGGTGCTACTGTTAAACCTTCGATCTGCCTATAATATTGTCTAACAATTGCTGAAGCACCTGAAACAAAAGCAGCTGAGGTACTCGTTCCACTCATATAGGCATAATTACTATTTGATGGTGGTGTATAGTCACGTTCAAATGGAAAGCTATTTCTATTGATTGTTGTATATCTTGAGAGTGGTCCAATAATCATTGTACCAGGGGCAACCAAGTCAGGTTTTATTCTACCATCCGATGTTGGACCACGCGTACTTAATGCCCACATTGCGAATTTACCATCAGTCTCATCTAAAGTCTGGTTTTTCCAGTAGTCACTGTCAGGATTGGTTATATCAAACCTGCTATGGAATTCCCTCTCAGGACTATCTGGTGGAGCATTACCATCTGCTATTTCGTCATTCCTGATTACTCCCTCCCAGTTTGGAGCATAAAAATATTCTGGCTTTTCTGTAATAGTATAGCCCTGTCCAATATTTACTGTTTGAAGAGGAAATCCTGAAACTGAATCAGGATCCCTAAAGAAAAGACCAAAATTAGCTCTATTAGCATCCCCCTTCTTACCATAAACAAGGTTAATTGTAGGTCTATAGTTTTCGCAGGCTCCAACTGTTATTCCATTCTTTACTGGGGCAGGAGCAAAGAATGTCTGGTTTTCACCGGTTATCCAAGGATCCCCGGTTGTTAAATCATGATTTAAATCTTTTGCAATGTCTGTTACTTCGTTACTATCTCTATCTCTACCATTATCTCCAGCAGCCCAGACAGTTAAGAAGTCTTGCTGATAATACTGGAAGTTATCAACAAACTTTGAGATCATATTATAGTCATAAGTAGAGAATGTCTCAGAACCCGGGTCAGGTGAGTATCCCTGACGAGTACGTAGGAAATACCACCACCAGCTGTTATTCATAATTCTTGCACCATTAATATAAGCTTGATTCATTGCCCAATTGAATGTTCCAGCTGCACCTGAATAATACGGAGCACCAGGATGACGCCCAATATTAAGACAACCTTCTTCTGGACCATAAGCACCACCAAATGTTGGCCCATAAACCTCTCCAGCTACATTTGGAACATCATGAAAACTTGTAAATGGACCTAAAGGTGGAATATCTTCTGGTGGGAGAGGAGAAAGTTCATATTTATACGGTACATGGTCTAATGGATACATTCCAGGTCTACATGCATCAAGGTCGTAGTCCCATATCGCCGGTTGTGCAAGGAAGGGATGTGCCTTTGCAGGTAGTGGAAGTCTTGGTATATAGCGATAATCAGGGTTACCTGGATAATCTCTCAAATTCCAACGTGGAGTAATTCTCTGTATAAGAAGTCTTGATCCGGGAGCTACTCCTCTATACTGACCACCTGATCTTGCACCAGTCCCAGCAATTATTCCTGCTACATGCGTACCGTGTCCCCATATATCACACCAATCAGTACGAGTATGTTGAAGTGGGTTGAAACCACTTATGTAATTAAATGCTCGACAGCTTGTTCCTCTCTGCGTGTAAGTTGTTCCCTGATTGCAAGTATTCCAATAATTTGAGCAATCTGCATAGTTTACTCCACCTAATACTCGACCAGCAAAGTCAGGATTGTTTGCATTTATATCTGGTACATATCCGGTATCGAGACCACTATCAAATACAGCAATGATCTCTCCGCTTCCGTCGAGCCTTACAGGGATATTCCCACTTGTAAATTCCTGGTCAATCCAGTTCATACCTATGATTTGTTTTGCAACATCTACTTTTAGCTCCATTTTATCAGGCATAAGTTCAATGTATTCAATATCAGGAATTCTCGCAAGATTGGGGATATCCATCATATTTATCCATACAACAAATGTCGAAAAGTCCTCACAGATAGTTTCATTTAAAACTTTACCTTTGGCATATTTTTCAATATCAAATCTTAATTTATCTAAGTTGACTCCCTTCCAATGGAGAGTAAATACAGAAGTATTTACATCTCTTATAGTAAACTTAGGAGGAAGCTTAAAACAGGGGAGGAATTCAGTCATAGCAGAGATATATGGAATTGTACTAATCTCCCCTGCCATTTTTGGCTCCATACGAAGGACATAAGCATTTTCGTGGAAATATTCTAAAACTTCCACTCCTTTAAGTCTAATTTCCTGAATCCATTCATTCTTAGCAGGAGCTTTGAACTTAATGAGATAGTATTTAACAGGGGATTCATATAGGTCTTTTGCACCTAAACCTTCTGGAATGTCTGAAAGTAAAAACTCTTTACTATCATCATTTTTGGGGTAGAGTGCTTTACCTGCAATATAGACAGGGTCACTATTTGGAAGCCTCACTGCCATTAGCTTATTGTTTAAAAGAGTTTCAAACTGAGTAGCTGTTGCTTTGCCATATACATATGCAGAATATTTCTCAATTATGTTCATTCCGCTGTCTTCCACAAGTTGTACTTGATTAGGGTCTGTAATATCTACTCTAACATAAAACATCTGTTCAGCAGTAGCTATGCTGCCCCCAATTTTATCCATAAAGCCAAATGGAATAAGAAATAAAAGAACAACTATACAAACAATAAATTTCTTAATCCCTCTCATCTCTTCCTCCTTGAAACCATCAATTTATTACCTTCATACTTTAAAAACAACAACTTAAGTAAATATTATAACTTTTTAATCTCTTGTCAATAAAATTTAATGTAAAAAATATATTAAGAAAAATCAAACTTCAATTTTCCATCATCTTCTATTACGAGTGTAGCAGAGAATGGCTTTTTCTTCTTTGACCAAAATCCAGTCAGTTTACTACTTTTTTTATTTTTTAAAATTTCTTGAATTTCATTTCTCTTCATATTTCTTCCCAAAATTGTTTTACTTATTCTAAAATCACAATCAGGATAATTTGAACAGCCATAATATTCTCTCTTTTCGACTATATTGCCACCACACTTAGGGCAAATACCTAATGGTTCAGGAGAAATAACTTCATTACTATTAATAAATTCTAATCCCGTAGCACCATCATCTTTTAAAGTGAGATAGGCTTTAAATTTTTTACCTTCTTTTGACTTAAATTGAATCGGCGAATCAGTCTTTTTATTATTTAAAAGAGATTTTATATCATCCTTGGTTAAGTTGGCAGTCATAATTTTTTTCCATACTTTGAAAGAGCACTCTTTATTTGTACAGGAGTATGTTCTTACTTCTTCTACTACTTCTTTTCCACATAGAGGACATAAACCAATTGTTTCAGAGCTCTTTAATTTGCTTAAATCCGCTTTTTTTATTTTTTCAATGATTTCTTTCGTAAAATTAATTATTTCTTCCATAAATACTTCGCTTTTATAATTACCTTTCTCGATTTCAATCAGTTTTTTCTCCCATTCTCCTGTTAATTCTGGCTTTGTTAGTTCTAAAAGTTCTATACCATTTAATAATTCGACTAAATAAATCCCCTTATCGGTTGGTTTTAAATTTTTGCCCTCTCTTTCTAAGTAGGAAACCTCAATTAATCTCTCAATTATTTGCGCTCTTGTAGCTGGGGTCCCTATACCTTTTTCTTTGATTGTCTCTTTTAACTCTTCATCTTCTATGAGTTTTCCTGCCCCCTGCATTGCAGATAGAATTGTAGCATCAGTATATCTGGGTTTTGGCTTCGTTTCTTCCTCATTAAGAGAAATTTTAATAATTTTAACTTTTTCTCCTTCTTTTAGTTCTCCCAATATAACTTTCTTTTCTTTTTCTCCATAGACTTTCTTGAATCCAGCAAATATTAAAATCTTTTCCTTGCTTTCAAAGGTATTATCTAAAACAGATGTAATAACAACAGTTTCTCTATATTTAGCGGCTTCAAAAAAAACAGACAAGAATCTTTTCGCAATCAAATCGTAAATCTTCTTCTCGTCTTGTTTTAACTTCTCAAAAACTGGCTTTTCTGTTGTTGGTATTATTGCAAAGTGGTCGCTAACTTTTGCATCATTTATAACTCTACTTGATAATTCATTTACTCGTGTTTTAGCCGTGTTAGCAAATTCTTTGTATTCTGTTACAGTAGAAATAGATTCAAGTATTTTAGGCAATTCAGTAATCATGCTCTTTGGGAGATACCTACTATCCGTTCTTGGATATGTTATAAGTTTCTTTTCTTCGTAAAGGGCTTGGGCGATATTTAGAGTCTTTGAAGCAGTAAAACCAAAATTTTTGTTTGCATCTCTCTGTAGTTCTGTTAAATCATAAAGAAGTGAATGTTGTTCGGTTGTTTCTTTACTTTTAACCTCTTTTATTATTCCTTCTTTGGAGCAAAGCTCCTTTGATAGCTTTTCAGCCTCACTTAATTTTTCTATCTCGTAAGGATTGTCTATGCCTTTTCTTTTGGAGAACCATTTTCCTTTATATTCAATTTTATTTGCTTTTATGTCTGCTTCTAATTCATAATATTTCCTGCTTACAAAGCTTTTTATCTCTTTTTCTCTATCAACAATAATTGTTAAAACTGGAGTTTGGACTCTACCAACAGAGTACAAATCACCACATCTTCTACTTACTGCCCTTGTAGCATTAATGCCAACCAGCCAGTCTGCCTCAGATCTCGATTGCGCTGCGTAGAAAAGGTTGTCAAAATTGCTGCCTTCCTTTAGGTTTTCAAATGCTTCTATGACTGCTTCTTTAACGAGAGAAGAGAGCCACAACCTTAGATGAGGTTTATTTGTATTGGAGTATTTATAGATATTTCTGAATATTAATTCACCCTCTCTACCAGCATCACAGGCATTTATAATTTTAGAAATTGATGGGTTTTTAATAGTTCTTATTATGTTCTCAAGTTGCTTTTCAGATTTTTTTATTGGTTTAAGCTTAAAGTTATCAGGTATTATAGGGAGCGCTGAAAGAGTCCAGAATTTGTAAGATGGATCATAATCATGTGGTTCTGCGAGTTCAAGCAAGTGTCCATACGCCCAAGTTATAACATAATCCTTTGATGCAAGTTTATCTTCAACTTTTTCAAAGTCACCTAAAACTTTTGCAATATCTCTCGCAACTGATGGTTTCTCGGTGATTATAAGAGTTTTTTTACTTACTTCTGCTGAGTTTGACTCTTCGATATTTTCTATTTTTTCTATTGAATCTTCATTATCTTTAGTTTTTCTTTTTGCCATTCTTTATATACCTCTATAACATTCATTAACATAACTTATATTTTCTGCAAGGTTTCTATTATATCATACATTTTTCAACCTTATTTATAAATTCGTCATACTTATTATTCTTAATTTTTTCGTCATCATTATAATAAATTGCTTATTATTTTTAAATTTTTCACCATTATTTTGAGAATTATTTTTGACATTCAATATTCTTTATTACTATTCGGTAATTGCATATTTCCTCTCTTGCGCCGAGGAACCTCCTAACCGCTTTCATGTCATTCTTTGTCTTTTTTTTGTTATTTCTGTATCTCTTCTTGTCATTCAGAGAGATTGCAGGAATCCATTTCTTTACTTCCTTTATCATTTTTGTTTTTTTGTCATTAAAGAATCCAATTATTAGGGAATGACAAAGTAACTTTCATTCTTGAATGCATCAATCAGGAATCAATATTATTTTTCCCACTAATATTAAAAGAAAGAAATACTTCTGGATTCCCGCTTTCGCGGGAATGACAAAAATGGATGTGCGGAACGACATCACCACTGTCATTCCTGGAATCTCTTATCTGGAATCCATTTTTTTCTTCTTTTTTTATGTCTTCTTTTGTCATTCTCAGCTTGACTGAGAATCCACAGTAATTGTCATCCTCAAAATCTTTTATTGAGAATCAAGTAACTTGTCATCCCCGAAAACCACTCCAATGTCATCCCCAACTTGATTGGGGATCCAGTGTTTATTTTCTTTTTTTTACCAAGCCGAACAGGTAATTCATTCTTTATTTTCTTTCTATTTGAAAAAGAAATACTTCCTGGATTCCCGCAATCGCTCGGAATGACAACACTTATGTCATCCCCAACTTGTTTGTGGATCCAGACCAAATTTTTATAAGTATTATAAAAAGAATAGATCCTTATGAGGCAAAAATATAAATACGCTCTCTCAGTATGACTGTAGGGGTTGGGTGTCAATATGAGCATGAGCGAAAAAAGAAATACTTCCTGGATTCCCGCAATCGCTCTGAATGACAAAAGAGTTAATTGTCATTCCCGAAATCTTTTATCGGGGGATCCATTCTTTCTTCCTGTAGAACTGTAGAACAGACATTCTTGTCTGTTTTTTGTTCAGATATAAGTTCAAAAAAAGATGGGACCCTTCGTTGCTTAAATGACACTCTCAGGGTGACGGGTGTAGTGTCATCCCTGAAATCACGCCCACTGTCATCCCCGAAATCACACATATTGTCATCCCCAACTTGATTGGGGATCCAGGCTTTTTTTCTTATTCCCTCCGAAAATAATAACTCTAAAATTATATTTGGTAAAGAGATTGAATTTAGAATATTTAATTATATAAGAGGCATAAGAAAAGGATTAAAGTTATTATTTTCATGCTTTATTATGGCAAATGCAAGGAGATGCTAAAGTATATCAATATTATCACTACACTTTTTGGAAATTCTCAATTTTTACAACAGAGTAATGAGTGTTTGATCGCCTTTAGTTCATTTGTAGTTTAAAGGTCAGGATAGAGGTTTTAGATAGAGAAAAGAAAAAAGATGAGCTCTTAGCTTGCTTATTTAATATGAAGCTCCCTTATAATGACTGGGTTAGCCTGAAGAGCGCTCTGACTTCTTATGAATAGCGCTTCAGGATGATAGGTGTGGACTGGTGATAGTTAGTTCTCCAAGATTTGGACCACAAGAAATACTTACCTTTAAAGGCACTGATAATAACTTTTGCCCATTTATTGGGTTAAAAACATTTTCCATTTCTTCTCTCAACATCGATGATAATTCACCCACTTTATTTTCAAGACAATCAAAAATAAGTTCATCATGAATCTGTAAAATTAAGTATATATTGCTTCCTTTTAATCTATCTGCTATTTTTATCATTGCTGCTTTTATAATATCGGCAGAACTACCTTGAATAACAGAATTCACAGCTAACCTCTCACCAAGCTGCCTTATAGTTTTATTTTCACTTTTGAGCTCAGGTATACTTCTCTTTCTACCTAATATTGTTTCACTATAACCATTGTTTAAAGCTAAAGAAATTGCCTCATTTATGAATTCTTTAACTTTTGGTAATGTTTTAAAATATTTTTCAATGAAAGTTTCAGCTTCTGAATCAGGAATTTTAAGAGCACGAGCTAACCCAAATGGAGACATACCATAAATAATTCCAAAATTAACAGTTTTAGCAATTCTCCTCATTTGAGGAGTTATTTCTGAATCATTATTCAACCCAAATATCAATTTTGCGGTGCGGCTATGAATGTCTGCTCCTTCAGAAAATGCTTGAACCAATGCAGGATCTTTAGAAAAATGTGCAAGAACTCTTAAATCAATTTGAGAATAGTCTGCACTTAATATTACTCTACTTTTATCTCTTGCAATAAATGCTCTTCTTATTTCTTTTCCTAAATCCTCACCTGTAGGAAGATTTTGTAAATTCGGATTAATACTTGAAATCCTCCCAGTTGCAGGTCCTGCTTGAACAAATGTTGTATGAATGAAGGGAGAATCTGAAAGTAGAGATAAGAATGGCTCCACATAAGTATTAAGGGATTTTGTAAGCTCTCTATACTTTATTATCAAAGGTATTATAGGATGTACATTATATAGTTCTTCTAAAACTTCTGCTCCTGTTGAATATCCAGTTTTTGTCTTCTTTTTATTGTAGGGTAGGTTTAATTTCTCAAACAATACAAAAGAAAGTTGTTTAGGAGATGAAATATTAAATTCAGTATTGCTTTCCTTAAAAATACTTTCTTTAACAAGGTTAATTTCATTACTAAGCCTATTTTTAAGATTTATTAATACCTCACGAGATACCTTAAAGCCTACTTTTTCCATGTCATAAAGGACATATAAAAGTGGCATTTCTAAACTTTCAAAAAGGTCGTATTCTTCTAAATTAATTAAATCATTTTTAAGCTCGTTAAAGCAATTTAAAACTGCTCTACCTTTATCTCCTTCGAAGGATCCACTGTAATCAAGTAAAAAATTATTTATATCATAACTTTTTGAATTAGGCTTTAGAAGAAAATACGCAATTTGGGCATCGTAAGTGTTTTTGGGTTTAAAATATAGGGGAGCATCAAGTCTATGAAGAATTTCTTTTAAATCATAGGCAATCTTTAAAATTTTATCATTCCTTAATATATTTAAAATTTTGTCTTTATTAGAATCAAACAAATTCTCACTACAGCTATCAATATTAAATTCAAAAGATTCTCTAAAAGTTGAAATTTCTAAAGTATTTTTTGTTAGGGGAATAATAGAAATAGCTTTTTCTTTCAAAATATCCTCAAAATTATTTATTTGCTTGAGATTAGGTTTATCCTCATTAAATTTTTCTTTTGTAATCCGCTTTAAAATGCTATTAAATTCAAACTTCTTACTTACATTTATCAGAGAATCCTTACTAATACCATTAAATTTTAGTTTCTCGATATCTATTTCAATAGGAACATTTTCATTTAATTTAATCAAAGAAATATTTGATTTAATAAGAGCTTCATTTTCTTTAAGTTTTATTGATATCTTATCGGAGCTATTAAGAGCAGAAGATATACAATTATAATCCTTTAATAATTTAACAGCACTTTTTGGTCCAATCCCAGGAACTCCTTTAATGTTATCAGAAGAATCTCCAATAAGAGCTTTATAATAAACAAATTGGGTTGGATCCACTCCATACTCTTCAATGACTTTCTCCTCATTAAAGTATGTAACCTCGCTCACCCCCTTTACTGGGGCTATAACAGAAATTAAATCATCCTTTACAAGTTGAAGAAGATCTCTATCACCTGTTAATATGAGCGTTTTAAATCCTTTATTAAAAGAAATATTTGATAGAGTTGCAATTATATCATCTGCCTCGTAGCCATCCTTCTCAAGATAAGGAATTGAAAGAGGTTTAAGAACTTCTTCTTTTAAAAGATTTATCTGCTGCGCAAGAGAAGAGGGTAGTTCAGCTCTTTGAGCTTTATACTCTTCATATTGGGCTTTTCTAAAAGTTTTGGCTTTTGTATCAAAGCAAACAACCACATAATCAGGCTTGTATGTATCAATTATGTTTAATAGTATGTTTAAAAAACCAAGAAGCCCATTAGTGGGAATATTGGTTGATGTTTCAAGGGAGGGAATAGCATAAAAAGCTCTGTAGAGAATGCTATTCCCATCAATTAAAAGGAATACCTTCCTCAACTACTACTTCCTCTTCATTAAGCTTATACCCACCAAATGTTAGCCATTTTCCCCAGTAATTATATGTTTCAGCAAGAAGAATAATAAATAGAAACACTAAAGATATAGAGAACAGAAATCCAAAACTCATTATACTTAATCCTTCTCTACCGACAGTTATTCCAAAGAAAGGGAAATCTAAAGCAGCTTGCATAAAAGCGGCAACAAAAAGGTTGCCAGTTCTCATATATAAATATGTTACAAATAATCCATAAAAGAATATAGTATATAATGTATTTGATGATATAGTAAGATTACCAGCTGTTCTGAGTCTTATATATCCTACTAATGTAAAAAACAGAGCTACAAAGATAGCTGATATAGCTTTTTTCAATATAGTATTAATTTTATCTGGCATAACAGAATGGAATTTATTAAGCATATATCCCCTTGCAGCAAACTCCTCGCAAATGCCAACTATTAGCCAACTTCTTATTAAATTGGATATATAACTTGCATTTAAAACCGGCATGGAAACATAAAGTGTTCTTGGTTCATAAAAAATTGAGGTCGAAAAAGGTAAAATTATATATAGACCAGCGAGAGATAAAAGAGCAAATATTAAGCCTGGCAAAACTCTATTTAAACTTATCCCAATTGAATTGAAATCCCAATCATCAAGTTTTAAGAAAAAATAAGCTATCACAAACATAACGATGTTTGGTATGGCGCTTATGAATGTTCCCAATATCCCCGCTGGATCTATTTCTGCAAATGTTGCTATAAACCTAACAAGTAAAAAAGATAACCATGGAAATAAAAGAATTGCTCCCATATACAAAACAAGAATTAAAATCTCTTTAAGTCGTTCCATTCAAGCTCCTTTTCTATTAATAGCAATTAACCAACAATTATTGAGATTATTGAAACTACGACACTTACAAGAATAGGTATAAGAAGTCCTAAAGTCCATTTAAGGTTGGTATCTATTTTTTGGTCGAGTGAATCAAGTTTAATTGTGAATTTTTGGTCAAGCTCTCCTATTTTATTATCAATCTTGGTGTCCAAATATCCTATTTTGGTATCCAAATATTCTATTTTGTTGTCTATTTTTCGGTCCAAATCTCTATAAAGTTCATGCATTTCGTTTCTCATATCTTGAACAATTACTTCAACATTTGATAGCCTCTTATCGATCTGCTCTAATGCACCTTCTAATTTCGCTGTTCTTTCTTCTAATGTTGAGTTAGTCATATATATTTAAGCAATCCTCCTATTCCCCAACGATAAACTAATTAAGCCTTGTATGAGAGAGAAATTACTTTTTCCTCAGCAAATTTTTTGACATAGTCAGGACCTCCTGCTTTTGTATTTGTTCCAGACATATTATAGCCTCCAAATGGTTGAACACCCACTAAAGCACCGGTGCAACCTCTATTTATGTAGAGATTGCCACAATATAACGCATCTTTTGCTATTTCAATCTCTATTGGATCGTCAGTAAATATAGCTCCAGTGAGCCCATATTCAGTCCCATTAGCTATATCTATACCTTCCTCGAAACAGCTGCAAATATCTCCACTCGTAACATCACAATTCTTGTCGCCATATGGTATAACTGTAATAACAGGACCAAAAATTTCTTCCTGTGCGATACGAGCACGATCGTTTTCTACAAGTATAACTGTAGGCTCAATAAACCAACCGTTGCCTGTAGAATTATATGCATGTCCACCACAAATAAGCTCACCGCCATCTTCTTCTATGCCAATTCTTATATAATCAAGAATCTTCTTATAAGATGCTTCATTTATTACCGGTCCTAACCAATTATCAGGTTCAGTCATATCTCCTATTTTAATTTTAGAAACTTTTTCTTTAATTTTTTCGAGGTATTCATCTAAATGGGACCTATGAACAATATTTCTTGAGCCTGCAGAGCACTTCTGTCCTTGATATCCGAAACCAGATTTTACACAAATATCAACTGCTTTATCAAGATTTTTATACCTTTCTGAAATTAATATAAAATCCTTCCCGCCCATTTCGAGATAAATTCTTTTAATCCATTTTTGTCCTGGATTATGTTTTGAAGCAAGCTCGTTAATCCGTAAACCTACATCTTTAGAACCTGTGAATGCAACGAATCTAATATCAGGGTGCGATACGAGATAATCACCAATTTCCGATCCACTTCCAGGCATTAAAGTAACAACTCCTGAAGGAATACCTGCTTGTTCAAGTAACTCCATAAATTTGACCGCACATATTGGAGCATCGCTCGAAGGTTTAAGTATAACAGTATTTCCTGCTACAATTGAAGCTAATGTCATACCACCAAGAATTGCAATAGGAAAATTCCATGGAGCAATAACTGCACCAACTCCGAGAGGATAATAGCGAACAGTATTATGCTCACCACTTATAGGTGAAAGTGGATAATTTGGATTATCAAGCTCAATTGCAGATCTTGCATAATACTCAAGATAATCAATAAGCTCAGCTACATCAGCATATGCTTCAAGCCAATTTTTGCCAACTTCAAATGTAAGCCATGCTGAGTATTCCATAATTCTCGATTTAAGTATTTCTGCGGCATGTAAAAGATATTCAGCCCTTCCTTCAAATTTTAGTGAACTCCACCATTGATAAACTTCCCATGCATTATCTATAGCTGAATCTATATCTGATTTGGTAAATTTAGGCACTATACCAACAACTTCATCCCATTTAGAAGGATTACGAGAGATTATAGCATCATCGCCAATAGGTGTTTTTCCATTAATTGTCCAACGTCTACCTAATTGCTCGTAAACCTTGTCGATACCATCTTTTCTATACCTTTCTCTATTTTCGGGTATGGAAAAATCAAGATAAGGAAAACTTCTGTATTTCTCAAGCATAAATCCCCTCCATAATTAAAATATTATTTATTATTATAAAGGTAAATATACTTTCTTAATAACTCAAAGTCAAATAATATATATACTTTCATTTACAAAATACTGAGAGTTTTTTAGTAGCATATGATGAAGATGCTTAAACAGTATGACGATGTGGTTTGAATATTCTTGCTAAGCAAAATAAAGATACACTCCCTCAGGATAGTGGGGGTGGGTGTCGTTTCTGCAAAAGCAGGAATCCATAGTAAATGTCATCCTCGAAATTTTTATCGAAGATCCATTCTTTTTTCTTTTTTATGTCTTCTTTTGTCATTCTCAGCTTGACTGAGAATCCCGTAAGTTAATTGTCATTCTCAAAATCTTTTATCGAGGATCAAGTAACTTGTCATCCCCAACTTGATTGGGGATCCAGACTATTTTTCCTTTTATTTGAAGAAGAAATACTTCCTGGATTCCTCATCAAGTGCGGAATGACAGTTTCTTGTCATCTTCGAAATCCTTTATCGGGGATCAAGTAACTTGTCATCCCCAACTTGATTGGGGATCCATTCTTTTCTTCTTTTTTTGTCTTTTTTTGTAATTCTCAGCTTGACTGAGAATCCACAGTCTCTGTCGTCCCCGAATGTATTTATCGGAGATCCATGTTTCTTTTTATTACTGGATTCCCATTTACATGGGAATGTAAAAATACTTCTGGATTCCCGCAATCGCTCTGAATGACAAATAGGACGCGGGAATGACAAGAAAAATCGCGGTAATGACAAGATGGAGTGTGCGAAATGACAACACCACTGTCATCCCCAACTCGATTGGGAATCCAGTGTTTTTTTTCCTTTTCCTATTTATTATTTTTTGTCATTCCCGAATGCATTTATCGGGAATCCAGACCAATTTTTTATAAGTATAATAAAAAATAGATTCTCACGAAGCAAAATACAGAAATGTACTCCCGGGATGACTACGGGTGAGTATCTTTCCAGCGAAAGTAGGAATCTATTCTTTTTTCTTTTCTATTTGAAAAGAAATACTTCTGGATTCCCGCTTTCGCGGGAATGACATAGAAGACGCGGGAATGACAAATAGGTCGCGGGAATGACAAATAGGTCGCGGGAATGACAAAAAAAGCGGGAATGACAAGAGAAATAGTGCGGAATGATAAAAAGGGCGAGAGCGGAATGAAAAAGAGGGATTCTGTATCAAGTGCGGAATGATAGAGAAAGTCATGGAATGACAAGAGAAAAGATTGAAATAATATAGAAAATTATTATCTTAAAACTTGAGGAATTTCAAAAGTGCCATCTTCATTTTGATAATTTTCCATAATTGCAGCAAGACACCTTCCAACTGCAACTTGGGACCCATTTAATGTATGAACGAACCTTAGCTTACCAGAATTATCCCTATACTTTATATTTGCTCTTCTTGCTTGAAAATCTTTACAATTAGAGCAAGATGAAATTTCAACATACCTGTTAAGCGATGGAAACCAAACTTCAATATCAAAAGTTTTTGATGTTGAAAATCCTGTCATATCACCAGTGCATAGAAGCATTGTTCTATATGGAAGTTTAAGTGCTTGTAAAACACTTTCAGCTTGAGCTACAATTTGAGATAATGCTTCATCGGACTTTTCAGGTTCGGCAAACTGAACAATTTCAACCTTGTCAAACTGATGAACCCTTATCAGACCTCTTCCCTCTTTCCCTGCAGCTCCAGCCTCTCTTCTAAAGCAAGGGGTATAAGCAACATATTTTAAAGGAAGAATCGATTTTTCAATGATTTCGTTTCTGTGTAAATTAACAAGTGGAACTTCTCCTGTTGGTATTAAAAATAAATCATCCTCTGTGATCCTATAAAGATCATCTTCAAACTTAGGTAGCTGCCCCGAACCATACAACACTTCTCTCTTAGCAAGAAAAGGTGGTGATATCTCGCAATAACCACCCCTTAATGCAGTTTCAACCATAAAGTTAATAAGTTTTCGAGAAAGTGTTGCTCCAAAACCTCTAAGACTCACAAACTTAGCACCGGCTAAGTTCGCACCTCTTTCAAAATCGATTATCTCATTAATCTCTCCTATTTCCCAGTGAGGTTTTGGTTCAAAACTAAATTTTTTTACCTCTCCCCATCTCTTAACCTCGACATTTGAAGTTTCATCCACGCCAACCGGGACAGATTCATCAGGTATATTTGGTAGATTTGAGAGAGCTTTGTTTAACTCTTCTTCGGTTTCGACTATTTCATCTTCCAATAACTTTATTCTTTTAGAAACCTCTTTCATTTCTTCTTTAAGGGATATTGAATCTAACCCAGCTAAAACAAGTTTTCCGATTTCGCTGGATTTCTCATTTCTCATATGTCGCAAATTTTCAAGTTCAGTTAAAGTATCTCGCCTCTTTCTATATAGCTCTACAATATAATCAATTGTGCTTACATCAACAGCTCTTTTTGAAAGAGCTCTCTTAACTTCTTCCTTATGCTCAACAATTTCTTTTAAATCCAACATTTATTTATTCACTACTTTCGTTAATAATTTATTTTTTAACTTCTTTATTTTATCCCGTAATTTTGCTGCCTCTTCAAACTCAAGCATGCTTGCTCTATAGTGCATCTCCTCCTCGAGTTCCTGAATTAATAGAGTAATATCTTTGGGATTCTTAACTGAAAGTTTATCCTCTTTTACATCATCTATGTCCAACAAATCTTTTACAGCCTTTCTAATAGAAGCAGGCTCGATATTATATTTTAAATTATATTCAATTTGCTTTTTTCTTCTACGATTAGTTTCCTCTAACGCTTTAGCTATTGAGTTAGTTATAATGTCAGCATATAGAATCACTTTACCATTAACATTTCTGGATGCTCTACCGATGGTCTGAATCAGAGAAACCTCAGACCTCAAAAAGCCTTCTTTATCAGCATCCATTATCGCTACTAATGAAACTTCAGGTAAATCCAGCCCCTCTCTTAATAGATTAATCCCAACAACTGTTGAGTACACTCCACTCCTTAAATCTTTTAAGATTTTAGTCCTTTCAACTGTATCAATATCAGAGTGTAAATATTTAGCCTTTATACCATGCTCAAGTAGATAGTAAGAAAGGTCTTCAGCCATTCTCTTTGTTAGAGTGGTTATAAGAATTCGTTCATCTCTTTCAACTCTTTTATTTATCTCGGTAATAAGATCGTCTATCTGATTCTTAATTGGTCTTACCTCCAATTCAGGATCGATTAAACCAGTAGGGCGTATTATCTGCTCGGACACATTTTGAGATATGGAAAGTTCAAATGACGCTGGTGTGGCAGATACAAATACACATTTATTAATTTTACTCTCAAATTCACTCCACATTAAAGGTCTATTATCAAGTGCTGAAGGAAGCCTAAAACCAAATTCAACAAGAGTCTCCTTTCTACTTCTATCCCCCAAATACATACCCTTAATTTGAGGTACTGTTATATGAGATTCATCAATGAAAATTAAAAATTCTTTTGGAAAATAATCTAAAATTGTTGAAGGAGTAGCCCCCTTCTCTCTATGGGCAAGATGCCTTGAATAGTTTTCAACTCCAGGGCAGGTTCCAGTTTCTTGGAGTAACTCTAAATCATAATTAGTCCTTTGCTCAATTCTTTCTGCCTCTATTAAGCGACCTTTACTTTTAAAGAAAGTAATCCTTTCATTGAGCTCTTCTTTTATATTTGGAACTGCAGATAGAATTCTTTCTTTTGTAGTTACAAACTGCTTTGCCGGGAAAAATGTATATGACCAGATTTCTCTAATCTTTTTACTTAAAAGTGGATTGATAACATCACAACTAACAATTTCATCATTTGTAAATTCAATTCTAACTGCCTCATCTTCTTCTTCTGCAGGAAATACATCTACAATGTTACCTCTAACTCTAAATGTTCCTCTCTTAAAATCTACATCATTTCTTTCGTAAAGGATCTTTATTAAGGAGCGGAAAAACTGGTCCCTTTTAATCTTTAAGCCTACATTCACTTTTACGATATTCTCAACATAATCTACTGGTGCCTGCCAGCCATATATACAGGATACAGAGGCTACAACTATTACATCTCTTCTCTCAATTAAACTTCTAACTGTTGAATGTCTTAATCGCTCAATATCCTCGTTAATATCTGCATCCTTTGCAATGTACAGGTCGAGGCTTGGAACATAAGCCTCTGGCTGATAATAGTCATAATAACTTACAAAATATTCAACTCTATTTTCAGGGAAAAACTCCTTAAGTTCAGAATAAAGTTGTGCTGCTAAAGTTTTATTCGGTGCAATTACAAGAGTGGGCAGATTAACGCTTTCGATTACATTTGCAATAGTAAAAGTTTTACCAGAGCCAGTAACACCTAAAAGAGTTTGATATTTATAATTTCTTTCTGTTAACCCAATAGTTAAACTAGAAATTGCATCCGGCTGATCTCCTCTTGGTTCATAAATTGAGTGTAATTTAAACTTGTTCATTTGTTATTATTGTACTATTGTAATTGGTTTCTGAAAATAGGCAACATGCATACTATAAATGAAAATTGAATAAGGTTTTCTCTGGGTATAAAATGAATTTTAGATGCCTAATACATACTCTTTTTATCATTCCACACAAACCCCTTTTATCATTTCGCATACTCCTTTTGTCATTCTGCACTATTTTTCTTGTCATTCCCGCGATTTTTCTTGTCATTCCGAGCGATTGCTGGAATCCAGAAGTATTTTTACATTTCCATGTAAATGGGAATCCAGTAATAAAAAGAAACATGGATCCCCGATCAGGTCAAGGATGACAGTTACTGTGGATTCTCAGTCAAGCTGAGAATGACAAAAGAAGACATAAAAAGAAGAAAAGAATGGATCCCCAATCAAGTTGGGGATGACAATTACTTTTAATTCCTGATAAAAGATTTCGGGAATGACACCCATCCCCACCATCCTGAGGGAGCATATTTATATTTTTGCTTCGTGAGAATCTATTTTTTATTATACTTATAAAAAATTGGTCTGGATTCCCGATAAAAGATTTCGGGAATGACAGTGAGTCTGCCTTTGGGAATGTCAATGGCGAGGTCATTCCGCACTTGATGCGGAATCCAGGAAGTCTTTCTTTCTTCAAAATAGAAAGGAACATGAATTCAGGATAGAAACATTCAGGTATAACAATTTCTTCTTCAAACATAAATAATGAAGTGAGAATATGGATTTCTTAATAGTTGATTTCAGGAATTACAGAAAATGAAAATAACAAAGGAAAAGAAAGAAAACACTGGATCCCCAATCAAGTTGGGGATGACAAGTTACTGTGGATTCCCGCTTTCGCGGGAATGACAAAGAAAAGATTTCGGGAATGACAGTTACTCTGGATTCTCAGTCAAGCTGAGAATGACAAAAGAAGACATAAAAAGAAGAAAAGAATGGATCCCCAATCAAGTTGGGGATGACAGTGGTATGGTTTTTGGGGATGACAAGTTACTTGATCCTCGATAGAAAATTTCGAGGATGACAGTTACATACAAAACATGTAGAAGAGGAGATTCTTCGCCGACACTCAGAATGACCGGTGATGGGCACGGTAACTTCTCGGGATGAGAGCGATAATGTCACATTTTAGAATGATAAAAAACTTTAGACAAAAAAGTTATCAAAATTACATAAAAAAAGGGGAGACCTATAGGTCTCCCCCTACAAGCAATAACTTTTATTCAAGGTAAAGGCGAGTAATCATTACAGTTCTTGTTTTTTCGTTCCAGTCAACAGTAGCTCCTAAAGCTTCGGAAACAAATCTAATTGGCACAAAAGTTCTGCCATCTTTTATCTCAGGCGGTGCATCAAGATTAACAACCTTATTATTAATAATGGCTTTAGTGGAACCAATCTGCATAGATATCACTCGCTCCCCTAAAGTAATATTAATACCTTTTGTTTCTGGAACCCATATAACTTCTGCGCCAAAACCTTCAGCTATTATTCTGAGTGGCACAAAGGTTCGTCCATTTGATATATAAGGCTTTGCATCAATTTTCTTAGGATTTCCATCAACGTAAGCAACATCATTATCAATTTGAAGCTCTATGGTTGTTCTATGATAGTTATCTATTTCAAATATTTTCTTTGCATAACCTTCTGCTGTCCTTACATTTATTTCTATCCTATTTTTACCATAAGAGACAGGAACAGTTGCCTCAAAGTTAAATTCGACATACTTTGCATCAGGGACTACCTTTGCTTCTACCCCATTTACAAATACCCATATTGCTCTATTTGGATTATTCTCAGTTACTTTTTCTCTAACTACTCTTCCTTTAACAGTAAACTCTTTAGCTTCAATTAACTTATCAGGTAGATCGAGTAGGACTGTTAAATTTGCTGATGGTTTCTCGATTGTGATCACTTTTTTAGCAACCTTTCCTGTTGGATCTTTTGCAATAATTTCGAATGTTGTAAATGTATCATAAAGCTTTCCAGTATATTTGAATCTACCATTTTCATCCACTGACACAGGTTCATTATTAATAGTAACAACAGAGCCAGGTTTTACTTTACCAGAAATTATTACACTATTTTCCTCAGGAATAATATCAAATGGGTCAAGATCAATAAACTGTGGAGTAACATCTTCTTCTACGCCAATTAACCTTGTTCCAGTAATCATTCCTTCCATTTCGGCTTTAACTACTACAACTCCTTTTGCTTTCGGAGTTATTGAAAATTCAGCCTTTCCTTCAGCGTCAGCAATCTTAGAATCAGAAACTCCTGCTCCAGAAATTGTAATTTTTGCTCCCGGAACTGGTGCTTTACTACCAGCTTCTTTGGCATAAATTATCAATCTTCCTAATACACCTGATTTCAATATTTCATCAGTCCTTATTTCTATCGTTAATCCTTTTGCAACATCAAGAGATGCTAATCCACCAACCATGTAGAAGTTTGGATATATAAATCGTGTATTTCTATTCCAATACTGCAGGTATGCCTGTTCTTCACCAAATCCAGTAGGTGTATATGTAATTATTGTTTCCTTTGCATTAGGATCAGATACTGAAGAATATATATTTCCATAAATTGTTGTTTCATGTTGAGGACCAAAAATACTCTTTTCAGCAACACTCAAAGGGAAATACTCTTCGCTATCAAGAACAATTGATGCACCATCTTGGAGAGGTAAATCTCTCCTATCGGCAGGATAAGCTCTAATTAATATACTATTGCTCTTACCGTAAGAAAGGTCATAAGCATCTTTTGATAAAATGTCTTTACCCAAAGCAACGCTTGTTTCTGCATCATAAAGGTCAACTGAAGGTGGTTTGAGCTCTAAATATCTGTTTGGCATTGCATCCCAGTCAAGCTTAAAGGTATAATCTCCTGTTGTAACAAGGTATTTATAATAATAACTGTAAGACTGCCACTTATTCAAAAATCTTCTGTCAGTATTTTGAGGAGACAGCGCAGAATATTCTACAGGATTTCCATAAAGGTCTGAGGAATACTCATTATTTGAATATCTATTATTACCAATTAATCCTCCCACAGAAGCTATGTCTTCAGCATATAGGTAAAATACTACTTTCCCCTCTTTGTCAAGATTAAGCGAATCTCTATAAGTCAATTTTTTATCATTATCAATATCAACAAAGCAATAACCGCCCCTATGAGGACTATTGTAAATTGCTCCAAGTCCGTAACCTACTTTTATTGAAGTCGTTGGATACCAATACCTTTCCCATTTATCAACAGCAGGTTCCGGGTAAATTAAATGCAATGGATAAGTTTCAAACCTTCCATCATCCCACATCCAGTTCTTTGTATTGTAATATGTCCAGTGACCATAATCATAAAATCTATCTCCTGTAGTAACAAGATAATTATAATAAAAAGCCCTGAAACCGCCTATTTTAATAATCTCTTTATTTACTTCATCCACATTTCCGTTTCTGTTATAATCAATACCTACCCTTAGAGGCGCAAAACTATCACTTTGAGAATCTCCTCCTGAAATAAAGTAATAACTCTTTCCTGAAAGTCTATAAGTTGTAGCATCGGGTTGTTCGTAAGCCCATGCAAAGTTGTATGGAGCTGTTGAAAGTATAGTAAATCGCGCTGTTTCCGTTGCACTTCCACCACAAACTGAAATATCGCTTCCAGCACCTTTCATTGGTATCCCTTGGGCGTTTTTAACATACGCAGTTATTCTATAAAGTCTATTATCACCAGCAGTTAATGTAAAATCGGGTTCAGAAGGCACATCAAATTCTCTACCAGCCGGGTCATCTACATTAATTACTTTATAAGACACATCAGGAAGAACCACTTTAACTGTTGTTTTACCAATGTGCTTTCTGTCAGGCGTAAAAACAAATACATCAAAGGATCCTTCATCATTTGCACAAAATCCTTTAAATATATATTTACCGTTATCTTTCTCTCTAAAGTCAATTTCAATTGGTGCAAATGGATTCTGGCCATCTGAATATAGTGATTTATTACAAACAGAAGTTTCGTCATTATTTTGCAAATCAGTTCTTAGCCAATAATATTGGGGTAGTCGCGCATTTTTACCATAGAAATCTCTATTATCAGGATGTGGATCAAAAATTAATTTATTTAATATTGTATCATCAGAAATAATTCTCTCTCCCGATGAGTCTGGTATCCCATAAGATAAATCAACCGGGTTGCCATCAGTATCTAAAACTGTTATTGTTAGAGGTGATTGAGGATCTACAAGTTCAGGAGTTGTGCCAGCAGTTAGAGGTATTGGAGAAGCTGATACAATTAAATCATTGCTTGGTGTAACATCAATCTTTGTTTGAGCCGATAAATAAACCTCGTGAGAGAATTGATAAGGCTTATATACATCGTAGAATGGAGTAAACCCTCTATCATTGTTATCATCGCCATACTTGTAGGCATTTATAATAACTGGCAAAAGCTCATCATTACTAATAACATGGTCTGGTGGAGAGATATTTCCCTTAATTGGTCCGCCACCAAAGTCAAAACCAACAGTTGTAATTTGATTATTAAGATTTTCAGAAAATTCCAAATCATAAGTTCCATCATTCCTGTTCCAGGTTCTTGCATCAATTATACCTGAAGTCCAGGTATTTGTTGCAAGGTCATATGTACCACAGATTTCAGTCTCAAAATCACCAAAAGATACTTTTCCGTCGCCATTTGCGTCATCTTCTTTATCATATTGGAAACCTAATTCAGTCTTTGTACTACTTCTTGGAGGTCTAGTTATCCAACCATCTCCTGCCCCATCGTAAGACTTTGTTCTTGAATTATATACACCTCTATCTTGCCAAACAACAATAACTGCATTGTTACACTCTTTTATTGTATCAGTATAGGCTGGATCATAACCTTTCGGCTCATATTCACCTATAGTAACTCTTATTTTATTGTCAGTATCTGGTAAAAATTGAGTTTTATCAACTTTAAGGTCAAGAGCATGCACAACAAAACCATCCTCTTTTACTCCACAGCAATCTTCAAAAGTCCTAATCACACCATTTTGAAGTTCAACTGTTATACTAATTTTGCCTCTATTTATAGGTATTATTTCATCAAAAACAAAAGCATTACAATGTGCATCTTGCATAGCGGCTGTTGTAAACCCTCTTGCTGGAGTATGAGTCAACCTTGCATCGGCTGCAGCAAAAGTATAATTAAGTCTCTTATTGTATTGAAGAAGTGGATTCCAATCATTATAAGTGTAACTAACCCTATCATCAACATAGGCACGAGGATTAGTAATATTCGAGAAATCTCCAGCAGTTTCTAGGGGGGAGGCCTCATAAAGCTGCCAATTCGTATCGTCCACTACAATTTCACCAGAGTAATCATATTGCACAGGAACCTTTGAAAGTTCATTATATTTATTATACAAAGATGTTAAGTGGCCTTGTGACTCAATGCCAAGGATCTTCGGTCGCATAAAAGGACCTTTTATTGTTATTCTCTTGATAAGCAAATCTGGTCTATTTTGATTTCTAAAGAAACTATAGTGTTCATTATCATAATTTTTAAGAATAAAAAACATTCCATAATCTGAAAGGGGGTAAAATTCTGTACCTAATTTTTCATATTGTTCATATTGCCACTCTTTTGAATAGTCATAATTGCTTGTAAACCTCTTTTTAGCGGAGCTTCTTGACCAAGCAGCAGGGTAAGCATTAAACCCAGAACCTCTACCTGTATCATTAAGCCCAACATCCGTTGAAACTTTTCCTTTTACTCTACCAGTATGAGTCTGCCCACCTGGATAAGATCTTAAGTCAGTTTGCCACTCAAATAAAATCGGGTCATATCTTGATTGAATGAATGGCATAGGTGGTACTTCCATTCTACTTAGAGCTGCCGGTCCTTGATTGTAATTTATTTTTGAGTATTGAAGTGCATGATCTACCCAATTTACTTCTACAAAATTAAGTACTGGATCTGCTGGTAAAACATTAATTCTTACAGAACCGCAGTAATCTATTCCTTGAGAGAAATCCCTAATAAAGTAAGGAGGATGTAAAATTGAAGAATTATAATCATAAATCATTTCTTTTGAATAAACTGTTATTTCAACGGGGGTTTCAGAGGTAATAGGTCTTGCAACAATTAAAGCTCTTCCACCAGGATCTTCAAGAGCATAATTACTTATATGCACTGGCACACCGTACGTCATTATTCTATAACCAGCAAATGTATCACCAAATGTTACATCACCAAATGGAGGTAGCTTATTTTCTTTATCACCAAAACCACAATCAGGCTCAGATACTCCAGTTCCTTCCGTGCAATCCTGGTCTATCAAACGCCCTGGACCACCCTGTCCCAAATAATTAAGTGTATCAGCAGCGTCGAGCATGTTATTATAACCCATATCATTCCATTCCCAGTAGAAATAGGTGTTATCGTAATTTACCTGAACTATACCTTTTCTAACTCCAGCTTGATCGATATAAGCTGTAAATAACCATTGAATTCCACCACCATGTACATTAAAGTAATAGAGTGCATCTGATCCATAAAGTGTAGAGATAGGTATAGAGTAAGGATCATTTACATCTAAAGGATCATCTGGATCATATAAACCAACTGATAGAGAAGGTTGCCTCTGTTCGTAAAGAGTTAAACATTTTTTATCAGGTATCAAGCTTAAGGTTGCTGATTGAACCGGGTATTTCTGCTCTTCAAAACAATCATAGATATTTTGATATTCTACGGGAAAAGGCGGAATAAGTGGAGTTGGAAGATAAAGTGGATATCTATATTCTATTTGTGCTTCAAGTGAAAGTCTTCCAATTCTAAATATTTGTGATTCCCAGAAAGGATCAATATATAAACCATCGGGTGGTTTAATTAACCTTGAATTTTCACCAAATCCAATTGGAAAATCTTCAAGTTTAAATGCTTGCACTCTAAAATATCTCTGTCCATATTGTCCGGAATCATCTAAAGAACCTCTATAAGGAGTAAATTGTAAAGTTACAACTGGATCGGTTGCTGTTGCAACTCTTATATCAACAAAAGATGAAGCAGTATCAAAGTTATCAAGGTCATAGAAATAAACAAGGATTTTTTCATTTTTAGTCGGAGCAGGACTAAATTTAACAGTTACTTCAGTGGTTCGCTCAACTGTTAGAGGAGTGCTAAATTTAACATCCATACCTAATTTCCCAGGTATAACAGCCATATCAAAGAATCTCTTATCTCCGTTTGCCCCCATTCTAAGCATATGAGGAATAGATTCTCTTAAGAATACATTTCCCGCAGAAACCCGAGAACCAGCATCATATTTAACATTGTCAATTGTGACCTCAGAAAGTCTATAAATTCCAGCTGTTGTTAAGTATGGAGTTAAAGGTATATCCTCTTCATCTACCTGAGTATTTGGAGCCTGTACATCGGCATATACAACATTATTAAATGTAACACAAATAAATGCTGTTACTGTAAATGTTTTTCCTTCTTCAGCGTCAGAGTCAAGCGGGGAAACAACTGTTCCAGAGCTATAATCTCTAACAGGGGTTAATCTAATATCATTTGGTGTAACTGTACCTGATACATCAATATCTGCATACACAAATTCAGGGTTTCCGCTTGAGTCTTCTGTAACTCCGATTGTTAATTGAGTACCTCCTCCAGGTAGTATTGCATAAGGAGAACCATAATCAGAGTCTCCTAAACGTACTATGGAGCCAGCTTCGTAAGTGTCAACTCTAAATAATCTAATGTCACCAGCTGAAACATGATTATCATTATCAAAATCAACATATATAAACTCATACCTAAGTCCTCTTGCTTTTAGAGGAACATCTATATTTTTATAAACTTCAGAGATAGCCTCGCCAATTCTATAGATATCTTCCCATGGATCATATGTTAAATTAGGAGGTACTGTAGAGTTCCATGGATCCATCTCATCGTAGAAGCGAACATTTGGTGCAAACCTTCTTAAAGGAAGTCCCAAATCAGCATCACCTTCAGATACAGTAGTAGAAGCTTTAAAATTAATTCTGTTTCCTGAAACATCATACCTTACATCAGACAATCTTATATCTCCAGGCTCAACCTGACGTAAAGTGCTACCAAACTTCTTTTTATAAATTCCTTCACCTACTCCAAAATTACCATCCCCAGAAACATCGTAATAAAGAACAGATGATGGAAATGGAGTTAGTGATCTGCCGTAATCAAGGTCTGGACTTCCATTCTTAGTTCCTAAATACTCTTCTGAGGTAGTTTTTTCTTTGTAGTCATCTGATAAATTATTTGGTATAGCTTTATTGTCTGTTAATGAAGTAACAAATAAATTATTAACTCCATCATCTTTAAATAATTCAAAACCTATATATTCTCTATATCCTAAACGAATGTCATGGAAAGTCGTTACTGGTATTACAAATTTAGAACCATCCGGATCTAAAACAGTTGCTTTCTGTAAGTCTTGAGCAGAACTTAAAATATCTCCTGTTGGGGAGCGTAGTCTTGCTGATACAACAGAAGGATTAGTCCCAAGCCAAATATCTGATTCAATATTTATATCATAGGTTGGACTATTACATCCACCTTCCAATACTTCAGATAGAACTAATAAATCTCCTGCCCATATTCCACCTAATAAGAGTTTTCCAGTTTCAGGATCTCTTCGACCATTTACAGGTGTAAGTCTAATATCACCCGTTGAAACAACAGGATCGACTAAACCATCGCCTTCTAAATCAACTTTCCTATATATAAACTCATTCAGGTCGTAAAAGCCAGCCCTTAAACCAAAATCAGTATGAACTTCTTCATCTGGTCCTATTGGATCAGTAATTGGAATTGAAGTATTTGTGAATGATACAAGGTCCAAACCTAAATCGAGATCGTAGGTTGCAACAAGTGTTAATGGCTCATAAGTGACATTTTCTCCCCTACTATCTCTAATAACAACATATGTTTCTCTTAAATCACCAACTTGTACTTTAAGTGCTGTATTTCCACTACCTTTTTGATATATAAATTCACCATAATCATATTTGCCTGCATTCGTTGGTACGCCATTAAACGTAGTTAGAAGATCAACATGATATTCTTCGTCTTGATCGACTATTCCATCTCTATTGTCTCTGAACCTTACTACTGATAAGCCAACATCCCAATCTTCTTGCTTAACAGCTGTATTCACATCAAAGTCAGTGTAATCTACCCAACCTAACTTCCAGAATCTTTTTGTTCCAAGTCCACCTCTTCTGTTGTCCCAGAAAAAGATATTACCACGATAATACGGATTGGGGTCACGTTCATTATAGAAGTATGATGGATCTAATATATAAGGACCCTGAGTGTTGTTGCCGGGAATAGGATCAACCTGAGTTTGTGGGTTATAGGCGCAACTACCTGGTATATAATTAGGGTCGGCAAGATCAGCATAAGCATAATACCTTGGATCATGAAAAGCTCCATCTGGGTCAAACCAGAGTTGTCCCGCATCATCTAATACTGCATACCATATATCAGATTCCTGGCTCATGCCGCCCTTAGCAGTCACTTTCATATAAAACTTTGCCCAAAGCGTTGGCCTTGTAAACAAACCATTAGAAGCTGTTGCAGGTACATTAACAGTTGGATTGGCTGGGTCTTTTGCAAGCTGAGCATTTGGCATTTCAAAACCACTTCTTCCCCACCAAGTTTCTTCGGGAGTATCCATCCAGGGAACAATTTTCCAGCTCTCCATCTTCTCATCATATTCATTGTAATTAATTCTGTGAAATCTAACAGCAACATTTAATGCTTCTTTATTGCTTGAAGCGCCTTTTACATGCTTCCAAGTACCAGGATAAAAGGAGAATATCGAAAATATCATAGAAAAGATTACAATCCAAACTCCCAGTTTCCTCATATTAATCCATCTCCTTTTCTTTAAAATCAGGGTAGACATTTAGTCCGTCCATCCCTTGAAAATGTTTTTTATCCATTCTTAATAAACCAAAATTGTTATAATTATTTCTCTTGTTTCTGCAATCCACTTAACTTCTGCACCAAGTGTATCAGCAATAAATCTTATTGGAACAAATGTCACTCCGCTCGTTATTTCTGGAGGTGTATCAAGCTCGACTGCTTTTCCATTTATTATTGCCTTTTTAGAACCAACTTGCATTTCTATTTTTTTACCCATAAATTCAATAACTATACCTTTCACATCTGAAAGCCATTCAACTTTAGCACCGAATGCCTCAGATATGACTCTTATGGGAACATAAGTATTCCCATTCTTTATATACGGTTCAACTTGAAGAGGCTCGCTTAACGGTGTACCGTTCACAATAACTTCTTTTGACCCTATAGTGAGCTTCACTTCTACTTTATGGTACACTGTTAAAACTAATTCCTTCCTTGTTTCGTTCCCAAGCTGATCTTTGCCAACCAACAAAACTTTATTCTCTCCAAAATTTAGAGGTATTGTTATTTCCCAGTTTTCTCCATTAATTATTGCTTTTTTACCATTTACCTCTAATGTAGCATTCTCTTCAATTTTACCCTTTAATGTATATTCTCGCACATCAATTAACTGAGGTATATCATCTATAAATATAGTTGGTCCCATTGTATCCTTAACTATAGTTAAAACTTTTTTTGCAGTTCTACCAAGACTATCTTCTACAATTATTACAACATTATTAGGGCCTTCAACAAGATCAATTTCGGCTTCAAATTTACCATCATCTGTTACATTAACTTGTTTATCATTTATTGTAACTTTATAGCCTGGCATAGTGGAACCACTTACCTTAATTTTGCTTTCTTTTGTTGTCTGAGGAATTGGATCAACATTAAATAAAATTTCAGATGATTCTTTAGCTTCTTTTACTGTCAGTGCAGTATAACCTTCTCCAAGAGACCTATGAGTTACATTAATCTCAATTACACCTTTATCTTTTGGTAAAATATCAAATCTTACAAGACCATCTTTATCGGTTTCGCCTTCTAATTTAATTCCAGGACCTGTAACAGTAACATTTGCATCTGAAACTGGCTTATTGGTACCAACTTCATAAACATAAATAATTAATGTATCTGCTTCGCCTGCATATAGATCTTTACCTGTCTTAGCAACCACTTTTAAGGCTCTTATAACATCAAAATCTGCAAGATCCCACACTTTGCCAAATCTGTCGCGATATCTAAAACTTACATTCCAATCAGCTGAAAAACCCCAGTATTTGAGTTGAGCTACATCTCTAAAGCTACCAGTAGGTGTTAGCTCTAAAACAGCTGAAGTTTCTTGACTACTTTCATTATAAACGGTCGTAGCCCAGATAAGGTTTTCTGACTTTGATTCCCTTTGTAAGTCATCTGGGAAATAAACATCATCAGAAAGAATCAATGTTCCGCCAGGTTGAATCATTAAATCTGGATAATTAGTACTTGCAGGATAAAGTTTTACTCTTAAGTGGTTGGTTTTACCATATATCAAATCATAATTATTCGTATCCACAAGACTCCTACCCACTTCTACACCTGTTGTCTCGTTTATAACCTGAGCAATTGGTCTACCAACTTTAACATCATGATTAGGAAATGCATCCCAATCAAGCTTAAATGTTCCATCAGCATTTGTCCAACCAGATGTATCACTTAAATATTGATTGTATCTGTACCTAATATCGCCTGGATACCAGGGTAGTTTTCTAAAGTTCCATAACCCTCCACCAACATCACCAAAGGTTAAATCGTTGGAATATGGATTTTTCCCAATTAGTCCTCCATAGTAACATATATCACTTGCACCAAAATTAACTCCAACCTGACCATATTCATTTATTGGAAAACTATCTCTATAGTCAAGCATACCATCAATTACCTGGCCTCCCCAGTCAGGGAATAGATATCCACCCTTATGAGGACTATTGTAAATTGCACCTCTACCCCAGCCTCTCAAATTATCAGCAGGTGGTAAATCAAAAACTGGGTAAATCTCCCAATCACCATTTTCCCATTGCCAGTTTGTTGTATTGTAGTAAGTTATTGCATCCCACGCAGACCAACTTGAAGTCCATGAAGAGCGGCCATAAACCCTAAAACCATCAATCCAGAAAATAATATTGGTATTTTGCCTTGGAACTAAAATACTATTATAGTAACGTGTTAGTAATCCACCATAGGCATCGTAATAGCTGTAGTATGGTGAATTTACAGTATAATACCATGTCCTAATATATTGTCCATACATCTCGTATGAATAATAACCAACTGGTGATTGTAATTGATAATAATTAAAGTTATCTAATTTTGTATTGTAAGGTGTAAATCTTGCAAGGTTTTCCCCAGCAGCACATTGCCCGGATGCAGCACCTGTGATTAAGTTATCTTGCGCATCCCTTATCTCGGCTATCACTCCGTAAAGACTCATGTTAGCAGCAGTCATAACAAAATCAGGTTCTACTCCATCCGATACAGGTATCCCGTGTTCCTTATAATAATCTGGGTTAATTAACAAATGCTCTACTCCATATATGACTCTTGGTGATTCGACATGAACTTTTACCACTCCTCTATGCTTCCTATCCGGAGTATCAACATATACCTCAAAGGTTCCTTCATCGTTGGCGCAGAAACCTTTAAATACATATTTACCTTCCGCTTTTTCGCTAAAATCAACTTCAATTGGTAAAAATGGCTTTCTTGGGAAGGAATACATTCTCAAATTATTAATCATCGTTCCATCGTTATTATGTAAATCAGTTCTTACCCAATAATATTGAGGTAATTTCGCTTTTGGTCCATAGAATTCTTTATTATCTGGATGAGGGTCTTTAATTAATACATTCCAGATAACATCATCTATTACCTTGTCATCTCCAGATGCATCTTTAATGCCACGTGATAAGTCAACGGGGTTTCCTTCAGCATCTAAAACATTAAATGTAAGAGGCACGCCTGCTTCTAATAGTTCAGGCACACATCCTGCCGTAAGAGGTTGAGGCGTTGAGCTAACAATTAGGTCAGTTTTTGGAACAACTGGAAGAGCTTTATGCCCTGCAAGGTAAACTTCATGAGAAAACTCATAAGGCCTTGAAATATTATAAATTGGAGTAAATGCTCTATCATTATCATCATCACCATATTTAAAAGCAGTTATATTAAGATTAAGAAGCTCATAATCATCTATAACATGGTCCGGAAGATTGTTTTGTGACACTGGTCCGCCAAAATCAGTTCCAATTGTATCAACTAAAGCACCGTTTTGAGCAGTTAAATCAAAAATGTAAGTTCCGTCATTTCTATTAAATGTTCTCGCATCAATTACTCCAGAAGACCATGAATTAGTCGCTATATCATAAGTACCGATTATTTCAGTCTCCCACTGTGAATATGAAACCTTCCCATCGTTATTTATATCAAACCACCTATTAAGTTGAGCATGTGAACTTGTATACTCTGAAGATCTTGGAGGCACCGTGATCCAGCCATCACCTGCACCATTAATCTTCCCAGATGCATCTTTAACTCCTCTATCCTGCCATACAAGAACTAAAGCATCACTACAAGGAATTATATGTTCAGAGGGAGGATAGCTTTTTGTATCGTATTCTTTTAAATTTATCTCAAGTTTTGTATCAGTATCCACGGCAATATTCGATACATTTGTGCCAATCTCGAGGCCATGAACAGGTATATCATCATATATTTCCTCGCAACAGTCCTGATATTTCTTAACAGTTCCATCGTAAAGCTCAACCGTAATAGAAAGCTTTCCTTCAGTGATTGGAATTATTTCATCTATAATGTGAAGCATATGCGTAGCATTAAGCCAATCATACATATATTCGCTTACTTGAGCTCCAGTAAATCTCCCGTAATACCAAAGCTTTCTACTTTCAACTAACCTCTGATTTCTATATTTGTACATAAATCTATCAGCAGAAAATGGAGAGGCAATTGCTGTTAAATCAGGTGGTGAATATGTTGAATATAAGTTATAGTTTGTTAAATCAATAACTATTTTCCCAGAATAATCATATTGAACTGGCAGGTTATTTGGATAAGTACTCTTATAAGATTGTGTCAGAGCTCCTGTTGCTCCAATACGCTCAAAGATTTTAGGTCTCATAAATGGACCTTCTACTGTTATGGCTTTAATATTTCTCGATGGAAGTCCAACATTTGGATCCCAATAAATTCTCTGATCCATCCCATCATATAATATAAAGTATATACCATAATCTGAGAATGGAAACATCTCAGTTCCGAGTTTATTATACATATCATGCCACAGAGCCGAATAAGAGTTAAAGCCAGCTCGGGACTCATCATTCGGTATTCTTGCAGTATGTGTTTGTCCTCCAGAGTAGGTTCTAAAATCTTTCCTATAATCTTCTAAAATTGGGTTGTAATCTGCGTGAAGCATTGGAGTGGGATAGCTCTTAGGACTTAGCGCGTCAGTGCCGGTTGTATAATTCACTTTTGAGTTCTGTAAGGAGTGGTCAACAATCTCAAATTCACCGAAATTAAGTTTAGGGTCTGGCTCTAAAACTTTAAGGTCTAAAGTTCCGCAATAATCTATACCATGAGCAGTATCATGGATAAATGCCGGTCCGTGAGGATATTTTGTATTATAGTCGTATAGCACTCTTGAAGAATACAATCTTACTGTTACTGGCTCAGCTTTAAACGCTTTGATTGGAACACATACTCTACCACCTTCATCTTCATCAGTCCAAGAAGTTACCTGAACTGGAACTCCATAAGTCCATACTGACCCATATCTTCTTGGATAACAGTAAGTTCCGCAACCACCATCACCCTGAGAAGGACAGTAGGAAATCTGAGGATCGGTTGTATTTCCATTGAAAGATGGTGCTGCGCCAAGCTGGTTAACTATCTGGTCACCCATATTCCAGATAGATCTACCATTGATATCACCTGAATCAAATGCAAAGTAATAGAACCTATTAAATATCTCACCCAACTTAGGGAATCCTGGTTGATCTCCGCAGATTGAGCAGACAGTCTGCCCGAATGTGCAATCTGTATCCCATACTCTGGCAGGAAATGGTGGGTATTGGTTGTAATAATTACTATATGGATAACTACCAACGGGCTTAAATGCGCCACCTCTATTGCAGTCATACCCACTTGATAAGAAATCATTAGGATCTAACGCTCCATATGGTACGTTGTCATACCAATACCAGAAGACAACTGTATCATCTTCCATGTATTGCCCGATATATTTTTGACCACTTGGAGGTTCTGCAACGGCAGTAAAGAAGAATTTAATGCCTCCTCCATGAGCGTTAAAGTTCATAACTATTGGTTCATTGCCGTTTCCTGATACGACAACATTTGCAGGATCATTCACATCATTTGTATTATCAGCATCTTTAATCCGCAAATATATATTGGGCCATCGCTGCTCATACAAATCAATACATTTCCTGTCAGCTTCTAATATTAAATCTTCTGCAACTATATCATACTTAAACCAGGAGTAACAGTCATAAGCATTGTAAACTTCTTTAGGGATTAGTGGATAAGGGTTCACCTGGGGTATTGGCTTTACTGATTTGAATGGATTCTCGTCAAGTTCTAATTTAGTCCAAGGGTGAATTGCCCAGTAAGGGTCATAAAGAAAATTGGATTGTCTATCCCCATCATAAATTTCAATGTATGTTCCCTGGAAGTACTTACCAATTTCAGTAATTCTCCAGTCTTTTGGTTTTACAAAATTAGATGGAGGATCCACATTAGCATAGACTCTATTATCTACCGTAACGCTTATATTTTTAATTAGTGTCCAACCAGTCGTATAATAATATGGAAAGATATTATAATAGTAAGATGCCTGACAAACATCAAATTCTTCATACCAGGGATGATCAGGATATAAATAGCCTTTAGTCCAGGGACTATATATTATTGTACCTGCTTCAAAGTTTTTTGGTCTATAAGAAGTAGAAGAATAAGGAAATCCTTTCCAGGTATTAGGGGTTATACGTATATCTCCATAAGTATTACCTGCATATCCGCTACAAAGTCCAAAAGGATATGCAGCAAGTGAATTGTCAACATCTGCATAAATACCTCTAAGATAAGTACCATCATAAGCATATATTTTAGGATTATAGATTTCAAAACCATCACCTATATCAGGGTCGCCCTCCCGCACAACTGTTCCTTTAGCATACACTGTAAATGGTCCACCACTGGGTCCTATATAGCAATCAGATATTCTTATATCACCCTCTGTTACCTGAGGTAATGTTGGCTCACCAAGATGAGCATAAACATTTGTATGATATTGGATTGAGTCATTATCAGGTTCAGCTGGAAGTGGATCATGAATTCCTATAGGAACATTTTGCCTTGCATAAGGTGTACCAACATCAAGGTCGCCTGAAAAAACCTGCGTCCCTGCGGTATAAGAGTCAACTGCTGTTAAACGAATATCAAACCTTGTTAAGGTTTGCGATCTATCTCTATCCCAATAGACATATTTATCCTTCATAACTCCAACAGGAGCATCTGCTGGGAAGAGATTAACTATATTATTATAAACTTCCCAATCATATGGTGCAGTAATCACGCTGCCCTGACCGTAACCATTGAATGCTACAAGACGAACATCTCCAGCATCTGCAATTCCATTAGAATTTACATCAGCATAAACCAACAATGTTCCATCTATATATACTGCTCCACCTAAAGGAATATTCCACGGTGTATATTGCTTCCAGTCATCAGGAGCAGTAGCGTCAGAATCTGTTGCTTTTACAACAGAACCTTGAGGATAGGTGTTGCCTCCATATGAAACAAGAGTAAGCCTAATATCTCCTTCTGTGATTCCAGCATTGCTGTCCATATCAACATAAACATAGGCTTTATTTCCGTTTGCAACTCCAATTGGTAGGTCGTACTTATCATACGGCACATCCTGGAGAGGATCTAATGGGACTGGCTTGGTTACACCCCCTTCCTTATCAAGGAAGGCTAATATTTCAAGCCTCGTCCTTGTACCGTCTTCGTTACATGTTCCCCTATAGGGGGTATATTGAAAAGTAATATCTCTGTGCTCATTATCGAGCTCTCTATAATCTACATAGGGCGACCATCTGTCATGAGGGTCAATCTTTCCTGGTGGTTGATAGTAGGTCCACTTTACCGATGGGGCATTTTCAAGGTCTCTGTTCATGTGGTGTGGGAGAAGAGAGGCAGTGGCTCCAACACCCTGCTTTGCAGTCCAGCCAACAACAGGACCATAACCAGTATATGTTGACCAGTACTTATTGCCACCATCATAATTATATTGAAAATCTCCATTTTCATATAAAACCATCTGAACTCTATAAGGAGTATATTTAATATCAATATCTGTTCTTTGCATATAATTCATATATATGTCGTAACTAAAATTTACAATCCATGTAATAACGAGCCTTCTTGGAGAAACACTATCGTCCACATAAGCCCACACACCATTTGATGTTGGCTGCTGAGTCTGGTCATAATAACCATAATGAGTAAGATAAGTATAAGGATAATCATAAACATAATAGTAAGAATAAGCTGTCGGATAATCTGGACAAGTGCTTCCTGGTGGCTTCCAGGTAAAGCGAGCTGGAGAGATTGCTGCATAGTAAAGATCGGAGTAAGCAGAAAGAATTGGAAGATTCGAATAGTTGTATTGTGGATTAGCAACTCCATATCCGGCATAGTAATAATACATATAAGTATTTATCTGTTTTGGATGTCTATGAGGAACAGGATCATTGTATAGCCATATGGCAGGGAATGGGTGAACCCATATAGTAGAATAATTATTCCCATAAAAAGGAAACTTAAAAGCTCTCCCGCCTACAACAGGAAAATCATAAGGGTAAGGACCACGTTCAGGAGCACAGGCAGGAGACTTTTCATATCTATAATAATAGTTATATGAATAAGGATTACTGCAATAATCATAAATGTAAGAATATTGGTTCAAGCAAACAGTTGGGTCAGACCACCTGCCTGCACCAGGAGGCGTCACAAAGCTATGCCAGGAACCATAATAGTATGGTCTATAGTCATATGGGTAAGGATTAAGCCTATATTCCACCATTGGGTCAGCAAGAGGATTAACTCCACCCCCTGGAACTTTAGGTGGAACTGATGAAGGTAATTCAACTTTAGGCTTTGGTGGAATTAATTCTCCGCCACCATCTTCTTTTGGTACATATAAATTAGGGATACCTTTTCCATCATCAACAAAAGTAGGAGTAAAATCTTCTCCGAAGGTCTCCTTAATTTCAGGGAGGGTAGTATTCATATAATTATCTAAGAATTTTTTCTCACTATCTTCCTCTAAACCAGGCCAGATTGGGAGCCACTGATGAGGAAGAAGCTGCTCCTGATACCACCCTGGAGGAGCCGGTACTCCACCAAATCCTGTAATTTCAGGCTCTTTTACAACAAGATGTACTTTCTCCCCATTCTTTAATGGTGTATTGAGTTTTGCATTAATTTGAGTGGTTTGTTCAACCTTAAAAGGCTTATCAATCTGTATATCAAGGTTAAGTTTACCAGGAAGCACTATCATATCAATAAATTTACCATCCCCTGAGCTCCCAATACCAATCATATGAAGAGGACTCTCTCTCAACCAAAAATCAGTGCTTGCAAGTTCACTGTTACAATTATAAGTTTTCCCAGCAAATTTTATCTCTGAATATCTAATATCCCCTGGACCTGTAGTTTCATCAACAGACTTATAAATTGCCTCTCCTTCATCATATTCGTTAGAACTACCAAAATGCTCTTCATCAAAAAACTTTATATCTTTAGGCATGGGGGTTAGAGTGAATCCAATATCAAGATCACCAATAGTTACTAATGTCCTTGGAAGATATGTTACTCTGTTTCCTTCTTTTTCGACTGTAACAGTAGTGTATCGAATATCTCCCTCTTCAACAATATAATTGATGGATGGGTCTGGCTCAAAACCAGGAGCATATTTAATCTTTCTATAGATTGATTCACCGCAACCAAAGCCTTCTCCGCCTACATCATGATAAAAATCTCTTCCATCAAAACCTGTTAAAGGTCTATCATAGTCAAAAGCATAATTTCCACTAACTGCCCCCAAAAATTCTTCTCCAGTTCTTCCTGCTATATAGTCATCACTTAAATTTTGAGGATAAAGCTTATCTTGCGGTAAATTAGCGCATAAATTGGTATCAAATCCATTATCAGCAAAAATTTGCACTCCCATATATTCTCTATAACTTAAGTCAACACCAGAAAAAGTGGTTGCCGGGACATAAAAAGTCTTTCCATCTGGGTCAAGAACAGTCGATTTTTGAATTCTTTGAGCTTCGTAGGTTAGCTCTCCATTAGGAGAAAATAGCCTTGCAGTAGTAACAGACGGGTTCATATTCATCCATATATCAGTTTCTACTGATAAATCATAAATGTTGCTTCCATCGCAGTTTGATTCTAAAACTTCTGAGAGAATTAATACATCCCCTGCATAAATACCAGCATTCAAAAGACCTCTTTCATCAGTGCGGGTATTTACATTTGTAAGCCTTGTGTCTCCAACCTGAACAGAAGGTAACGGAAAACCATTTATTTTAAGATAAATTGATTCTCCTGGGTCATAAGCACCATTTGGGTGAAAATTTGTTGTATGCCACTCTTCGCCAACATCAATAACAGCGGTACCATCATCCATAAAGTGAACAATTTTTAAGCCTAAATCTTTATCTGCTGGTTGTACCTGTGAACCAGCATAATAATTATAAATCTTTTCTCCATAAGCAACAGAGACATTAGTTAATCTTAAATCTCCTTCGTGAACAGTACTGCGAATTGGATCAGTGGGAGCTTCGCTTCTAACACTTAATCTATATATTGCTTCCCCTAAATCGAAATAACCATTCTCTCTTACAGTTTCGAGATGCCACTCTTCTTTCTCATCGGCTATGTCGTCCCCATTGTTCACAAACTTTTCAAGTGGAAAATCAATATCCCAATCCCCATCCTTTACCGATCCATCAGAAATAGTACCATCAGGCAATGTTGTGCCGTAAGCTGGATAATCAACCATATCAGCCCAACCAATTCTAAATCCTCTTCCAGTTGTTAGTTTATCGTAGAAATATATTTCTGGTTTAAATTCACTGTCCATTGGGTCAAGAATATAAGGTCCTTGAGTATTTGAAACTGGGTCTACTTGAGCTCTTGGGTTTCCCTCGCATCTGCCAGGAATATAGGCGGGATGATTTGGATCTGAAAATTTGTCATAATTTGCGTTGTGAAAATTGCCATCAGGATCAATCCACATTCTACCCCAGGAATCAATTACAGCAACCCATCTATTTTCAGGTTTACTTTTACCACCATCGCCTTTTACTGTAAGATAAAACTCAGTCCAATAAACCGGCACACCCTGCATTCCAACTTCTTTTCTGCCCCAGGAACTACCTTTTGTATATTCCCAGGGAAAATATTTTTCAGGTTCAAGTTTTGTGCCATCTCTGTCATATCCTACTTTTTTCCAGGTTACAGCAATAAAAGTAGCATTTTTCTTCTCAACACTACCAAAAATAATAGTGGGGTAATTGTTTCCAAGAGGAATAATACCAAACAATAGAATTAAACTTATACACAAACTTAATAATTTTTTCATCCTACCCACTCCTTTTCACCTAAAGATGGATAAACACACAGGTTTACCCCAACATTATTTAATCGCATTTAAATTCTCCATAATAAATCTTATTCATTCTTTTACATCCTTTCGCCATCTCCGACCCCTCTCTCGTCATCTCCGACCTGATCGGAGATCCAGTATTTGAACCTTCTGGATTCCAGCTTTCTCTGGAACGACAGAAAGAAAGTATGGAATAACAAAAGGGTGGATTCCCGATAAATGATTTCGGGAATGACATACTCGATACTTTCGGGAATGACGGAAGAGGAGACCTGTCATCGCAAAAGCCTCTCAAGAATAACAGAAAGGAATTATTCTGTATTTGCAGTTTCATGCTTTATATTAACCTCGTAATTTTTGCAGTTTTTGTTGATTCTATCCACTCAATTTCAAAGCCAAAAACATCACTAATAAATCTTAATGGAACAAAAGTAGTCCCCTCCTTAATTTCAGGGGGTGCTTCCAGATTTATAGCTTGCCCATTAACTATAGCAACAGTGGAACCTATGACCATTGAAACAACTTTATCGTCAAAAGTTATTTTTACTTCCTTTGTATCAGCGTTCCATTCAGCCTTTCCGCCAAGAACTTCTGTAATAATTCTAAGTGGCACCATCATCTTCCCATCTTTTAAATATGGTGGTGTAGAAAGTGGTGCCTGTGGTACTCCATTCAAATAGACAGTTTTATTACCAATTTGCACCTCAACAATAAGCTTTTTGTATATATATATATCTTTAGAAATTGTTTTTTCATTACCAATTTTATCTTTCGCAGTTATAGCCAAAGTATTTTTTCCATCTTCAACAGGAATAATTATTTGCCACTCAAATCCAATTACTTCTGCAGTTTTACCATTGATTACAACAGTAGTCCCATTTTCAGAAACTTTTCCTTTCACTAATGCTTCTTTAACATCAACAAGAGTTCCTGGATCAAACACTTCAATATCTGGAGGAGTTGAATCCCTAACAATTAAGCGACTCTCCTCTTTCTTTTGATCTTCATAAGAAGCGGTAATTAAGAAATTATTATCTCCTTCAGTTAAAGGTAATTTAACTGAGAAATTACCTTTTGCATCAAGTTGCACATTTTCACCATTTATACTCAATATTGCTGTCGACTTTGTATAACCTGTAAATGTTACTGTATCATCTTTTGTTAACTCAGGTGTAGGATCTACATAAAGAAATAGTGGACGAGTATCTTTGCCAATATAAACTACTTCACTTCCCGGAAGATATTTCTCTTTTGTAGCAGTTATTACAATTTCGCCTTCCTCAGTGGGAAGAATATTAAGCTCGCATATTCCACTACTATTTGTATTGCCACCTTCATTAACTCCAGCTCCAGTAGCTCGAACACTTGCAGAATCAATTGGAGTATTTGCTGCTCCCTCATAAACTCTTATCCGTAAAGTTACTTTCTTTCGCGGATAAAGATCACCTAAAGCAGATACATCTAAAGCAAGTCCTAAGCTTGAATCAAAGAATGTATACTGAGACAAACCAACATTTAGGTTGTCGTCAAATTGGTCATAACCGCCATTCATCTTAATATAATCAAAATAACCAATAGAAGCTCCGGTACCGGTTGGAGTATAGGTTAGAAGAGTCTCTGGTATTCCATCAACTCCATTCTTTAGAAGAGCTCTTATATATCTTTCATGCTCTCCACCATATACTACAACTTCTCCATTCTCTTTGATTGGTAAGTCTCTCGAATCAGCTGGTAACGCTTGAACAATAATATGGTTTGGAACACCATAAGCCAGGTCATAAGATTCTGTACTCAATAATTCTTTTCCTATTGGTTGACGGGTTTTAGCATTTAATAATCTCATTTCCGGACCTTTTATAGAAATATATATATCAGGATGCGCATCCCAGTCAAGAGCAAAATTTGGTAAAAATCTCGCACCACTGTATCTAAACCTTCTCCAAGTATCAAATGGAGCAAAAGGATCCCCCTGGAAGCCACCAGGGTGTCCTGCTACATCACCCCATGCAGGGACAGATGTTAGCTTATTTTTTCCAATAAATCCTCCAAGGTAGCTCTCTGTTAAGCCCATATCATTAGCATAAAACTTAAATCTAACTTTCCCTTCCTGGTCAAGGTCAAGTGAATCATTAAATGTAAGCTGATTATTTCTATCAAGGTCTGCTATACAATATCCACCTTTGTAAACACTATTGTAAATACAACCAAGTCCCCATCCTGCAAATGTTACATATTCAGGTGGTACATCAGTTACAGCACCAGTATAGAAGCCACCATGAAGAGGATTAATTGCATTTTGTGTGTTATAAAGTCCTGCACCACCAACATTACTAAAACCATCCATAGCAACTCTTTCAAAATTCAATGGTTCAATGTTACCATTCTCATTTTTGTCAACACCAATTAAATTATAATATCTTCTTCCAGCATAAACATCTCCAGCTGGATATCTAAAATTTCTTAAAAACGTTGTTATAGGAGTAAATCTACCATCTTCAGTTGTGCAAATTTGGGCACCTGTTTTACCTCTAAGTATATCCCCTTGAGCGTCAAGTACCTGTGCTTCAATTGTATAAATTCTCTTATCAACTGCAGTCAAAACAAAATCAGGAGACCCTGGAACTTCGAATACATTACCTGCAGGGTCTTCATCGTTTATTATTTTATAGCTTACAGAAGGCAACTTAACTGAAACAGTCGTTTCACCATAATGCCTTCTATCAGGTGAATAAACTCTAACAAGGAAACTTCCTGCATCATTGGCGCAGAAATTAAAAAACTTATATTTACCCTCAGTAGCTAATGTAAAATCTACACTAATTGGATCAAAAGGAGTCATAGATGAGAAATAAATGGAGTTATTATCATATAGGGTTCCATCATTATTTTGTAAATCTGTTCTAAGCCAATAATACTGCGGTAATTTTGCATCCATTCCAAAGAATTCTTTATTGTCAGGATGAGGATCTTTAAATAGAATATTCCACACATTTCTATCCAACACAAAGTCCCTCTTATCCTTATCTGGAACACCCTTTCTTAAATTAACCGGGTTCCCGTTATCATCTAAAATAACAAATGTTAATGGTTTGGATGGATCTACAAGCTCAGGCGTAACACCAGCTGTTAATGGGTCAGGTGTATATGAAACTATATAATCATTATGAGGAGCTGGAATTATCTTTACCATACCCGATAGATAAACCTCGTGAGAATATTCATAAGGAGCAACAGGTCTCCAAAGAGGTGTAAAGCCCCTATCATTGTTATCATCAGCATACTTATATGCATTTATATATACTGGCAGAACCTCATACTCGCTAATAACATGATCTTGCTTCTTGTCAAAATCACCTGATTCATCAGGTATACCACCAAAATCATAGCCAATCGTTGTAAGCTGAGAGCCATTCTCTGCACTCAAACTAATATCGTAAATTCCATATTCCCTCATAAATGTTCGCCCATCGACGATACCAGAAGACCATGTATTTGTTGCAAGATCATAAGTACCCATAACCTCAGTTTCATAATCAGCAAATGAAATCTTTCCATCAAGATTTATATCCATATGTTTTGGAAATTGATGTCCAGTCTTATACCAATTACTTGACCTTGGAGGATTTGCAATATGTCCATCGCCCATACCTACTATCCTACCAGTTGTTGGCTCAATTGTACCTCTATCCTGCCAAACTATCAAGAATGCATCATTACAATATTCGGTATCTTGCTCAGGAATATAGCCTTCAGTTAAGGTTACACTAAAATTATTATCTTCATCAATTTCGAGTGTTTTGGGTGCATCTTCTATTTTAATACCATGAATAGGTATTTCTGTAATTGGTGGTTCTTCGCAACAATCTGTATATGAAACAACTGCCCCATCAGACATAGTAACATTTATTTTAAGTGGCCCAGCGCCAACTGGAATAAGCTCATCAATTAGAAAAACAGTTTGAGTATACCAATATGGAATAGTATTTGGAAATCTAAAAGCACCCCAGTAAAACCACTTATTATCAAGTCTTAACCATGGGTTTATCTCGCTTAAAGGATAATCAACGGCATCAAAAGGAGCAATAGGATTGGTTACCATCCTAAAATCAGTTGGTCCTGTAGGAAGAGTTGCACAAAGAAAAGTATCAGTATACCAGACAAGCGAGGCTGGTGTAAGCTCATATTTACTATAATTTCCACCATCAATAACAAGTTTCCCTGAGAAGTCATAATCAAGTGGAACATTTTTATACTCATTAAATTCATACCCTGGATTAAGTCTAAAGGAGTACAAATCAGGTTGCCCTGGGCGACCCCTTGTTAAATCCTCGGTAAATGTTCTCGGAAATGCAAAGGGTCCTTCAATCTCTACTTTAATAATCCTCTGATTCCCTGAACCAAAAAATGAATATTTATCATATGGATTTTCAGCACCCTTTAAATAAAATGCAAGGCCATAATCCGTCATAGGCATAAATTCTGTTCCTAATTTAACAAATTGGTCTTCCCAGATAGCTGGATAAGCATTCCAAACATTACCTGATGGATTTTCAGCATTAAATAGCCCTAATCTTGATTCAATCCTTCCGGTATTAGTTTGTCCTCCTGGGTAAGACCTTAAGTCTTTATTAAGATTTCGAGCAATTGGATAGTAGCGAGCTGCTATTTGAGGATTAGGTGGCGGAAGTGGTGAAAGAGCCTGATCGCCCATTGTATAATTCAATTTTGAATTTTGTAGAGCGTGGTCTATTATTGTTAATTCGCTAAAATTAAGAAGCGGATTAGGTTTTGATACTCTAATACTAACTTCACCGCAATAATCTATACCATATCCAGCGTCCAAAACAAAATGTGGTGGGTGCTTAATCTTGCTATTGTAATCAAAAAGAGCTGTATTTAAGTAAAGCCTTATATTCATAGGTGTTTCTGGATCTTGTGGCCAGGCTGCAATTATGCATTTTCCACCATCATCAAAAATATTTTCAACTGGAACAGGGGTTTTGTTAGGGAGAATTAGTACAGGTACTCCCCAGGTCCAAATTGCACCATAGGCATATGCCGTAGGTAGACAATAATTAGGAAATTGCCAATGTACATCGCCTGCATTCCCAAATACTCCATATCTGTCACCGCTACTCCATTCTCCTAACTTTGGAAACTCAGTGGTATCGCCACATATTGAACAGATTGACTGTCCTAAAGAACAATCTAAATCTTCCAGTCCAATTGCTGGACGTGCATTAGGAAATGGAAAAGGTGTTCTTACAACATTGGGGCAATTTTCACTCCTATCAAATATAGTGGTGTTCTGCCAGGTATAAAGAAGATCATTAGGGTCTAAAGCACCTCTTACCTGACCAATAACAAGTGGCTCGTACCATCGCCAATAGTCATAGCTCCCATCGTCTCTAACCTGGACAATGTACCGTTGCCCAGCTCCACCGATAGTCGTGAATAATCCCTTTATTCCTCCACCCTTTATATTGTAATTCCCTACAATAGGATTAGGCACTACCTGAGTACCTACTCCATGGGAAGCAATTAATGGCAGGTCAAAATAAATTCTTCTTAAACTCTTATTAATACCAATAATTCTCCTGTATTCTGGGACTGGCTCAATATACACGATATCTCCTACATTAAACAGATTAAAATATGGTGATTGAATTGTTAACCATGTAGCTCCAACAGGCGAAGCAGAAATAGGTGGGTTCCATGCATCAGTTAAACCATAATCAACCTGGACCGTACTACCAGTTGAACAAAGGGCATCTATAGTTTTCCTGTAAGATGCTACCTTCATTCCTTGTGGATCATTAATATCTGAAGTGTTATCAGCATCATAAATATCAAGCCATAGAGCAGGCTGCCTTTCATCAAGAGAATTTACACATGATTTTGAAGGAACAAGTTTTAGCTCTTCTGGCTCAATTTGAAGCCTTTCTATTCCAAAACAATCGTATACTCCTGCCAATTCTTTTGGCATCATCGGAGTAATAGGAGGATATATAAAATACTTAGTTTTCTGAAACATTCCCCATGGATACTTCCAATATTCCTGTTTAGTCCATTTAGAGTCCCAGACTGTTGGGTCATAAAAATTAAATTGAGGAATAAATGTATAACTACAATCAGGAGGAGCTATCGCTCTACCGCCAATATCCTTATATGCTCTTACTTCAACCCACTCTGGAATGCCAGTTTCAAGGCAGGTCCCTCTGTAAGGAGTATAAGTAAATGTAGCAGCAGGTTGATCAGCTGTTAAAACTCTAAAATCCTCATAAGGTTTCCACTCATCATAATTTGGATATAATGATGACGGTTCATTAAAAGGCATAAACTCAGGAGTCCATTTCTCATCTGCATAAAATGTTGATTTCTGATCATATCTTCTCCCCCATGGATCAACATACACATATATTGTTCCACCTATTACAATATAGGCTCCATCAACAGCTGCCATATTCTTTAATCCTGAATATGGTGATGTTGCATACACTCCTAAACCATTAGTAATTCCTACAATTGGTTCTGTAGGTTCTACTCCACCAGTACCAGAAATAACCCATGAATTTTGAGTTACATTATTTACTCTATTGTAAAGCTTCCATATATGGTCCTGTATGTTGCCCGGAGGACCACCTACATTAACATCTCTTAAATAGCTGAACTTAAAGGCTCCGTCTGAAAAGAGAGTAACTGAGGCATCAATTAATGCATATCTTATTCCATTGAGCGCAGTATAAGAACCATTATCTTCGGGTCTACCAGTAAAAGGTACTTCATATTTTGTCTGTGCGCGCCACCTGAAGGTAATTGAATCATTTGTTTTTAATATATAAATATCTTCTGGGTCATAGTTGATTAACCCTGCTGGTAAGTTGCTCGTGATGCAAGCAGGATCAGTTGATGGTAAAATATTTAAATCATCACCATATACCATTAATCTTGCATCAAAATCATTAAGCCCTATTGGCATTGGATAGGATGAAGAAAAATTTAAGAATCCGTTAGAGGAAACATAAACTCTATTATAGAATCTACCCATAAATGGAAACTCAAAAGGTAGTTCGTAAATCCATGCTTTATCATCATCATACCAGTGCATTGGTGTACCTTTAAAATTGTAATCATGGTCAACAAACTCCCGATTATATGTAATTGCCTGGTCTCTAAAAATATTGAATTCATTAGCTTGTGGAGACTGGATACTAACATAGATAACTTCATCCTCCTTTGGAGGTGGATCTACTGAAACCGTTATAGTTGAAGTTTGTTCAACTTTTAGTGGCTTGTCAACATCTACTTTAAGACCAATATCGCCCGGTACTATCTCCGCATCAATGTAATTGTAGTTACCATTTTTGCCAGTTGTAATCATATTAACTGGGGCAGGGAGAAAATAGTTATCACTCGCAGTAACAACACTACCGCAATTATAAGTAAAGTCTTCGACCTCTACATCAGTTAATCTAATATCATCTGTATCAACAACATAATTATCATTTGTATCATAATAGATGTCATCTATTGCAGGATCATAATCAAAAGGAGTTGAATATTCTGGACTAATAGAATCAAGGTTTGGAATATAAAGCTTTTCTTTTTCGAAATCCTGAAGTTCTAAGCCAACATCAGCATCTCCATCAGCTACAACAGTATTTCTCTTATAGCTTACATGAACTCCCCCAACAACTAAATCAACATCAGTAAACCTCTTGTCTCCTGCTGTAATTACATATCTATTAGGATCAGCCACGTAGTATATCGCTTCTCCACAACCGTATCTTGGTGGGATTTCAAGGCTTGCATTATAAAATTTATAGTTAAGTTTTATTCTCTCGAGTCTTCTTCCTAAGTCAAGAGTACCTATTCCATTATTTGCTCCTAAAAATAGCTCCGAAGTTCTACCTTCTCTATAATTATCAGATAAATCTAAAGGAGCAACAAAATCGTTAGGGTCATTAATACCAATGCTATTATCAACTCCATTATCAAGAAATATTTCCACCCCAAGATACTCACGATAAGAAAAATGAAGATTATTAAAAGTAGTTCCCGGAAGGAGATAATATCGTTCTGGATCTAAGCCTGGATCTAAAACAGTTGCTTTTTGAATTCTCTGAGCTGCCTCTGGTATATCATTGTTTGGGGAGCGAATTCTTGCAGTAGTAAAAGAAGGACTTTGACCCATCCACAGATCAGTCAAAACTGAAACATCGTAAGTTGGTGTATGGCAACCACCTTCAAAAACCTCCATCATGACAAGTGCATCTCCCATATATAAACCGCAACCAAGGTCTAATGCAAGTCTTCCATCTGAATCATATCTTTTTGTGTTAACATTTGTTAGTCTTACTGCACCTGCATGAACCTTTGTAGCTGCGGGGTCAGTTAAAGAGTAAATCCATTCATTTGAATCATATTGGTTATTTCCAACTATATTATCTGCATGCTTTTCTGTGCTCGAAAAACTAATTAATAATAACCCTACATCCCAGTCGCCATCTTGGACAATTGTATCTGCGGGATAAGTCTTGGTAACTTCGCCTCTTCTTATAGTAACTGGAGTAAGCCTCATATCGCCAATCTCAACTACCGCTGGAGCGGTACGTGGAAGAGGAGTTCTATATATAAATTCAGCTGGTCTTAGCTGGGATTGTTCATTACTCATCTTCCCAGGAGTATAAGCACTATCGGTAACAGTTTCCGTATGATATTCATTCCCTGTAAAAGAAACTATCGGAAGATTATAATCCCAATCACCTATTTTTTTAGCAGAATCATATCTAATAATTCCATCTGAAATAGAACCATCAGCAAGAATTGCACCTTTAAAAGGATAGTCAACCAAATCAGCCCAGCCAATACGCCACATCCTATTAGAAGCTTTTGATGTTTCATCTTTCTTATAATCCCAGAAATATTGCCTTGTGGAGTAAAATTGGCTGAATTTATTTAAATAATATGGACCTTTTGTATTTGTGTCTGGAGAAGTGTCAATGATGGCTCTTGGGTTAGTATTACAACTACCAGGAATATAAGCTCCATTCTGAATATGAATTTCAAAAGGTGCTTTTGGTGCAAGAGGATCAGCAGTTGGATTATATCTCCCATCGTTAAAGAAACCATCAGGGTCAAACCAAAGTTGTCCAACAGAATCAACTACTGCGTAGTAAGGATTGCTCTCTGTGCTCAGTCCACCCTCAGCTGTAACATCAAGATAAACAAGTGTATAGTACATTGGCAGGGTTCCATCTTCTTTTTTTGTAACTGGTATAGGTAGTCCTGTGCTCGTGTTTCTCGCTTTAGATGCATCAGGCATATAATAACCCGGTCTGCCCCAACACATTTGCCCAGGTTTTTGCCAGGGGAAATCTCTCGGTGGATCAAGAAGTGTTTTACCGTCCCAATCATAACCCACTTGTCTGAATGTTGACGCTATAAAAACAGCATTATCCTTTTCCGTTTTAGCAAAAACTATTCCCTCATTCAAAAAATTCAGAGGTGTAGCACCAAAAAGGAGCATTAACATAATAATTACGCTCAATATTTTTTTCATCTTTAACTCTCCTTTTCCTTTTGGCTTCTTATAAATTCTTTCATTTTTCTCACTTTACTAATTTCCTTTACCTTCTCTTTCCATCATTCCCGATTGACACTATCGGGAATCCATTCCTTTTTGCTTCCTGGATTCCCGCTTTCGCGGGAATGACAGAGAAAGTCGCGGGAATGACAGAGGAAGTCGTGGGAATGACAGAGGAAGTCGTGGGAATGACATTCTTCCTGTTATCCTCTCGTAAAAGAAAATCCATCTTTTTTAATGTAATATCTCTCATATCCATCATATCTCTCATATAAGAAACTCAATCAATATTAATTTTACTCTTGGGTTCCAGGTAACTTCTCCGCCTAAAACTTCAGATACGAATCTCACAGGAACAAACGTTAATCCATCTTTAATAACAGGAGGGGCAGATAGTTCAAATATTTTATCATTAACTAAGGCTTTCCTTGAATCAATAACCATATCTATCTTTGTATCGCCTTTTATAATTGTTATACCTTTTGTTTCATTGTTCCAGGTAACGACTGCTCCAAAGCTTTCAGATATTAACCTAAGTGGGACATATGTGGATCCATTTTCAATAAATGGTGCCTGAGAAAGGGATACTTCTTTATCGTCAACCCTCGCAGTTTTTGATCCAACAATAAGCTCTATCTTTCTTTTTGTGTAATTATAAACCTCTTTAGTTTCATGGGTTATATTTCCAAGCTCATCAGCTGCTTTAAAAACAAGTTTATTTGCTCCTTTATTTAGAGGTACAGTTGCTTCAAAACTATTACCATCAATTTTTGCTTCTACATCATTTATTTCTAAAGTTGAATTAGGATCTATTTTGCCTGTGATGGTTACTTCTTTTGCATCAACCAACTTCTTTGTAAATAAGGAATCGTCAATAATAAATGCTGGTCCTTTTGTTTTTAGTTCTATTGTAATTATTTTCCGTGTTAGTCTACCGCTTGAATCTTCTACTTCTACAACTATTGTGTTAAAGCCCTCTTTTAAGATAATGGTTGCTTTAAAAGTTCTATCATCATTAATTTTGACAGCTGAACCATTTACAAGAACTTTAACTGCATCTTCTGATACCTCTCCTGTTAATTCAAATGTAGGCTCTTTGGTGCGTTGTGGGATACCGTCAAATTTAACAACATCTTTCCTGCCAGAGCTCATACCAATATCTATCGCAGCTTTACCGGCTATATAACCATCTTTCTTGGCTACAACTATAATGGCTTCCTTCGTTTGAGGAGTAACATCAAAATAGCAAAGTCCACTCTCATCTGTTGTTTTAGTTGCTTTAATGCCAGAGCCAGAAATTGTAACTTCTGCACCTTTAACAGTA
>Ga0255342_1000671_pt1 | contig 55508 bp, 39 predicted proteins | sample wastewater_treat_3_FD_192416 | JGI IMG/M metagenome (GOLD analysis project Ga0255342, IMG submission 192416) | Wastewater microbial communities from Lulu Island WWTP, Vancouver, Canada - plant14 | ecosystem: Engineered > WWTP > Wastewater > Unclassified | place: Canada: Vancouver, British...
TGCACTACAAATTGAGATTTGAGTGACTTTCAATGCAGATGCTTGTCAGAGGGCTCTGCCCCTAAAACCCCGAATAGAAAGGAGAGAAAATGAAAGAAAAAATCAAGAGAACACGGAGTGTTCAGGTCAGGTTGACCGAGGAAGAATTTGAATATCTGAATCATAAATACGATATGAGTGGTTTGAAATCAAAAAGCGAGTTCATGAGAATGCTGTTTTTTGAGGGACTTATCGTAAAATTCAGCGATGATGATATGCAGTTCCTTATGCGGCAGATCAGCGGTATGACCAGTAACATAAACCAAATCGCAACTCGGGTGAACAGCACCGATAAAATCTATGCAAATGACATCGAGGAGATCAAGCAAAAGCAGGAGGAGATATGGCAGCAACTAAGATATTTGGAATCACAGCTACAGTTGGTTCGGCAATAGCCTACATAGCCGACCCGAAAAAGACTGACAATGGGCTATATATTTCCACCTGTATGTGTAGTCGTGAGCCTGTGAAAGCCGCCAAAGATTTTGCAGATGTCACCGCCAAAGGAACAGGCAGGAGTTCTGTCCTTGCACAGCATTTTATAGTGTCGTTCAAGCCGGGGGAAGTTACTCCGCAGAAAGCCTTTGAGATAGGCATGGAGATTTGCGACAAGTTCCTGAAATGCCAGTATCAATACTATCTTGCCGTTCATACAGACAAAAACCACCTGCACTGCCATGTAGTTTTCAATAACACGAACGTGATAAACGGCAGGACTTTTGAGTATCTGGAGAACCGCAGGACTTCACAGCAGGACAGGGCTTTTCAAAAGCTGAGGATCGTCACCGATGAAGTCTGCCGTGAGCATGGACTTTCCGTCATAGAACACCCCGAACGGAGCAAGGGAAAGTCTCACTGGGAATGGGATATGAACCGTCAGGGTCTGTCATGGAAAGCAAAACTGAAAAATGCCATTGATAAGATCGTTGCCGAGAGCGAAAACTGGGAGGATTTTCTCCGCAGATGTGCCGAGAATAGAATACTTGTTCAGTACGATCCCACACATAAAATCGATCTGAAATATATGCTTGCGGAACAGCTTGAAAGAAATCCCCGTGCCAAGTATACCCGCAGTCGGACTTTGGGCTGGTTTTATGAAACTCCGCAGATAAAAAGTCGTATCGCTATGTGTCATGGTGAAATGACATACACTCCCAAAACGCAGATACGGAAAGCAACTGAAAAAACTCCCGAGAACAGGTTTATCCAAGATGCCATCAGCCGTGGCAATATGAAGGTCGCAAGTATCGCAAAAAATATTCTTACACAGTACGGTGTCAGTCCTGAAAATATGCGGTCGGCAGCTATGCAGGCTTATGCACAAAGAGGTACATTGTCGGCAGAACTGAACCGCCTGCAAACGGAGATAGAGGACAGCAAGGCAGTGCTGAAAGTTTTGCGGAAATATCACAAGGTCAGGGGCATTCATGCAGAGCTGAAAAATCTCAGCGGACGTAAGGAAAAGAAGTTCCGTGAACAGAACGCTTATGAGTTGCAGGAGTATAAGGAAGTCAGCCGCCAGCTGCTTGAATGGTTTCCCAATAAACACCTGCCGACCGTTGATGAATTGGAGCAAAAAATAACCGCCCTTATGCAAGAGCGGTCGGATAAAAACGAGTTGTATTATTCGGTCAGTCAGAAGTCCAAAGATCTGGCGCAGGCACAGCAGACTATTGAGGAATTTTTGCGTCAGGAACGTGCTGTTCAGGAGCAGAGCCGAAAGAAGAAAAAGAGTGGGGATTTGGAGTGATCAAAATGTCAGATACCAACCCAATTTGTATCGTGCGTATGCGGTCAAAGCGGCTATTAGAACAAACAATAATATAAGTCCCTCTATTCTGAAGTCCTGTCTTTTTACACCGTAGACCTTTTTTTCTTATAGGTCGTGCAATGAAAATAAGAAAAGCAGCCGCCCAAAGTATATACAGTCCCAATCCGATAAAAAACATAGCAACATTATGACATGCAAAGTGGAGTTCTATGAGTTCGGGTGCGAAAATAATCACAAGAGGCAGACCGCAGCTAAAAAAGATACTTGTTGCATTACTCCTTACTTCTTGCTCATTCGTGTAAGAATCAACTGAATAATCATATTTATCAGCCATAGTATTTATCTCCTTTATTTATGGTGTTCTTGATATTCCTCCAAAGCCGTGAGCAACAGCTTATTAACGCTCATACCCTGAGACTGAGCATATTCCTTGATCTTCTCACGCTCACCCTTTGGCACGTTGACACGAATATAATCGTAATGACCTTTGAGGTATTCGGTGTTTGAGGGTGCTTTTTTCCTCGGCGGAGTGCAGTCCTTGCAATATTTTTGCGAGCCGGAAGTCACGGTAAACGCCTTACCGCAGAGCGGACAAACCTGTTCACTGCCGATCTTCACGGACGTACCCGATTCTTTCTTTTCCTTGTATGCCTTGTTACGCAGGACTTGCACCTTGTCACGGCAGTATTTGCAGTATTTTGCACGGTTTGATGCAGTTTGAAACTCCATGCCGCACATCTCGCATTTGCGTGTGAACATCATATCACCTCCGGATCGTTGATATATCTATTCTATCAGATATTGGGTGCAAAGTCAAGTATAACCGCAAATTTGTTGAAATATCACTGGGGAAAAGCGAAAAATCGGGTGCTGATTGCGGCGCATCGACAAAAATAGTTTTCTTCTCAAAATTATACTTGACATTGGGCGTATATTGATATATAATATTATCACAACAGGAACAAAAACACAGACCACGACCTGTCAGCCGACAGGCAGGAAGGAGCATATCTATGCTGAACAAATTTTTAGTAGCGGGACGGCTGACCGCCGATCCCGAAATTCAGAACATAGGCAAAAACAGGCTTTGCAAGTTCACGATAGCTTGTGACCGCCCGAAACGCAAAGGTGAAGATAAGCCCGAAACCGACTTCTTCAACTGCGTGGCTTGGGAGCGTAACGGTGACACTATCGTCAACTATTTCAGGAAAGGCGACATGATAACTCTTGTCGGAGAAGTCCACATCAACCGCTACGAAAAGGACGGTCAGAAGCGAACCGCCACCGAGGTAAAAGTCGAGGAGATACACTTCTCAGGCAACAGGAAAGCACAGCCCGTCCGCACCGATATACCGTATTCTGCGGACAATCTGCCGTTCTGATGAAAGGAGTACGCATGAAGAAAATTGTAACAGCTATATGCTGCACCGCCATGATGTTTGGCACAGCAATGACCGCCCACGCCGCTGAAATGCTTGACCGTGACTACATCGAAGCTGAGATCTGGGAGGATATGTGGCACGGCAAGGGCGACGACGGCACGACATTCCCCGAAGGCTCATACAAGCATCATCTGCTTGACCAGTGGCTTGACGATAACTACGGCTCTGACGAGTACGACTGGACGGAGCTTGGAGAACTGAAATACGAGTACAAGCGATACTATCAGGACAAAATCGAGGAGTGGGACTTCAACGATGACAACAGCGGCAGCTGGACCATTGAAACTCCCGAACACAGGTATTCCTTTACGCTGTGGCAGAACCAATGGAACATGGTCGATGAAAACGGCAATACCGTTGAGAATTTCCCACCATTCAGCACGTTGAAAGATGATGAGGACAGTAGCGACAGCCTTGAAATCCACGATGACGGTGCAGACAGCCCGAGGGTCATCGGCAAGGTCGCAGGCGGAGCGGAAAAGCCCTCTGACGGCACGGACACGGCAGAGGGTACTGATACCGCCGAGAGGCTTGTAAGCGGTACAGAGGACGATTCCGTTCAAACTGGAGCAAGTCCGCTGATGCTCGGCGGAGCGATAGCTGCGGTCGCTGCTATTGGCGGAGTTGGATTTTATATGACAAAGAGGAGGAAGTAATATGATTTTCGAGAGCAAACAGACCGTGAACGGCAAGCCCGTGTGGGCTGTCGATACCGACAAGCTGACCGTGACCCACATCACAAAAACAGGAGAAACCGAACTGCACCACTTCTGGCACGACTGCGTGAAGTACCATCTGCACTACTGCGAGGAGTATTTCCCCAAACGCTTGCAGAACCTTGTGGACAGCGGTGAGATCTACCGCTACCTTGAGGAGCTTGACATCAAGGTGACCGATGCTGTCGGAGAACAGGCGGAACTGCTGATGAAGAATAATCGTGAGTATCAGATTGCCAACGAAATGGGCGACCTCTACAAGGTTGGAGCTATCGGCAACAACTGTCGGCAGGAGGCACGTGATATGGTGTTTGAGAGTATGGTGTATGTATAAAATGAATAAAGAAGTAGGCAAAAGCTCGATACAGCGATGTATCGAGCTTTTTTTAATTTCGTCATTTCGTAGAAAACACTGTCATAAATGCTTGATTTTTTCTTCAAAAAGTGCTATAATAAAATGGTATATTTATGCCTTCATTGCAAAGTGATTCTCAACAATTCGTACTCGTTATAAAAGCTAAATGATGTGCATATTTAACAAAAACTATAGAATGGTTGATTATAATGAATAGCTATTTTGATTTGGTGTCATTTAACGAACTGTTGGATGAGATTAAATATGTTTACCAGTCGGATGATCGTCCGTGGATAATCGGATATAGCGGTGGAAAAGACTCTACAACCGTCGTGGAACTGGTCTATGAGATGCTCCAATCCCTGCAGCCACAGGAAAGGCACAAAAACGTCTATATAGTATCATCAGACACTCTTATCGAAAACCCCTTAATAAAAATCTATCTCAGCAAAATGAACACTATGCTTGGAGAATCTGCTGAAAAGGACGGACTCCCAATCAAATCGTGTATGGTGACACCTGAGTTTAATAATACATTCTGGACAAATATTATTGGGAAAGGGCTTCCTACGCCGAGAATGAACGGAACATTCAGATGGTGTACCGATAGGCTCAAGATCAAGCCGAGTGCAGATAAGATAAAGGCAATAATGGCAAAGGAAAAAAAGGAAGTCATTGTACTTCTTGGTGTGCGTAAAGCTGAAAGTATTGCAAGAAAGCGACGAATAGAAGGCAGAGAGCTTACGACACGTATGCTAAACAGACACGAAACCATTCCTGATGCATATGTTTACAATCCGATAGTTGAACTTACTACTGAGGACGTATGGACAGTTCTTCTTGAACATAACAGCGGTAAAACTCCATGGGGATCAGATAACAGCGAGCTTGTATCTCTTTACTCTGACGCTGACAGTGGCGAATGTCCTTTTGCAGGGATGTCCAACTCTGGTCAGACTCAGAGCTGCGGTCAGTCGAGATTTGGATGTTGGTGCTGTACAGTAGTTAAGGATGATAAATCCCTTAATGGTTTTATAAAAGCCGGTCACCGTGAACTAATTCCTTTAGCTGAGTTCAGATCATGGCTTATGAGTATACGAGACGTTGATGAATACCGTGAAAAAAAGCACAGGGACGGCACCGTGTACGCCGATAAGCACGGTAACAAAGGCTATGGTCCATTCACATGGGAAGCAAGAAAGATGATACTCTCTAAGCTCATTGAAACACAACGAGCAATCAATTATGAGCTTATCACTCTCGATGAACTCAGAGCTATTGATGAAATATGGGATCGTGAGCTTGACCTTTCACGCAGAGTGCTTGTTGACCTATATTACGACCTCACCGGTGAAAAGCTTCCATGGGACAGCTATAAAGAAGCACTTATCAAAGAAGATACAGTGAATGACATTGAAGAAATGTGCAATGAATACGATGTTCCAAGCGAACTTGTGAGAAATCTTATTTTATCAGTCCACCAGAACAAAAACTATTCAAATCCGAAGATAATGCGTAAGGATCTTGAAAGACTTTTGAATCAGCAGTGGCTTCATTTTGATATATTGAAGGAGATAGACAATGCAGATAACGAAACTGGTGCTTGATAATTTCAGTTCCTACGAAGGGAAAACTGTTTTCGACTTCACAGTTAAGAAAAAACAGCCTATCGTTCTGATTGGTGGACTTAACGGTGCTGGAAAAACATCTATCTTCACAGCAATCAAAATTGCTCTTTACGGTCCGCTGGCTTTTGGTTATACCGGCAACAACACTTTTTATAGCAAGAAAATAAAAGGATTTATAAACGACAAAGCATTTCAGACACAGCCGTTCACATCTGGCATTTCCATTGAAATAAAACTGAAACAGGAACGTGAGACAAAGCTTTATACCATCAAGCGTAACTGGCGCATCATTGATTCCAAAATTGAGGAAGAATACAGTATTTACGATGGTAATAAACTTCTTGATAATTCTGAACAAACACTTTTTGAAAGCTTTATTCTCAATATTATCCCAATAGATCTTTTTGAGTTTTTCCTTTTTGACGGAGAAGAAGTCGGTACGATTTTCTCTTCTGACGGATATAACAAGTATGTAAAGAACGCTTTGCTCACAATGTGTGGCATAGACGATTTTGAGATATTGCAGCATTTCTGTAGGAACTATAACGGCAGAATAGAAAGCGATGAAGAAAAAGAATTAAACGACAGTTATCATGATCTACTTAACAGGATAGCTGAAACCGAAGATTCAATTTCAGCTTGTAAGTCTGTACTTATAAATAACGAGCATGAAATAGCTTCTCTTCACACTCTCATTGAACAGCGTGAAGCCGAATTTGTACGCTCCGGAGGATTACCTCCAGAGAAAGTAAAAGAACTTGAAGATGAAGTGAACAAATATGACAAGAAACGAGAACATATTGCCCGTGAGATAAAGTCCTTCTTTGAAGAACTGATGCCGTTTTTCATTATGAAAGACATGATACCACAGCTCAGTCAACAAATCAAATATGAAGAAAAGGCTTCTATCCATGAGTATATTACCAATATGATCTCGAAAGAGTTTATTAGCAGCATTATTGCTGAGAATACAAAAAAAGACAATGGTATTTCTGATGCTCTTTATGAAGCAATAATCAAGAAATTTGCAGTAACTAATGGGGCTTTTTATGAAATGATATTTGATCTTTCAAAAACTGAAATGGGTCAATTATTACATCTTGCAGATACAGTCTCCTCTTTTGATTCAAAGCAGCTTACAAAAAAGATAAGAGAAAAGGATAAATTAGTCAAGAAAATAACATCTATCAGGCAAAGTCTGAAAAAAGCTCTGTCTGAGGAAGATGCCAAAAGATATACAGACGAAATTACAAACGCTAAACATAGGATTGAACTTCTGGAACTTGAGTGTTCTCAGAAACAAACCGAGGAAGAAGAACTTGGCTTAAAGATGCAGTCCCTTAATTTTGAACTTAGTTCATTAAAAGAAAAGATACGTGCAAGCACTCAGGATAAACACGTATTAGACCTTAGTGCAAGCATATCACAGATGATGGAAAGGCTGATCAACAATAGTATGATCAGTATCCGTAAACAGCTTTCGCAGAAAATAATTGAAAATCTTCAGAGAATTTATCGTAAAGATAATCTGATTTCGATAATTGACATTTCAGAAAACTTTAAATTCGACTTATTCCAAACACAGCTTTTTACAATGAATGAACTTAAATCACTTATTGCCAATATTGGCATAAAGGAATTTTTAAAGGTTATCGGTGATGAGAGTATCAGAAGACTTTGCAGATACTTTTTTATTGAAAAAGCTGATGATATTGAAAGTGCTATCATTTCCTGTGATAATGACAACGAAGAGATAGAACTTTATAAGAGAATCGACCTTAATACTCTATCCAAGGGAGAAAGGCAGATTTTCATTCTTGCATTGTACTGGGCTATAATCCAAATATCTGGAAAGCATATCCCATTCGTTATAGATACACCTTACGCACGTATTGATGCTAACCATCGTGAAGAAATCTCGTCAAAGTTCTTTCCTAATATCAGCAGTCAGGTCATTATCCTTTCTACTGATGAAGAAATCACCAAGGACTACTATGAGATCATCAAGCCTTATATATCCAAGGAATATTTGCTAAAAAATGATCAGGGTGAAAACAAGACTACAGTAACAAAGGGTTACTTCTTTTAAAGGTGAATAAACAATGATATTCAGATTGAAAACATCAAAGCAAACTCAGGAAATATTTGAGGAGCTTGAACGACGCACTAATTATAAGCCATATACATTAGTTAAACACGCTATTGCTTGGTCTGTAGCCGAAAAGACTTCTGTTGAAGACTTCAAGTCCGATTCAAACGGACTTGATCTTAACAGACAGACTATCACAGGCGATAATGAAGAGTACTTCAAAACAATGTTTGAACTTATCGAAGGCAGATTTATTGAAGAAGATGAATTCTTCCCTAAGTATGTAAAAGCTCATATAGACAGAGGCAGTAAGCTGCTTCTCGATATGTACAACCACGCTGGTAGTGTTGATAAGTACATTCTTCACGTTCTCGGAGTTGGTGATACAGTATGATCTATCTTGATAACGCAGCAACCTCCCCTGTCGATGAGGAGGTGCTGGATGCAATGCTTCCGTATCTCAGAGAGGAATACGGAAATCCTTCAAGCAAATATTACTGCAAAGCTGATAAGGCTAAACAGGCTGTTGAAGATGCAAGAGCAAAAGTCGCAGCTCTGTTCGGAGCAAAAAGCGAAGAAATAATCTTTACTGCTGGTTCTACTGAAAGCACGAATATGATTATCAAAGGTGTGCTTGACTACAGTAAATATTATTGTGGGGGCAGGAATCATATTATTACCTCAAATGCTGAACATAAAGCAACCTTGAATGTATGCAGATATCTGAACGGTGAGATATATTCCAATAATGATGCTACTATGTCTCTATTCTCAACCAACAGCAGAGTTGACAGAGGTTATCAGGCTACATTTATCGAGGTTAATGAGTATGGAATAGTTTCTTCTGAAAAACTTGAAGAATCTATTACAGATAAAACCGCTCTTGCTTCATTCATATATGTGAATAACGAAACTGGCAGTATCAATGATATAGCTGCTTTAGCAAAAACTGCTCATGCTCATAAAGTCCTGATTCACGCCGATGTTACACAGGCAGCAGGAAAAATACCTGTAAATATACATGATTTGGATGTTGATTTCTTATCAGCGTCGGCTCATAAATTCTACGGTCCGAAAGGTATAGGCTGCGCATTTATCAAAGCCGATAAATACGGGATGCCGCCTATAACAGCACTTCTCCATGGTGGAGAACAGGAAGGCGGAATCCGTGCCGGCACACTTGCAGTGCATAATATAGTCGGCTTCGGAAAAGCAGCTGAAATCGCATTACGTGATATGAAAAAGAACCATACACTTATCTGCGAGCTTGATGATTATCTTATCTCGAAGTTAAGAAGATGCGATGATGTCAGAGTATTTATTCCTGATGAATTCAGAGCCAAAGGTATCATAAGTATTATAGTTGACAGAAACAATTTTAATAACGAAAGATTCATCAAACGTATAAGTGGCGATGTCGCTATATCAACTGGTTCTGCTTGCAGTTTAGGTGAGCCTTCACACGTTATTTCTGCACTTGGAATGAGTACTGATGTGAACAAAGTCATTCGTGTATCACTAAATAAATTTTCGACAATATCGGATATAGATGTATTGATTTCGTTATTAGAAAAATAATGGGGTTTTATTATGGCTACAATGAAAGACAATCAGCCGGACACCTACAAAGGTGAGAGGAAAGTCTGGCAGTGCATAAATGATAATTTACCGGATGATATAATCTGCTACTATAACAGAGAGGTTAAGGGCAGAGAGTTCGACTTCTGCCTTCTTATAAAAGATGTTGGCTTTATGATAATCGAAGTCAAGGGCTGGGACAAAAGCCATATAGACAAAGTTGTTTCACCTGACGAGATCATGATGACTGACGGAAGCACTGAAACTTCTCCGAGAAAACAGGCAAGATCGTATTCTTTCAACCTCAGAAATCTCATGAGTGAAAAGTACGGTATAAATCCGCTTGTCATGAATATGGTCTGTTATCCTTTTCTTTCAGAATCCGAATACAATAAACTCGGATTAAACGTTGTGTCCGAGCCAGAATACACTCTTTTCAGTGAGGATATTGACACCACACAGAGCTTTACACGTAAGATATACGGTGTATATCAGTCTTTTCAACAATCAAAATTTGATAAAATGGTTGGTGACAAATATGATACAGCAAGGCATCATTTTGAGCCGTCGTATATCATAAAGCCACCTGCACAGGACGTTATTCCTTATTCTTGTCTGTCAGTTTTTTCAGAAGGAATAACACTTACAAATATAAACGATATTATAAGTTCCTACTTCAAAGGAACAAAACAGATTATCTTCACTAAGGGAGTGCATGATCTTAAAGCTATAGCAAAACAGCTTTCAGAAGCCTTTACAAGAAATCATATTATGATAAAAGCTGGTAATCTTGCTATAAATTTCTCTGACAACGGCGAGACTCTCATTGAAATCAAAGGCAACAGACTGTCTGTATTCAATTTTGAAGCTGTCTTTATAGCTGATGATATAGATATCAGTTCTTTTCAGATCTATAATGGTAAACTCTCGGGAACTGAGGAAGCTATCCTTTCTTCGATTGCTTCTGTAACAGACTTTAATATCGACCAATTTCATATCGAACACGCAGAAATCGGACGTGATATTCAGGTCAAAGCCGGTGCTGGAACAGGTAAAACCTATTCTATGGTTTCACGAATAGCATTCCTATGCAGTCATGCTTCAAACTCCAGCGTATTCAATCCGGCTGCCGAGATAGCCATGCTCACGTTTACTGATGATGCAGCCCTCAATATGAAGTCGAGATTAAAGCAGCTTTTTGTCAACTATTTCATACTCACTAACAATACTCAGTATCTTGAAATGGTCACGAATATTGAAAAGATGCGTATCTCTACTATCCACAGTTTTGCGAAGGAGATAATTTCAAATACAGCTATAACTCTCGGTATCGGCACAGACTTTACAACTATAAGCGGCAGGTATGATAAACAGAAGATTTTTGATCGTCTTTTCACAGTTTATCTTGAAGAAGAAAACAAACGTAATCCCATATTCTTCAACGGTTTACCTATGGGCATAGAAGAATTCCGCAAACTAATGCTTGACGTAGCCAATAAACTGTACGAAAAAGGCTGTGACATTAAAAATATTGACATAAGTTCATGGGGTGATGCACCAGTTGAAATGCCTTATCTCAATAAGATAATTGAACAGGTCGTCGTAGAAACCGAAAAAGAATACTCTAAACTTCTCATAGATAACAACGCTGTTGCACTGTCTGAATACATGATCCATCTCAGCAAATGCATAGAGAATGAAGCATTCAACACCAATCTCTATGAGTTTAAATACGTATTCATCGACGAATTTCAGGATACTGACGATGCGCAGATTGCATCCTTTATCGCAATGCAGAAGAAACTCGGATTCAGTTTCTTCATTGTTGGCGACCTTAAACAGAGTATCTACCGTTTCCGTGGTGCTACTATGACCGCCTTTGAAAAAATGGGCTGTGACAACGGAAACTGGATCTCATATACCTTGAACATCAATTACCGCAGCGACAGAAGGCTTCTTAATACATTTGACAAGGCTTTCTTCTACATGAACAGGATCAATCTATTGAAGTATGAGCAAACTACAGATGCGCTCAGGGGCGTTAAAGTAAATAATATACGTGATGACCTGCTTGTACAGCCTGTGCCTTACCATAATTCAGACAGAATCAATTCAACAGAATACTATGATATGCTTTTTAATGCTATTGCTGTACAGAAACAACGTATAGCGTCTGAAATGGAAACTAAAGAGCTTTCCAAGAACGAACGCACTATCGCCATTCTTACCCGTGGCAACCGCCAGATAGCTGAGATCTTGAAAGAAGCCAAGAAAAGAGATGTTATTATCGAAAGTGATAATAACAGTGATCTTTACAGACTTGCGCCGAGCATCGACCTGTGCCGGCTTACATCAGCACTCTGCAATCCGTATAATCCCACTTATCTTTTTGACCTTATCCACTCAAGAAACGTAAATGTTATTTTTGATGTTCGGTCTATACTCGGCAAGACTGATGAGGAAAAGACTGCTGTCTTTATAGATTGTCTCGATAAATTCTTCGTATCAGCTATGGGTAAGACCTGGAAAGAGCTTATTCGTGATATACAGAACGAGCCTGTACTGAAAACACTCAGGCTTATATATGAAGCAACAAAACCGTGGAAAGCTTATTCTCCGTCTGATGAGTATATGCAGGAATACTACCGTGCGAATTATGAGCTGGTCTTTGAAGAATTATCCCGAATGAACAAGAAGAACTATCTTACTCTCGATTCTATCAACGAATCCCTTCATATAAACATAATGACAGGTACTGAAGCGAAATCAAGAGAAATCGACACAGATACGAAGGATATAAGAGTTATCTGCCTTACTGTTCATAAATCGAAAGGTCTTGAATACGGTGCAGTCATCATGCCGGCTACAGATGCAAAGATCGATGAACAACATAAAAATGGTCTTGAGGTTTCATATATTGACGGTAAGATTGGATATTGTCTCTCCGCTAACGGTAATCAATACTCAAACAGCTTCTATGAATCCAAAACTGAGATAAAAGAAATGATGATGGAAGAAACAAGAATACTCTATGTTGCGATGACAAGAGCTATTGACTCTTTCATCTGGTTCATCAATCTTGATGCCAAAGGAAACAACTGGGGCGAAATGCTTAAAGAAATGCATGAGGAGATGTAGATAAAATGGGACTGAAAATATATACATACTCCGATCCTTATGAGATCAACCGTGAATCATACTGGAATGAAATTAAAGACTGTGCTCATTTCTGTGTTTCACAGACAATGGTAAACGGTCTTGAAGATGTATATCCGTCATTAAAGGAAGGCGGTTATCTGACGACAATACGCATACTGATTAATACTCTTTACTCCGACTGGGAAGATGAGAACAGACGTGTAATGCAGATAATGGAAGTTGACAATGCAATCAATGCGCTTCCTCTTGAAGAAGATGAATCAGGAAACGCCAGACGTTCTCTTGAATACAATACAAAATCACTGGTTAAATGTATACGTCTGTTCAAGGAACTGGGACTTAGTGCAAACAGCTTTGATATTTCTCACCTTAATACAGACCAGAAATATCTTATAGATATATACAAGCACACCTGCAGCAGAGAGAATACGTCCTTTGATTTCGTCAGAGCTTCTCAGACTGATATTATCGACGAAAAGATACTGGAGGCTTTAAAAAACAAGCACAAGGATTTCCCTTATGACAAACTTGACAGAAGTACAATTGTCATTCATGGTATTCATCAGTTTACTCCCTCTATGCTTTGTGCTATAGAAGATATTTCACGCTACAAAAACGTTATACTGCTGTTCAATTATCAGAAACAGTATGAGGCTATCTATCAGACATGGACTAACATATACTCTCTCTTCGAGGCCGGGGAAATAAAGTATAGCGACAAGATTGAATTCAAGCCTGTATCCTTGCTTTTTGACAGCTATCCGTGCAATACTCTTGCTGACAACATAGGAACGCTTTCAAACGGTGAACTTGACATTAAAACAGGTGTCCTCGACAGCCTTGAAGTCATTGAATTTGAAAACATAACTGAATTTGCCGGCTACTGTGCCCAGCTTTTTGAAAACGCAAGAAAAACAAATAAGCGGAACGGTTCTCACAATCCTGTCCTTTACGATATGACTGAACAGCTGTATTCTGCATCAGGTAAGGTGAATGACATACTCAGGGCTTATTTCCCTGAACAATTCGGTGAACGGCATTTCCTCGATTATCCTATCGGTCACTTCTTTGTTGCAGTTGTTGAGATGTGGGACAATGATAACGAATGTGTCAAAGTTGAGGATATGTCCCTTATCAAAGACTGCTTTGAGTCAGGCATTATCAAGGAAAGAGTTCCCGGCGAACTCCTCAATACATTCAACACGATCGAACCATATATTGAGAAGGAAACCACTCTTTCAGGTATTATAGGCTCTCTTAAAAAACTCCGTAAATACGTTAACACATCTGATAAAAAACTACAACGAATTGGCTATCTGAATATAACCAAGGATAAGCTTGATGAGTTAAGAACAGCACTCGAAGACCTTAACAAAATTGTTATCAGCTTCTTCTCAGATTTCAGCAGCGGTGGTGATAACTTTAACCGTTTCTACAGGCGTATTCATGACTTTATTGTAAAGAGAACTCAGGATATGGAATCTCTTGATAAAGAGATGAAAGAAGTTGTAACAAAGCTTCTTGCACGTATGAACAAAATTAACCTGCCTGATACAGGTACTTTCACTTGTCTGAAACAGACCATGTCTTTTTACCTCAGTCAGGATGACAACCTTATGCATGGTGCAAACTGGATCGTAAGAGACTTTGAGCAGATAGACGGTGATATTCTCCGAAGCAGAAAACAGAAAGCAGATAAAACCTGTTACCATTTCTGTTGCCTTAGCGACAAAGATATATGTGCAGCTAAGGACGAACGCCTTCCATGGCCGCTCGATATAAACTTCTTTGAATGCTCTTATGAACCTCTGGAGCAGAATTATCAGATATTTCCGAAATCCAAAATGGAGTTTAAAAATTTCAAACGATATGCTCTTCTATACGGGCTTGAATTCAACCGCATAGGCTGCAAACTCAGCTATGTGAAAACTGTTGACCGTATGGACAATGAACTATATCATCTGATAAAGATGCTCGGAATAAAGGTAAGAAAATATCACAGTGATGCTCTTGAAAGCTATGTTCCTCATCTGAAGTACAGTGAACCGACCGGTGCTTCTTACTCCAAAGAGAATGAGTATACAGACAAAATCAAATATAGTATGTGTCCGTATAAATTCGCTCTCGAAAGTGTAGTACAGGGAAAAACAATGTACAGAGAAAGATTTCTTGTAATCTTCTATATGAGAGTTATGCTTCAAAGTGCTATTCTTAACAATAATGCCGGACACAGATTATCGGAAAGCGATCTTAAAAACATCATCCTCAAGGAATATGAAGCACTTGATGATAAATTCAAGATCTCAAACGAATATGAAAAGTCACAGATTATTTCAGAGCTGTTCAAGTATCTTGCAGGGAACCTGAAAAAATACGGCAGCTTTACCAGACCACAAAATAAAGATAAGCTTAAGGATGACTTTTTGATCATTGATCTCAAAGAGTTTATGGGAAAAGCATCAGCCATTGATCTTGATGCGATTATAAACAACAGTGAAGAACGATATAAGGATAACAGAGGTGCTCACTGCAAGTACTGTTCAAGCAAGGACGTTTGTTTGCGGATAGCACAGAATTAAAATACAGGCGGTGATGATATGCTTAAAACGGGAATGTATGTCAGATGTTCAATAGATATCGAAGATCCCAGTGAACCGAGAGATTTCATTTCAGGCAGAATAGTTGAAGTTAACGATTTTTCTGAAACTGCAAAAGTGAGTTTTTTTGACCTTCTCGGTCTTAAAAAGTATTATCAGGTTCCAGAAACACTTGAATTTCCGTTATCAAAGCTTCAGCACTGTCGTATCAGCAACGGTTCTCAGGCAGAGTACGGCGGAATCAGGTATTATGTAGTTCAGTACAGTACTGACAAGAACGATGAATTCATACATTATTATCTCGCCAACGATACCGGAACAGTTGTGAAAGTATGCGAGAAGGACATTAAAGTTACCTTTAACGCCGGAGAAATATCTCCTCTTTCACAGTTAAAACGCTTTGAGTTTCAGAATCCTATGTGGTATTTCGGAAGAAGTGCCGTCAACAGAACTATTCATACTATCGACAATGCTTTCTACGGATTTAAAGAACTTGCCGGCTGCAAGATATTCCTGAAACCTTACCAGCTTAAAACCGTCATGCGCTGTCTTTCTGAACCCAATTGCAGATATATGATTGCTGACGAAGTCGGTCTTGGCAAGACAATAGAGGCAGCATCTGTTCTGAAAATCTATCTTTCAGATAAGAAAAAAAAGAAAAGTACTCATATGCGTACCTGACGCTCTTGTAGAACAGTGGAAAACTGAGCTTGCTTTTAAATTCAGACTTTTTGAAGGTGAAAATCTGAACAGCAACTATATAAGAATTGTTCCGATGAGCAAAGTTGCTGTAGTAAACGAAAAATACGACTTTGTTATCGTTGACGAAGTCCATTCTATACTTAATAAGGAGCTTCGCTATGAAGCAGTGCTCAAACTTAGCCGTACTGCCGATAATGCGATTATGCTCAGTGCCACACCTGTTCAAAGCCGTAATGAAGAATACCACAAGCTTCTTTCACTCATTCAGCCTGACAGATATTATGGTATGGATGAAGACAAATTTATGGCTCTGCTCGAATTACAGAACAAGATCGTCCGAAAAGTTCATGCTGCTGTTAGTTACCTTGATGACTATAAGGAGGCCATTAAGGATTCAGATAATGAACACACAGAAGATACTCGTGAAGCGTATGACGAACTCGTTGATGCACTTGAAGATATTGCTGACAAAACAAATGACAAGAGAATAGAAGAAGATATTGAAAACCTTAACTATGAAGCTGAAAACTTCTCACTGCTTAGACTTGAAAGGACAGTAGCATATATATGCGAGGCATACCAGCTGGAAAGATGTATTATCCGGAATAGAAAGAAAGCAGAAGACACCAACAACAGAGTTCTTAAGCAGATACCATATGAAATGGATACTGAATTTAATAATACTGAATTCAGGATTTATTCCCTGCTGTCTGACTGGATTTCCGGCAAAAGATTTGACAAAAAAGACTTTGACAACAGTATCCTTCCCCTTATCAGTGCATTTTTTAGTTCTTCTTCAGCTTTCTCTGATGAACTGAAAAAGAACCCTTCTGTTCCGGCTGAAATCAGAGAACTTACTGCCAAGTGGATCTCAGAAGACATAAGCGCAATAAAGAATATCCGCCACATTCTTGATGATCCAATGGATTCAATGTCGAGAATGGTCGCAGTCAGTGATTATCTTGAACAGGAAGCCTATGATAAAAAAGTGCTTATATTTACGCATTTCATTGGCACACACAGACTGTTCAGACAGCTGCTTACCAAAGTATTCGGAGAGGATCATTGCGCCTTCTTCTGCGAAGGTATGTCTCCTGATGAGCTTGAACTGAATACCTACCGTTTTCAGAATGAACCCGGATACCGTATAATGCTTTCTGATGAAACCGGCGGTGAAGGTCGAAACTTCCAGAAAGCTGATGAACTAATCTGCATTGACCTTCCATGGAGTGCAAACACACTTGAACAGCGTATAGGACGCCTTGACCGAATAGGAAGAGACAAAACCAAGGACGTTGTATCTGTAATTGTCTATGCACAGGACTCGGTTGAAAAAGATCTTGCTGATATATGGAACAAAGGTCTTAGTATATTCAATAAATCACAAAGCGGTCTTGAAATCATCATGAACGATATTGATGAACAAATTAGAACCGCAGTTATGAATGACTTTAAGTATGGACTTTCATCTATCGTTGATTCTATGATCAGCGAAATACAAAAAATCGAAAAGCAGATCAAGGAAGAACGCCACTTCGATATAGCAGCCTATACATATCAGTATATAAACAAAGAAATCGAAAAAACTGTTAAACGTTATAACGAGAATGAAAGTGAGCTTTTCCGGAATTCTATGATGTCTTGGTCTTCTCTTGCTGGTTTCCGTGGAAACAGTGTGTCTGAAAATATTGTCAGATTCAATGCTTCATCATTCTCGCCCAAATCGGCGTATAATACAATGTTCGTGCCGCCTGATATGGATGTGATGATAAAAGATAAGCTTAATCAGATGCAGAATCATATCAGAGCACTTAACGGAGATAAAGCAATTCAGAACGATATTCACTCCATTCAGGGTACATTCGACCGTAATCTTGCCTTAAGCAATGATTATCTTCACTTCTTCGCTCCGAGCGATGGCATTTTTGACAGTATTGTAAATAACGCTGTATCTGCTTATAAGGGAAGATGTGCCGCTTTTGCTATTGAAAGTTCATTTGACTGGGAAGGATTTGTTTTCAACTGGTATATTACTCCCGATGAACTCCATCTGCTTCAGAATGGCATTTCATTAAAACGGATAAATCAGTATCGGGGATTTCTTTCGTCAGAAATCATCAGCACTTTTATTACGATCGACGGAATGAGTGTTGAGACTGATCCTGATGTTATAAAAGAATTCAGAAAATTTTTGGGTATTCCAGTCACTCAGTTAAGAAACTACTTTGCTAACTTTGGCAAAAGATCTCCTTCAAAAGATTTTCTTGGCATAAGAGAAAGATTCGCTGTTTCTAATCTTTCATGGTTTAAGGAAACTCATTCTGTTTCAGAATGGACAAGCACAGTTTCAGTATGCTATGACACGGCCAAAAAACAGGCTATTGAAGAATTCAGGAAGCTCAGACGTATAAAAGCTCTTAAAGACACCCTCGACAGAGAATTCTGTTCTGTATGTGCTGCTTCCGTATATTTTGGCAGAGATGTTGATCCTATTGATACAATGCAACTCAACGAAATCATTCTTGAAGCGTTTTCAAAGCCGAATATCGTTCTTGACTCAGTATGTTATGTAAGGATGATGAACAGATGACCAATCAGGATATAATCCGTATAGTCCAAAGTTTTTTTGCTGCGCCTGATATAACTACAGACAGTACAAAGCTGCTTAATAGTGATAATACCAACTCCGCAGTGGCTGTACGAATGATCAATGCTTATCAGCGGTTTATGTCAAGGCAGAACGCCGAAAACCAGATAGAATTTGAATGTTCTTTAAGAAACTATCTGTTGTTTCTAAAAACAGATATAACAATAAAAGGATATAATTTGTCAAATCCGAACCGTTTCGGATTAATGATAAACCATTCCAAAGGCAGCATCTACGCTAATCTTGATCTGCCACAGTATGTCAATGAAATCTTTATAAGGACTGTATTCGACAGTGAGCCTGTACAGAAGGCCGACAATGAAAGCGTTATAAAACAAACCAATCCTTATATATATATAAGCTTACAAAGGGAAAGTTTAAGTCATTCAAATCAATAGAGCAGCAAATTGCTGTCATGGGTGCTCTTAAAGTTCCCGACGGCTATACCGCTATGGTTGCTATGTCAACCGGTGGTGGAAAAAGCCTTGTCACTCAAGCAGTTTCTTATCAATACACAAACAGCTTGACAGTTATTATTGTGCCTACGATTTCGCTCATGCTTGACCAGCATAGAAATGCAGCAAAGATAATCGAGCCTGATAATAAGAACGAGATAATGTATTATTACAGTGGCTGCAATGTAGATGAGCTTGTAAAAGCACTTGATAAAAGGCTTGTAAAAATGTTATTTGTTTCACCGGAAGCACTTATAAAGAACATAAAGATACAGAACAGTATTTTTAAGGCTAATTCAGAAGGTTATCTCAAAAACCTTGTTATAGATGAAGCTCATATCATAATTGAATGGGGTGCTTCATTCCGTGTTGACTTTCAGTGTCTTGATTCATTCAGAAGACTTCTGGCAAAAGATAATCCCTCGCTCAGGACTTATCTTTTATCCGCTACTTTTAGCAAAAAGACAGTTGATAACCTTAAACTGTTCTACTCCGACGATGACCGATGGATAGAGATAAGGCTGGACACACTAAGAAAAGAGCCAAGATTTGACGTTATAAAGTGCCGTTCATATACAGAGAAGCACAACAGGATTAAAGAACTTGCCTGCAAACTGCCACGACCTATGATTGTTTATGTCAATTCGCCAGATGATGCTGAAACAATACGCAGTGAATTGTCAGAAAGCGGTTTTAACAACACAAGAATATTTACTGGCAGAACAGGTTCTGCTGACCGTGAACGGATTATAAATGAATGGGTAAACGACAAATTTGACCTTATGATAGCCACCTGCGCCTTTGGTGTCGGTGTTGACAAGAAAGATGTAAGGACTGTTATTCATTCATATGTTCCATCAGGTCCTGACCAATATTATCAGGAGTGCGGGCGAGGCGGACGTGACGGGTTACCCTGCCTTGGCGTAATGCTCTACACTGATGATGACATAAACGCAGCGATGTCCATGACACAGAAAGTACTAACTGTGGAGAAACTCAGCGGTCGATGGTTTAGTATGCTCAACAGCCGAAAAGCAAACATACAGCTTGAATCGATTATTATTGATACATCAGTTAAGCCAAATTACAATGATACTGACACTTTCTACGTTGAAGTCAACAACGCTGACATAACATGGAACGTCTATGTTATTCTTCTATTAAGAAGGGCTGGTCTGATACAGATCACAGATGTAAAATACTATGATGACAGGTATATCTTCAACATAGAGCTTATTGATAAAAGAATCAGATATGATACAGCTCAGACTGCTGATATTTTCAGCAAAGTCCGTGAAGATGAAAGCAAAAGCATTTATTCAGACATAAACGAACTGGCATCAAAACTCCGAAGAATCGGAAAAAGCTGCTGGTCGTCCATGTTCAATGACATTTATCTGCTTACTGATGAATACTGTGCCGGCTGCAACAACCACAATAACATTCGTGCTGAGAAAAGAAAAAGTTTCCCACTAAAGAAACCTGTATATTACCCAGTGGCAGCACCTACGGGAAAACTCTGTGATATTATGACCGGCGCTGATGAAATGCTTATAATATGTGAAAATGACTCTAACGCAATCGTACAGGATCTATTCACAGCCGGAGCCGATATTATTGTAATGCCTGACGAAAAAAACACGAGCTGCAGAACATTGATTCTGTTATCCCCACGCAGTTCTGCATGGGATATAGTGAGTTTTTTGAACTTAGCCGCATGAACAGTCATTATTATCTTTCAGGAACAGTGGTCTTCTGTATTGATAATGATGCTGCTCTTGCCGGTAAAGTACTGAACACAGCTTCAGGCAAAGAATACAAACGAGTTTATGTTGTGAACTCAGATATTTATATTCCCGGTAGGAACAAAAATATATCTGAACTGATAAACGGTGCTTGTAAATACGACTATATTATAAATAAGGAGCTGACATAATGTTTTTTAGTCCGATAAAGACTGAACCAATTCCCGAACGTGTTCTGTCAATCTCACAGATCGTTGCGGACAAAGGTTCGATAGATGAAAAAGAGTTAGACAGTATTCTTGTTCCGTCAAAACTGAGTACTGCAAAGACCTCTTACTTCAGTCCTGTTTTTGAAACTGCCAAGGAACTTGGACTTATAGGATATAACGAAGAGAAGAAAGTTGTATTCACAGGAAAAAAAGAAGATATCAAATCACTAACAGCCTTCCGTTTGTTCTGTAATTCCATGGTATATAAAGATAAATCCTCTGATTTTTATAAAATCATATCATGTTTTCTTGAAGCAAATGACGAATGGCTGAATTATGGTTCTGTTACTACGTCTGATGAAGTCATCAGACTTATAAATGCAGAAACCGGAATCCCTTCTCTGAAACTTGAAAAAGACGTTATTCTCGGGGTTCGGTTCTGGATCAATTTTCTCGGTTTTGGTTTTTTTCAGGAGCAAGCCAAAGTCTTTCTTCCTAATATGTACACAGCTTTGAAAGATTTTATGATACTTGGGAACTTTGAAAAAGGTAAGGAATACTCTGTTGAGGAGTTTCTTGATAATCTTCACAGCAGTTCATCTGTTGCATTAAAGAATGCCAGAGAATCATTGACGCTGAACCTTGCTATGTCAAACGCCCTCAGACTTCTTCATGATAACAAAGAAATTGAACTGAAAAAACATCTTGACAGTGAAAAAACGTGGCATCTGTTCCCAAATGATGAGCACGAGTTCACTTCTGATATTACTCATATTATTATCAAAAAGGCGGTGAAGTGATGGATTCAGCTATTGCTAAGAGAAGAATCAGTCAGGTTCTTAGAGTAGACTCTATTGACAGTACAGACAGTGATTTTCTTGCTACCCACGTCCCTTTCCGCAAAATAGTAGTTGCTACAAAATCAGGCGATCAGTTTGAAGAAACATACAAATCGGAAGAAGATATTTACAGGGACATCTTTAATAATGACCTAACACGAAATGAACATCAGTTTATTATAGTCGAGGGATCAAGCGGTGCCGGTAAATCTCATTTTATCCGCTGGTTATATGCAATGCTTTCTGCAAAAGAAGAAAAAGATGATGTTGTACTTCTTGTACGCAGAAGCGATAATACACTTAAAGGAACAATCAGGCAGCTTCTTGAAATTAAGGAAGTCAAAGAAATATCTAATAAGGAAGCTTATGAACGCCTTGTAAAGGCAAATCAGGCTATTACTGAAAGTAAGTTCAAGTCAACAATTTATCATCAGTTTATTGTTGAGATAGAGAACGACACAAGTGAACAATTAGGAAATATCAAGCGTAAGAAGCTTATCGCTTTACTTAATAACTCGACTTTTCAGGAACGGCTGATGTCTGCCGGTGGTCCTATTGACAGGATCTACAGTAAGATAACAAGCACATCAGGCGTTGATCTGGATCTTATAGCACAATTTTCAAAAGCTGATCTGACACTCGACATTGATTTCATTAACCAACTTGATGATGCTGACCGAAAGGCTCAGGATTTTGCCACCAGTCTTATGGAAGGCGATGACGATGAGTTCATTGAAAAGATAACTTCGTACATGAACTCATTTGTCGAAACCGTTATACAGACAAGTGCCGGAATTGAACCTGGCGATTTTCAGCAGATTTTCAAGGAGATCAGACAGGAAATAAAGAGAAAAGGCAAGAATCTGATACTGCTTGTTGAGGACATAACCTCCTTCACAGGTGTTAATCAGGCACTGCTCAATGCGCTCGTAACTGGTCATACCGGATCAAACGCAGTCGATAGCCTTTGTAAGCTTATTTCTGTTGTAGGTACTACTACTCAGTATTACAATCAGTTCAGAGATAACTACCGTGACCGTATTACAAAGCAGATAACCATAAACGACGGTGTTATCGGTGAGAACAAGAGTGACCTTGTTCAGTTCGTTGCCAAGTATCTTAATGCCATCTCTCTCAATAGTGAAACTCTCGACACATGGGTAAAAAACGGTGCATATTCTGAGGATATGCCTGTTCATGAAGATACGGAGCATGATCACTGGGATAAATTTAAGCTCACTTCCGGAAAGCAAATATCACTATTTCCGTTTACACAGAATGCAATCGTGAACCTTTATGAATCTATGTCTGATCATAAAACACCGAGATATATCCTGAGAGACATAGTTGAGCCTGCTGTAAATGAAGTGCTGCATGATATTTCATCTTTTCCGAAATTCTGCTTGGGCTGGCACTCATCTCTTCCTGAATCAGTAGAAAACAGAATAGGAAACATAGTACAGTCCACTCAGATTGCACAGGAACTGAAAGCTGATTACAGAAAGCGGCTCGTGGCATTTATGAGTTTTTGGACTAACAAAACTCTTGATGTTACAAGCAACGGCTGCATAGCTGGAATTAAAACAAAGATATTCTTTGAACTTGACTTTGGAGAGTTTGTAAGCAAACTTACAAGTACAGCAACTGTCAGACAAGTTCCTGATCATGTACCCGATCCAAACAAGGGTGCTGTCTCTCAGACGACAACCGATGAAGTTGTTGAAGGGACAGTTGAACCCATACACCCTGTTCAGCCTGTTAAGCCGGTTGTAAAAGAACAGCCTAAGATAGATCCTAAGAATCAGAAAGACTATGATTCTTTCAGAGCAAATGTAATTTCATGGCACAGGGACGGAGGAAACCTTATACGCTTTGTTCCTATTCGTGACCAGATCAGTAACTTTGTTTATGATGCTATCAACTGGCAGCAGGAAGGAATACCACTTGATTCAAGGAATAGGTTCAAGGATTCGATTGGCGGCAGACTTGTCGGCTTTGAACGACAGGATCAAGCTCTTGACAGATGTATTGTAGTATTTGAGGATACAGACGAAACATATCAGTTGCTTCTTTGCTTCGGAAAATGGCTTTATCTTGGTAACAAGTCATGGAATTTCCCTGATTCAGCGTCAGCAATTTATTTTGCAACTTCATGGCTGCAAAGAAATAAGGACAAATTCGTAAATGCAATTAAGAATGTTGATAAGGGTTCTGCTGTTCCTGCATATATCAAGGCTGCTATGATTGAGAAAGTCTACAAGCTTATCATCAACGGCAGAATTGGCGAAACAAAGCTCAATCAACTTGGAGACGAGGTATTTCTCAGTACTGACACGACTAAAAACGGTTCATATGAATTTTCAACAGGTCATTCTCAGGCTTGGTATGAACTGCATCAGTTCATATATAATGAATCAAAGACACCTGATTCGTATACTGCATCTGTAAGGTATTTCAATCTCATTCAGGGCGTGTCCATAAATACTGATAACTACGTACTTAATTATCCGCTTTATCAGGCAGCACTGAAAGAAGTTCGCAAGTCTGGTTATGTACTTGATGAAACCGACATCAATGATACTGAAAAGGCAGTCAAGGATAAACGTGAAATATTTGAACTTACACAGAAGGTTCTTTCTAAAGTTCACAGAGTTGTTGAAGAAGAAACAGCACTTGCTCGCAAAAACGCTGTTGACATTCTCAGCTACTTTGAGAACATCGACATTGAAGATGAACTTGAAGCGAGCGATATACGTGATATAATCAACGAGATTCAAAGTTTTTATCAGAAATGCTTTGCTGTAGGAATCAATATCAGCATTATTGATGATGCACAATTAAAAAAATCAAAGATTCTGCATCAGCAATAGCCAAAGCTATGCTCATACTTCAGAAAGACTATTCAGGTGAAGATGATATTTCGGTGCTATATGCTTTCTCATCAAATCCTATAGGTGTTGTATTGCCTTTCCTTGATATGCTGAGAAAAGCAAATAAAGATATAGATACTGCATACGAACAAATGCAGAGCGAAAAGGAATCACTGACACGTAAAGGCAACTGGAACGATAATGTTGATCCACGTTTTGAACAGCAGCAAGAAGCATTTGAGGTGCTTTATGCAGAAATAAAGGAGGTGTGAGTATATGCTGCACGAAAAGATACAGTCAACCATAGGCTTGATTGATGATGTAGTTGATAACAGGCAGAAAGAGAATGACAACGCCAATACAGCTAAGCGAAACTCCACCTTCTTTGACAGCTTTGCCAGACTATCACCTTCTATTACATCATATATTCTTGCAAAGAGAAATTTTAGCTTCTCATTACAGTCTAATACTGCTGCCGGCTTGCGTGATCTGATGAACTACTCAAAAACCACATTTGATAATGCAAAAGCAGTAAATCCAACACCGTTCAAACAAAAAGCAGATGCTTTTATCGAAACAATCGCAAAAGAATGGGAAACATTCTATAAAGCTAATAACAGCGAGCTTATTAACGGACTTAACATTATAGTTCTGGTACATCCGACACCTAATGTTGTAAGAAGCTGTATCTCCGCTTTTAATAAGTGCGAGAAGTGGCCTTTAACCCAGGAAAGCACTGATTCCTATAAAGAAGCACGCCGGAAAGCAGATGATCTCCTGAAAGAAATGAAGTTTGATGATGAAATACGAGACTTTCTGATCAAAGTTCGTGACAGAAAGGCAACTCTTACAGACATAACTCCTTCTATTTTGGAATGGATACAGTCCGAAAATATTGCAGATAAGGTAAGCCTGAGCATAAGGAACACCATGTAAGGCGTATAGCAAAACATCCGAAGCCTTACTAATTGACTTCCGATGTTTTAATGTTAAACAGATTTATAAAGAGGATGTGAGAGATATGGCCATGAGAATACCGTGGGATAAATACGAAACTGCCATTCTGATAGATGCCTGTATTCAGATTATAAACAATAAGACGGACAAAGGCACTGCAATACAGACCGTTTCTGCAAAGCTACGCAAAAGAGCTGTCAATTCCGGCATTGTGGTCGATGATGTATTTCGCAATGAAAACGGTATAAGAATGCAAATGACTACAATAATGTCTATAATTCAGGGAAAAGAACCTGGTCTGTGTAACGCATCCAAACTGTTTTTTGATATGGTTGAACTGTACAGGTCTGAATACTCACAGTTCTCTGCTATATTGAAAGAAGCAAACCAACAGGCAGCTGGTCTTGCTGATCAGAATTCTGTATTTGAAAAGCTCCATATCTCTGGACGTGAAGTTGATGCTGTTTTCTTTCATAAACCGGATGAACCGTATGGCTTTCTTAGCAATTGGTTTTATTCTCCGTTTGCCATCAAAAATACACATTATACCTCAGCAGAGCAGTATATCATGCATCAAAAGTGTCTTCTCTTTGGCGATGAGGAATCTGCAAAAGCCGTACTTGCAACGGATTATCCCGATAAACAGCAAATTATAGGTCGTCAGGCCAAGGGCTACATAAACAACGTATGGGCTGGATCACGACAGCTCATTGCAGTAAGAGGACTTCTCGCTAAGTTCAATCAGAATGAAGAACTGCATGAAAAGCTTCTTGAAACAAAAGAATCATTCCTTGTCGAGTGTACTCATTCAGATACGATATGGGCTTGTGGCAAGCGGTTATGCGAACCTGACAGATTAGTTGCAAGCAAGTGGTCGGGACAGAATATCCTCGGTTTTTCTCTTATGGAGGTTCGAGGTTTGCTTCAACATAATACGAAGTAACAAACTAAATAGCGGAAGCTCATCTTTTGATATAAGAGATGAACCTCCGCTTTTGAACTTTGATTCCGGTGGGATCAAAGTCGGTTATTCAATTCCTTGCTTGCCTCTGTCCTTAGCATTATCCTTACTCTTCTTCGGCTTTTTAGCGATTTTCATAGCATCACGCTTCAGCTTTGCCCTCTCAAAGTAGCAAGTCTTTTCACGTTTCGGAGCGTTTTTCTTCGCTTCTATAGCCGCCTGATTCAGCTCATCGGTCAGCGTTTTCAAGCGTTCCTCCTTGCTGTCAAGTTCAGTCTGCTGGGGGAACGGCTCTGCTACGATCTTCTGTGCCTCAGCATGGTCAAGACGGAGTTTGGTAAGGTTCTCCTTGACACCCTCAATCCTGCCGTCAATGTTGTAGAGTGCGGATTCAAGGCGGTTCAGGTTATGGGCGAAACTCTCGATCAGCTTGGTACTGTGAACAGCCTGCCCCTGCATTTTTGCAGTCATACCGCCGCCCATAGCGGAACTGTTGACTGTAACGGACAGGTCAAAGCCCTGAAAGTTGCCGATCTTTACAGGGGTATCGGCTATCCTGATGCCGAGTGCCGCCATTTCAAGGGCTTTTGCAGCTTCCTTTCGGTCGGTGTATTCCGTACCCTGAATGGTTATTTTGAACACAGGCAGTTTACGCTCAGGGTCAATGGGAAGTTTGCGCAGTGCTTCACGGTCAGCATACAGCCCGTCAAGAGTCGCTTGCAACCGCTGTTCCTTTTCGGGGAATGCTGCTATTTTGTCCTGCATTTCATAGACGGTATTTTTATGTTCAGCCGCCAGCACACGCAGCTCCTTGACCTCGTTTTCGAGCATGAGTTTTTCTTTTATTCTCTCATCGCCGGTGCATAGTGCCTTGATCTCGGAGTAGGTCAGTGCCTGCTGGTCAACGTCCTCGCAACGTCTTGCAGGTGCTTTGCTTGTCATGATCTGGCTGATAAATTTCTGCTTATTTTCCAAAGTCTGATAGCTGTAAGCATCGAAAGTGCCTTTTGTCACATAGCGATAAATAGCTACATTTTTATTCTCATTGCCCTGACGTATAATTCTTCCTGCGCGTTGCTCAAGATCCGCCGGACGCCAAGGAATATCGAGGTCATGAACGGCAATCAGCTTTTTCTGGACGTTAGTTCCCGTACCCATTTTGGCGGTACTTCCGAGGAGTATTCTCACTTCACCCGAACGCACCTTGTCAAAAAGTTCGGCTTTCTGCTTTTCTGACTTCACATCGTGGATAAATGCAATCTCCTCCGCAGGAATGCCCTTTGCGATCAGCTTGTCCCGAATGTCGGTGTACACGCAAAAATCGCATTCTTCTTCAAGGCTCTCACGCTCTGCTGCCGATTTGTTGTCATCATTGTCATCACCCTCAATCGCAGCATCGCTTACCGATTTGTGAGGTACGCCCAAATCACAGAAAATGATCTGTGTCAGCTTATCCTCGGCAGTCTCCGCATGGATACGGGCAACATTTTCAACACACTTATTGAGTTTGGTGTTTGGGTCGTCCTCAAAAGACGGGTCTATCAGACGAGGGTCAAGACCGAGCTTTCGTCCGTCCGAGGTTATGCGGAGCATATTGTCGATAGACGGGTCAACATTGCCTGCATTGATAGCATCGGCTCGGTCAGCCAGTTCCTGCACAAGTTCCTGCTGGAACGGGGTTGCGTCCACCTGTACCACCTGATAATCACAGTCAGGCACGTCAAGTTTCAGCGTGTCGGCAGTGCGAATATCGGCAATTTGCTGGAACATTGACATGAGTTCAGGCAAGCCGCTGTAATTTGCGATACGAGTTTTTTCTTTAAAACCGTTACCCGCAGGGCGGAGTTCCCAGTCGGTCTTTTGCTCTCCGAAAACCGAGATCCATGAGTCGAAATGCTGTAAGCCGTGGCCTTTCAGGAAGTCATACTCCAAGTAACGCATCATGGTGTGCAGCTCTGTGATAGAATTGCTCAGAGGTGTTCCGGTTGCGAAAACCGTCCCTCTGCCGCCTGTTTTCTCGTCAAGATAACGGCATTTCAGGAACAGATCAAGTGCTTTCTGCGATGCAGACTGGGATATGCCAGCCACGTTCTGAAGTTTTGTCGCCACGAACATATTTTTGAACTCGTGGGCCTCATCGACGAATAATTTATCCACACCAAGCTGCTCAAAGGTCAACGTATCGTCCTGATTTGCCTTTTCCAGCTTATCAAGCTGTTTTTGCAAGCCCTTTCTGGTGCGTTCCATGGCCTTTATCTGAAATTTCGAGCCGTCCTTTTTCTTCAACTCCTCGATACCACGCAGAATATCGTCTATCTGTCCCTGAATGGTCATGACCTGTCGCTCTTTCGACACGGGTATCATGCCAAGCTGAGAGTGACCGATAATAACTGCATCAAAATTGCCTGTCGCTATTTTTGCGAACAGCTGCTGACGATTCTCTTTCTTGAAGTCCTTTTTTGTTGCAACAAGAATATTTGCAGACGGATAAAGCCGCTGGAAGTCCTCTCCGATCTGTTCCGTCAGATGATTTGGAACGGCAAACAGTGATTTAGTACACAATCCGAGACGTTTGCTTTCCATAGAGGTAGCGATCATCTCGAACGTCTTCCCAGCCCCCACCGCATGAGCAAACAGCGTATTACCGCCAAACATAGCGTGAGCGATTGCATTTTTCTGATGTGGGTGCAGTGTAATATCGCTGTTCATCATCGGAAAAGTCAGGTGGCTGCCGTCGTACTCTCGTGGCTTGATACTGTTGAAAAGCTCATTGTAACGATCAACAATATCCTCACGGCGAGCAGGGTCTTTGAAAACCCAGTCCTTGAAAGCCTTTCGCATATCGTCCGCTTTACGCTGAACAACACGGGTAGCATCAACGTCAACCACACGCTTTTCTTTGGTATCGCCCAGACCGTCAGGCACTTCAACAGTCTTGTAGACCTTCGGGTCTTGCAGATTCAGGATATGCTCGAAAATATCATAGGCATTCATTTTGTGACTGCCGTATTTCTGCGTAGCCAGTACCGACCTGTCAGAGGACTTGTTGCTGACGTAGAATGAATTGGTATGCTCCGAGTATTCCACCCCGATGACCGCCGACTTGTTCCAACGTGCCGCAGGGCTGTCGCTCCGCTGATATGCAGGAGTCTGCAACAGTTCATATAAAAACTGCTCATAATATTTCGGGTCAAGCCATGCCGCGCCCAGTTTTATATCAATATCGCCTGCCTTTAACGGTTCGGGCATTGCCTTTTTGAGTGCGGAAACATTAATATTAAAATCTGCATCGTACTCGGCAACTTCCTCAGCTATGCGGAGTTTCTGTCGAATATCGCCCGAAAGGTACTCACTTGCGGTCTGATATGTATTTTCGGTATGGGGAACTTTGAAAATTTCGCCTACAAGGTCATGTTTCAGTTCATCTTCTGTCATGCCTGTCAGCTTGCCCATGTACTCAAAATCGACCTTTGCTTTCTCGGCAACAGAGAGCGTGAGAGCTTCGAGAGCCGTGTCAACGTGTTCCACAGCCTTTGGCGGCACGATAGTACGCTTTGTGAAAATATCGGACTTCGCTTTCAGCTTTGTTTTATCGTAGTCCTTTTCAAGCCCTGCCACAAGGTTATAGCTGACATCATCGCCGAAATATCGCTTATTGCTCTGTGAATGGATAAGACCATATTTCTTGTAAAAATCGTCATAAGCTGTATTTAGCTTTGTCTGCAAATCCTTGATAACGCTGTCGGGCTTGTCAAGTTCCTGAGCTGTCAGCAAGTCACGAGTAGTGTCACGCAGTTCAATAAAAGCCTTGTACCGCTTGAACTGTGCCGATGTTTTGTCGCAGATAAAATCACAGGAAACGTTATTCTTCTTGAAATACACCTTGTCATTATCAATGAATAGGCTGAAATTACGCAGATTTGACGGTATCTTGACAGCCTCGCCATGCTCGGTCTTAGCATAAACATCACGACCCTTTTCGAGGCTGATCGTAGCAGAAAGTTTTGCAACAGCATCATGCAGAGCGGTTTTCAAGTCAAATCCGTCCTCGGCAACGACCATTGTTCCACTGCCATACAGCTGGTTGCCCTCGACCACCTTGCCAAGCACCATATCTGGGTGCTGTTCAAAATACCTGTTTATAGGCAAGCCGTCCTCAGTCTGCCCGATATGCACCCAGTCGGGAATATCGCTCATTTCGGCAACGGACTTGCCCTCATGTTTCTGCAAGAAAATAATATCCGTCGTGACCTGTGTGCCAGCATTTTCCTTAAAAGCACCATTCTTGCCGCCCGGTAGACGAATAGCACCGATAAAATCAGCCTTATCTGCCAACATCTGACGAGTGCTTTCGTCACGCTTGTCAAGCGTTCCAGCGGACGTTACAAATGCCATCACACCACCATTTTTCAGCTTGTCCATAGCTTCGGCGAAGAAATAATCGTGCAGTTTTGAAGTTCCGTGCCGATCATCGACAAAGCCGAGTTCCCCGAACGGAACATTGCCGACAGCCACATCAAAACAGCCGTTCTGAAAGCTGTTCTTTTCAAAGCCCTGCACCGCAATATCCGCATCGGGATAGAGCTTCTGAGCAATTCTGCCCGAAATGCTGTCAATTTCCACGCCGTAAAGTTTGGATTTTTCAGCCATTTTCTCGGGCATACAGCCGAAAAAGTTGCCGACACCCATTGCAGGCTCTAAGACCCTGCCGCCCTCAAATCCGAACTGCTCCAAAGCTTGAAAAATGCCCTCGATGACCGTCGGGGACGTGTAAAACGCATCGTTCACGCTCGCCCTCGCCTGTGCGTATTCCTGCGGATTCAGGAGGTCTTTCAGTTCCATGTACTCAGCAGCCCACTTGTCCGCTGACTTGTCAAAAGCCTGCGGAATTGCGCCCCAACCCACATATTTTGACAGGGTTTCTTTCTCATCCTCAGTCGCAGGGCGATTCTCTTTTTCAAGGGTTTTAAGGGTGCGGATAGCATCAATATTCGCACGGAATTTCGCCTTTGCACCGCCCTCACCGAGAGTGCTGTCGGTTATGGTGAAGTTATCGGACTTAGTGGATTCGGGAGAGTTGACTTCTTTTGGAACATCGGCTATACTATTTATAATAGTATCAGCGGAGGATATTTCGGTTATTATAGGTTCATTTTCACGCTCCGAGCCGTTCACGATATGAAAGGACATCAGCATATCGCCGTTATCGAGCCGAGAAGTCAGCTCACCGCCGTCAAAAGTCCAGTTCTTTGCACGGTCAAACTCCATGTGGAGGTCTTTGCCCGTAGGTTCACCGTTTTCATCGAGCTTTCGGGAAGTAAAATCAACGGTGCTTACACCCGTGACGATTCTGCGCTCTCCGATACATTCGGGACGGAGATGATCGCTGATCTCGAACATCATACCTGGCTTTAATGCCTTTTTGAGCTGAGATAGGTTCTTAACCGTAGGAATTTCAGGCTTATAAGGTGTTACCTCAGTATTTTCAGGCTCAGGCTTTACGGGTGCAGTCTGCTCCTTTTCAGGTTCAGCCTTGCCAATATACTCATACATACCGCTGTTCAGGAGCTTATCGTAGAAGATATTCTCAGTAACTGCAAAACCGCCGCTTTCACGCTGAATGGTGCAATCGTCCGAATAGAACGGAAGTGCGCCCGTCAGCGAAATAACCTCAGAAACTTCGCCAGTAATCTTGTGACGAAATCGGTCACCGACTTCCACGATCTTGTGGCTCTGCTTCTCAGCCTTTTCTGCTTTGAGTGCAGCTCTCTCCACTTTCTGTTCAGCAGAAAGGTAGGTATCGTCCCTGAGCCGTGATTCTGTCATTGTTGCGACATTGTACCACGAATGACGGAACTTTTCGCCGTTCTCAAAGCTGAATGTGATACCCTGAGAATTGTAGTCAACGAGTGAGATCTTGCCCTCACCGCTGTGACCGCCCGTGCCATATTCCTTTTTCAGAAAATCGGCAAGTTGCTGGACAGTCGGGTGCTTTTCCTCATAGAAGTCCTGCACACGGAGCTTGCCGTGAACAAAGCCAGTGCCACGGTCGATCTCTGCGGCAAGTGCTTCATAGACCTGAACGCCGTCCACCACCGGACCTTTGGCAAATTCAGACTTCGGCTTTTCAGGCGCAGGCTTTGAAGCAGTCAGCGGTTCGGGATCACCGAACAAAGAGAGCTGCTCGCCCTGTGCTTCGGGCATTTCCCAAAACGGAACATCAGCGTTTTCATTACGCTGAATTTCGTCAATGACTGCTGCGTCCGTAAAGAGAGGACGGTCAATGTCGTCAGTCTCCGCAGTTGGAGTCTCCACCGCAGGAACATCATCGACAGCCATAACACCCAACTCATAGGCAAGCGTGTCAAGCTCTGCCGTGTGGTCTGCATAGGTGTCGATAGAGATAACACCCTCCGCATTGTCGATAATAACAGTTGCACCGAGTGTAAGTGCCTTATCCTTGATCTCGTCAAGGCTCTCGGCATCGCCCTTGTATTTCAGCGTAACAGACGGCACATCTTCCGCAGGAGAAGAAGTATCGGAAACATCGGCGGCATCGCTCATAAGCTCTACCGTCTGTTCGTCCTTGCCGGTATGACGCTCAATAACTTCATCAGGCACGGAAACGAGGTCAGAGAAATCCAAGTCAGTCAGACCGTTCTCGATCATATCCTCGATACTGTCATACTGCTCCGTACTGTAAACCTCGCCGTCAAATTCGTGAGTGATCTTGAAGTCGATAAGGTCAGCAGTTACCTGAATGGGCAGCTCATCATCGGTCAGCGTGGTAAACGCAAGACCTACATGGTGCAGATCGGAGAAGTCAGCACCCTCACGGTATTCCGCTTCACAGAAATCGTTGATAAGCCACTTTGCCTTGTCAAGCGGAGTTTCAAAGGTACGCTGAAAATCCATAATCTCCACGGGCTTGTCAGGATTAAGCTCAAGCATAGCAGTACGCAGAAGTGCTGGAAAAGTAGTCAGCTCACGGTACGGCTCGATCTCCATTTTGTCCCCACGGTTATAGATACCGCAGACGGGATCGCCGCCATAAAACAGTTCACCGACCTTTTCCCCGTCAGTAATAGCCAGTTTCCATGTACCGCCCTCAGTTTCCGCAGACTCGCAGTCAGTCCCGAAGAACTTGTCAACGACCTGCTGTAATGTCTGGAGCTTCTCTGCTTCACGCTTCGGAGGGTTCAGCTCAAAAGCCTGTTCGATCAGAACGGCGTATCCTGCTTCACGGAGCTTTGCGGAGTATTCGTCCTTGACATGATCGGGGAAACCGACCATAGGCTGCCCATTTTTGGAGAGCATACGCAGTCCGAGGACTTCTGCACCGATCTCCGCATTTTTGCCGTACATCTCGTAAAAGTCACCGACCTTGCGGATCGATACCGGACCTTTATCCTTCGGCTCTGCCTTTTCAGCCTGCTGTCCGCCCTTGCTGATGATCTCAAAGCCCTTGCTTTCCATATCCTCCTGCCAGCCGTCATAAGCAAGCACATCGGAAGTGCCGAGTAATACACCGCCAAAAGTCGGCGCAAACATATCTTTAAGAGAAATGCTCTTGTCGCTGATACTTTCGACCTCACGGAGCTTATCTTCGTACATGATAATGTCACCGACAGCGAGATCGGATACCTTAGCTGTTTCAGGTTTCTCCTGCACAAGCTCCTTTTCACGGAAAAACTCAGGCATTTCGGTAAATCCCATTGAATCGCAGAAATAAGCAGTATCTTTACCGTCAATGGAAATAACAACAACATCGCTTACAGAAAGAGAATGACCTGTAAAATCTTCGGGGTGATCGGTATTGAATTGAGTAAAGAGTGCTTCAAGGGTAGCATTACCTCTGAACTCTCCGACAATGCCCTCATAGACAAGCTCATAATCGTCCTTATTGAGCTGCACACCGTCTTTTTTGAGCTGTTCCATACCCTCAAAGCGGATACCGTGATATTCGTCACCGTTGGGAAGCTGATAGATCTGAAACTTGCCCTGAGCCTTCTCTACATCATCATAGGTGCGGATCGGGTGCTGTTCCTTGAAATCGTCAAAGATATGCTGTTCTTCTGCTGTCAGCTCAGAATGGGTTTCAAGGAAAGGAACGAACACATCAAGAGTGTGCTTCGCTCTTTCCTGATATTCCGGCTGATTGAACGGGTGCTGCGTATAACCGAGGATACCCTCATTATGGGTGCGGATATGGTCAATAAGCGAACCGCCGCCCGTGCCTTTGCCGTCACCAATATCAAAGCGGCCCTCATAACCGAACTGCTCACCATTGATAACAGCACTGATCGTGAAGTCCGTCTTTTTATACCAGCCCGCTTTCAGCTCAGGGATATTACGCTCCGAGTGCTGTTTCTCATCAAGGTATTCAAGGACTGCATTGCCGAGAGCAAAACTGCAATCAGGGTGTGCAAGAGCAAAATCATGAACGATGTCGCTTTCACTAACCCATTCATCACCGTCACCCTTACCGAAGCGGAATGTCAGGCTGTCAGGCTGTTTTTCGGGCTGTTCAGCTTCAAACGTCACATGATACTTTTCCTTTGCGATGATAGCAAATACCTGTTCTGTCTGCGCTTCATCACCGAGAATATCATAGAGAGCCTTTTTGATACGATTGATCTTCGGCTGATTATCGCCCTTTTCCCAATCTGCCATAGCTGCATCGTCAAAAGCTGTCAGGAGGTCAGCGATCTTTTCATCGGAAATATCGGGAACAGCCGCCTGAATATCGTCACGCACCCACCAAAATGCGAGGTCGTCAAATTCCTCATGGATACGGCCAATGAACGCCTGTCCGATCTCCTCAAAGGAAACAAAACGCTCCATACCACTGAAAGAACAAGTGATGCCGTCATCGCCGTAGGACAGATCCATAGTGTGACGGAGATTTTCGCCATAGTAGAATGTACGGTCAGAGATCTTACCGTCCTCAAAGACGAACTCCACCTTATCCTTATCTGCGATATTATCAGAAGCGTGGATCATAAGACCAAGCGCAAGCTCACGGCGAATATCATCACCGTGATGATAACGCTCCGCAAGTGCATACAGCTCTTTTTCAGGCAGATGATAGCCGAAAGAAGCCTTGTCGTTGGGCTGGTGCTTTTCAAGATACCCACGCTCAAACAGCGGAGATGCCATATCCTCCCACTCATCACTTGAAAGCGTATGCTCTGCAAGGAAACGGGCAAGGTCAGCCTTCGGGAACAGCACTTCTTTCTCTGTCGGCACTCTCTCAGCATTCTCACGGTCGATAACAGCCTGCTTATGGGCAGTCAGGAAATCAGCAACATCGGACTCCTGCAATGCATTGTGCAGAATTTCATCATACGCCTGAATATCCTCAGCCGTGAAAGTCTCATCAATGCTTTCAATCTGTCCTCTTGTCACATCACCGACAAACATAGCAGTAATAGCTGCCCTCTGCTCATCGGAGAAATCGTGCTGGGAGAAGAAGTCGGAAAGCTCGATACTGCGGTCAAAACTGGACTTTGCTTCAAGCATATCGGTCAGCTTGCTGTTTTCGCCGTATCGTTCAGCCGGAGCCTGAGCGATGTATGCGTTCACAAGAGAGAGCATCTCACCGAACTGAGCATCATCATAACGCTTGTCAAAGAAGTTAGCAAGGTCAAGCTGCATATCCTCGACTGCAAGGCGGTGAACTACGGGCGAAAGTGCGATATTCTGCTCCATAGGCAGACCGAGGTCAGCCATTTTATGAAGCATATTCGTCTCACGGACAGCGTTCTCCAATGCTCTATGGAAAGCAGGAGCATTTTCCTTATCGACCGCAAATGCGACCTTGCCATCACGGACAACAGCATGATAGCTCACGCTTGTTTCAAGGAAAGGCTTGACCTCTCTGAACTGTTCAGGTGTGAGCTTGCTCATATAATAATGGGTATCACGGTTGGCACGATAGTCACGGTTGCCGACTTCCTGCGCCTTATCGGGACTTGCAAACTGCTTACGCATATTCACAACTTCGTCCCTGATGTTACGGACTGCAAAGAGGTCTGCATGAGAAACCGTCAGCGTACCCTTTCCGGACGGATAGACTCTGCCCGAAAACTGCATACCACGGGCTTTCATGATCTCAGCCATTTTCAGCACAAGGTCACGGTCAGCGGAAAGGTACTCCTTCAGCGGGATATAACGATACTCCGCACTACCGAAGATGTTTTTTTCGGGCGGAGAGTATGGTCTGTTTGATTTGGTGGGTACAAGATCGGGAGTGCCTGCGATACGCTTGAACCACTCCACATCTTTGTCATTGATCGCCATAATGACGGAATTATCACGGGCATAGGCATAGTAATTGATACCCGAATTATCAAGCTGTTCCTGCAATCTTGCAAAATCCGCAGCCTGAATCGTCACAAGGCTCTTGTCTCTGTTATCTGTTGCCTTGTGCCACATTTCATTGCCGTATCTTTGCATATCTGTCTGCTGAACCTCCTTTTTCTCAGTCTCATGTTCTACTGCTTTTGGGATACCACGAAGCATATCATTCCAGTCTTTATATGTATCGGGAGTGATAACACGCTTCATGTCTGGATACTGCTCCATAAGTCTGCTGACAAACAAATTGCCTTTTTCATCATTGTCGGAGCAGATAACTACATTTTCGGGCGAAATATTATGACGGAGCATCGTATCAAGGACAATACTCGGCTTTAATCCCATAAGCGACACCAAACGGCAGTTTTCAAGCTCCTGATCGTGCATTTGCATATAGGAGAGCATATCTATTGCCGATTCAAAGAAAAAAGCCTTTTCGCCTGTGCCGCGGACAACCTCAAAGCCGTGTCCCTCTGCTGAATGTTCAGCAATACCCTTGAAGCGATGTTCTGTTGAAGTGCCGACCTTTTCAGCACCGATGACCTTGCTCTGTTCGTCATAGTATTTGAAAAGTACATTTCCTGTCTTTTCTTCCTGGGCGATACTTCCGCCGCGCACAAGAGCCGATACCATATCATAATCAAGCCCTCTGGTCTTGCACAGGTACGCAAACACACGCCTTGCATTGTCAGCTTCGGCAAGGGAAAGCTCCCTTGCCGTTACTGCTTTCGGTTTCTGTTCGTATGTGTGGGACGGAGTATAGGTGCGGTCAATGTGTTCGCCTGTGAGGGCTTCGACCGCATCAACAAAGGACATTCCCATGTATTCACGCAGGAATCCGATGTTATCGCCGCCCTGACCAGTGGAAAACCTGTACCATTGCCCCTTTTTACCGGGGGCATTGTCCTTGATATTCACACTGTCATGCTCTTTCCAGATGTACTCCCGACCCGATTTCTTCAAATCAAAGCCCTGCGACATGAGGAAATGCGGCAGATTCACACGGTTTGCACGCTCTTTCTGCTCCTCTGTTATCAAAATCCTATCTCCTGTCCTTTCGATTTCTGCGGGTCTTTCTTCGAAGATTTACTGCCGATCTGCTGTGCATCACGCTTCAGCTTACTGCGTGAAAAATATGCCTTGTCTGCACGTCTTTCAATCTGTTTGGGCTTGCGGTGTTTTCCCTCTATCTGTCTGAAAGTTTGCGAATTCGCCTTGCTGACCGTCAGGGCGACAGTATCATTTTTACGCACCACCGCTGAGAACGGAATGTTCGCTTTTTGCAGTTCAGCGGCTATCTTTCGCCCCGTATCTATCGGCTCAACCTTGGTAAAACGCTGATTTTTCGCCAGTGATGCGTAATACTCGGGGTTGACCGTCTGATACTTGCCCTTTTCACCTTTGCCGCCGTTCTCCTGAACCGCCGCAGTCTGGGCGATCTTGCCGATAGACGAATACATAATGTCATTCAGACCGGTTACATCTCTGTTGGCAACTGTAAGGCTGACCTTGCCGTCCCCACGACTTGCGGCAGAAAATGCAATATCCGCCGCCATTACTTCCACCGCCTGCGTTTCGCTCATGCTCTCATAATGACGATTCTCTTTCGGAAGTTCCGCATAGTATTCGGGATTAACCTTGAAACCGCCGTTATCCGTAATTTCTGCGATACCCTGAGAAACCGCATTTTCAAGCCAATTATCGGCAGTTACTTCCGTTGTCTGCTGTGGAGCGAACTGTTCACCGAGAGCGTTGTTGATCGCCGCCAGCTGTGCCAATAATTCAGCCCGTGTCTGCTCCAAATCAGATTTTGAACCATTGTTAATAATGCCGTCTATCATGTTGGCATCGTCCTCAAGCTGTTCCTCCGCAGTTTTTAGCGGATTATCATTGACCTGTCCTGCAAGTTCGTTGATTTTATCCTTGTCAAGCGTTTCCACCGACTGCGCCGCCGTCACCGTATCAAGGGACACTTCGGGCATTGAGATATTGCCCTCCTGCACCTTTTCGGCAATAGTATCACTTGTCAGTTTTATCGTTGCGTCTACCAGTTCGGGCGACTTTTCGGCAAATTTGATGTCGGGCTTTATCTTGGCGATTTTTTCATCGACGGAATTGATCTTTGCGGACAGAGCGTTTAGCTTGTCTTGCAGCTTGAATTTATCAGTTACATCAGTTTCGGGAGCGTTATACTGCTTCATGATAGCATTTTTCTTGCTTTCAAGCCCTGCCTTTTTATCCGTCATGCATTCAAAAGTCGCCACATTTAGCTTGTTGATAGCAGCGGAAAATGCCGCCCTGCGCTCCGCATTTCTGCCGATAGTGAAAGATTTTATCGTGTCATTCAGAGCGATAACACGATTCAGTTTGTGCTGAACAATGTCACGCTTTGCCGTCAACTTGCCAATCTTGCCTTGACAACTCTTAATTTTCTGCTGTCTGTTCGGGATCTTATTCTCCCGAATATCAGCGATTTTCTGCTCATTTTTAGCGATCATCGCCTTGACAACAGGATTATCCCCGAACATATTCTTCAGCATTTTATTGGTATCTTCGAGTTTGTCAGCCCGTGCTGTCAGCTTTTCGATTTTGGCGGTATGCTTGGATATTTTGCTTTCCTGCGTGGCTATTTTGCCGTTCAGATTGTCAATTCGGTTGATGTGCTGTTCAGCCTTTGCATCCAGAAAGGGGAGAAGTTTTCCCGACTTCTGAACGCTGTCCTGCACCTGCTTTTTTTGCGTTTCCTCGGGAACTGGCTCAGGTGCTTTCTTTCTGCTGTCCTCGTTATCCTGTACGGGCATATGTTCACTTCTTTCTCTTGATGATAATTACGATTGCCGTGCCGACTGCTGCCACAGCTGCACTTGCGATAATAATAGCCTTCTTCATCATTCTGCCTCCTCAATAATATTTCTTATATTCTCGATAAGTCCGGCATTAGTGCTGTCCTCATCGAACTCCATAGCGTACATTCCGCAGATACGCTCCTGTGTTTCCTGCGGTAAACTGCGTAATCTGGTGACAGGCATTCCCACCATTCGGGCGATCCTCTCGATCTCCAGTACCGCAAGTTCACGGTTTACGACCTCGTAAAAATTCTCAGTCCGACTGCTGTCAGCCATGTACTCAAACACAAGTTCCTGCTGTGTCGAAAGGTCAAGGCTGTGCAGGGTGACAAGAGAAATACCTGTATTTCGTGCGATTTCCGCAAGCCCAATGTACACCGAGCCTTTCTGCCACAGGCGGTCAAGTTCGTTGTAAAGTGCAGTCTTGTCGCTATTTTTTTCGGTGAGAGCCGTTACCATATCCGACTTGATATTTTCGTCCATAGCGGAAATGCTGTCCTCGGACACTCCGATGATCTTTGCGATTTCCGAAATCTGTTCATTTGTCATTTTTTTACCCTCCGTTTTCCACTGATAATACATTTTGCCGTTCCACGGATTTTCCACGCACTCGGGCAGAACAACAGTCTTTCTGCCATTTTGGGTATAGCTTGTCTGCTTGCCGTTCAGCAGGTCAAACACCTTTTCGTCCGACAGATGCACACCATAAACCTTCGTTAAGTTCATACCGCACTTATTTTTACAATAAATGCCGTACTTTCCGTTCAGCACCCCACCGCCGCAATGCGGACACTTTCCGAGCGGTTTATGTCCCTGTTCGGTCAGGTTTGCCGACTGAACCGCCGAGCCGTATTTTCTGCACATTTCCGTAACAAATTCCGAAATTTCGCCCATAAAACTGTCTGCGGAATAATCGCCACGTTCGATTAGGTGCAGATTTTTTTCCCATTCAGCCGTCAGTTTTGCGGACTTAACCTCATCGGGAACGACCGAAATAAGTTCCTTGCCCTTGTCGGTCGAACGGATATTTTTACCCTCACGCTTTGCGTAGCCGTTCTTGACAAGGCTTTCGATAACCGCCGCCCTTGTTGCAGGAGTGCCAAGACCTTTCTTTTCTGTGTCGCTATCAAAATCATCACTTCCTGCACGTTCCATAGCTGACAGCAGAGTATCTTCGGTGTAGGCTTTCGGAGGACTTGTGAAATGTTCACCCTTGCTTGCATTTGCCGTGAAAGTCTGACCCTTCGATACGCCGGGGATAGTCTTTTCTTCCTTTTTATCGGGCTTTATAAACTCTTTCCAACCCATTTCAAGAACTGTTTTGCCACTTGCTGTAAATTCCGTATCGGCGCATTTCGCTGTAATTATTACGCTCTCATACTTGTGATTGGGCGCAGTCGCACAGATAAGCCGTGTAGTGATAAGTTTCAGGATATTGTGTTCACCGCTGGGCAGACTGCTAATATCCGCTGTCTTGATGTTGACGGTCGGAATAATGGCGTGATGCCCCGAAACCTTGCTGTTGTTGATGATAGCGTTGAAATTCGGCTCATATTCACCACCAAGGTCAAAGACCGCACGGCAAGCCATTTCCACCTCAAAAGCCGTCTGTGCCATATCATCGGATAAAAACTGACTGTCCGTGCGAGGGTATGTAACCAACTTGCCCTCATAAAGCGACTGGGTATAATCAAGGGTCTGCTGTGCCGTGTAGCCGTAGGTCTTGTTCGCATCACGCTGTAAAGTAGTCAGATCGTAAAGTTTTGGCGGCTTTTCAGTCTTGACTTCACGCTTGACAGATGTGATTGTAACCGATGAATTATTGCAGGAAGTAACAAGTGTATCAGCGGCATTTTCATCATCAATTCTTGCTGAACTCAGCGTAAAATCTCCGCAATTAAGGTCAGCCGTGAAATACTTCTGCTTTACAAAACTATCCACATCGCTGTCACGCTTGACGATCATAGCAAGTGTAGGAGTCTGCACTCTGCCGATGTTGAGCTTACCGCCATAGCGAACGGAAAACAGCCTTGAACCGTTCATTCCCACAAGCCAGTCTGCCTTTGCCCTCGCAAATCCTGCACTGAATAAATTGTCGTATGCAGACATGGGCTTCATAGCCGCAAGCGCTGATTTTATCGCACTTTCTTCAAGGCTTGATACCCATAAACGCATGACAGGTTTAGTGCAGTGCACCATATTATAAACATATCGGAAAATACACTCTCCCTCACGGTCGGCATCGGTAGCGCAGATAATTTCTGTCACATCATCACGGGACATCAGTTTTTTCAGCAAGTTATACTGTGCCTTTGTGTTTTCGGCGACGGTAAACTGCCACTTTTCGGGGAGCATGGGCAGCTGTGAAAAGCTCCAACGCTCCTCCCAGCCGTTTCCGTAGTCATTTGGATATTTCAGTCCGACCAAGTGACCGATGCACCATGAAACGATATATCCGCCACCTTCGATATAGCCTTTCTGCGCTTTGTCAGCACCGACCACCGCACTGACTGCACGACCGACACTGGGCTTTTCCGCAATCACAAGGCGGCTCATGACTTGTCACCTCTGTCGCATGACGGCTTGATGCAACCACAGTCAGGCTCGTCATAGTCGGACAGGCTGTAATAGTCGTCATAATCGTCCTCATCGTCATACTTCTGACGGATACGCTCACGGCTTTCGCCGTTCATTTCGCCCACCTTGTAGGCGATAAATGTCACACCCGTAACTGCCGCCAGCTTTGCGATTGCCTTAATGATCTTCTTTGCCTTCATAAAAATACCTCCGTTAATACTCGATTTTTTCACCGTAATTGATCTTTTTTATACTCTCGATGTTCGCCCCGAGGTCAAGTCCGTTCCAGTTGTAGTAGCCCCAACTTCCGCTGTATGCCACGCAGGACGGCAGATTGTAGTCATCATAGATAAATTCCACGATGCACTTGCCGCCATTGCCGAAATTATGATATTTTCCCTGACCGTCATCAGCCCAGCCCTTGCTGTCGCATTGCTTGACGGTGAACTGCGTTCCATTCTGTAATGTCACGAGATAGCGATCGTTGTCCAGACCGTAAAATAAGCCCAGTGCCGCACAGTAGTCGCCATATTCATCACGCCTGATTCCCGTATCGGTGATCGGGCCAACAATAGAACCATAAATTGCACCTGCGGCAGGTTGAGCGGTCAAACCGCCGGCTCTTTCTCCTGCGAACGCTCCTGTCCAACCGTCCTCGAACGGGTATTCCTGAATCACTTCAACGGTCTCGGTCTTGCCCTCGGCAGTTGCCGATTTTGCCGTATATTCGCCCTTTTCATCATCTTTCAGAACAGGCTTTACAGTCACGCTGTACTCGTTACCCTCTCGCAGACCCGTTATGTAGCACAGTCCCTCGTCCTTAAAATGAAAATAGATGTTGTCGGAATAGGCATAATCGGGGTCATGGGGCTTGCAGGAAATTGTGTAGTCACGGTCGGGCTTGTCCTCCCATGTGACTTTCAGGCAGGATACCGAAATGGTTGATACAGCAAGGTTTTCAGCCGTAATTTCGGTGGTTTCCGGCTGTGACAGAGTGGATGCGGGAACAGCCTGTCCCACGCTGCCAAACTCCATTAAAAAGCCCATTATCAGGCTCAGAACCTTCTTTGAAAATGCAGGATCAATCATCGTAAATACGCTCCTTTTCCAAAGACTTTATCGTTTTACCCAGTTCATACGGCACGCTGAATGTCAGCAGGATCACAGCCGCTGCCACAAGATATACCACGTTTTTTTCCTCCTTTTCCAGTGCTTTCATCTCCTTGACAAAAGCCCGATATTTTGCTGTATATTCGTAAGATTTGCCGAAAATATGAACTGCCGCCTTGTATAAATTCGGCTCATACACCCTGATAATTTCAAGTTCCTCATTGATATGCTTACTGAACGGACAGCCTACACAGCCCGTGCGCCGCAAGCCGTACTCCGTGTAACAGCGTGAATGTGTCACCCCGAAAAAGTCCTCATAGGCAATTTTGTCGCTGTCGGTGTACCAAAAAACAGGTCGATAGGTGTCACAGCCCTTGGACTTGCTTTCGGAACAACAGGTCTTGTAATTTGCTGAACGAATACCGCCCTCTGCCTTGCGGACCCCTGTTATTTCAAGGTCAGCATCGCATTCCCTGATGAAACGTTTTGCAGGAAGTTTCTTTGTATACTCACAACATTTGTTGGAGATAAGAAAATCAGGTGGATTTGCGATGATAAACTCCTTCAAAAAGCGGTTTCGCTCAATGCTGAATCTGCTGATTTTCTGATAGCCGTCCTTATCGGAATACCTTTCACCGCACCACCACTGTAAAGCGGTCTTGCACTTCGGATATTTCTGCAAAAGGACTTCCAAAGGCTCGTCCTCCCACTGAAAACCATGCTTTTGAAGTCTCATCATCTGCTCGGAAACATACTTTGACAGGAACGGCACACCGTACTCCTTAATGCAAGTCGGAATAGGTTTATCGGGCTTTAAGCGGACAATTTCAATGTTGTATTTGCGCTCCAGTTCGTCAAGATGCTCCTTTGTTGCCTGATACTCAAGACCCGTATTTATCCAGTAGTATGTAACCTTTCCGCTGTCGTCAACGTCGTGGATAATGTCAAGCATAATATCGCTGTCACTGCCGCCGCTGACACTGCAAAGTGCCGTTTCAGAGCCGTTCAGAACGCTGTTTGCCTTGATATAACTGTCCAAAATCGTAAAATGATTTGCGTGTAACAGCTTATTGTAAAGTTCAAGATCGATCATGTAGACCTCCTAAAATATGTGCGATAACGTCCACAGTCCAGCCGTTGCCTATACATTTATATCGCTGTGTATTTGAAATGCCAGCGGTGTAATCATCGGGCAGAGTTTGCAGTCTTTCGGCTTCAATCGGTGTCAGCTTGCGGATAATATAATCACCGTCGGGCAGGTCAATTTTATACAGACCTGTCTTTGCACCCTGACCGCCGCCGTTTGCCGACAGAGTGACCGATTTTCCACGGACGGAATAAATCCGCTGTCCCTGACCGCCCTTGCCGTACTGTCCAACACGGACAGGAGCGCATACAAGGCTGTCTTTCTGCACCGTTGTCAGACAGTTGGACTTGTTATCTTTTCTGATTTCGATAAACTGTTCCGTTCCACCCTCAGCCTTTTTATTTCTACTGCCTGTCTGTGTATACCGCCCACGCTGTGCAGCCCCAACGGGAACTGCAACCATTGTCCGCTGTTTACGTTCAAGAGTGTTTGAAAATATCGCACCCTGATACCGTGCGGTCATGCAGTAGGACTTGTCCTGCCACGGCAGACCGTCCTCCAAAATATCCGCAAGCATAATGCCCCTGTCCTCGGGCTGTGTTACATTCGGGATATTCGTCCAGTAACAGCGTTTGCGGTTCTGACCCGATACCAGTGCAGAATTTATCATGATAGGCTGAACGCCTAAATATTTGCTAATTTCGTCCTTGATATTCTGATGAATGGAGTAGTTATTTTCATATAGAAAATAGCGACATTCCGATTCTTTCAAAGCCCTCACATACTCCATAAACAGCTTAAAGCCCATGCCGTCAGAAGTCGTTTCACGTCCCTTTTTTGCAATGCTCCAGTATGTACAAGGACTGCCGCCTAAAAGCAAATCATATCCCTTGAACTGTGTGAAATCACCCTCAAACACATCACCGTGATGAACGATATTCGGATAGTTTTTCTCGCTGACAGTTATCGCATATTTGTCTATCTCAAATGCGTCATAACACTCCACAGGTATGTCTGCCCTGTGCAAAGCAAGCATACCGCAGGAAATGCCGTCAAATAAACTCAGTACCCTCATTCGCCCTCATAGTATTCGAGAATCTCGTTGTATTCCGCAGAAATTTCGTCATAGTCCTCTTTCAGCTTTTCATGCTCACGCTGTAATGCGTCGTATTTTCTGTGCATTTCAGCCTGCTTGTGGGCAAACTTCTCAGCTGTGGTAAAGTCACCGATGAGCTTTCCTACATCAAGCCCCTTGTAAAAACTCTTTCTGCCATGTTCGCTAAAAGCCTTTGCGACTGCACTTACAACAGCGAACGTTCCAACGGCAACAGCCGCACCGATACTGATCTTCTTATTCATCTTGATTCTCATTGTCATACCTCACTTTAATAATTTTCATCATCGGGGAACGTAATATCGTCCTCGTCATCATCGTCAACTGTTTCCTTGACCGCAGACTTGCGGCCCTTTTTCTTCATGACAAAGTAACCGCCTGCACCAACTCCGATCAGCGCTATCAGACCGACAACAAGATAAATACTATTCGGGTTCATCGTATTGGGCTGTGCTGCGGTCTGTTCGCCCTCTGCCATTTCATCGGTACTTTCCTCAGTTTCTGGAACTGCTGTTGCGGTATCGACCTGAACACGACCGTTCGCTGCCTGTGCTGCTGCAAGAGCCTGCTCGGGAGTGATATTTTCCTTTTCATCGTCACTTTCGTCACCTGCATAAAGCAGGGCATAGAGGTCATAATCGTCCACACGATTCAGAAAATACACATTGTCCTCACCATTTTCAGCCGAATAATTTATCAGCACATAAAAGACATGACCGTCCTTGGTGGTGACTGCAATAAACTGCATTTCCTCACTGTTGTACACGATCCTCTCCGACTTGATAAGCGTTGCATTGCCGTCGGTATCGTAATATGGGTCGTTTTCATAATCTGCTGTGATCTCCGTACCCTCGGCATTCTCAAGGTTGTTCATGATCTCACGATACTTTTCCATATCGTAGGTATCATCTGAAACAGAAGATTCATCTTCCGACTGTTCCGCACTTGCCGCATTATCGGGCTTGTCCTCGGTATCATCTGTATTTTCGGTTACTTCCTCAACCACTTCTGCGGTATCGGGCATATCCTCGATTTCATCAGCTGATGCGGTCACACCAACACTCGCAGTCGCAAGCACTAACGCACTCAGCACCGCACTAAAAATTTTTGTTCCCATTGTTCTCCTCCGTGATCTTTATTTTTCCGCTTGCAAGATTTTCAAGCATTTCGTCCGTGATGCCACAATTTTTCAGGCGCATAAGCGTATCATGCTCACGGGTCACAAGACTGTTTACGTCCTTGACCTCGCAGCTGAACACTGCCGCAAGCTGCGAATGTTCAAGCACTCTGGTGTCGGCATCGAGCCTTGCAAGTTCCTCTTTGTCCGCCTGGATACGCTTTCGCAGAAACTCCTGCCTTGCCGTATTTTCGGCGATTTTCTTATCTATCTTCTCCATTGTCCCTCCTTAGTACAGCACAAGCCGAGGGTCGATGTAATCCCAGCCGTAGCCGTCAGTGTCTATATAAATGTGGAAATTCACATTGCCTGCGGTGGTTTTTGCAAATTCTTTGCCTTCCTTAATGCTGTCACCCCTTTCGTAATCATTTATTAGCACCGCATTTGCAATAGTGACCTCTGTATCACGCTTTGTACCGCCCATGCCGTCATACCAATACTCAACATCGTCCTTGCGGATAGTGATTTTATTTTCATCGGTATCAACATCGGTTATCTTTCCGCTGAAAGGCATTTTAAGAACTGTTCCGCTGTCCGCATAAACTTTGATACCTTGATAAAGCCCGTCACTTGCCTGATTCCAACCGTTCATTTCATAGCCGAACTCACGTTTCAGCGTATAATCACGGATAGAATCACTCGGAAGCATATTCCGCAAGGTCTGGTGATTGCCGTACATGGTGTTGCCGTCCTCATTGCCGATAAGTAAATTGTAATACTGTAAGCGTTCGGTCTTGTGGGACAGCGTTTTCAGCTTGTCAGCTATGACCTCATCAAATGTCTTTTTCTGCTTGACGTTGTAATACAAATTACACTCGGTTTTCCACTTGTATTTCTCATAGTAAGCGTACATACAGGTGTCGGTAATACCGCTGTTCCAGATATGGGTATCGGTTGGACTTACAAGAAACCATGCGTCCTCGCTGCCCCAACCCCAGAAACTGCGGTCGTGCCGTTCTTCTCCTGTCATAAAGAAAAATGTACTGCCGTCATAATAGTAAAACGGCTCGCTTTCGCCTGCATAATATCGGTGGTCACGGACGTAAAAGCCTGTCAGCGCATAATCATCGTTCGGGTCAAGCACTCTGTAATCGCTTGTAATGCACAGATAGCCTTCGTTGTCCTTATATTTTGAAAGTTCCGAGGTTATCGCTATCGGTTTGAAACGGTAGCGGTACGGCATATCATCGTAGATGTATGCGTCCTGTTCCGCACGATAATATGTTCCCGATGAAGCGTTACCGCCGCCCCAATAGTTGTATGGGTCAAGTTCTTCCCAACGGGATTTATTGTCATACCAGTACACGAACTCATATTCGGCATTGAAGATCTCCTCAAGTAGATCCTCAGTATCGCCGTCAAACTCCCAATATTTGATGTCACCGTTTTCGGCATCAAAATCGTAATAATATGCACATAAGAATGACCACAGCTTGTAACAGTCAAAATCCCACTGCGGCTCCCAGTTGTACACGTCAGACTTGCCCCAGTACCAGTTATCGGGCTTGTCTTTCAGGTCTTTCTTTTTAGCCCCAAAATCCACAAGTCCGTCTTTCCAGTCATCCTCATCACTGACTTTCAGTATTTTTTGATTGAAGTTATATGCAAGTTCAGTGTAATATTTCTCGGCTTCGGACAGGTCATAATCCTGCGCCGCATACGTCCCGAGGGTAAAACCACCGCCCGACATGACCGATGTAAAAATCATGATGATGAAAGCAAACACCAACAGAATAATCAGTATCGGAACAGCTATCGTCCCGAAAAATTTCTTGACCTCTTTTTCGTAGATGTTCTTGACGTATTTGAAAGCCTGCGAAATAGTCTCTTTAACAGTCTTTTTTGCCTGCTTATTCTGAGGTTTTGGCTTGCGTTTTCGCTGTTTGTAACTATCATGCTTTTCTTTCAGTCTGCTATCCTGCTTTTTCAGGCGGTCATCTGATCTCAGCTTTTTGTCATGTACGCTGTCACGTTTTTTCTGTTCACGCTGTAAACGTTCGGGCTTGCTGACTTTCTGCACGGCAGGCTCAACAATTCTGCGTTTTGCAGAATCGATAGCATGGACAAAATCGTTATCCTGATCTTCGTTGACCGCTTTTTGCCATGCCGATGCTTTCATACGGCTTGCAGAATAAGAAACAGGCTTTAAGATAAGCAGGGTAGGCTTGCTGTCTTTGGCAATTTTCCTCTGAACAGCTTGCTCTTTTTTACGGAATTTCTGCTCCGTTTTCTGCTGTTTACGCTCAAATTTCAGTTCACGCTTTGACCGCCTGTATGCTTGCAGCCGGCGTTTGTTCATCGCCCTGCGGAGTTTATTGCTCCTGTCCCTGACGATTTTTGACTTGTACTCTGCCTTGGCAGCTTTCAGATCAGCCTTTGTTTTAGCCATTTTAGGCTTGTAGGTCTTAGCTTTGAACAGCTTGTTATCAGCTTTTTTTAACTTGTATTTCGCCTGTTCCAGCTGAAACTGCTTTTTCTGCTTGAAGTGATTGCGAGTACCCTTGACGGCATCGACAGCCGTCCGCCCCATGAGAAATACGCCCTTGTGATAATCGTCCACCGCCTCACGGGTATACTTCTGTTTCAGCTTGTTGCGAACTTCTCGCTGGGCAGTTTCACCGACTTTTATAGCAGTGGTTTCAGCCGCAAGCCCCACGTCAACAACAGTCTGAGTGACATCATGAACAGCGAAGTTTACCGCCTGCGCCGTCTTTTTTGCTATATGACCTTTGATGGTCTGCGGATTCTGACTATTGATAAACCGTGTGACCGAGGGTTTATCGCCCTTGACACGATATTTCAGGTTGACCGTCCTGTGAATGATGCCACGACCGCTGTGATGTTCCTTTTCCCCACGCACGATATATGCACGGGTATGAAACCGCCCTCGGCTGTTCTGTTCGCGGCGGAAATCTATCTGGAACTGCTTTGAGCATTTGCACACCTTGTCAAGCCGTGCCTGCGCTTTTCGGAGGTTATTCTCTTTTCTGTATAGGCTCATTTTTTCTCCTTTCCCTAAAATTCACCATTGACATTTTAGCTAAAATGTAGTATACTAATATTAGCGAAAAATGTTTGGAGGTGTTTTTATGATCACTGCAACAGCAACCGATATACAGAACAATTTTGGTCATTATCTGCAAGCCGTCCAGCAGGGTGATGAGATCATCATTCTCAAGAACGGAAAGGAAGTTGCAAGACTCGTTTCCCATGAATCAAGCGTTTCTTTTCTTACTGATTCACTTACGGGCGTTCTTAAAAATGATTATGATGATAAAGCAATTCGCGCAGAAAGGATAGAAGCACATGAAAATTTTGGTTGATACCAATGTTATTCTTGATGTGCTTTGCAATCGTCCTGAATTTGTCGAAGCCTCATCAAAAGTCTGGAAGTATTGTGAAGTCGATCAGATCGATGGCTACATTTCCGCATTATCTGTTCCGAACATCGTGTATATTCTCCGCAAAGAACTGACTCCACAGAAAACGGAACAGCTCATTCAGCAGATCACTATGATATTTAAGGTCGTTGATCTCAAATCCACTGATTTGAAAACGGCTGCTGAAATGTTCACATCCGATTATGAAGATGCCTTACAGATGTGTCAGGCAAACAGAATAGGTGCGGACTATATCATTACAAGGAATATCCGTGATTTCAAGGACAGTAAAGTACCTGCCCTTAAACCATCGGAACTGCTTGAAAGAATTTGACCGTAAAGCTGTCGGCTGTTGTCGGCAGCTTTTTTATGAACTCTCTAACGGCTTGGTAGTGATAAGTTTATAGATCTTCGTATCTGTCGGGAACTGATCCGTAAACGGCAGCAAGACCTTGTCATATCGGATAAGTCCTTCGCCCTGACCGCTGTTTGTGACATACTTCATCTGCTCCTTGGAAATGTGCAGTTTTTCCGCAAGAATATCTCTATCGCCAGCCGCCTGATTGAGCATATACACAAAATCGCTGTTGTCAAAGATATTCTCCACTTCCTGTGATGAAAGCAAGTCCTTGACATTCTGTGTGATACCTGTCGGAACTCCGCCCCATTTACGGAATCTTTTCCAAATTTCCGCACTGTATTTCGCCGTCTGTTCCTCTTTCAGCAGAAGGTGGAACTCGTCGATATAGTATCGGGTGATCTTCTTTTTTTCACGGTTTGCCGACACACGATTCCACACAGTATCCTGCACGATAAGCATTCCGACCTTTTTCAGCTGATTGCCCAGTTCCTTGACATCAAAGCAAATGATACGATTGGTCATATCAATGTTGGTGTGATGATTGAACAGGTTCTGACTGCCGTTTACGAACATTTCAAGAGAATTTGAAACTCGTAAAGCCACATCACCCTCGTCCTGTAATTCTTTCTGCAAGTCAGATAAAAGCGGCATTTTTTCGGCAGTCGGCTCATTCTCGATAAAATGCTTGTAGATACGCTGAACACATTTGTCGATAATGGAACGTTCCTCAGCTGAAAGACCGTATCTGCCGCCCACGATAATTTCGCAAAGAGAGATCAGAAAATCCGACTTATTTGCGATAACTTCCATTGGATTGCTGAACAGGTAATCATCAATCGTGATGTCCATAGGGTTGATATGCTGTTCGGAATTGCTTGCAATTCTTATCAGCTGTCCGTGGAGTGCCGACACAAGAGGGAAATATTCGCCTTCGGGATCACAGATAATAATGTCGTCCGTGGTAGTCAGAAAGCAGTCCAAAATCTCACGTTTTACGCTGAAACTCTTGCCTGCGCCCGGTGTTCCGAGGATAAGTCCGTTCGGATTTTTCAGCAGTGAGCGGTTCGCTCTTATCATGTTGCCTGACAGCGTATTGATACCGTAATAAGTCGCCTGACCGTCCTGAAACAGTTCCTTTGTGGTGAACGGCACGAAGATAGCAATACCGCTTGTGTGCATTTCCCTTGATACTGGGATAGCGTTATAGCACAGCGGCAACGTGGAAACCAATGTCTGTTCCTGCCTGTAATCGTAGGGGAACATGGTGCAGTTATTTTTCTGACACGTTCTTTTCAGCATTTCCGACAGCAGTTTCAGTTCCTTTTTGCTCCTTGCATAAGCACGGAGACTTATTGAAATATGAAACAGTCGCTCATTCTTGCTGTTCAGGTCTCCGAGGAGTTTTTCAATGTCCTCAATGTACATTTTGATAGCAGGCGGTAAAATATCCGAATCATAGCCTGCCTGACTTGCTTTTTTCTGCTCATCGACTTTCATAGATTCAACCGCAGTCAGCTTTTTGCGGACGAATTTTAATGCATCCACCTGATCAAGCGGTTCAACATGGATATTCACGCAGAATAAATTCTGCATTTCCAGAAAGTCACGAAGTATTTCATCGGGAAGTTCACCAGCAAGAATATTCAGCCCCCACACCGCACCGTAAGCGCTGCCGATCTCAAAATTGCTTTTATTGAATTTCAGCGATGGCGGAGCGATAAAATCTTTGCTGTCCATGCCTGCATAGAGCATACTGTCCCAGTCGAAGATAAACGGCTGATTTTTGTAGGGATTGAGAGCATAATACAGAGCCTCTAAACGCTGTTTTCCGTCAAGCATTTCGGCATCAACACCAAAAGCCTTAAACCCCTTTATCACGTCATTTTTGATACCGAACAGCTTTGCTCTCGCCGCCTTGTATGAGGTGCTTTTTATCCCAAAAGTCAGGAATTTCCTTGCACTCTGACCGTTAGAGCCTTTCAGCAATTTATCGGTTAGCATTTTAGAATACTCCTGCCGAATATCGTTGAAATCATCGTCCTGTTCGGGTATCTGCACCGTTTTTATCAGCTTTTCTTTCGTCCTGTTTTGGTTCTCAAAGGTCAGCTGAAAACGAATTGTATTATCGAAAAGATTGATGATGTCGCAGTATTTGCTGAAAATATAGTTCTGCTCATCAAACTCCGATATGGAGTAATTGGCATCGTAAAACCGCACCGTCAGGGAATAAAAATTCTCGCTAACCTGACACACACCGTCCTTGTACATACACAGGAACGGGATAGTGTTCTGCACAGTCGAGTTACTGCAGTTTTCACTCCGAATTTCCGCCATTCGTGCGGATAAGATTTTCTTCTCCTCTTTTGTCAGTTCAGAGGCAGGCTTGCCCATGATAACAGCCGATTTGGACTTGTTATCTTGTCGGGCATTTCTCTTTCTAAAGCCCATTGATTACCTCCATAGCTGTCAATGCTTTTCGGCATTTCTCAGCTTTTTCTTGATTTTCATATATTCAAGCTGTCTCTCAACAGCATAAAAAATGTTAGTTGTTTTGTAATATCGCTTGCGTGGTCTGGCGAAATATTCACGCATGAATTTTGCCTGTTTTTCAAGGAAAATACCGTTTTTGCGGTACAGTCCGCAGAGAATCGCAGGAGCGGCAACAATGCCCATAGCCATAATTGCCGTTGACATTCCCACATAATTTCTCGCCACGAAAAACACAGGCGCACCGAGAGCAAGACCTATTGCAAAACACACGACCTGACGCTTTGTAAGCCCCATGATGAACTTTTCCTTGATGTCGTTCAGGTCTTTTGGGATCTGTACATAATGTGCCATAAATCCTCCTCCCGGCTATCTTGCGTTAAAAATTGACTTGCTCACTGCACCTGTTCTCAGTACTGTGAAGATAAGTGCCGCCGTGTAACCCATAAGCATCGCCATTTGCATAATAACCCCGTCCGAACTGGCATTCAGGGAAGTTATCATGTTGTTGAACAGCGTTTTGAATATGGCAAGTGCCACAACGATAAAGAACCCCTGAAAAGAAAGTGCCAAAAGCTGTTTTATCCAGTTCTTGCCGACACTTGCCCATTCGCCCGAATCCATCATGGTTGCCATGGGGATAGGTGCGATTGAAAGATACATAAATATCTCGATAATTCGGCTTGCAAGCGTGATTACGATAGCAACTATCAGGATCATTATTCCGAGATGAACAATGAGCGATATGAACCACACTGTCATAAGTTCGCCCAAGCCCAAATCTGATAGTGCCGACTTCTTGATTGATAATGTCGTTGACAAATAGTCTCCGCCGCTGCCGAAAAGCGTTGTCAAGCCGTTGGCACACACATTCGTGCCGAAAGAGAACAATGCACTTGCGATGTAGTAGGTATTCGCTACCAATATCACACCGCATAGGGCTTTGATTATCCATTTTATAAAAATGCTGTCGTCAAAGTCCTTGAAATTGTTGCCCCGCAAGAGCATCTGTATCAGTTCATTCAGAAGTATCACGGTCAGAATAAATCCGCCGATAGGCACGACCACGTTATTGCAAAGCGTTTCGATAGTTGTCCAGACTGCCGTGCCGCCTGTACCGCCGCCAGTGAATTTGGACGGGTGATTCGTTATGAACGTACTGACAAGTCCGTCACTTCCTGTTGTCTGCGAAAAAGTATCGGTCAACAGGTCAGAAATTCCGTCAAACTGGCTTTTTATACCGTCTTTGAAAAGATCACAGCACCAGTCCTCCAGTGCATCTATCGCATCGCTGACCACTCCCATTTTTCATCACCCCCCGAGAGTTTCACCAAGGGTCTGTCATATCTGACAAGCTGCCGCATTTCAAGTTTTGTGGGGAGAATATCCCTGCAAAAGTACGCAGACCTGAAGTGATTGCCCTTTGTTGTGGTCTGCATATTCTGCCTTGTGTGGAAGTCCACACGACCGTCAAAACATAAAAGCTGAATTTCGTTATTGAATATCTTGTACCGTGCCTTGCCCTGAATACTGTTCACGGGGAGCAGAAGTGCAAACGGCTTGTCCAAAGAAAAAGCCCTTTTCAGCACATCGTCTTTCTTACTGAACGGAGGATTGCTTACGAGAATATCCCAGTTTTCAGGCTCATATATAAAGAAATCCTGACCTTCTTTCAGACTGGACCTTATCACATCAAATCCTTCTTCCGTCAGCAGCTGATAAAATGCACTCCACTCCTCATCGAACGGACACCAGATGATCTTATCTTTCGGCAGGAATTCCAATAACGGCTCAACAGCGTAAAACGGTGTGTATACCTCATCGCCCGAACTTGTACGGTTAGCTGTCAGATAACCAATATTTATTCCCATTCTGTCCTATCGCTCATAACCCACCACGCCCCACCACTGAGCGACCTTTCTTGATTCTATATTTACAGCATCTTTTTTAGAGCGTTCAGCTGATTATTACGCTCTGCCTGTTGGTAGACAGGTTGTCTCCGTTTCCGAATTTTCGTTATTCAGATCACACCGCACCTGTCATCATGGACTCGAGTACAGGAACGAGGATAACAGCGAGGAGGATAAGTCCAAGACCAGCCATAAGCTGCTTCATGCCCTGGCTCTTACGACAGTAGGCATAAAGAAGTTTTCTGACAAACATTGTAAGACAGGTACAGCAAGCTGAATAATTACCGAAAGGATGCTTACAATGATTGATATGATTTACAACCTCCGTGTGGGTGATATTC
>Ga0255342_1000695_pt1 | contig 54145 bp, 58 predicted proteins | sample wastewater_treat_3_FD_192416 | JGI IMG/M metagenome (GOLD analysis project Ga0255342, IMG submission 192416) | Wastewater microbial communities from Lulu Island WWTP, Vancouver, Canada - plant14 | ecosystem: Engineered > WWTP > Wastewater > Unclassified | place: Canada: Vancouver, British...
GAAAAATAAAATTAATTTCCAAATAATTGCTCATACAACATTTTTGAAAAACGAAAAAAGAGGCGTAATCAACGCATTTGCGTTAGTTACGCCTTGATTGTTTTCTTGAAGTGTTAAAGTCGGGATAATATTTCAAGCCATAACGGATAGTTGTCAGTGAAAAGTGCATAGTCCCGAAAAAACACAGCGGATATGACTGCTATGCTCATACAGCAGCTTTACACGCGATATCAAGGGAGCCCTTTTGAAAAGAGCTTCCTTTGATTCCTTTCTGAGGACTCTGTTTTGTTTTTATCAGGACAGGGCGCTTGATAATATATGCCTTTTTATTATATTTAAGGCGCCCTGTCCTGATAAAAACCAGCCAAAAGTCTTTGGAAAAGGGGTTCGGGGGAAGAACCTTTCCTCAGAAAGGGTTTCCCCCGATAGTTGCATATAAACTGTTATATAAGCACTGCGGTCATATCCGCTGCGGTTATTTACACATCAGAGCTCGCTTTCGGCGATGACCTCGACCTCCACAAGAACGCCCTTGGGGAGAGTTTTTACCGCAACGCAGCTTCTTGCAGGAAGTGACGTGAAGTATCTTCCGTAGATCTCGTTGAATGCGGCAAAATCGTTCATATCCGCAAGAAAGCAGGTAGTCTTTACCGCCTTTTCAAAGGACGAGCCCGAGGTGGCGAGTACAGCGCCGAGGTTTTTCATTACCTGTTCTGTCTGCTCCTCGATAGTTGTGCCCTTTACGGTGTTGGTGAGCGGATCAATGGCTATCTGACCGCTGGTGTAGACCATTCCTCGCGAAACGATCGCCTGTGAATAGGGACCTACTGCGGCAGGAGCCTTTTCTGTGTGTATCTTTATCATAGTTTTTTCCTCCATAGAGGATCATATCAGTTTAGTCGCCGACGTAAGTACGGGTACACTGTTTGGCTCTCATTCATCGTCAGAGCTGAGATCCCAGTCATCGTCGCTATCGTCGTCGTCATCCCAGTCCCAGTCCCAGTCGCTCTTTTCGCCTTCATCTATTCCGACATAGCCGAAATAGTCCTCGTCGCCCTTCTGTGTCAGAAGCACATTATACTGAGTATAGGGAACGTCCACATCGTTGACAGTCATATGAGACACCTGCACTACAAGTGCGCAGGGACCCTCATAGTCCTTGTCGGATGCCTTTGATGACTTGCGGTAGCTTTCCATATCAAAGCCGCTGCCCTCGATGCTGAAAACGGTATCCTCGTCGTCCATGCCCTCGGCAGCGAGCTTGTAGTCCTTGCCGTAGATGTGGAGAACGCCGTCCTCAGAGATGCTTACGGGATCGTCCTTGTATGTTTCCTCGAGCTTCTTGGGATCAAGCTCCTCGGGTACATCGCCCATGGTCATATAGCCGTTGAGGTGATAAGCACCTGCGAGATCCTTGAGCTCAACGGGTTCGGCGTTTTCTGCTGATGATCCTTTTTCTTCTTCTTCGTTTTTGCCAGCCTCAGTCTCCTCCGCAGCGGTGGTATCGTCTGCGGCAGCAGTTGTTTCTGCCTTTGATGACTTGGTCTCCTTTTCGGAGTCCTTGCTCTTGTCAGCGCTGCACCCCATGAGCGCTGCTGCGAAAACTAATGCTGAAAGTCCCAATAATCCTTTTTTCATTTTTACCTCCTGATATTTCTGCGATATAAAAAACATATACGCAAATAATTTATGTATATATAATAATATTTTTGACGCAGAAAGTCAATGAGGAAATTTTAAATTTTTTATGAAGTTCATATGAACTTATCATAGGTTTATATAACCTTTAATATAGCTTCCGTCATCTCGGTACAGCTAAGGGGCTGACCCTTGTCGCTGCCCATGAGGTCGGCAGTCCTGAGACCTGCATCAAGCACCTTATCTACGGCGTTTTCGATGGTCTCAGCCTCCTTTATGAGACCGAATGAATACCTGAGCATCATAGCTCCTGAAAGGATGGTGGCAATGGGGTTAGCCATGTTCTTTCCTGCGATATCAGGGGCAGAACCGTGTATGGGCTCGTAAAGTCCGCGCTTTGAAGCGCCCAGTGACGCAGAAGCCAGCATTCCTATGGAGCCTGTGATCTGCGAAGCTTCATCTGAAAGTATATCTCCGAACATATTGGAGGTGACTATCACATCGAACTGCTTGGGGTCGCGTACCAGCTGCATAGCGGCGTTGTCCACGAACATATCCCTGTATTCCACCTCGGGGTACTGCTCCGACAGCTCATGCATGGTCCTGCGCCAAAGCCGTGAGGACTCCAGAACATTTGCCTTATCCACGCTGCAAAGTCGCTTGCTGCGCTTCATAGCTGCTTCAAAGGCGACCTTTCCGATACGTTCTATCTCGGTGACGCTGTAAGCCTCGGTGTCGAATGCCTCCTGACCGTACTTTCCCTCGCGGTAGCCGCGGTCGCCGAAGTAGATGCCTCCCGTGAGCTCGCGCACTATCATTATATCAAAGCCGTCACCCACTATCTCGTCTTTCAGGGGAGAAGCTCCGCGGAGAGCAGGGTAGAGCTTTGCAGGACGGAGATTGGTGAACAGTCCCATAGCCGAGCGAATGCCCAGCAGAGCCTTTTCGGGACGCTTGTCTCCGGGCTGGTCGTCCCACTTGGGACCGCCCACGGCTCCCAGTATGACGCTGTCCGAAGCCAGACAGCCCTCCACGGTCTCCTGAGGGAGGGGGATACCTGTCTCATCAATGGCGCAGCCGCCGATGAGGTAGGGTGTAAAGGTGAATTTATGTCCGAACTTTTCTGCTGTCTTTTCAAGGACTGCCACGGCGCTGTCCACAATCTCGGGACCTATGCCGTCGCCTTTTAGCAATGCGATCTTCAGTTCCATAATTACTCCTTTCGTTTAATGAAAAATGCAATGCCGCGCAGAACGCGCGCTGCACACTATATATATGTTTTATGTTCATAGGAGGCTCCCAGCGCCTTGTAGCAGCGGTATGCGGCATAGCATATGCCTGTGGTCAGGAACAGACGAATCGCCATTGAAACAGGCATTATAAACACCGCTCCTGCGAGATTGCCCAGAAAGTGCAGAAATACCGCTAATGGAAGCATTATGAGAGACTTGTTCGTCTGTATGCCGTAGAATATGAGGACGGTCACGCCGATACAGAAAGCCGCGCCTTCGATAAAGCCAAACAGATTCACGAGGAAGATATCCGCGGCTGCCCTGCCTGTGCCGATGAGATTTATGCAGGCAAATCCCGAGCCTATGCTCTCGAATGCCCCGTGTCCTATTGCGTAGGTGACTGCGTCCCTGCGGTGGTCATATGACCTGAGGAGCCAGCGCAGCACAGCAAACTTGCTGCCCTCCTCAAATATGCCGTACAGCAGAGCCTGCTGCAAATAGAACGAGAGATGGTCGCTGCGGTCAAAGCCTGCGCGTATTGCTCCTGCCACAATAAATACGGGTAAGCATACCGCAAGTGCGGCAGGTGCGGGGAGTATCCGTGCTCCTGTCCTTTTGTGCCAGAATATCAGCAGCAGAAGCGGTCCCAGCAGATTTGTAAGTCCTGCCAGAAGGCAGCTCAGGTCAGTCATGATGGTCTCCTTTGCTGAGGATGTCAAATACCTTATTCTTCTCGAGATCGCTGATTATCTCAGCAGGAAGCAGTGAACGGCACTGCTGTTCGTCAGCCCACACAAAAGAGCTGTGTTCAAAGCTCAGCCTTACATTTTTTTCGATTCAGAAAGCTTCGTTCACGATAGCCTGCATAAGTCCGCCGTTTTCGATTATCTTCTGTACGAAATCGGGGAATGGAGCGGTCTTGTACTCCTTACCCGTAGTTATATTGCGGATAATGCCGTTGTCGAGGTCGGCTTCCACGGTGTCTCCCTCGGAGATCTCCTCGGCAGCCGCAGGACATTCCACGATGGCAAGTCCTATGTTTATGGCGTTGCGGTAGAAGATACGGGCAAAGCTCTTTGCGATGACCAGTGAGACTCCGCTTGCCTTTATGGCTATGGGAGCGTGCTCACGGGAGGAGCCGCAGCCGAAATTCTGACCTGCGGTGATGATGTCCCCCTGCTTTACGCGGCTGACGAAGGTCTTGTCAAGGTCCTCCATGCAGTGGCTCGCCAGCTCCTTGTGGTCGCTGGTATTGAGGTAACGTGCAGGGATAATAACGTCTGTGTCCACGTTGTCGCCGTACTTTATAACGCTTCCTGTGTATTTCATTTTCCCATTACCTCCCATGGACTTGTTATCCTGCCTGTTACTGCGCTTGCTGCGGCAGTTGCAGGGCTTGAAAGGTACACCTCTGACTCGGGGTGACCCATTCTTCCCACGAAGTTGCGGTTCGTGGTGGTTATGGCTCTCTCTCCTGCGGCAAGTATGCCCATGTATCCGCCGAGACAGGGACCGCAGGTGGGAGTTGATACTACCGCGCCGAATTCGATGAATGTGCGGAGAAGCCCCATTTCCATAGCGTCAAGGTAGACCTGCTGAGTCGCGGGGATAACTATGACGCGGACGTTCTTTGCAGCCTTTCTGCCCTTCATTATCTCTGCGGCAGCGATGAGGTCCTCAAGTCTGCCATTGGTGCAGGAGCCTATGACCACCTGATCTATTTTAACATCGCCTATTTCGCCGAAGGTCTTTGCGTTTTCGGGGAGGTGAGGGAAAGCCACAGTAGGCTCAATTGCCGAAAGGTCAATGTCAATGACCTCGTCATACTCAGCGTCGGGGTCGGCACTGTACACAACGGGTTCTGCGCCGCCGTGCTGACGGATATAGTCAAGGGTTATATCGTCCACCTCGAAGATACCGTTCTTTGCGCCTGCCTCTATAGCCATGTTGGCAATGCAGAGGCGGTCAGCCATAGTCAGTGAGGAGAGTCCCTCACCTGTGAACTCCATAGAGCGGTAGAGAGCGCCGTCAACGCCTATCTTTCCGATAATGTGGAGGATAACGTCCTTGCCGGAAACGTATCTGCGGAGGCTGCCCGTAAGGTTGAACTTAATGGCAGAGGGCACCTTGAACCATGCCTTGCCTGTTGCCATGCCGCAAGCCATATCCGTGGAGCCGACGCCTGTTGAGAAGGCTCCCAGAGCGCCGTAGGTGCAGGTGTGTGAATCGGCGCCGATGACTGCATTTCCTGCGGTGACCAGTCCTTTTTCGGGGAGGAGGGCGTGTTCAATGCCCATTTCTCCCACATCGTAAAAATGGGTTATTTCCTTTTCTCCGCAGAAATCGCGGCACATTTTGCACTGCTCTGCCGCCTTTATGTCCTTGTTTGGAGCGAAGTGATCCATGACCATGGTGATCTTATCTTTGTCGAACACGCTGTCCTTGCCAAGCTTTGCGAACTCCTTGATAGCTACGGGAGAGGTGATATCGTTGCCGAGGACCAGATCTAAGTCGGCTAAGATAAGCTCTCCCGGGCTGACGGACTCTCTGCCCGAGTGAGCCGCAAGTATTTTCTGCGTCATTGTCATTGCCATTTTTACACGCTTCTTTCGTATATATTTGCCGCGGAGCCGTTCCGCTTTGTTATTTCACTGTCTTGAGGCAGTTCTCGCCCCTCTCGATAGCCACGATACCCGTGCGGCGCATCTCCATGATGCCGTAGGGCTTGAGAAGCTGGATAAAAGCGTCTATCTTTGATGTCTCGCCCGTGAGCTCGCATACAAGAGCCGTGGGGGAATAGTCAACTATCTTTGAGCGGAATATCTCGACCGCCGTCATGATGTCCTGTCTTATCTCTGTCTTGTTCCTTACCTTGATGAGTAGGAGCTCCCTGATAACGGTATCCTTGCTGTCCAGCACCTCTACCTCTCTGACGTCATGGAGCTTCTGGAGCTGCTGGAGTATACGCTCCTTGATGTCCTCGTCGCCGTGGAAGGCTATGGTTATACGGGAAAAGCCGCTTGACTCAGTCTCTCCCACGGTAAGGCTGTCGATGTTGAAGCCCCGTCTGGTGAACATTCCCGAAACTCGTGAAAGAACACCCGAAACGTTGGCAACTATAACTCCTATTACATACTGATCCATAACTGTCACCTCACTTTATCTCAGTAATTATGTCGTCAACCGAGCCCTCGGGAGGGAGCATGGGAAGAACGAACTCGTCGCAGTCAACTGTACAGTCAATGACGAATGGTCCGTCGCAGGCGAAGGCTCTTTCCGCCAGCTTTTCAAGCTCCTCGTTGGTCGCGGCTCTGCCGCCCTCTGCGCCGAAAGCCTCAGCCAGCTTTACGAAGTCGGTCTTTCTGTTGAAGGTGGTGCAGGAGTAGTGCTTGTCGAAGAAAAGTGTCTGCCACTGGCGCACCATGCCCAGAACACCGTTGTTCATGATTACGATGGTAACGGGAGTCTGCTGTGATACGGCAGTAGCCAGTTCATTGAGGTTCATGCCGAAGCTGCCGTCACCTGTGAAAAGTACAGCGCGTCTGCCCGTAGCTGCACAAGCTCCGACGGCTGCACCCAGACCGTAGCCCATGGTGCCGAGACCGCCGCTGGTGAGGAAGGTACGGGGCTTTTTCAGAGGGTATCTCTGAGCGGTCCACATCTGGTGCTGACCTACGTCCGTGGCGATGATGGTATCCTCGCCTGCGTGAGCGCTTATAATGTCAACGATGTCATAGGGGTGAAGGAAACCGCTTTTGGTCTTTCTTGCGGAGGCTGTCCTTGCAGCCTCCTCCTTTTTCAGCTCCTCGATGCGCTGAGTCCACTGAGGACGCTTTTTCTCCTCTGTCATGGCGATAAGGCGCTCTGCGGCATCTCTGATATCGCCCCTTATGGCGAGGTCTGCGTTGATGTTTTTGTGGAGCTCTGCTCCGTCTATGTCGATATGGATTATGCTGAAATGCTTTGCATAGCGGGACTTGTTTCCCGTAGCTCTGTCGCTGAAACGTGCACCCAGAGCTATTACAAGGTCAGCCTCGTCCTCAGCGATGGAGGAGGCATAATGTCCGTGCATACCCTGCATACCGAGGAATTTCGGGTGGTCGCAGGGAACTGCGGAAAGCCCCATAAGTGAGCAGCCCATAGGTGCGTCTATCTGCTCCGACAGAGCGATTATCTGAGCGGAAGCCTTTCCGCTGATGACTCCGCCGCCGAAGTAGATATAAGGTCTCTCGGCATTGTTTATCATCTCGGCAGCCTTTTTCAGCTTCTCCTCTGAGGCGAAGGTGATAGGATAGGGGATAACGGGCTGCGGATTTGCCTCGAATTCAAAGAGGGCGGTCTGAACGTCCTTGGGGATATCCACCAGCACAGGGCCGGGACGTCCCGATTTTGCTATTTTGAAGGCTGTGCGGAGAGTGTCCGCCAGCTCGCTTATGTCCTTTACGATGAAGTTATGCTTGGTGATAGGCATGGTCACGCCGACTATGTCCACCTCCTGAAAGCTGTCCCTGCCGATGAGCTCGCAGGGGACGTTTCCCGTTATGGCGACCATGGGGACAGAGTCCAGAGCTGCCGTAGCTATGCCTGTTACAAGGTTTGTGGCGCCGGGACCCGATGTGGCAATGACAACGCCCACCTTTCCCGTAGCCCTTGCGTAGCCGTCTGCGGCATGAGCCGCCCCCTGCTCGTGGGCAGAGAGTATCTGCTTTATGCGGTCGCGGGCGGTGTAGAGCTCGTCAAAAAGGTCGATGACCTGTCCTCCCGGATAGCAGAAAATGGTATCACAGCCCTGCTCGATAAGTGTCTCAACAACGATTTTTGCACCTGAAATTTTCATAGTATCAAAATCCTTTACTTTAATGTCTTGTATCTGATGTAAAACAAAAGCCCTCCGACAATTCTGTCGGAGGGCAAGGCTTCTTTGTAACAACTGATATACAGCTATATATCAGGCAAGAGCGCCGTTCGGACAGAACGAAAAGAGACTACAGTCATCAATAATGCTGACTGCGCCCGAAATAATGACATGACCTGTTTTGATAACAGCGATCTTCATTATTCTTCGCTCCCTTCTGATAATATAACTGAATTATAACACTTTGCAGGTGCAAAATCAATAAGAAGCGGCATTTTTCGGGGAATATTCTCTGTGTATGTGATTTTCAACGGTCCTATTTGTGCGATTTAACGAGTTTTTGTCAGCATATTGTTTACCGCGCTGACGAGAGCCTTGACAGATGAGGTGATGATATCGTTGTCTATGCCTGTTCCCCAGAAGCTCTTTCCGTCTCCTGCGATTATCTCCACATAGGACACAGCCTTTGAAGCCGAACCTACTTCAAGGGCGTGTTCGGAGTAGGTGTTCAGGCTGTATTCAGCTCCCGTATATGAGCGGATAGCGTTGCTGACGGCGTCAAGACGACCGTTACCCATATCGGTGACGGTGACATTCCTGCCGTTATAGCTGAAGCTGATGGTAGCTTCGATGCCGTCGCGCTGAACGAAGTGGGTCTCGGTGATATTGATGGGAGTTACGATATCCACATAGTTTGTCTTGAAGATCTCGTAGACCTCGTCGGGAAGGAGCTCCTTGTGCTTGTGGTCGGAAACGCTCTTGACCAGATATCCCACGCTCTCACGCATCTTTTTGGGCAGGTCATAGCCGAAGCGGGTCTCGAGTATATAGCCGATACCGCCCTTGCCCGACTGGCTGTTGATGCGGATAACGTCTGCCGAATACTCTCTGCCAACGTCCTCGGGGTCCAAAGGCAGATAGGGAACGGTCCAGTATTGGGTATGCCCCTCCTCGCGCCATTTCATGCCCTTTGCGATAGCGTCCTGATGAGAGCCGCTGAATGCTGCGAATACCAGCTTGCCCGAATAGGGCTGGCGCTCGTTGATGTTCATGCGCGTCACTCGGGTATACAGCTCGGATATTGACGGGATATCGCCGAATTCCAGCTGAGGGTCAACGCCCTGTGAGTACATATTCATAGCAAGGGTAACTATATCCACATTTCCTGTGCGCTCGCCGTTTCCGAAGAGAGTTCCCTCAACACGGTCGGCACCTGCCAGCAGGCCCATTTCCGTGTCCGCAACTGCACAGCCGCGGTCGTTGTGGGGGTGGAGGGAGACAATGACGTTCTCGCGGTATTTCAGGTTGTCGCACATATACTCTATCTGGTTGGCATAGACATGGGGCATGGACAGCTGCACTGTTACGGGGAGGTTGATTATCACCTTGTCCTCGGCAGTGGGCTCCCATACGTCCAGCACGGCGTTGCATATCTCCAGAGCGAACTCGGGCTCGGTGCCTGTGAAGCTCTCGGGAGAGTACTCAAAGCGGAAATTGCCCTCGTACTTTTCGCGGTACTCCTTGCAGAGCTTTGCACCGCTGACCGCGATGTCGATTATCTCCTCTTTGCTCTTGCGGAATACCTGCTCTCGCTGAGCTACGGAGGTGGAGTTGTAAAGGTGAACGATGGCGTTCTTGCAGCCCTTCAGCGCTTCAAAGGTCTTTTCGATAATGTGCTCTCTTGACTGTGTCAGCACCTGAATGGTGACATCGTCGGGGATGAGGTCCTGCTCGATGAGTGTGCGGCAGAAGTCATATTCGGTCTCGGACGCCGCAGGGAAGCCGATCTCGATCTCCTTGAAGCCGATATCCACCAGCATCTGGAAGAACTCCAGCTTTTCCCCCAGACTCATGGGGATTATCAGTGCCTGATTGCCGTCGCGGAGATCCACGCTGCACCAGATGGGCGCCTTGTCAACGTATGAACGCTTTGTCCATTTCATCTCCGTCGCAGGCGCTTCAAAAAACTGTCTTGTGTACTTATTGACGTTATTCATATAAAAACCTCCATTCCGATCCGTTCTGCCGACTGTATGAAGGGTAATAAAAAAGTCTCCTCCATGCGCGGCATGGAAGAGACGAAGTTACTTGCAATACTCCGTGGTACCACTCTTCTTGATGTAAGAATACACCCACTCATCTGCGTCGGATCAACGCATATCTCTGTAACGGGAGCGCCCGTCCGAGCCTACTTGAAGCCGTGCTTCTTTGGGTCGGCTGCTCGGGGAGGAGTTATTTCTCATACCTGCATACTGCCTTTCACCAAACGGCAGCTCTCTGTGAAGCCATGATACAAGCTTTTATTCCCTTCATCGCATTTATTGATTTCATTGTACAACGAAAAATCCCTTTTGTCAAGCCCCTGATGTGATTTTTTTTACAAAAAATCACTGAGCCGACAGCCTTCAGCGTAAAAAGGCGGCAAGCCGCGAAGAAGAAGGTGCTGAAGGCTGTCGGCTATGATAAAAGGAGCTTTGCTCCTTTTATCTGTCAGGGGCTTTGCTGCCGCAATCGGGGCAGAAATTTGTAGTGCAGTCCTTTCCGCAGGTGCATTTCCAAGGCTTTACGGGAGCCTTTGCACCGCAGTCGGGACAGAATTTAGTCTCGTTCGTCCTGCCGCAGGAGCAGTTCCACACATTGCCCGACCATGCAGGGGCGGGATGCATTTCCGCTGCCATACGGAACAGGTCATCGGCTCTTGTCATATACTGAAGTCCCATAACGGGGAAACCGTAGATAAACATAGTCGGCACCTCACTTTTTCTGAAAACGGGTGTGAGTGATAACGGTGGGATCAGCTTACTGCTGAGACTTTATATAGTCCACCAGTCTGTATACTCCATAGAACACCCAGATGATCCATGAGATCGCCCAGAGTCCTGTGAATACACTGAAAAGCAGGTATATGACCGCAACAGCGACTGCAATGAACCAGTGCTTCATCAGCGCTTGGGAGCCAGTGAGAGCACCTTGCCTGCGAAGTCGTTGAAGTTCTGGGTCTGGAGGATAATCTTTCCGGGACCTGTAAGACGTGTGAGGAAGAGGCCCTCGCCGCCGAGGAAGATATTGCCGAGGCCCTTTACAGTCTCGATCTCGTACTGAACAGTGGGCTCAAAGGCAACAACATTACCTGTGTCCACCTTGATGACCTCACCGGGGTTCAGGTAGCGCTCTACCATATCGCCGTCTACTTCGAGGAAAGCCATGCCCTGACCGAAGAGCTGCTGGAGGATAAAGCCCTCGCCGCCGAAAAGGCCTGCCGTGAACTTCTTGGTGAAGATCGCCTTGAGGTCAACTGTCTGCTCTGCGCAGAGGAAAGCGCCCTTCTGACAGATGAGACCTGCCTGAGATATATTAACGGGAACCACAGAGCCGGGAACTGTTGAGCCGAAAGCTATCTTAGCGCCTGCGACCTCTGCGGTGTAGTTAGCCATAAAAATTGATTCGCCTGTGAACATTCTTCCGAGGCTTCTTCCGAGGCCTCCTCTTGCGTTTGTTGTCATCTTGATACCCTGTGACTGCCAGATCATTCCGCCTGACTGGGTAAACATTGATTCGCCTGCGTTGAGTTCACATTCAACAGCAGGAACTGTCTGACCGATAATAGTATATCTCATACGGACATACCCTCCTTATTAAATAAAATTATATTAAAGCGGAGGAGCCGAGCTCCTTCACACTTTTATCCTGCAAAGATTTGCCTCGCCCGAGCTGAGCTCTCTTATCTCACCCGAGGGCATTCTTACGATAAGATTGGCGTTATCGCCGATACCGAGGGCTTCACCCACGATAGTCTCTGTGCCCACATTTGCGGTGATGATATTTCCCGTGAGCATTTCCCTTTCGCGATAGCGGATAAGGAAGCTCCTGTCCTCTATCCTGCCGAGGTATATTTCCAGCCTGTTGAGGAGCTCTGCACAGAGCCTGTTCCTGTTTATTGCAAGACCTGTTTCGTCCTCGATAGATGTAGCAGTCTTTTTCAGCTCGCTGTCGAAGCTGTCGCCCACCTTTCTGACATTTATGCCTATTCCTATGACGGCGCAGTCAAGCATTCTTATCTCAAGACCCAGAGAGGCTTCCGTGAGTATACCGCAAATCTTCTTGCCGTTCATATACAGGTCGTTGACCCATTTTATCATGACCTGACTGCCGCAGAATGTCTCGACAGCTTCAGCCGCCGCACAGGCAGCCGCCGCAGTTATCATTGGTGCAAAGCTGAGGTCGAAATGGGGACGCACCAGCACACTGAGATATATGCCCTTTCCCGAGGGCGACTCAAAATGCCTGCCTATCCTGCCCTTTCCCGCAGTCTGCCTGTCGGCGATGACCGTGGTACCGTTGGGAGCCTTTTCCGTCTCCAGCTCGCGGCAGATATTATTGGTGGAGTCCACAGTGTCGTACACCTTCATGACCCTGCCTATCTCTTTGGTGTTGAGATAGGGAGTTATAAGGCTTTCCGAAAGAATATTGTTGTCGTTATTGAGTCTGTATCCTTTTGACGTAACTGAGGTGATAGAAAAACCCTCTGCCTCCAGAGCTTTTACCGCTTTCCAGACGGCATTTCGGCTCACGCCCAGCTTCTCGGCAAGAGCGGCACCCGAAATGAATTGACCGCCTGCATTGGCAAGGGTTGAGAGCAATTCGGTTTTTACGTTCATGATCGCGGATGTTCCTTTCGGTATTATTAACAATATTCTACCACAAAAAAACATATAATGCAAGATAAATACAGAAAAAGAGGAGAAAAAACAGTTATGCCCAACAAAAAAGGACGGTATTCCCGTCCTTTATGGTATATAATTTTATCAGAAGCAGCTCTTGGAGCTGAGTGCTGTTGCGGAAGCTCTCAGACGATGGGCGGTGCAGGAGCGTTTTTTTTCGCAAGCTTACGGGCTTTTCGGGCACGGCGCTGCTCTCTCAGGTCATAGGAGCAGAGCTGCACCGCGGCTATGACCGCTGCCATGACGGCAGGGATGATGCAGGGGAGTAGCCTCGCGGTATACATTCCGCTGACAGGGGAGAGTGTGTACTTGTCCGTCCAGCCGCTTGCGTCGGCGTGGTCCGTGAGTATTTTCAGCATGGCAAGACAGAGGATAAGCCCCCCCACGGAGAGGACTGCCGATAGTATATTCGGAAGATTTTTCCTGAAAAGGCACAAAACGGCTCCCACTGTCATAAGTATGGCAGAAATTATCATGAATATTCCTGTTTTTGCCATGTCATCACCGTAGCTTTCACGGTTATAGAGAAGTCCCGAGCCTGCAAGAACAGGCATGGCACAGGAAAAAACAAGGCTCAGCACCAGCATGACCGCTTTTGCGGCTGTCATAAGGGGAGAGCGCTTCCGCGGCATTTTTTTCATATTTTTTGCGTTCATTTTTTACTCCACATGAATATTGCGGCTGTGTGTAATTCTCAGACATAATCGCAGTCCGCCGCTGTATAATAAATATGTTCCCGCGGGAACATGAAAGAAAGGGAAGAAAAATGCGATTGAAAAGAAAAATTATAAAAACTGCTGCGGCACTATTATCTGCGGCTTTTTTAGGATTATACGGCACAGCAGGGTATTATTCCGCCCGACTGCCCGACGTTATAACTGCGGAAAGGGCGGAGGATATAAAAATAGCGGGATTTCCCGAGCTGAGCTGCTGTACTGACACCGAGGCGGCTATACCTGCCGCACAGACCTGTTCGGACACAGAACGGGTCACGCTTTCGCTTTTCGGGGCAATTCCCGTTAAAAATGTTGAAGTTCACAGGGAGGAAGCTCCCGTTTTTGCTGTGGGAGGACGCCCCTTCGGCATAAAGCTCCTTATGGAGGGCGTCATGGTCACGGGTCTGGGCGACATCGAGACTTCCGAGGGCGGCTGTATCTGTCCTGCAAAGGAAGCAGGGATACAGAAAGGTGATGTCATACGCCGTGCAGACGGTGTTGAGCTCACCTCCAACGACCAGCTTCAGGAGCTCATATCGTCATCCTGCGGAAAAGTCATAGAGCTTTCCGCAGACCGTGACGGAGAAAGCTTTACCGCATACCTCCAGCCTGTTATGTCCCGACGGAGCGGAGGCTGGAAGGGCGGTATGTGGGTCCGCGACAGTATTGCAGGCATTGGCACCATGACATTTTTTGACAAGGAAACAGGCAGCTTTGTCGGACTTGGGCACCCCATATGCGATTCCGACACAGGAGGGATAGTTCCTGTTCACAGCGGTGAAGCTGTTCCTGTTGATATAACCGAAGTAAAGCGCGGTGCGCGGGGACTTCCGGGAGAGCTCCGCGGAGCATTCTCAAAGAGCGGAAGCTTCGGTATCCTTGACCGTAACAAGTCAAGCGGCATATACGGACACCTCTCCCCCGAGGCACTTGCCACGATCTCTGAAAGCTGTGAGGAATTCACAATGGCACGCCGACAGGAGGTCGGCACGGGGGCGGCGGAGATATACGCCACGGTCGATGGTGAAACACCCGAGAGGTACTCAGCCGAGATAGTCAGTGTTGACTACGGCAGCGTCGGGACCTCCAAGAATATGGTGATACGCATAACCGATGAGAGGCTTCTTGAGCGCACGGGCGGCATAGTGCAGGGCATGAGCGGCAGTCCCGTTATCCAGAACGGAAAGCTTGCGGGAGCTGTTACCCATGTATTTGTAGCCGACCCGACTCAGGGCTATGGCATATTTGCGGAAAACATGGCGGAGGGAATGAAATAGCCTTTCCGACAATAAAAGCGGGCGTTACGGAAAGTAACGCCCCAAGTTTTTTTGTTGATTATCTGTTTTCTTCGCTGAAACCGCTGTCAACGAGTTCGATAAGAGCGTCAACTGCTGCCTTCTCGTCAGCTCCGTCAGCGATAACCTTTACATTTGTACCGCCTACGATACCGAGAGAAAGAATTCCGAGCAGGCTCTTAGCGTTTACTCTGCGTTCTTCTTTTTCGATCCAGATTGATGACTTGAACTCATTAGCCTTCTGAATAAAGAAGGTTGCAGGTCTTGCATGAAGTCCAACCTGATTCTTAACCATTACTTCTCTTACAAACATATACAACTCTCCTATTCTCTGTATTACAGCCCCTCTCAACAGGACTGCGTTGCCGTTTGCAAATATGTTTCACTTGCTGATATCATTATACAATCATTTTTTCTCCTCGTCAACGGATTTTTGCGATTAAACACCATCTTTTCGTTAAATTCTACATTTAGATTAAATGTGAATGAAATTTTATCAACAAGCTTGTTTATTATCACCACAAAAAATTGTTGACAGTAATTGTTGAAAGTGCATATTTTTCAACACAGGAATATGTTGAATTCTTCTAAGTGGAGAATGTTTTTTTGTATATACAGCCAGTTAATATGTGGAACAGCAATAAATGAGGAGAGAAAAATACCACCGCAAATTCTGGTCAGTCATTTTCAGCTTTATATTTAGCTAAAAGATCAGGTCTTCTTTCAGCTGTTATTTTAAGGCTCTGTTCATGTCTCCACGCCTCGATGTTCTTGTGATGGCCCGAAAGCAGCACAGGGGGAACAGCCTCGCCCTCCCAGACCTCGGGGCGTGTATACTGCGGATACTCCAGCAGACCGCTGTAAATGCTCTCGTCGGTGAAGCACACCTCGTCGGAGAGGACTCCCTCACACATACGGGCAACAGCGTCCGCCACCACCATTGCAGGAAGCTCGCCGCCTGTCAGTACATAGTCGCCGATGGACAGCTCCTCGTCCACGATCTTGTCGATAACGCGCTGATCCACGCCCTCATAATGACCGCAGATGATGAGGATATTGTCCATTTTTGACAGCTCCACAGCACGTTTCTGATCGAAAACTCTGCCCTTGGGAGACATATAAATAGTATGGGGCTTGGCGCCAAGCTCCTCACAGACTGCCTTGTAGCAGTTGTAGATGGGCTCGCACTGCATGACCATACCCATGCCGCCGCCGTAGGGAGTATCGTCCACGCGGCGGTGCTTGTCGAGGGTGTATTCTCTTATCTGTCGGCAGTTCAGACTGAGCTTTCCTGCACGTCTTGCGCGTCCCACGATGCTCTCGCCGAGAACGGCTTCGCACATTTCGGGAAAGAGAGTTGCTATCTCAATATGCATATTTTTCTCCTTTTCAAGAACACAGGACCGCCGAAGCGGTCCTTTTATAGTTTATTCCGTGAGCTTTATCTTTCCTGCAATGGAAAGTATCTCATCTTTGTCGGTAAAGCTGAGAATGATAATGTATCTCTTGTGCTTGTTTTTCTCGGGATACACATTGATAACGGCTTCTTTGCCGCTTTCGGCGTCCTCGGAGATCAGCATGAAGCCATGATAGCCCACGCCGTCCACTATATAATGCTCAAGTGGCGTGTTCCCTCTGACAAAGTTCTCGTTCTTTATGCTCATCATCTTGCTGAAGGTCTTGGCGTTCTTCATGTCGTGGATATCGAAGTCGTCCATGGTAAGTGAGCAAACCAGCTTTACAAATTCATAGTTGGTCTCGGGAGTTGTCTTCTTTACAGCCTTGCAGTAGCGGTCAAGGTCCTCGTGGGAGATGTTGGTCCTGTCGAGGAAGTCGTAGTTGTCACCGAGAGTCTCGGCGTATATGGAAACAGTATGGCTGCCGTCCTTGTTTTCCCAGAGCGCCTGATTTTTGTCATTGGTGCGCTGAGCCTCCATATCGCCCCACGCTGTCAGACGTATGCCCAGATTGGCGTAGTCGGCGCTGTTTTCGGGGATGTCGGGAGAGGCTATGGGAAGCTCATGGGTGAGGCTTTCGCGGAACTCGAGGTCGTGGGTACACTTATAATAATAAGGTATGCCGGGGAAGAAGTAAGCTCCGACGCCGATAGCTATAACGATGAGCAGAAACAGTATGCCTAAGAATTTTTTCATGATGAGTGCCTCCTTTTGGCGGTATTCCGCCGTTTTTCTTTTGTTCTTTGTTCTTTATATCTCTTTTTCTATATCTTTTTTATGCATGAGATGAATGCCTATGTGACCTATGCCCAGTATCACCGCCGCCGCAGTTAGAAAGACATTGCAGGCGTAAATTCCCAGAAGGAACACGGCAAAAACGGGAAGCGAGGCTCCTGCCAGCGGAAAACCGCAGTAGTCCGAGTACATATCCGCCAGAGTGCGGCTGCTTCGGAAATATTTCCGCCAGTAGAGCTCGTAGAGTAACATTAGTATAAGCGCAAGTATCATGTAGCCCGATCTCGGTGAGAGCGAGAAGCTGTCAAGCTGTCTGTCGATAAGCACCAGAGTCGATACCAGCGCTTCGCCTGCGCGTTCAAGTGCCAGAAGCACCTTGTTCTCGCGCTTTGAAGCCTCCTCGTAGCCCTCGGGCTGATTTTTGCTCCAGATGATATTAGGTATGAACAGCATGAGCAGGAAAACTATCCCCACAACTGAAATACCCCATTTCGGCAGTCCGAACCAGCTCTCGGGGAGACCGCCGCTCACTGCCAGAGACCATGCTGCAATAGCTGCAAAAGCCGCACACAGCGCTGACAGAGCGATGATATTGCTCTTTTTCATATCAGTCGAAAAGTCCGTCCAGAGGGCGGATAGTCATAACGCCGCCGTCAATATCCGTGGAGATGACCACATCTCCGATAGCAGGCACAAGGTACTCGCGGTCCTCGCCCTTGATGACGTATACGTCGTTGGCGCCTGTCTGCATAACGTCGGCTATCTTGCCGTAGACCCTGTCCGTATCGGCGTCGCGCACCTCCAGACCGATGAGGTCCTGAATGAAGTATGTGTCCTCGTCCAGCTCAAGGTCGTCGCGGTGCATATACAGCACCTTGTTGCGGAGCTTCTCCGCCGCCTCGGGAGTGTCGATGCCCTCAATCTTGGCGATGACTGTATTCTTGAACACGCGGGAGCGCTCAATGAACACTTCCTCGTGGTTTTTTCCTATGAAAAGCCTGTCGAACTCCGCAAGGAGGTCGGGGCTGTCGGTGTAGGGCATTATCTTCACTTCGCCCCGTATACCGTGGGTAGTGACTATCTTGCCCGCTTCCAGATATTCTTTTTTCATTTTATCTCCTTGGTCATACGGACGGATATATCTTAGTTAATGTGTAAGTCTGTGCTTGCAGTAAGAACGCTTGCCGCACTTGGGGCAGGTGAGCCTTCTTCTTGTTATAGTATGAGCACCGAAGATATAGCTCGCTGCAGACGGTACGAAGCGAGTTCCGCAGTGCTTGCACTCAAATGTACCGATGCTCATATCTGCCATAGCACCGACTGTGATACCGCCTGCCATGATAATACATGCTACTATGACAAGCAGTACTCTCTGCCATGTTTTAATGTCGGTCAAACCTGCGACTGCGATAATGGAGACGCACGCAAGTATAGTGATAACGAATGCGACTGCTTCAATGATAACTTTTCTGATGCTTTCTTCTTTTTCACGCATGATATTCATAATATTTTCCTCCGCTTTCTTTTTGTAGTCCTCGTCGGGGATACGCTCGCCCGTGAGGAGCTCATTGACATTGATACCTAACTTTTCACAGAGGGGGAGCATAAGGGATACCTCGGGCATACCCTTGCCTGTCTCCCACTTGGAAACTGTCTTATCGCTGATAAGGAGTTCTTCACCAAGCTGTTTCTGTGTAAGTCCTTTTTCTTTTCTCATCTGAGATATGAATTTACCGATCTTTACCTGATCCATTCATGTGTCCTCCTTTCTGAGAAAAGTGTATCATGCTGCGGAGAAAAAGTACACCCATGAGCCGTAGAATTATGATATAAAGCGGAGTCTACGCTTCGTAGAGTGCGTGAAATAGCCGGATTTCAGCCTTTAGCCGTTAGCCCTTAGCCGTCAGTAGGGAACGGCGCCCCGCCGTTCCGCAAACACATAATTATTGCAGTGAAACGCCGCGGGGGGCGCTCCGCGCTCAGTTTTTCATCTCAAAGCTTTCGCCGAGAATGTCCTTGTTGGCTTCCAGTATGGGCTTTATGCACTCAGCAAGGAACTCGTCCACCTGCTGTGAGCTTCTGCCTGTGTAGTTCTCGGGCTTGAGCACAGCGTCAAGTTCTTCCTTTGTTACCATGAACATGGGGTCGGCTTCGATGAGCTCGCAAAGATTGTTGTCGAGACCGCGAACCTTTACGTTGGCGCCTGCCTCCATGGAGTAATCCATGATACGGTCGTGGAGCTCCTGACGGTTTCCGCCCTTCTTTACAGCGTCCATCATGATGTTCTCGCTTGCCATGAAGGGAAGCTCTGCCATGACGCGGCGGCGTATCATCTCGGGGTATACCACGATGCCGTTGGTGACGTTCATCATGATGTTGAGGATAGCGTCAACGCCGAGGAATGCCTCAGCAACGCTGATACGCTTGTTTGCGGAGTCGTCGAGAGTTCTCTCGAACCACTGTGTACCTGCTGTGAATGCAGGGTTGAGGCTGTCTATCATCACATAGCGTGCGAGGGAGGTTATTCTCTCACAGCGCATGGGGTTACGCTTGTAAGCCATAGCAGAAGAACCGATCTGCTTCTTCTCTCTGGGCTCCTCCATCTCCTTGAAGGACTGGAGGATACGCATATCGTTGGAGAATTTGCTTGCGGTCTGAGCGATATCGCTGAGGAGTTCAAGGACCTTTGAGTCCACCTTACGGGAGTAGGTCTGACCTGAAACGGGAACTACTGCGTCAAAGCCCATTTCCTCGGCTATCATCTTCTCAAGCTGCTTTATTTTGTCTGTGTCGCCCTCGAAAAGCTCCATGAAGGAAGCCTGAGTGCCTGTGGTGCCCTTTGAGCCGAGGAGCTTCAGTGTGGACATACGGTACTCGAGGTCCTCGAAGTCCATGAGGAGCTCGTTGAGCCAGAGTGTAGCTCTCTTGCCCACAGTTGTGAGCTGAGCGGGCTGAAGATGTGTATATGCGAGACAGGGGAGAGACTTGTACTCCTCTGCGAACTTAGCCAGATTGTTCATGACGTTGATGAGCTTTCTGCGGACTATCTTCAGAGCGTCGCGCATGATGATAACGTCTGTGTTGTCGCCTACATAGCACGATGTAGCACCGAGGTGGATGATACCTGCGGCGTCGGGACAAGCCTGACCGTATGTGAAAACATGAGCCATAACATCGTGGCGAGTTATCTTTTCGCGCTCGGCAGCCATTTCGTAGTCCACATCATTGATGTGCTCCTCCAGCTGCTTTACCTGAGCCTCGGTAACAGGGAGACCAAGCTTCATTTCGGCTCTTGCCAGAGCCACCCACAGCTTTCTCCATGTGGTGAACTTCTTATCGGCAGAGAAGACATACTGCATCTCCTCGCTGGCATAACGTGTACAGAAAGGGCTTTCATAGCTTTTGATATTACCGCTCATTTGAAATGTTCTCCTTTAAAATTCATTTGCGTTTTTCGCATAAAATATCAATTTAATTATATCATTATAAGCTTCTTATGTCAATAAATAAAGGCGGCTTACAGCCGCCTTTATTTACAGAAATTTTTGCAGATTTTCTGTGAAAAATATACATTGCCAAAGAGCCGTATTCATATCTCGTCCATCTGACCCGTGGTGTGAGAGCTGTTGTAGCCCACAGGCTCCTGACCTGTTGCCCCCACGTCGGACATAGCATCGGAAGCAGTTCTCATGCGCCTTTCCAGCTCTAACTGATAGGGGTCCTTGATAGCGCTTCCGCGCTTGTCCATCTCCTGCTCGAAGAATCTCTCGTTGAACTGAGGGAAGCCGTCAGCCTCCTCCAGCTTGTGGTAGGTGATGTTGGTGAAGATGTTCCAGACCGCCAGACTGCCCTCTATAACAGCCATTACAAGGTGTATCCAGCTGCACTTGCCTGCGATGTTGAATTTGAATATTCCCTGAGGTTCTTTGGGAGCAAGCACGAACAGTGCCACCTGAACTATAAACAGTGTTGCGAGCAGTAATATCAGCGTCATATCCTTATGGCTGTAAAAGCTCTTGAGAGCCAGATAGGCTATGAGGGGACATTCAAACAGCGCGAAAAGGGCAGCTGTGAATGAACCTGTGAGAAAGCCGAATATAAATGCCACAAGGAAATAGATTATAAGCGGTATGAAATACACTATGCCCATGATGGAATAGTGCTTTTTGCAGCGGTTCAGCAGCGAGAGATTATGAGCGAACTCCTGTGATCTCAGGTTTCTGTTGAGAGCAAATTCCATTGATCTCTGTGCCTGATAGCGATCTGCCTCGGACCGGTCGTACATGATGAAGCCTCCTTTGGTATCGTGTATGTATAGTGTTCAGTGGTGGATCAATAGGCTCCGTCGTCCATTTTCTTTGCCATGAAGCAGTAAACGATGGACAGAACCAGTGAGAAGATGGCAGACGCCTTGTTCTCGGTGGCTACGAATGATACGATGTTCAGCACCATCAGCGCTGCGGACAGCTTGAAGCACATATTATAGTTGCCTCTGAGACCGCATATTGCCATATAGATGGTAAGTGCCACAGGGATGAGCGAGAGCACGATGACGAATACTGCCAGACCTCCGAGAGCGGCATCTCCGCCTGTTTTGCCCTCGGTGAGCGAGTTCGCTGCCGCCGCAGCCGCTATTCCTACGATAGCTGCGATGCTGTTGACTACCAGTAAGAAGATAGTCATGATCTTGAATGCAAGTTTCATGTTTGATTTTCCTCCTATATCATGAAATAAATTTATGATAGACCGCCGCCTGCGCGGAAGGCGGCAGGTATATCCTCAGATGATCCTGTCCGTGGTGTGGACGATGACTATGTTGTCGATCAACTCGAACCCCTCTGCGGCAGCTGCCGCAGGTACGCTGCTTACAGTGTTTTCAGCGCTTGCATCCTGTGAAGCGGCGATCCCCTTTGCCTTTCGCTCCTTTTTGGCGATAATGCTCCACATGATGATGTTTATAATGACGAAAGCCGCAGCCGCTGCTGCGATAACCAGCAATTCGTCTCTTGTCATAGGATCACTCCTTTTTGCCGTTACAGCTCTGCGCGGAACAATGCAGCGGTGATATTGTCATTTTCGTTCCTGCTTTTAACTGTCTCGATGAGTCTGCGGAGCTGTGACTTCATAGCTGATCTGTCGGGTGTTTTTTCGGGAGAAAGCTCCTCGAAAAGCTCCTTTTCCGTAAGCACATGGCGGAAACCGTCGGAGCATATCATAAAGTTGGTGTTGTTTTCAAAGGTACCCAGTCTTACCTCGGGAGCGACCTCTCCCGTTACGCCTATGCACTGCACAAGGGCATTTCTTCTCGGGTCGGTGAGAGCCTCCTCGGGAGTCATTTTGCCCATTTTCACAGCGCGGTTGACGAAGGTGTGGTCGTCGGTTATCTGGCTGAGCTTGTCGGATATCCTGTATATCCTGCTGTCACCCACATGGAAGGTCATGAAGCCGTTGTTGACGGCGACGAGACCTGTTGCGGTAGTACCCAGCTGTATGCCGTTGTGAGCGCCGTAGTCCATGAGTATGGCGTTGAGCCTTCTCAGGCGGCTGATGACGTTTCTTGCGGCAGTCTTCCAGTCCCAGTCGGGAAGCTCGAAGGGGAGCTCTGTATCGAACCATTCTGCGAAGCTCCTGACCACCTCTGCGCTGGCAAGCTCTCCCCGTGAGAGACCGCCCATGCCGTCGCACACAAGTACAAGAGCCGCCTTGCCTGTGGCAGTGTTTGCGGTCTTGACGCAGACGCTGTCCTGATTTATCTTCTTTGAGATACCGATATCGGTATCGCAGGCAGTGATGTAATCCATAATTACCCCCAAAGGGCGGTATCAACCGTCGATAAAGTCGAATTCCTCGTCGGAAAGCTTCAGCACATCGCCGTTTTTCAGCTTTATCTCTCTGTCGGGAAGAACGGGAGTGCCGTTTATATATGTCCTGTTGGTGGAGTTGTTGTCCTCTACGAAGCAGGAGCCGTTGCGGGTGTAGATAGTGGCGTGGAGTCGGCTGACAGTTCTGTTCTCCGTGACACAGAAGTCAACGCGGTCGCGCTCCTTGCCTATTCTGAAAACGGGCTTGTCGATGTTGACGGTAACGCCCGTTGCGCGTCTTGTAAGAGTGGGATATTTCACCACAGGTCTTGGGATATCCCTTTTTTTCAGCTCGGGTACCGCGCTTGGTCTCTCCTCGGTGAGGGAGGGGATGACCTTGGGCTCTGGGAGCTTAGGCTCCTCGGTGTGCATAAACTCCTGAGAGCCGCGGTTTATCTCATTGATTATAGCCTGAGCGGTGTTCTGCGGAGCTGCCTGACGAGGCTGCTCAGCCACTCTTGTAGCCTCGGGACGGCTGAACTCGGGTCTTGCCGAGGGCTGAGGAGCGGCAGGTCTTGCCGAGGGCTGTGATGATGCAGGTCTTGCTGCTGTTTTAGGTGCAGGCACCGCATCGGGAGCCTCTCTGCGGATATATTCCATAGCCTCTCCCACGGTGAAGCCGTCGGCGCGGCAGATGAAGTTCATAAAGCCGTCAACGCTGTGGAAGTCCTCCTTGGACTTGTATTCCGCATAGGTGGATATCCTGCGGAGACAGTTCACTATGCCGTCGTTGGTGTTCTCGTTGTACCAGATGGGGAGATAGAAAAGCCACAGCTCCTTCCGCTCGGTATCGAAGGTGATGAAGTTGGGGTCGAGAACGATGTTGGGCATATTGAAGCCGCAGGAAGCGGCTGTGTCCATAATGGTGAGGAGCTCCGCAACGATACGGTAGTAAAGCCTCTTGTCAACGCCGTGCTTCAGCACGTTTATGAGGGGGACGCCCTGAGCGCCCGTATATTCTATTTTATCGGGAGCTGAGAACCTTGGCGTGAGCCAGCCCTTGATACGGTTGTCGGTAAAGTATCTGTATTCTGCTTCATTGAGGGTCTCGCTGCCTGTGAATCGGCAGTGTATGCAAACGCCGTCGGTCTTTTCCGAAAATTTCAGCTTAGCCATAGTCTTCTCCCTTCTGCTCATTCTTATACAACAATTATACAATATTCTTCCTGTCAAGTCAAGGGAAAGGAGCCATATATAACAAATGAGTTTAAAATGCAGAGAAGTCCGCAAACAACTCAGAAGCAGTATGGACTCCATGAGGGGCAGCTTTCCGCAGCCCCTGCGGACACTGTCCGCAAAAAACAAAGAGCCCCGAGCGTCTGTAAGGACGTTCGGGGCTGAAGCTCTGTATTCGGGAAGGAGCATTACTTGCTGCTCTTTGCTTCCTTTTCTTTCTTTGCCTTCTTGTTCTTCCACCATGACCATGTAACAGGTGCAACGAAAAGTGACGAGAAGGTACCTGAGATAAGACCCATCATCAGCGGTACAGAGAAGCTGAGGAGCGAATCATATCCTGTTACCAGAACTACGATGGTAACGATGAGCATTGTGCCGATAGTTGTTACCGATGTTCTGATAGAACGTGTAAGCGACTGTGTGCAGCTTACGTTGATAAGCTCGTTAAGAGAAGCCTTGGACATGAGCTTGCGGTTCTCTCTGATTCTGTCATAGATAACGATGGTGTTGTTGATAGAGTAACCGAGTATGGTGAGGAATACGGCAACGATGTTGGAGTCGATGCTGAAACCGCATACAATGGTAGTTGTGAACGCTACGAGGAGGTCCAGACACAGTGCGAAGATAGAGCATACACCTGCGGACCAGCCGCCGATGTTTCTGAATCTGATAGCGATGTAGATGATAACGATGAGAGCTGCAAAGAGCACTGCGATGAGGCATTTGAGCAGGAACTCATGTCCCGAAGTGGGGCTTACATCGTTTGAATCGTATATCTCAAGAGCGTTGTCGGGGAACCTCTCTCTGAGAGTAGAGGTGAGCTCTGTCTGCTTGTCAGCAGTAAGGCCTTCCTCAGAGGTGAAGGAGATAGTGATCTGCTTTCCGCCCGAATCAAGGCTTTCGCCCTTTCTTACGATAACGGATGAGCCTACGATGTCCTTAACATTTGAAGCGACGTCATTTGTGTTGATCTCGCCCTGATATGTGTAGGTGATAAGGGTACCGCCCTTGAACTCGATAGCGAGGTGGATGCCTCTGATCACAGCGCCTGCTATAAATACGACGAGGACAGCGATCACAACGCCGAGTATAAGTCTTTTCTTGGAACAGAAGTTATAAACCTTCTTAGGAAGTGTTACGTTCTCCTTCTGAGTGTTCTTCTTACTCATTTCTCGTCACCTCCGTAAAGCTTTCTGTTTTTGAAGCACTTGAACTTGGAGAGTGATGTTACCATAAGTCTTGAAGCAAATACTCCGAAGATGAAGTTGCAGATAACGCCTGCGAGCAGGGTAAATCCGAAGGAGTAAACAACGCCCTCAGCAGTAGCGCCGAATGCGAAGAAGATAGTCTTGTTGAGGATCTTCGAGAAGAAGCTGTCGGGAACACCGAAAGCACCCATGAGGATAACAGCGATGATAACGTTTGTTATATTACCGTCGAGGATAGCGGAGAATGCTCTCTTGTAAGCTATCTTGATAGCCGCATCCAGTGACTTTCCTGTTCTGAGCTCTTCCTTGATACACTCGCCTGTGATGATATTGGCGTCAACACCCATACCAACGGCGAGGATGATACCTGCGATACCGGGGATGGTAAGTGTAGAGCCGTTCATGAATCCGAACCAGCCTGTGATAGCGGCGATAGAGCCTGCGACCTGTCCGCAGAGAGCTATAACAGCCACAACGCCGGGGAGTCTGTAAAGAATGATCATATAGATCGCGATTCCTATGAATGCGATGAGAGCTGCAAGGAGTATAGCGTCCAGTGAGCCTTCACCCATTGTAGGAGAAATAGTTCTGAAGCTCTTTGTCTCCATCTTGAAGGGGAGAGCACCTGAGTTGATCTGGTCTGCAAGTCTCTTTGCAGAGTCAGCGTCAAAGCTTCCTGAGATGATAGCGTGTCCGTCTGTGATAGTGCTTTTTACAGAGGGAGCGGATACCATTGTATTGTCCATCCAGATCGAGATGGGGGTTTCCGAACCTGAGAGCTCAGCAGTTGCGGCAGCAAACTTTTTTGAGCCTTCTGAGCTGAGTTCGAGTGCGACAACATATTCATAGTTCTTTCCGTCGCTGTCGGGTTGGAACTCTCTTGTAGCCTTTGCAACGTCATCACCTACGAGTACGATCTCGCCTGAGGGGATCTCGTTGCCGTCTTCATCGGTTGTTGTGTCTGTACCCTTACGGAAAGTCAGCTCAGCCATTTCGCCGAGCTCCTTGACAGCCGATTCGGGATCGAAGTCTGTCTCGCCTACCTGCCATGGGAAGCGAACGATTATTCTGTCGCTCTTTTCATCGCTGTAGACCTCGTTATCGGTGATACCGAGAGACGAAAGTCTTGTTTTGATGATCGCAGTAGCAGCGTCGAGCTGATTGGCATCAGCTTCAAAGTCACCGGCAGGACCGAAAGTAACGTCAACACCGCCCTTGATATCGATACCAAGGCGGATATCGTCAACGCCCTTGACGTAAGTAGTCCTGTTGTCTCCGAAGAGCTTGTCAATACCAAACACCGCTGTAACAGCGAACAATGCGATAAAAGCAACGACAATGAAGAAAGTTGATTTGCCTGTCTTTTTCACAGTCATGCCTCCTATTTCCGAACTCTTTGAGCCGTAACTCCGCTAAGGGGGAAAAGGCATGAGTTCTTTATTCCTGTCTCATTGACAATTACAATTATTGTACTATATTTTTATAAAAAAGTCAAGTATGTGAGCGGAAATTATTCCCATTTCAAGAATATGCACAATTCCTTAAAGTAAAAATCGGGAATATAGACAAAGCTCCGTATGTATCTGTATGCCGGACAGAGTCCTCACTGAATGCAGGGACGCCCATCAGGCGTCCGCAGATAACGGAACAGCCACATGAGAATAATAAAAAAGCACCCCCGACGGAGTGCTTTCTGGTATTATTTGAAGTGCTTCTGAGAAATTTTCAGACGGTTCATGGCGCGGTTCAGCGCAGCCTGAGTCTCATAGTACTCCTTTATGCTCTGCTTTTGTCTGAGACGCTCCTCGGCACGCTCACGCGCCTCCTGAGCTCTCTTTATATCTATCTCCTCGGGAAGCTCGCAGGTATCCGCCAGAATTATGGAAGAATCGGGTATTACCTGTATGAAGCCCTCGGATATGGCGGCGTACTTCCACTCGCCGTTCACAAGGTACTTCAGCTCTCCTGTGGGGAGTGAGGTAACAAGGGGCTCATGTCCTGCCATGATACCGATAAGACCGTCTATGGCGGTGATGACGAGGTGCTCCACCTCTCCGCTGAAGAAAATGCGGTCGGTGGCGATTATCTCAAGGTGAAAGGTCTTAGCCATATGGCGCCTCCTTTAGTTCTCGTCCATCTGACGAGCCTTCATGATAACATCGTCGATAGTTCCTGCCATGAGGAAGGCTGCCTCGGGGTACTTGTCCATATCGCCGTCGATGATAGCCTTGAAGCCCTCGATGGTGTCCTTGAGGGGAACGTACTTGCCCTTGAGTCCTGTGAAGTTCTCGGCAACATTGAAGGGCTGTGAGAGGAACTTCTGTATCTTTCTTGCACGGTATACAGCCAGCTTGTCGTCCTCGTCCAGCTCCTCCATACCGAGAATGGCGATGATGTCCTGAAGCTCCTTGTATTTCTGGAGAAGCTCCTGAGTGCGTCTTGCCACGGTATAGTGCTCCTCGCCGACTATCTCGGGCTCGAGGATACGGGAATTGGACTCAAGCGGGTCAACAGCGGGGTAGATACCCTGCTCAACTATCTTACGGGAGAGAACTGTTGTAGCGTCAAGGTGAGCGAATGTGACCGCAGGTGCTGGGTCTGTAAGGTCGTCCGCAGGGACGTAAACAGCCTGTACCGATGTGATGGAGCCGTTCTTTGTGGAGGTGATACGCTCCTGCAATTCGCCGACTTCGTTTGCCAGTGTAGGCTGATAGCCAACGGCAGAGGGCATACGTCCCAGAAGGGCTGATACCTCGGAGCCTGCCTGCACATAACGGAAGATATTGTCGATAAAGAGAAGAACGTCCTTGTGCTCGCGGTCACGGAAGTACTCAGCCATGGTAAGACCTGTCTGAGCAACACGCATACGGGATCCGGGGGGCTCGTTCATCTGACCGAAAACAAGAGCTGTCTTGGAGATAACTCCCGACTCCTGCATTTCGTTCCAGAGGTCGTTGCCCTCACGGGAACGCTCTCCGACGCCTGTGAATATTGAATAGCCGCCGTGCTCGGTGGCGATATTTCTGATAAGCTCCTGAATGAGGACGGTCTTGCCGACGCCTGCGCCTCCGAAGAGACCTATCTTACCGCCCTTGGCATAGGGGGCGATAAGGTCGATGACCTTGATACCTGTTTCAAGTACCTCAACAACGGGGCTCTGATCCTGAAATGTGGGAGCCTTGCGGTGTATCTCCCATTTTTCCTCTGTCTCAACGTCGCCCTTCTTGTCGATGGGTTCGCCGAGAACGTTGAACATACGTCCGAGGGTCTGCTCGCCTACGGGCACCTTGATACAGGAGCCTGTGGGAGTTACCTCCATATTCTTGCCGAGTCCCTCGCTGGACGCCAGCATGATGCAGCGCACGATGTGGTTGCCCATATGCTGAGCTACCTCCATAACTCGTGTTCTGCCGTCGACCTCGACAGTGAGGGCGTCCTTTATCATGGGGAGCTTGCCCGTGCCGAATTCAACATCTATAACAGGTCCGATGACCTGAGTTATCCTGCCTTTTTCCATTTTTTTCTCCTTTTTAAGAGAATTTCGGGTATATCATTTTCTGTAGGGAAGCCCGCCCTCGGGCTCCCGTTGTATGGTATAATGTTATGTATATTTCGGGAGGGCGAGGGCGCCCTCCCCTACAAAATTCAACAGTGATCACGGAGCAATGTAGGTATCGCCCCATACACGAATGGAACGCCGTGGACGGTGTTCACTACTTACTCTTCACTGATGGAAGCAGCGCCTCCGCAGACCTCGGTTATCTCCTGAGTGATAGCCGCCTGTCTTGCGCGGTTGTACATGAGGGAAAGGTCCTTTATCATGTCCTTGGCACTGTTTGTAGCGGCGTCCATAGCGGTCATACGGGACTGCTGCTCGCAGCAGAATGCCTCCACCATGGCGCCGTAGATTATTCCCTTTGCATACTGAGGGATCAGATAGTTCATAACTTCCTCGGGAGAGGGCATGAATGACGCCTTTGGCAGCTTTTTCATCGTACCGTCGGCAGCCTTTCCGAAATGCTTTCTCTCAAAGGGGAGCAGCCGCAGCGTTCTCGGCTCCTGAAGGCTGGAATTTACCATATCCGTGTATATGACATAGACCTCGTCCAGCTCATGCTTCTCGAACTTCTCCAGCACCTGCTCTGCGATCTCACGGGCTCTGTAAAGGGTGGGATTCTGGGTGGTGTAGAGAAATTCGCCGTCAACGTAGCCCTTCTTGTCGTTCTGGATACGGCGCTGGAAGTACATTCTTCCCACCTGTCCCATGACAAAGAGGTAGCAGTTGTCGATATCTGCGGTCTCTTTCAGCTTCTGCTCAGTATATTTAAGTACATTGTGGTTATAGCTTCCGCAGAGTCCCTTGTCGCCCGTGATGACGATATAGCCCTTCTTACGCTTATCCTCGGGGATATCCTCACGCCTGTCGAAGTACTGCTGACGGGTATGGGGAGTATGCTCGAGAACGCTCTCGATAGTGGACTGGAGCTTGTAGAAGTAGGGCTCTGTACACTCCAGTGACTTCCTTGCTTTTTTCAGCTTGGAAGAGGACATGAGGTACATGGCGTTGGTGATCTTCAGGATCTGCTGGATGCTTCCGATCCTTTCGCGGATCTCTCTCATATTAGGCACAGAGGATCACCGCCTTATTCCTCGAAAGCTGTGAGTATTCTTTCGATACGTTCCATAAGGTCGTCTGTCAGGACCTTATTCTCCTCTATCTCGGTGATTATATCCTGTCTGTAGCTCCTGATATAGGTCATCAGGTCGGTGCGGTACTCTCTGAGCTCTTTGAGGGGGATACCCTTGAAGAAGCCATGCTGAGCCGCATAGAGGAGTATTACCTGCTCATAGTGAGGCAGGGGATTGTACAGAGGCTGCTTCAGAAGCTCGGTCAGCATTCTGCCGTGCTCGAGGAGCTCTGTTGTGGACTGGTCAAGCTCTGATGAGAACTGTGTGAATATCTCCATTTCCTTGAACTGGGCAAGGTCGATACGGAGATTTCCCGAAGCCTTCTTCATTGCCTTTGTCTGAGCGGCACCGCCTACACGGGATACGGAAAGACCGTAGTTCACCGCAGGACGGAGACCTGAGTTGAAAAGCTCGCTCTCAAGGAATATCTGACCGTCTGTGATAGAGATAACATTGGTCGGGATATAAGCGGAGATATCGCCTGCCAGCGTCTCGATGATGGGGAGAGCTGTCAGTGAACCGCCGCCGTGCTCGTCGTCAAGACGGCTGGAGCGCTCAAGAAGTCTCGAATGGAGATAGAAAACGTCGCCGGGGAAGGCTTCACGTCCCGGAGGACGGTGGAGCAGAAGTGACATGGCTCTGTATGCGACGGCGTGCTTTGAGAGGTCATCGTATACAATGAGGACGTCCTTGCCCTTTGACATGAAATATTCTGCGATAGCAGTGCCCGAATAGGGAGCTATATACTGGAAGGGGGCAGGGTCGCTGGCAGAAGCGCAGACAACTACGGAATAGTCCATAGCGCCGTACTTTTTGAGAGTATTGACTATCTGAGCAACTGTTGAGGACTTCTGACCTATGGCAACATAGATACAGATAACGTCCTGACCCTTCTGATTGATAATGGTATCAACGGCGATGGAGGTCTTGCCTGTCTGGCGGTCACCGATAATGAGCTCACGCTGACCTCTGCCGATAGGGAACATTGAGTCTATGGCAAGTATACCTGTCTGGAGAGGAGTGCTTACGGGCTTACGCTCGATAACGCCCGGAGCCTCGCGCTCGATGGGGAAGTAGTCGTCAGCCTTTATCTGTCCCTGACCGTCTATGGGAGAGCCGAGAGCGTCAACAACTCGTCCGAGGAGCTCATCGCTTACGCCGATACCTGCTCTCTTGCCTGTTCTGATGACCGATGAGCCCTCTGTGAGACCGTGGTCGTCGCCAAGGAGAACTACTCCCACTGACTTTTCCTCAAGGTTCTGAACGATACCTCTGATGCCTGTCTCGAACTCTACCAGCTCACCGTACATAACGGAATTCATGCCGTGTACTTTTGCGATACCGTCGCCGAGGCGGGTAATGAAGCCTGTTTCGGTGGCTCCCGACTTTACCTCGAAGTCTCTTACCTCTGTTTTAAGGACTGAGATGATATCGCTGTTCTTGCCTGTATTCTTGGAAGCGCCGCCGTCAACGTACTCCGCAGCCTTTGTCTGGAGGCTGTCCTTCATAAGGCGGAGACCTGTTCGGTAGCTCTTGTCGTATTCAAGGTCGCCTGCATTGAGTATGAAGCCGCCGATGATATCGGGGTCATGCTTGTACTCTATATCAACGTCCTCTTTCACGAATTTGTCCATGATGAACTGACGGAGGTCTGCCTGCTGAGCCTCTGTAAGGGGCGTAACATAGCGGACTACCGCCTTGATGCTTCCCTGCTTGTCCAGAAGCAGCTCGTCGTACTCGTCAAGTATCTCCTCAAGGCGTTCGATGGCGCCTCCGCGGACAACATTGAGCAGGAACTTGTGCATGGACTCGGGGAAGAGTTTATTTATGATACCGCGCTTTTCGTCGTGGGTAACAAGGGGATTAGCCAGTGTATCTCCCACGTCGCCGCAGGTCTCGAGGATCTTTCTGGTATTGGAGCAGTCTGTCTGAGAAACATCAAGACGGACAAGCTCTTTCAGAAACTCTCTGTCTGAATCTCTCATTTATTTCCCTCCTCTTCGGAAAGGAACTTATCAACGAGCTTGCGGTTCTTTTCGTCGTCCACGTTCTCACCGATGATCTTGGAAGCGGCTTCGATAGCCAGATCAGCGATCTCTGACTGAGCCTGACGGAGTACGCGCTTCCTCTCGTTTTCGATAGTCTTGTCAGCGTCTGCAACGATCCTGTCAGCCTCCTCCTGAGACTTCCTGATGATGGCAGCTCTCTCGGACTCAGCGTCCTCATGCGCCTTCATCATGATCTGGTTAGCCTGTTCCTTGGCGTCGCTGATAGAGTCCTCATACTGCTGACGGAGCTCCTCAGCCTCGTCCTTAGCCTTACGGGCGGAGTCCAGATCGTTCTGTATGGTGCGGGTACGCTCGTCCCTGATCTTATTTATAGGTTTGAAAAGGAATATCCTGAGCAGTATGAACAGCACGATAACGTTGAAAACTGCCCAGAAAATGCTCCAGAAACTAAAATCAAGCATTCTATGCCCTCCTTGGATGTTTTTTGGTTACGGCTTATTTGCCGCCGAGAGAAAGGATTATAAGGAGTGCGATAACGAAGCCGTAGATAGCGGTAGCCTCTGCAAGAGCACAGCCCAGAAGGAGAGCTGTTCTTATATCGCCCTTAGCCTCGGGCTGACGAGCGATGGACTCGGTAGCCTTAGCAGTTGCAAGACCTATTCCTATACCTGCGCCTGCACCTGTAAGAACGGCAACAGCAGCGCCTAATGCAATGATTCCCATGATATTTACCTCCGTATATTTTGATTACTTTCCGCCGAGGGAAAGGATGATGAGAAGTGCGATAACGAAGCCGTAGATGGCGGTAGCCTCTGCAAGAGCACATCCGAGGAGCAGAGCTGTTCTTATATCGCCCTTAGCCTCGGGCTGACGAGCGATAGACTCGGTAGCCTTAGCAGTTGCAAGACCTATTCCTATACCTGCGCCTGCGCCCGTAAGAACGGCAACAGCAGCGCCTAATGCAATGATTCCCATATTTAATTACCTCCGTGAAGTTGTGGCTTTTTTTTCGCTTTTTTTACTTTTTTGCCCTCATGCTCTTCCTCCTCGAGAGCCTCTGCCATGTAGAGGGAGGTGAGGAAGGCGAATACATACGCCTGAAGCAGACCGTCGAAAAGGTCGAAGTAAGCGCTGGCGATAACGGGTACGCCGCCGGGGATAACGTGCTTGATGAGCTCCATAACGACGAATGCGCCGAGGACGTTACCGAAAAGTCGCATACACAGCGACAGGGGACGGGTAACAAGGTCCAGCAGGTTTATGGGGTTGAGGAAGCTTTTCGCCCATTTCAGCGGTCCCTTTTCGATGATGAAGGACGCCTGAACGAGGATTATCGCCATGCCCGCAAGGCCTGCGGTGACGTTGATGTCCTTTGTGGGCGGTACGAAGCCGAATACGCCGATTATGTTCGATACACCTATGTATATGATGAAGGTCTCAAGTATCTGGACGTACTTCCTGCCCTTTTCTCCCAGTATATTGATGAAGAAATTGTCGAGGAAGTCCATGAAGGCTTCCAGTATGCACTGTGAGCCCGTAGGGACCTTTTTCAGCTTGCGTGTGAATATTATCGACAGCAGTACAAGGGCTGCCATTATTATCCAAGTCACCACACAGGAATCGGGAACGGGGATACCGCCGAGTATAGGTATGACAAACGCGGTGTGATTATCCAGCTGTTCCATTAACTCTTCTGCCATGATAACACCTTCTTTCAGTATGGCTTCATCGCCAAAATAATAAAACGGAGACTGCAATTACACAAATCTCCGTTGATTGAGTCTTGATGGGTAAAGATATACGTCCGACGGACTTTTTCAAGCTGCGGGGCATACCCTGTCCACACTATTATATAATATAACAAAACGGTAACATTGTCAAGAGTCTGACGAAAAAAATTGCATAATCATTGGGAATGACAGCATATACAAAAATGCAGTTTACTTTCCGTCGCCCTCGGCAAGCTTTATTGCACGGTCAAGGCGCTCTATCGCTCCTGAATTGAGCTTTTCCGACAGCCTTACTCTGTCCAGCTCCTTCTTGTAGGCTGCAAGCTCGTTGGCAATGCGGCGCATTATGTCCTCATTCTGGAGCTGTTTGTCCTCCAGAGCGCAGACTCTCTTGATAAGGTCGTTAAGGTTTGCGGCGAGGGCTTCGTTGGCGGCGTTCTGTTTTTCGCCGAATTCCATGAGCTTTTCGCCTGCCTTGAAGGTGCCTACCTTCTCATGCCCCGTAAAGGTCAGCATTTTCTCGTTTGTCAGCTTCATATCGGACATTCTGTTCGCTCCTTCCTGATTTTGTCCTGTCTATATGATCATATATTATTTCTCCAATAGCTGAGAGTATCCTCAACGGTCTGCTCCATGGTTATTTCTGCGGACCAGCCTGTGTCGGCGGAGATGCGCGATACATCGGGCTCTATTATCGGTATATCCGAGGCTCTCATGCGGTTCGGGTCCTGTCTTACCTCGATGGGGAGCTTCGCAAAGGAAAGTGCCGTATCCAGTATGAACTGTATATCAACTGCTCTGCCCCTGCCCACGTTGTAGACTGCGCCGCTGACGCCCTTTTCGCCGAGGAGCCTGTATGCTCTGACAACGTCGCGGACGTCGGTGAAATCGCGCTTTGCGGACAGATTTCCCACGCTGATGACGGGCTCCTTCAAGCCCTTTTCTATCTCTGCTATCTGGCGGCAGAAGTCGGAGATAACGAAGATACTGCTCTGAGCGGGTCCCGAGTGGTTGAAGGCGCGTACCATGACGATATCCATTTTGTACGCCCTTGCGTAGATCTCGCCTATCATGCCCTGACAGGCTTTTGTGGCGGCGTAGATATTTCCCGGATTGAGTGGCTCCGACTCCGACAGGGGACAGGCGTCCTTGCGGATATAGCCGTATTCCTCTCCCGAGCCTATGAGAATTGTCCTGATGTCCTGCTTTTCGGCTGTACGGAGGGCTTCAAGGACGTTTATCGTGCCGATGACATTTATCTCTGCGGTGAGCTGAGGCTTTTTCCACGAAAGCGCCACGGAGCTCTGTGCAGCCAGATGATAGACCACATCGGGCTTCACCTCATTCAGCAGGGGAGCGATATCCTCTGCCGAAAGTATATCCAGATGGTGTACGGGACAACTCTCGCTCACGGTCTCGTTGGGCAGACAGGTGGCGTGGACGTCCCAGCCGAAGGCGCTGAGCTCTCTGATGAGATAGCCTCCCACGAAGCCTGCGGCGCCGATTATCAATGCTCTCAAAAGTCTGCCTCCTTATTCGCTGAGTATATCGTAAAGACGTTTCTGAATGCTCTCCTCGCTGAACTCCTCAGCCACACGGACTGCGGCAGCTTTCCCCAGCTTTTCGCGGAGCTCTCTGTCTCCTGCAAGGCGGTTTATGGCTTCTGCCAGAGCCTTGGGGGACTTGGGCTTCACCGTGAGACCTGTCTTGCCGTCAAGGCTGACATATGGCACTCCCGAGGGGAGAGCGGTATTTATAACGGGTTTTCCGTAGACCATGGCTTCCAGCTGTACTATGCCGAATGCCTCACTGGGAGCCACCGAAGGCAGCACGAATATATCGCAGTCCGCATAAGCCTGACGGAGCTCCTCATCGGGGAGAAATCCCAGAAAATGCACCTTTTCCTCCATGCCGCACTGAGCGGTATAGGCTTTCAGCTCGTCGCCCAGCTCGCCTGTGCCTGCGATGAACAGCTCGCAGCCTTTTACCCTTGTGAATGCCTTCAGCAGCACGTCTACGCCCTTATAGTAGACAAGTCTGCCCGTAAAGAACACCTTTACGCAGCTCTTGTCCGTCGCTCTTTCCGTGAGGACGGGCTTTCTCGGTACTGCAAGGTACTCCTCCGGGATTATGCCGTAGGGGAGGACTCTGCATTTTTCGCTGTATTCGGGGAGGTACAGTGAATGCTTCACATGACCCTCCGTAGCTGTCAGTACAACGTCAGCCCTTTTCAGCAGATAGCGCATGAAGGGCTTGTAGAACAGCATGAGCTTTTTCTGCTTCACGATGTCGCTGTGCCATGAGACTACCACCTTCCCTTTGAAGCCCGACAGCAGCAGTGCTGCGTCCGCAAGAGGAAAGGGGACGTGTATGTGTACAACGTCGGCTTTTTTCGCCATTCTGCGGAAGTGGCGGAAGAAGGAGAATGACAGGGGACATGAGAAGTAAGTCCCGAGACTGCCTGCACGGGTGATATCAACACCGCGCATCTTCTCGCGTATCGTCCTGCCTCTGCCGTCGCGGCATACCAGTACTCTCACATGAGCCTTTTCGTTTTTGCTCAGCTCCTCGGAATACTGGCGGATAATGGTCTCTATGCCGCCTATATGGGGATAATAAGCCTTGTTGACTTCAAGAATTTCAAGCTTTTTACTCATTTTTCAGCTCCCTGTATACCTCCATGAGCATTTCTGCGGAGCGCTTCCATGTGAAGCCCTTTGCTCTTTCTATGCCCTTTCTGCTCAGCTCCCTGCGGAGAGCCTCATCGCTCCAGAGCCTGTAAAGACCGCCTGCAATGCTTTTGGGGTCGTATGCGTCGCAGATGACCGCGCAGTCGCCTGTTACCTCTGGGAGAGAAGCCTCCCCCGATGCCAGTACGGGAACTCCGCACGCCATAGCCTCCAGAGGGGGCATACCGAAGCCCTCGTAAAGGGAGGGGAAAACGAATGCCAGAGCGCCGCACATAAGGGGATTCATGTCCTCTGAGGGGACGTATTTGGTGAATATGACCCTGTCGGTGAGCCCCAGCTTCTCCACGCGGCTGTATATGCCGTGGTCAAGCCAGCCCTTGCCACCTGCCAGCACCAGTTTGGGAGCCTTTTCGCCTGCCTTTTTTGCAAAAGCTGCATAGGCAGTGATAAGGCGCTCCAGATTTTTTCTGGGCTCGATGGTACCGAGGTAGAGGAAATAATCACCCTCTATCTCAAGGGACTTCTTGACCTCGGGGATGCGCTCTGGAGTTTCGCAGGGACGGAACCTTTCAAGGTCAACGCCGCAGGGGACTACTCTTATCTTGCCCTCATGCTGAGGGAAATACTTCACTATCTCGGACTTGGAGAACTCCGAGTCCGTGACGATGATATCCGCCCTTTTCATTGAGCGCTTCAGCCCCATTTCAAGCATGAAACGGGTGCGTCCGCGGACGGTCTCGGGGAAAGCCTTGTACACCATGTCATGGACGGTGACGACCTTCTTTCCGCGGACAAAGGGCGGCACGATGTAGTTGAAAAAATGCGTTATATCGGACTTTCTGCCGAAAAAGAATGAATAGGGCACGGGCAGGAATGTGCTGACGGCACGGTAGAGATAGCCCGAAAAGCCCGAGGTATTGAGCTTTATGCTCTTGCCTGCGAACTTCTTTACCCTCTTTACTCTCTCGGCGTCGCCGCTGGTAAAGAAGCTGTATTCGTATCTGTTTTCGGGGAAGTTTTCAGCCAGTGCCTGTGTCTGTCCCACCTCGCACCAGCCTATTCCCGTTATCTTATCGCTGCATATCGGTACAGCGTCGAAGGTTATCCTCAAATCCAACTCTCCACCTTTGGTATTTATCGTATAGTATCGTAAACATGGGTGTCCAGATCGGCGATAAAAGCGTCGATGCGTCCGCGGTCATAGCCTGTCTTCCAGAGCAGGTGGAATTTTGCTTTCCGCAGGGGAAGCTGTCTTGCTTTTTCCAGCTCATTCATTGCAAGGCTCCTGTTCATACCGCCATTGAAGGAAGCTATCACTTTGTTGTAGGCGAAGATCTTAGCCTCAACGCTCTCGCAGTCATAGCCTGATCTGACGCGCTCGATCTTGGCGAAATCCGCAGCTCTGAACATGGTGAGCCTGGTCTCATATTCGTCAAGGATAAAATCCACCTTTTCCATCTCAAAGCCGTTGATGCTTTCAGCCAGAGGGACAGCCTTAAGTTCCTCAACTCTTTTTCGTACCTCTTCCTCGGTAAGACCGTCATACGTCAGACCTGTGAGAAGGTCGCGGTATTCGTGAAACCTTTCGTAAAAGTCGTTCCTGTCATAGCCGTGTTCGACTTTGAACAGTATCCTGCGTTCATCCATAGCCGTTTATTCCTCTGAAGCTGCTTTTATCGGGCTGATGCCAGGGCGGCAGCTATCTGTCCTTCCAGATCGGCAATGTAATTGTCGGTATCCTCGGCGGAAAAGCCGATAGTACCGAAAAATCCGCTCTTTTCTTTCCTCATGGGACGCTGACGGACCTTTTCCAGCTCGGGGAGTATCTTTGAGCTGTCCACGCCTTCCTCCGCCATCATCAGCAGAGCGTTCAGAGCATCTATCTTAGTAAGCACATCGGTTTTGTTATAGCCGCCTTTTTCGCTTCTGAGTACCTCAGATCTCATAATACCGCCCCTCCTTATTGACAGCTGAAAGTTCAGCCGATTATCTCTTTTACCTTTATCTCGTTCTGTACCAGCTCAAGGTCGTTCTTTACCATACGCTCAACAAGCTGTGAGAAGTCGATCTCGCGCTTCCAGCCCAGTACCTTCTCAGCCTTTGAGGGGTCACCAAGGAGGATGTCCACCTCTGCGGGACGGAAGAACTTCTTGTTTACCTTTACGATGGTCTTGCCGTTTCCCTTGTTGATACCGATCTCGTCAACGCCGCTGCCCTGCCACTGAACTTCGATGCCGACGTGCTTGAAAGCAGTCTCAACGAACTCGCGGACAGTTCTTGTCTCGTTTGTAGCGATAACGTAGTCATCGGGCTTATCCTGCTGGAGCATGAGCCACATAGCGCGTACATAGTCCTTTGAGTGACCCCAGTCACGCTTTGAGTCCATGTTGCCGAGCTCCATATATTCCTGAACGCCCAGCTTTATGCGGGCTGCGGCGTCTGTTATCTTACGGGTAACGAACTCTATTCCGCGGCGCTCCGACTCATGGTTGAAAAGGATGCCCGAGCAGGCGAAAAGTCCGTAGCTCTCGCGGTAGTTCTTTGTTATCCAGTGGCCGTAGAGCTTAGCAACTCCGTAGGGGCTTCTGGGGTAGAAGGGAGTAGTCTCCTTCTGGGGGATCTCCTGCACCAGACCGAACATCTCCGATGTGGAAGCCTGATAGAAGCGAGCCTCGGGCTTTACTATGCGGATAGCCTCCAGCATATTTGTAACGCCGAGAGCATCGATGTCGGCTGTGCCTACGGGAGTGTCCCAGCTTGTGGCAACGAATGACTGGGCAGCAAGGTTGTATACCTCGTCAGCCTGTGATATCTTCATTGCAGAGATAAGTGACACGATATCGGTCATATCAGCATAGATAAGGTGGACCTTGTCCTTGAGATGAGCGATGTTGCCGTAGTCAACGGTAGCCTTTCTTCTCCAGATGCCGTAAACATTATAGCCCTTTTCGAGCAGGAGCTCTGCGAGGTAAGAGCCGTCCTGTCCTGTTATACCTGTGATAAGTGCGTTTTTCATTTATATTACTCCTTTTTGCAATTAAGCGTATATATCATACCGGAGACCTGAGCCTCCGATGTGTCATCATACCAGTTCGTCCCTGCCCTGCTCTTTAAGCCGAGCAATGACCTTTTTCACGTCCTGAGTGTTGTTCTTTGAGCATACCAGCAGAACATCATCGGTATCCACGATGATTATGTCCCTTGTGCCCACAGCGGCAATGAGGCGTTTTCCGCCGCATACCGTGGTGCGTTTTGAGTCGATGGCGATAACATCGCCGTCGATGAAGTTCTTGTCGTCATCGGTCTCGTTTATGCGTTCAACAGCCAGCCAGCTTCCCACATCGTCCCAGCCGAAGCTTCCGGGGATGGTGTAGATGTGATTAGCCTTTTCCATGATGCCGAAGTCAACGGACTCGCTTCTGAAAGCGGTGAACTCCTTCACCAGTACCTCGCTGAAGCTGTCGGTGCCGTAAGCCTGTCCTATGCGCATTGCGCCCTCATAGATGTCGGGCATGAGCTCCTTCAGATTGAACATGATGGAGGATACCTTCCATACGAACATACCGCTGTTCCAGAGGTATCTTCCCGAGGCAAGGTACTCCTTGGCGGTGGGGAGGTCGGGCTTCTCAACGAAGCGCTCAACAGCGTAGACGTCGCCCTTTTCCTCACCGAAATTGATGTATCCGTAGCCTGTTTCGGGGTATTCGGGGGTTATTCCGATAGTGACAAGGCGCTTGCCCTTTTCGGCGGACTTTATAGCCTTTTTCAGCGTGTTGAGGTAGATGTCCTCATAGCCGATGAGGTGGTCGGAGGGGAGCACCAGCATGATGGCGTCCTCGTATTTCCTGCCGATGACCGCTGCCGCAAAGGCTATGCAGGGAGCTGTGTTCCTTGCACAGGGTTCGGCAAGGATATTCTCCTTGGGTATATCGGGGAGCTGGTCAAGCACCAGCTCGGTGTATGCTGCATTGGTGACGATGAATATGTCCTCAGCCTCAACAATGGGACGGAGCCTTTTCACCGTTTTCTGTATCATGGTCTCGCCGTCCTTTGTCAGCGAAAGGAACTGCTTTGGCGTGGCGTTGCGGCTCTTGGGCCAGAAACGCTCTCCTCTGCCGCCTGCCATGATAACTGCTGTGATCTTCATCTGCTGTTCTCCTTTTTTTCTTCTGTGAACTTCGGCGCCAGAACGTTCTCGTCTAATTCGGCGTTGTTCTTTGGCGGGAAGAACATGGTCTTTATTGTCATGAGTATTATCTGAAGGTCCAGACGTATGGAGTAGTTCTCGATATACATCAGGTCCATTTTTAGCTTGTCGTAGGGAGTTGTGTCATAGGCGCCCGTTACCTGAGCATAGCCCGTAAGACCTGCCTTGACCTTGAGTCTGAAGCCGAATTCGGGCATTTCCTTCTTGTACTCCTCGGTGAGCTCGGGACGCTCGGGGCGCGGTCCTACCACGGACATATCGCCCTTGAGTATGTTGAGGAGCTGGGGCAGCTCGTCCACTCTGAACTTTCTCAGTATCTTTCCCACGGGAGTTATACGCTCGTCCTCCTCGGTGGCGAGACGCGCCTTGCCGTCCTTTTCCGCGTCAACTATCATGCTGCGGAACTTGTAGACGTAGAACTCCTTGCCGTGGAGGGTCAGGCGCTTCTGCTTGTAGAACACGGGACCGCGGTCATAGAGCTTAACGGCTGCTGCTGCCAGTATCATGAACGGAGCCGCAGGCACAAGTGCTATCAGCGAGAATATGATATCAAAGGTGCGCTTGATGAGCTGCTGTTCAAAGTCGAGACCGTAGTTACGGCACAGCATAAGGGGAGTGTCGAAAAGACGTATATCGTCGGCTCCTCTTATTATAATATCTGATATTTTAGGGGCTATATACGCACGTTTTGAATGCTCGAAGCAGAATTTCAGGTAATCGTTCCTCTGTTCGGCAGGGATATCGCAGATGATAGCGCCCTCGTATTTCATTATGAGCTCGCGGACCTTTTCCGCAGGCTCAGTTATGCTTATGGACTCGCAAATCATGTACTTGTCCACACGCTGGCTCATTTTCAGCACCAGTGCTGCCGCCTGATGGCTTCCGTAGATGATGACCAGCTTCCGCGGCGGATATATCATGAAGTACAGCCTGCCCGCAAGCAGGGTCCACAGGGCTATGACTCCCATATCAGCGCAGGACATGACGATAACAGGCGAAACTGCCATGAAATGTCTGCCGATGAGGCTGATGAGGAAGTACGATACCGTGTTGACACATATCATGGATATCATCTGTGAATAGAGCATATCCGTTTTCTTCAGATAGCCCAGCTTGAAGCCGCCGTAGGCTCTGAAAAACAGCCATACCAGCAGGCAGTAGATAGCAATGAGCACCCAGTTTCCTCGCCGGTAGTATGGCAGGATTATCTCCTCGCTGTAGTTCCTGTACCACACAAAGGCGAATATGCCTGTGAGCATTCCCAGAAGCAGTATGCTGGAGATAAAGGTGACAAATCTTTTATACAGGTCTTTATTTCTGTTCATAATCCTTATCCGTTACGGTGACGGACACAGTCTCCTTATAGTTCTTTTTATTTGTTTCTTTCTACTTATTTCTTCTCAGCCGCATGAAGCGGCACAAAGTTATTATAACAAATCGTCGGAGCCGTGTCAATACGGAACAGCCGAAACGGCAATAAATGAACATCTTTTATTGCACTTTGCACAAAATGCTCATACCGCAGTTATGGTGCAGTTCGGATAATAATGGGCAAGTATCTCACGCCAGCTGCTGCCTGCGGACGCCATTGCGTCCGCACCGTACTGGCTCATTCCCACGCCGTGGCCGAAGCCCTTGGTGGTTATGACGGCTTCATCTCCCTCGTACCGTACATCAAAGGCGGCGGAGCGGAGGTCAAGTGCGGAACGAACCTGACCTCCTGTGACGGTGCGGTCCCCGACGGAAGCTTCCAGCACTGTTCCCGAGTCGGATACCGTGAGAACGTTCAGCCAGCTTGTCATATCGTCCCCGAGGACCGCGCCGTCGAAAGCCGCTTCGAGAGCGGCTTTCAGCTCCGCCGCCGTAAAACGCCTGTCCTCGCGGAATTTCGGCGCCGTAAGGTCGGAACGGCTGTCCACCTCCACAAGGTAGTCCACAGGGGAGCCCCATGCGTTTTCGGCGCTTTCGGTAAAGCCTGCCGACATGGAGTGGAACGCGGCGATTATAGGAACGTTGTCGTAGGTGAGAATATATGGCAGGACCTCGTCTGCGGCTGCGGAAATTTTTGCGTAGTCAGTATCGAACCTGTCACCGAAGCGTTCCTTTATCTCGTCTTTGGTAAAAAAACCCTGATATTTCGAGGTGTCGTCGGAGAAGTCGGCGCCGCACAGCTCGGGGGTGGGAGACTCCTGTTCGCGGAGGCGCTGCCGCTCGGCGTAGGTATGGGCGGCGACAGCCTGCGCCTTGAGAGCCTCCTCCCCGAATGATGCAGGCATCTCCGCGCAGACAGCTCCGATAACATAATCGCGGACGGGGACTTCGAGTATCTGTCCGCTTTCTGTGTCCAGAACCTTGTACGGCACGTCGTTGAAAGCGGCTTTCCCGGCGGTGTTTTCGCCTAAAACGGCATATCCCTCCTGTGGGATGGGAGAGACTACCTTCACATTCGCAGGAGTCCTTTTTGTCAGGGCAGGTACAGCAGGTATGAGCGTCACAGAGACGATGAGCAGCAGAGCTGCGGCGAGATGTTTTTTCATAAGCTTCTCCTTTCGGCAAAATACACAGGAACATACGTTTTATGCAATGCCTTTATATTGTAAATAACATTTGACATCACACCGAATATGGTGTATAATTAATAATGAATATGTTTTAGGAGTGTGATCATGATGCCGTCATACATTTCAGGCGCCAATATTACAGATTTATGCGGGAGACTTGCGGATAATACCGTTATCGAACCGTCTCTCTATGAAAAATATCATGTCAAGAGAGGACTTCGCAACAGCGACGGCACAGGTGTTATGGCAGGTATCACCAATATCTGCAACGTACACGGATATGTTATGAACGAGGGCGAAAGAGAGCCTATACCCGGTCAGCTCATCTACAGAGGCTACAATATAAATGACCTTGTTGAGAATGTAGAAGCCGATGACCGCTACGGCTATGAGGAGACTGCTTTCCTCCTTCTTTTCGGCCATCTTCCCAATGTGAAGGAGCTCAAGACCTTCAGCTCGTATATTTCGGTAAAGAGAGACCTTCCCAACGGCTTCGTTGAGGATATGATACTCAAGGCTCCTTCTAAGAATATCATGAACAAGCTTGCACGTTCCGTGCTGGCTCTGTATTCTTACGATGACGAGTGCGAGAACAAGGGACTTGAGAACGAGATGCGCACCGCTGTCAGCCTTATCGCTAAAATGCCCGTTATCATGGCCAACGCCTATCAGGTAAAGCGCAGGGTATTCGACAACCAGAGCATGATAATGCATCCCATAAATTACGAGGAGAACACCGCTCAGTGTATACTTTCCCTCCTCCGCCCCGACAGACAGCACACCAAGGACGAGGCTCAGATGCTGGACCGTCTGCTCATGCTTCAGGCTGAGCACGGCGGCGGAAACAACTCCACCTTCACCTGCCGCGTGCTGACCTCATCGGGCACAGACCCCTATTCCGCTTACTCCTCGGCTATATGCTCCCTCAAGGGACCCCGTCACGGCGGCGCAAACCTTCAGGTCATCCATATGCTGGATAACTTCAAGGAGAACATAAAGAACTGGGAGGACGAGGGTGAGGTCGCTGACTATATGCGCAAGACCCTCCGCAAGGAGACCAACGACCATTCGGGCTTTATCTACGGCATGGGCCATGCGGTCTATACCGTTTCCGACCCCCGTGCAGTGATACTCAAGAAGAAGGCTTTCGAGCTTGCAAAGGGCAGAGAGATAGAGGCTGAATTCCGTCTCCTCGAGACCATAGAGAGACTTACTCCCGAGATATTCAAGGAGATGAAGGGCAGCACCAAGGCTATGTGTGCCAACGTGGATATGTATTCGGGTCTGGTGTACAGGATGCTGGGCATCCCCGACGAGCTGTTCACACCTCTCTTTGCAGTTGCCCGTATGGCAGGCTGGGCTGCTCACCGCATGGAGGAGATACTCACAGGCGGAAGGATAATCCGTCCCGCATACAAGGCCATCGCAAAGGAAAAGGAATACATAAAGCTCTCGGAGCGTGAATGATTTTTACGGATATGAAAAAGATATCGGCTTTTTTCACAGCCCTCATAACGGGGGCTGCGCTTACGGGCTGCACATTCGGAGCGAGCATAGATACTCTTATGGCTCCGCCGAAGCTCAGTGTCGAGCAGGAGCAGATATACTCCGCACTGAAAAACTCAATAGGCTCGTCAATAAGCCTTAAATACCCGAAATCGGGAAAGTACCTCTCGGCGTTCATCATCGAGGATATCGACGGCGACGGCGTCAATGAGGCACTTGTCTTCTATGAGAGGAATAACCATGCCGCGGACGAAAATCCGCTGCGTATAAAGCTCCTCGAGAAAGAGGGCGACCACTGGAGCTCGGGCTATGATACGGCGGCAGCAGGCAGCGAGGTCGAAAAGGTCATGATCTCGAAGCTGGGCTCAAACAACAGGATAAACATCATCATCGGAACCAGCATGATAAACCGTTCCGAGAAGAATGTTTCCATATATAACTGCGTTGACGGAGTTCTTGAGGAACCCACGTTCTCCGACTCATACGCATTCATCGACGTCAAGGACCTCGATATGGACGGTGAGATGGAGTTCCTGCGCCTCACGTCAGCCTCGGGCGGAGAGCCTGCGGCGGCAGAGGCTTATAAACTGGACGAGGACGGCATCTACCACAGGGCGTTCCAGCCCCTCAGCGGAAGCTTCACCGAGTTCGACAACATAAGCTACGGCAAGGTGGGAAGCGTCAAGACAGGACTGTACATCGACGCTGTTTCGGGCACAGGCTCAATACAGACCGATGTTGTATACATGGACGACGGTATGCTGCACAAGGTGTTCGCCACCCCCGAGGAGTCGGAGGCTACTATCCGTCCCGCAGGCTGTACCTGCTTCGATGTTGACGGCGACGGAAGCCCCGAGATACCACTCCAGTCAGTTGCTCCCGGATACGAGGTATATGAGGAGGGCGAACAGCTCAGGCTCACCGACTGGATGCAGGTAAATGACGACTTTCAGCTGGAGAGGCACTATACCTCCTATCACAGCGTAACTGACGGATATATCTTCCTTTTTCCCGAAAAATGGGAGGGAAAGGTCTCCGTCAAGCGCGATATCGTCAACGATGAGATAGTATTCTGCACCTACGGCGATGAGGGCATGGGCAGAGAGCTGCTCCATATTTTCTGCGCCGAGGATCAGCCATCCAGAGATGACAGGATATCGGGAGGATATATGCTCATGCACACCAAGGGAGAGTCCTCATATCTTGCCTATATACCGCCGGACTCCGATGCAGAGGACGACAGACTTTCCATCACTGCGGGCGAAGCCGCGGTGGGATTCAGATTCAGAGACTGACCACGCAGCCGAATGCTGCTGATATAACAGGAAACTCACACAAAAAGGAGTGGAAAAACCGATGAAACGTATACTTATCTGCGAGGACGAGGACACTATCCGCGAATTCGTGGTCATAAACCTCAAGCGTGCAGGCTATGACGTTGTGGACGTCAACTGCGGAGAGGCTGCGCTCAAGACCTTTGAGACCGAGCACGGCAACTTCGATATCGTCCTCCTCGATATAATGATGCCCGGTATCGACGGCTTTACCGTGTGCAAGAAGATACGCGAGAAAAGCTCTACCATAGGCATTATCATGCTCACCGCAAGAACTCAGGAGATGGACAAGGTAAGCGGACTTATGATAGGCGCCGATGACTATATCACCAAGCCCTTCTCACCCTCCGAGCTCACTGCGAGAGTTGACGCTATTTACCGCCGCGTCTGCATGAGCTTCATCAAGAACGAGAAGCAGTCTGTCATAGAAAGCGGTCCCTTCGTGCTGAATCTCAAGAGCCGCACCGTCACCAAGAACGGCGAGCAGATAGAGCTCACACAGGTGGAGTACCAGATACTGGAATTCTTCATGAACAACAAGAATACCGCCCTCGACCGTGCAAGCATACTCAACCATATCTGGGGCGAGAGCTACTACGGCGACGATAAGATAGTCGATGTAAATATCAGACGTATCAGAATGAAGATAGAGGAAGAGCCCTCAAACCCCAAGTACATCATTACTATCTGGGGCTACGGCTATAAATGGAATGATATGCAGTAATGGCTAAAAAGAGTATCACCAAGCGCTGGATATTCAACAACCTTGGCGTTGTAGTGCTGGCGCTCCTCGTCATAGACATGGTCATTGTCTATGCGATACAGAATTATTTCTACAGCTCTGCAAGGCAGTACCTCGTCTCGAAGCTGAATGCCGTTACCAGCGTCCTGAGTATGTATTCGCAGGACAGCTCGGCGAATTTCTCCGCAGAGATGAGAAATATGCTGGAAAACTTCAACGAGAAGGACAAGATAGAGCTGATGGCTGTAAACTCCAAGGGAAGAGTGGTTCTCACCTCCTCGGGATTTACTCCCGATGCCGATGACCCCATGCCCGACTATCAGGAGGCTCTCGAAAAGAACGAGGGCTATCATGTGTACAGGATGGTTAGCGGCGAGAAGGTGCTGGCAGTATCCGTGCCCATAAACTCCATGAGCAACGAGTACAGCGCCGTCAGGATGGTCACCTCCCTTACGGATATAGACAACACAATAAAGACCTATACGGCGGCAGTCACCATAGTCTGCCTTATAATAATCCTCATCATCATCATAACGGGTCTTTACTTTGCGGGCTCTATCGTCCGCCCCATAAGGCAGATAAGCGGCATTGCCCGAAAGTATGCCATGGGCGACTTTACAACCCGTATCGACAACGACAGCGATGACGAGATAGGCGACCTGTGTACCGCCATAAACAATATGGCTGACGAGCTGTCTACCGCCGAGGCTATGAAGAATGAGTTCATATCGTCGGTGTCCCATGAGCTGAGAACTCCTCTCACCGCCATCAAGGGCTGGGCGGAGACCCTCATGATAGACGGCGGCGGAAGCCCCGATACCATGAAGAAGGGCGTCGGCGTCATCGTCAATGAGACAGAGCGTCTTTCACAGATGGTAGAGGAGCTCCTTGACTTCTCCCGTATGCAGAACGGTCACTTCACCCTCCAGAACGCTAATATGGACATTCTGGCGGAGCTTGGCGACGCCGTGCTCATATACAGTGACAAGGCAAGGCGCGAGAACAAGCAGATAATCTACGATGAGCCCGAGATGCTGCCATTCGTATACGGCGATAAGAACCGTATCAGACAGGTGTTCATAAATGTTATAGACAACGCGGTGAAGTACTCCTCGGACGGGGATACGGTCACCATAAAGGCTTACGAAAAGGGAGACAGCGTTATCGTTTCCGTAGCCGACACGGGCTGCGGAATAAAGCAGTCCGACCTTGCAAAGGTAAAGACGAAATTCTACAAAGCTAACCACACTCGCCGCGGCTCGGGCATAGGTCTAGCAGTTGCGGACGAGATAATCAGTATGCACGGCGGCTCAGTCGATATCGACAGCGAGGGCGAGGGCAAAGGCACTACCGTTACTATCACTCTCCCTGCCGTGAAGCAGTAAGGCACGCTGCATTACCAATTTCAACAAGGTGAAAAAATGAGTAAAAACAACAGTTCACAGGAAAAATTCAAGTCCAAGATAGGCGGACAGGCGCTTATCGAGGGCATAATGATGCTGGGACCCAATACGGGGGCAATGGCTTGCCGTCTCCCCGACGGTACCATTGACCTCGAGACATGGGACGAGAATAACGGAAAGGGCGCTCCGTGGTACAAGAAAACTCCTCTTGTAAGGGGCTGCACCAACTTCGTGACCTCACTGGTAAAGGGATATAAGTATATGATGAAGTCTGCGGAAAAGCAGATGCCCGATGACGACGAGGAAGATGACAAGAAAAAGAAGAACAGGACCGAAGCCGCTGCCGCCGATACGGCTGTGACCGCAGCTGCTGCCGCAGAGTCGGAAGCAAAGACAGCTTCCGATAAAAAAGAGGGCGGCGCAGGAGATATCATCATGTATCTGGGCATTATAATAGGAGTTGCCATTGCTATCGGTCTTTTCGTGTTCCTGCCCAAGTGGCTCGTAGGACTTATCCCCGCTATCAAGGAGCACAGGATACTCCGCTCTCTCCTTGAGGGCATCGTCAAAATAGTCCTTTTCGTGTCCTATATGTGGATAGTCAGCCTTACAAAGGATATAAAGAGGCAGTATATGTACCACGGCGCCGAGCATAAGACCATCGCCTGCCATGAGGCGGAGCTTCCCCTGACAGTGGAGAACGTCCGCAAGCAGACACGTTTCCACAAGCGCTGCGGCACCAGCTTCATATTCATAGTGCTGATAATCAGCATACTGGTAATGTGCCTTGTGCCCTTTACCGTAACATGGCAGAGAATAGTTGCTTCACTTGCTCTGCTCCCCGTAGTTGTGGGACTTTCCTATGAGTGCATAAGACTTGCGGGAAACAACGACAACGTCTTCACAAGGATACTTTCAGCTCCCGGACTGGCTATGCAGCGCATTACCACCCGTGAGCCCGATGACAGCATGATAGAGATAGCCATTGCGGCTATGAAGCCCTGCATCCCCGAAAATAAGGAGGAGGACAGGTGGTGAGCCGCGGCGAGCTCTTTGCACAGGTCCGCAGTCTTATCGCTCAGCGCGATGAGGAGACTGCCGATTTCGATACAAACTGTATCTTTCAGGACCTTCTGGGAGAACGCAATCCCATGTTCGCACCGAAAGAGCCCGTTCACGAGGAAAAGGCGGCGGAGATACTCGCCCTTGCAGAGCGCAGGGCTCAGGGCTATCCCCTTCAGTATCTGCTGGGACAGTGGGAGTTCTGGGGCTGCCAATTCAAGGTGGGAGAGGGAGTGCTCATACCCCGTCCCGATACCGAGACTCTGGTGGAGCAGGTGCTTGACATCTGCCGCAGAGAGGGTTTGAAGGCGCCTAAAATAGCCGACCTGTGCAGCGGAAGCGGCTGTATAGCCGTTGCTCTGAAAAAGGAGCTCCCCGACGCGGAGGTCTACGCTGTGGAGCTGTCGGAAAAGGCACTCATTTATCTAAGACAGAATACGCAGCTCAACGGCTGCGGTGACATACATATTATAAAGGGAGATGTGCTGAAACGGGAGACCGCCCGTTCTGTCATGGGACTGGATATACTGGTCAGCAATCCCCCATACCTCACTTCAAAGGATATGAGCGAGCTCATGACCGAGGTCACATACGAGCCTGCGGAGGCACTTTTCGGCGGCGAGGACGGTCTCGGCTTTTACAGAGCCCTTACTCAGCTCTGGAAGATATCCGTGAAGGAGGGCGGCTTCATCGTCTATGAATTCGGCATGGGTCAGCATGAGGACGTAAAGAGAATACTGGAAGAAAACAGCTTCACCGATGTGGAGCTGAGACAGGACGGCGGAGGTATCATCAGAACTGCCGCCACAAGGAATATAATAGTAAACAGACCTGCGTGATGCAGGCAGGACAGGAGGAAATCCCAATGGCTAAGAAGGAACTTGCTAAAAAGCCTACCGTTGTGAGAGTTACTACGAAAGAGGACAAGAAGACCGCTCTTGAAGGTGCTCTCAAGCAGATAGAAAAGAAGTACGGCGCAGGCGCTGTTATGCGTCTGGGACAGACCAAGACCCTCAACGTTGACGCTATCCCCACAGGCTCCATGACACTGGACATGGCGCTGGGTATAGGCGGCGTCCCCAGAGGACGTATCGTTGAGATATACGGTCCCGAGAGCTCAGGTAAGACCACCGTTGCTCTCTCCATCGTGGCTCAGGCTCAGAAGGCAGGCGGCGAGGCTGCTTTCATCGACGTTGAACACGCCCTCGACCCCGTGTACGCACAGGCTCTCGGCGTCAATATCGACGACCTCCTCGTTTCACAGCCCGACAGCGGTGAGCAGGCTCTGGAGATCGCAGAGGCTCTTATCCGTTCAGGCGCTATCGACGTGATAGTTCTCGACTCTATCGCTGCTATGACTACCCGTGCCGAGATCGACGGCGAAATGGGCGACCTCCATGTAGGTCAGCTTGCCCGTCTTATGTCTCAGGCTATGAGAAAGCTGACGGCGGCTATATCCAAGTCCAACTGTGTAGCCATTTTCATCAACCAGATCCGTGAGAAGATCGGCGTTATGTACGGAAACCCCGAGACTACCCCCGGCGGACGCGCTCTGAAGTTCTATTCATCTGTCCGTATCGAGGTAAGAAAAGGCGAGGTCATCAAGTCGGGTACAGACGTTATCGGCGCCTGCACACGCTGCAAGATAGTAAAGAACAAGGTGGCTCCTCCCTTCAAGGAGTGCGAGTTTGATCTTATGTATGGCACGGGAATTTCCCGTACCGGCGAGGTGCTTGACCTTGCCGTTGACCTTGACATCATCAAGAAGGGCGGCTCATGGTTCAGCTATAAGGATCAGAAGCTGGGACAGGGACGCGATAACGTCAAGGAGCTCCTCCAGAACGACGAGAACCTCATGAAGGAGATCGAGGAACAGATCCTTGCGCGCAAGGACGAGCTGAAGGCTGCTGCTCCCAAGAAGGGCAAGAAGGACGCCGACAGTGCGGCTCCCGCTGCTGCCGAGAAGCCCTCTGCTGAGGATGGCGGCGCAAACGACGATGTTCTCGCAAACTTCGATGAGAACTTTGAGGAGTTCACACCTGCTGAGGAATAATGAAGATACTATCGGTCAAACGATACAAGGGCTCAACCTTTGAGGCAGAGCTGGACGACGGGCGAAAGCTCTATCTCCATGCTGACATCATCACCGATTTCGGTATCCGTTCGGGCATGGAGACCGACCGCGACACCCTTAGAAAGATAATTTATGCCTCCAACTTCCGCAGAGCCTATCAGAGGGCACTGTACCTGCTGGATTACAGAGACTACACCTATAAGGAAATGCTGGAGAAGCTGGTGGATAACTATAAAAGCGAGACGCTCTGCACGGCAGTCATGAAAAGGCTCACCGAGCACGGCTTCATCGACGACGAGAGATATGCCGAGCGTATGGCGCGAAAGCTGGTGGAGTCAAAGCACTACGGCCTCCGCCGCTCAAAAAGAGAGCTGATGCAGAAGGGGATAAGCGAGTTTATCGCCGAGGACGCTCTTGAGCCATACGCCGACAGCTTCCGCGAGAATCTCGACGAGCTTCTGCGGACAAAGCACTCACGCTATCTGACAGACCGTGAGGACAGAAAATCAATTGAAAAGGTCAAGAACGCTCTTGTGAGATACGGCTACGACTATACAGACATAAACCGTGCCGTGAAGGATTACTTCGAGAACGTATCTGACCCCGAGGAGGAAAACTGATATGGCGATCAAGGTGGGAATGGTTTCTCTTGGCTGTTCAAAGAACCTTGTTGATTCGGAGCGTATGCTCTACAAGCTCAGAAGTCACGGCTATCAGCTTGTGACAGAGCCCGGACTTGCCGATGTGGCAGTCGTGAATACCTGCGGCTTCATAAAGTCCGCAAAGGAGGAGGCTATCGATACCATTCTTGAGCTGGGCAAGCTCAAGGAGGAAGGCACCCTCAAAAAAATAATCATCACAGGCTGCCTCGTTGAGAGGTATAAGGAGGAGGCTGCGGAGCAGTTTCCCGAGGCAGACGCTGTTATCGGCATAGGAAATACCAAGGACATCGTTGACGTCCTCGACCACGTTCTTGAGGGCGAGAGGTACGTCTGTTTCGCGCCCAAGCTGGACGCGGAGCTCAGCGGAGAGAGAGTCATCTCAACTCTGCCCTTCTTCACATATCTGAAAATAGCCGAGGGCTGCTCCAACTGCTGTACCTACTGTGCTATCCCCATGATAAGAGGAAAGTTCCGCAGTGTACCAATGGAGGATATACTCAAAGAAGCTCGCTATCTCGCAGAGAACGGCGTTACCGAGCTGGTGGTCATCGCTCAGGATACCGCTCAGTACGGAAAGGACCTCTACGGCGAGCAGAAGCTCCCCGAGCTTCTCAGCGAGCTGTGCAGGATCGAAGGATTACGCTGGATACGCACTCTTTACTGCTATCCCGAGCGCATTACCGACGAGCTTCTGGACGTTATCGCAAGAGAGGATAAGCTGGTGAAGTATCTGGAGATACCCATTCAGCACTGCAACGGCGATATCCTCAAGCGCATGAACCGCTGGGGAGATACCGAAAAGCTGGAGGAGCTGTTCAGGCATATCCGCGAAAAGGTCCCCGGTATCATACTCAGGACCACCCTCATAACAGGCTTTCCCGGAGAGACCGAGGAGCAGTTCGAGGAGCTGGCTGAGTTCGTGAAGAGAGTCCGCTTTGACAGGCTGGGCTGCTTCGCATATTCCCGTGAGGAGGGCACAAGGGCTTACGATATGCCCGATCAGATCGACGAGGAGACCGCTTCTCACCGCGCTGACATAATTATGGAGCAGCAGATGCTCATCAGCTGCGAAAACAACGAAAAACTTATGGGCGCGGAGCTCACCGCCGTGGTGGAGGGCTTCGACAGGTTCGGCGAGTGCTGGTTCGGAAGAACTCCCCTCGACGCACCCGATATCGACGGAAAGGTGTTCTTTACGTCCGAAACGCCCCTTGAGATCGGTGAATACGTCACTATCAGGATCACCGATACCCTTGATTACGACCTTATAGGAGAGGTGATAAGCAAATGAATCTGCCAAATAAGCTGACCCTTCTCAGAGTCATACTTATTCCGTTTTTCCTGCTGTTTATGTATATCAGCATACCGTTCCACTATGGTATCGCGCTGGTAATATTCGCGGCGGCTTCCATCACGGACGCCCTCGACGGAAAGATAGCAAGAAAGCGCAATCTTGTAACTAACTTCGGAAAATTCCTCGATCCCCTTGCCGATAAGGTGCTTGTCATTGCAGCACTTACGGTATTTGTGGAGCTCTCAGAGGTGAACATGGGCGCGATACCGCTCATAATCATCACCGCAAGAGAATTCATGGTGTCGGGACTGAGACTTCTCGCCGCAAACAGCGGTGTGGTCGTTGCTGCAGGTATCTGGGGCAAGCTCAAGACCGCCTTTACTATGGTAGCTATCGTGGCTATACTGTTCTGGCTGTGTCTCTGCTTCGATTTCGGTATAGACTTCCCCGACGGCTTCAGGAACGCTGTTGACAACATCCTCGTTCCCGTTCTGGTATGGATATCCACCGTACTCACCGTTATTTCGGGAGCAGTCTATCTCAAGGGCTACTGGCACCTTATCGACTCCGATAAATGATCCATTGTATTTCTGAAAGGAGTAAAATATGAAACACTGTGCAGGTCAGATAAAATATCTGGTTGCAATAAAGGAACTGTCCGATACAGAGGAATACGTCCGCTGTGTAACTATATCCCGTCATCTGGGAGTTTCCAGACCCAGCGTCAGCAAGATGCTCAGGTGTCTGGCGAACTGCGGATATGTGTATGAGGATTTCTGCAACAGCGTGGTACTCACTCCCGAGGGCGAAAAGGCAGTTGACGAGATATTTGCCTCATTCAACGAGGTGTATATGTTCTTCCACAAGTTCCTGAAGCTCTCCAAGGAGGAGGCTCACGAGCAGGCGATAAAGTTCATTACGGACTTTCCGCAGGATACCTGTGAGCGCCTGAAAGGCATAGTTAAGCGCACACTGAGAAAAAAGAGCGCATAAGTAAATCAGGATTTTGCAAAGCAAAAACCTGATTTTAGCCATTAGCCGTTAGCCGTTAGCATAATGCAGGGGCGGATATTATCCGTCCGGTAATAAAGCGGCGAAGCCGCTTCCTGATGGCTGATTGCTAAAGGCTGATAGCTTTGGAATTTATTCAAATAAACCAAATGCCCCTGAGTGTTACAAAATGATATAATCCCCTTAAAGTAGACACACGAAAAAACAAAAGCGTGTGAAAGCTGTAAGGGGGTTATTTTATGTCAAGAGGAAGTAAGCTAACAGATGAAGAACGCAT
>Ga0255342_1000704_pt1 | contig 53441 bp, 37 predicted proteins | sample wastewater_treat_3_FD_192416 | JGI IMG/M metagenome (GOLD analysis project Ga0255342, IMG submission 192416) | Wastewater microbial communities from Lulu Island WWTP, Vancouver, Canada - plant14 | ecosystem: Engineered > WWTP > Wastewater > Unclassified | place: Canada: Vancouver, British...
CAGCCATGTCTGTCATTTGAGAGTTCCTCCTTCTTGTTTTTCGCAAATTCAATTATGACAGGAACTCTCTTTTTTGTCTGTCTTTTTTTTCTCTAATTCTGAATCTATCGATTTTTGAAACAGAAACTTATTGATCATCTAAATTGACGAAAGTTAAGTTTTGTAGTAAATTTGAGTTGTTTTAGGAAGTTTACATACGAATTTAATGATTACGCTGTGAAATCCAAAACGAATAAAATGATTTAATTAATTTTAGAGAGGAAGTAGTACAAGCATGTCTGAAAGAGAAGTTGGAACTGTCAAGTGGTTTAATGGTGAAAAAGGTTACGGGTTTATTGCCAGAAAGACCAATGACAAAGATGTTTTTGTGCATTATAGTGCAATCATTGGCGATGGTTTTCGCACCTTAAAAGAAGATCAAGCTGTTGAATTCAGTGTTGTGGACGGCGCTAAAGGCCCCCAGGCTCAGGACGTAAAAGTTCTTGATTAATTCAATTGGATAGCCAAAAGCCGGCCATTTGGCCGGCTTTTTTTATTTAACCTTCGATTTTGTTATTATCTCGTTTTATAGAAGAAGGCAATGGAAGGAAATTTCATGCAAAGTCTGCTTCCCACAAGCTATTACAGGCAGATATCAAGCAAAATGATGAGCCATCAAAACAATCCCATTTGATCCGCAAACGCAATCCAGATTTAGGAACAACAGATCGGTCAACCTTTTATAAACCAACATTAATTCCGTCTTAGCTCGCGCATGGTATCACGGCGGCTGACGCCCATTGTGCGTCCAAATTGTTTGAATTGATACTCTTCATAATCAGACCAGTTACCGAGGAAGAGCTTGGGCTCTTCTTCCCCACCAAGCGCCAGAATATGAGTCGCAATGCGATCCAGGAACCAGCGGTCATGGCTGACAACTACCGCGCAGCCGGCAAATTCTTCCAGCGCCTGTTCAAGCGCCCGCAAAGTGTTGACGTCCAGATCGTTGGTCGGCTCATCAAGCAAAAGCACATTCGCGCCAACCGACAATGTCTTTGCCAGAAATACGCGGTTGCGTTCTCCACCCGATAGTGTCTTTATGGCTTTCTGTTGGTCAGAACCCGTAAAGTTGAACGAAGAACAATATGCTCTGGCGTTGACTTTCACATCGCCAAGTTGCAGGTTGTCAAGACCGCCTGAGATCTCTTCATACACGGTTGCTTCAGGGTTAAGCGTTCGGAATTGATTGGCGTGCGCGAACTTGACGGTATCCCCCAGTCGCATGGTACCGCTGTCCGCTTCCAATTCACCCGAGATGATCTTGATCAGTGTAGACTTGCCAGAACCATTCGGTCCGATAACGCCGACAATTGAACCGGGTGGGATCGAGAGATCGAGATCCTGCAGCAGAACTTTATCGCCATATTGTTTGGAAATGCCTTCCAGTTCAATTACCACATCACCCAGACGAGGTCCATGTGGGATGTAGATCTCCAGATCGCGGCGAACTTTTTCATGCTCCTGGGAAAGCAGTTTTTCATAGGCGGTTACACGGGCATGACCTTTAGCCTGGCGGGCTTTGGGCGACATGCGGATCCAATCCAGCTCGTGCTGCAGTGTGCGTTGGCGCTTGCTCTCTGTTTTCTCTTCGATACGCAGGCGCTCTTCTTTTTGTTCAAGCCAGGAAGAGTAGTTGCCCTTCCAGGGGATGCCTTCTCCGCGGTCAAGCTCAAGGATCCAACCGGCAACGTTGTCAAGAAAATAGCGGTCATGCGTTACTGCGATGACCGTTCCTTTATAGTTTTGCAAATGTCTTTCCAGCCAGGCAACGGATTCAGCGTCGAGATGGTTGGTCGGCTCATCCAGAAGAAGTACATCGGGCTCTTCAAGCAGGATCTTTGTCAGCGCGACACGGCGCCGTTCACCGCCTGACAGCACGCGAATTGGGGTGTCGGCGGGCGGGCAGCGCAGCGCTTCCATGGCAAGTTCGAGATGACTGTCGAGATTCCATGCGTCGTGGTGATCGAGTTTTTCCTGCAGTTTGCCTTGTTTTTCGATCAATTGTTCAAAATCAGCATCTGGATCAGCAAAAGCTTCGTTGATGGCATCGAATTCTGCCAGCAGATCAACAATTGGCTGCACTGCTTCGCGAATAACTTCGATGACCGTTTTGTTCTCATCAAGGACAGGTTCCTGTTCCATCAGACCAAAGGTGTAGCCCTTGGAACGGGCGATCTCCCCGATATAATCCTGGTCTTTTCCAGCCATGATGCGAAGAAGGGTGGACTTACCAGAGCCGTTCAGACCCAGCACACCAATTTTGGCACCATAGTAAAAACCAAGGGAAATATCCTTGAGAACCTGTTTGTTAGGTGGGTGAATCTTGCCCACACGTACCATCGAGAAAATTACCTGAGTATCAGATGCCATGTTCCACTCCAGAAATGTTTTCTATCATTGTAACAAAGTTAAAACTAAATTCCTCCCTGAAGAGGAATAGATATTGAATTGTTCACTTGAAATCTAAAATGGAAATGAGAGAGATATAAGTTGGAATTCAGAAATAATTGGTTTGGGATAAAAAAAGACACCAACGTTTTTTATTGGTGTCCTTTCCTGCCGCTATCCATGAGGTTAGCGGTGCTTTATCCTTGAGGTCTTCGGTCGAAAATGAGGCCTTTTTCCTCGTTGGATTATTATTTTGTCGGGGCGGACGGATTTGAACCGTCGACCTCACGGACCCGAACCGTGCACTCTATCCGGGCTGAGCCACGCCCCGTGAAGCGCTATTATAGCATAAACGAAAATATATAACGAAATTATTTTCAGGACATTAGAGATTTCCAAAGTTGAATAATGGATATCTACGCGCAAGATGGGCTATTCATTTCTCAAATATAAGCCTCTTATCGGTTTACCTCGCACCTCCACGACCAAATTGTCTTTCCAACAAGCTGGCGCTGAGGTGGATCATAGTTGGTCTGCCATGAGGACAGGTGCGTGGGGATTGGCTGGCTTCCAGGTTCAAAAGCAGGTTCTCCTGCTCCGGCAAACTCATTTTTTGTCCGCCTTTGATTGCCATTCTCTTGCAGACGCGCGCGGCGATCCTGGCCTGGGCTTCATTCAGCAATGGCGTTTCGTCTTCCTCAAATGCTTCAACAACCGCATGAATCGCCTCACGCGGATCTCCGCGATCGAGGATGCTCGGGATCGAGCGAATTAAGAAAGTATTAGGTCCAAAATTCTCTATTTCGAGGCCCAGTTCTTTGAGTACTTCAAGGTTTTCTTCCAGAACACCTGCTCTTTCGGGGCTGAGCTCGACAGCGACAGGTTCCACAAGCTGTTGTGAGGGGATCATTGAAGCGCGATACTGCGCCATCATCTGGTCGAACAAAACCCGTTCATGGGCAGCGTGTTGGTCGATCAGATAAAGCCCATCTGGTCCTTCCGCGATCAGATAGGTCGAGGCAACCTGCCCCACCAGCCGCAGCAAAGGTAAATGCGTTCCAGGCAATACCTCTTGTTTGGGCCCTGATTGTTCCTCAAAAACTGAATGTTCCTGGGGAGCCTGCTGGCTTGGCGTAATCGCCTGCCACTGCGAATCGAATTTGATCTCGCCTGGTTCTGGCGAGCTCTGCCGCCCCCAGAGATTCATATTGGTCAGATCCGGCACAGGCGTATAAGCCAGCAAACCCCGCCGAATCGCCCTTTGCACGCCGCTAAAAACCTCTTCCTGTTCCCAGAAGCGCACTTCCGCTTTGGAAGGATGCACATTGACGTCAACAAGATGAGTGGGCAAATCCAGAAACAATACAACGACCGGAAATCTGCCGACCATGATCATGGTGTTATAGGCGCGGATAACCGCAGCGGTCAGGCTGGGATCCTGAACCCAACGACCATTGACAAAAAATGTCATATCCCGTCGGTTTGATCGGGTCAGGGATAGGTCACTAATATAGCCATTGATCCCAATGTTCTTTTCGTTAAAAGAAATTGGCATCAGAGATTTCGAGTCCTGATTGCCGAAAAGCTGCTGTAGGATCTCAAATCGGCTCCCGCTTCCGGTGGTTTGAAATTCTGTCACTCTGTTTTGGATCAAAGTCCAGCGAATATCCGCATAAGCCATGGCGTAACGCGTGACAAGCCCGGTAATGTGTCGGGATTCAGTGATATCTTTTTTCAAAAACTTCAACCGAGCGGGCACATTGTAAAACAAGTCCTCAACCGAAATCTCAGTGCCGGTTGGCGCCGCCACCGCGCTCACCGCAGAAACTTCGCCGCCATCTACAACCAATTTCGCACCTGTTCTGTTGCCTTCCATTTTTGAAACAAGCGTCAGGTGCGCCACAGAGCCAATGGATGCCAGCGCCTCGCCGCGAAATCCAAGCGTTTTAATATCAAAAAGTTCGTCGGTGCGGGTTAGTTTGCTGGTAGCGTGACGGCTGACAGCCAGTTCAAGCTCATTGGCAGGAATTCCACAGCCGTTATCCGTTACCCGTATCATTTCCTTGCCGGCACGACGGATTTCTATCTTTATCTCAGTGGCGCCAGCATCGATCGAGTTTTCGATCAACTCTTTGACAACTGAAACCGGGCGGTCAACTACTTCACCGGCAGCGATTTGAGAGGCAATAGTATCTGGTAGTACACGAATTGTCATAATAAATATCCTGTTTTGATTATACCTAAGCCACTAACATATTTCTAACCCCTATCTGTTAAAATAGAAACATGAAACAGGATGAAAGGATTCAAACGATCTTAGCGTCATTGCCGGAATCCCCAGGCTGCTACCTGATGAAGGATGAGCAGGGGAAAATAATCTATGTTGGCAAGGCGATCAATCTGAAGAATCGCGTCAGATCCTATTTCCAGAAATCGAACGATCACAGCTACAAGACCAGGCAAATGGTTCGCAATATCCGCGATATCGAATGGATCGTGGTGGCATCCGAACTGGAAGCGCTCATTCTGGAAATGAACCTGATCAAGCAGCATCGTCCCTTTTACAATGTACGCCTCAAGGATGACAAGCGCTATCCCTACATCAAAATTCACTGGCAGGATGACTTCCCGAAGCTTTCCGTTACCCGTCAGATGACGCAGGACGGCTCACGCTATTTTGGGCCTTACACCTCGGTCTGGGCGGTCCACCAGACGCTCGATATTCTGCGCAAGATATTCCCCTACCTAACCTGCGCCCGTGAGATCACTGGCAATGACAGCCGTGCCTGTTTGTATTTTGACCTAAAACTTTGCTCTGCGCCCTGTATCGGCGCGATCAGCAAAGAAGAATACCGCACCATGATCGAAGACCTGATGCGTTTTCTGGAAGGTCGCAGCGACCCCGTCCTCAAACGTTTGCAGACTGAGATGAACGAAGCCTCGGAAAACCTGAATTACGAAAAAGCCGCGGTCCTGCGCGACCAGATCCAGGCGATCGAGCGGGTTGTGGAACGGCAAAAGATCATCTCCAACGAGCGCAAAGACTCGGATGTGATCGCGATGGCGCGCTCGAAGGGTGAAGCCTGCGTTCAGGTCTTCCTCATTCGTTCCGGAAAACTTATCGGCAGGGAATACTTCATCCTCGAGGGTACCGAAGATGAGCATAACGCTGATATTCTGGAAGAATTCATCAAACAGTTCTACTCACAGGCGGCGTACATTCCTAATAAGGTATTGCTCCCGCAGGAAGTCGAAGAGGCGCGAATCATCAAAGAATGGCTCAACACCCGACGCGGCGGCGAGAAGGTCCAGATCGTAGTCCCGAAAAGAGGACAATCCAGAGACCTGGTAGAAATGGCAACTGAAAACGCGGCAGAGACCCTGCGCGCGCTTGAGATCAGGTGGAAGGCGGATAAAGACCGCCAGCGGACAGCCCTGGCAGAAATTCAAGAGCTTCTCTCGATGTCTGAACCGCCCAACCGGATCGAGTGTTTCGACATTTCCAACACCCAGGGAACTGCCAGCGTGGGCAGCATGGTCGTTTTTGAGCAAGGAGTCGCCAACAAAAAGCTTTACCGCCGTTTCAACATTCGCACAGTCACGGGTCCGAATGATTACGCCTCGATGAATGAAGTTTTAACCAGACGTTTCAACAATTACTTTTCTGAGAATGAGGCCAAAAACAATCCTGGTTATAAACCTGATCTGTCTTTCAGCGTATTACCAGATTTGCTGATCGTGGATGGCGGGAAAGGTCAGTTGAGACAGGCAATTGATGTTGTTAAAAAGCTTGACCTGGAGGGCAAATTCACAATAGCCGCCTTAGCGGAACAGGAAGAAGAAATCTTCCTGCCAGGCAACCCGAATCCCTTCCGTCTTGACGATCATTCGCAGGGCTACTATCTGGTTCAACGCATCCGTGACGAAGCCCATCGCTTTGCCATTACAGCCCATCGCAATCGACGTGGTAAAATCGGAATGGCTTCCCAGCTTGACAACATTCCAGGGATTGGCCCCGCGCTGCGAAAAGCGCTCCTCACGCGTTTTGGTTCAATTCAGGGAATACTCGAGGCTGATGTAGAAGAGATCTCGCAAATTCGAGGTATTTCCCTCGAGAAAGCAAAAGCAATTAAAGCAGAACTGGAGTAAATATGGCAGGAAAAAACGATCAAAAAGGAAGCATTGGTAAATACGTGATGGCCGCTTTGGCGATCATCATTATTCTGGCAATGATCCTTTCGAGCCTGAGAATTTTTTAGAGGATGTGATGTCGCAAATTGAGAAAAAAATTCAAAGTCTGCACCAGTCAACCTATTACGCGAATTGTTCTGAACCAGATCAGGCCCGCAACGTGGGATTCCCTCAATACCTTGCCGAGCCCAGCGAAGACGCGACACTGATCCAATTGCCTGAAGTTGAGAACTTTGTACCAGTCAACAATGATCTCGCTAGATTGTTAATCCAACGACAGTCAGTCCGACAGTACGATACCCAGGCCCAGATGTCACAGGAAGAGCTGGCATATCTGCTCAAATATACGCAGGGACTGCGTGGATTTAACGAAAAACGGGGCGTTTCGCTTCGCTATGTGCCTTCTGCGGGTTCCCGCCATCCTTTTGAGACCTATCTTTTGATCCAGCGTGTGGAAGGAATCGAGCCAGGCATCTATCATTTCATTGCGCACAAAAACGCGCTCGAACTGATCTCTTTAGATCAGGAAATGATCAATAAAGCCCACGAAAGCACGCTCAGGCAACGCCAGGTCATCACCTCCGCTGTGACTTTCTTCTGGTCTGCTGAAGTTTACCGAACCAGCTGGCGTTACAGCGAACGCGCTTACCGTTATCTTCATCTTGACGCTGGCCATATTTGCCAGAATCTTTATCTTTGCGCTGAGTCCATAGGTTATGGCGTCTGCGCGATCGCCGCTTTTGACGACGAACTGGTCAACAAGCTTCTGGATCAGAACGAGATGGATCGCTTTATCGTCTACCTTGCCTCTGTTGGAAAGAAGTTTCTTGAATAAGAACATGAATTTACCGATCGATCCAGTTGTCATTCTTGTTTCCGCCAACGGTGAATGGCAAAGCGTTTTGTCGATCCTCAAGCCCAAAAGTGTCGCGAAAACTCCCCTTGGAGAATGCTTCCTTCACCAGGTGGGAGCAGAGAACGTCCTTTTCTTCCACAGCGGCTGGGGTAAGACCCGTTCGGCAGCGGTAACACAGCACCTGATCGATAAATTTGCTCCAGGTCTGTTGATCAACCTTGGCACCTGCGGCGGTCTGGAAGGTCGTGCCCATGTGGGCGAGATCCTGTTGGCAGATTCGACCGTCATGTACGATATTCTGGAGCGCATGAGCGACCCTGTTGAGGCAATCGACTTTTATCGCGCGACTTTGGACCTCAGCTGGCTGCCAAAAGACATGCCAGAAAACACTCGTGTCGCAAGGATCGCATCAGCTGATCAGGATATTGATCACAGGAATTATTATTTGCTGCGGGATAAATTTGGTGTCTCAGCGGCTGACTGGGAATCCGCTCCGATCGCGTGGGTCGCCCAGGCCAACTCCGTAAAATGCCTGATCCTTCGCGGCGTCAGCGATCTGGTTCACCCAAACGCTTCAGAAACTGACAGCAATGTCCAGCTTTGGCTGGAAAGAACAAGGCAGATCATGCAAAAACTGATCGATGACCTGCCTTTTTACATCAGAGAATTTAGAAAGAATTAGCCTAATCGGGCTCTTTCCTCATCAACGATAGCATGATCGAGCTTTTTGAACAGCGGCGTAGGCTGGTTGAACGGCGCGCCAGCCTCGATCTCAAAAGCCTGCCAAAGATCTTTCGATTCACCGATCAGTGCGTTTTCCTTATCCAAAGACAAAGTGATATGCTCACCCAGCGCGTCGCTGATATTCCTCGTAAACGGAGAACCAAAGATGGATTTTTCATTCCCAAGGATTTTGTGCAGCTTCTCACAGGTCTCAGGCAGGAAGGGAGCGAACATCAGTTTCAGCCATGAGATTGCCTGAATAGCGGTAAACAAGGATTTAGCCGCTTCTTCACGATCGCTCTTGATCTCAAACCAGGGAGCGTGAACATCCAGATACTTATTCACCTCACTCGCAAGACGCATTGCTTCAGCCAGCGCGGCCTTTAGTTCAACGCGCTCAATACGGCTGCCAACCTCTTCAAAGCCCTGTCTGATCACAGCCAGCAGTTCTTCGTCGCTTTCCCTTAGCTGAGCGGGTTGAGGAATTTTGCCCTCAAAATTCTTCCAGGTAAATGATAAAACGCGATTGACCAGGTTGCCCCAGGTCGCGACCAGTTCACTGTTGTTGCGCTGGTAAAATTCTTCCCAATCCCAGTCGGTATCACGGTTTTCTGGCATGGCCACGGTCAGATAGTAGCGCAAAGCGTCGCAATCGTAACGGTCAAGGGCGTCCAAACCCCAGACTGCCCAGTTCTTACTACCGCTGATCTTTCGCCCTTCAAGATTCATAAACTCGTTGGCGGGAACGTCATAGGGCAGAACCAGCTTTTTTGGTTCGGCGCTGCCCATCCGCGCATCGAAATTGACATCCATACCGATCAATTCAGCCGGCCAGGTGACAGCGTGGAAGGTGATGTTGTCCTTACCGATAAAGTAAAAAGCTTTGGCTTCTTCGTTCGTCCACCAATCACGCCAGTTTTCAGGCTGATCATTTAACTTCGCCCATTCAACGGTTGAAGATAGATAACCCATCACCGCTTCAAACCAGACATACAGGCATTTGCCTTCCCAGCCTTCCAACGGCACAGGAATGCCCCATTCCAGGTCTCTTGTGATCGAAGTGGGTTTCAAGCCAACAGACTGGATATTTCCCAAAGATTGGCGCAAGACGTTTGGCCTCCAATAGGATTCCCGTTCCTTCAGAAATTCCTGGATCTTCGGTTCCAGTGAGGACAGATCAAGATAGAAATGCTCAGTTTCCTTCAGTTCGGGCGTAGAACCATCCACCCTGGAAACGGGATTGATCAGTTTTTCAGCTTCGAGTTCGTTGCCGCATTTCTCGCATTGGTCCGAGCGGGCGCCTTCATATCCGCAGAGATAACAGGTGCCTTCAACGTAGCGGTCAGGCAAAAAACGCCCAAGTTTCGGGCTGAACCACTGTTTTGAGACAAATCGCTTTAGAAATCCATTCTCAAGCAGCGTCAAAAAGACCTGTTGGGCAACTTCAAAATGGTTTTCTGTATGAGTTGACGTGAACATATCATAGCTGATGCGCAAACGCTGGAAGAGCTCAATAAAACGGGGATGGTAATGCGAATAGATCTGATGCGGTGTTTGCCCAGTTTGATCAGCTTTAATGGTTATTGCCGTACCGTGCGAGTCTGTGCCAGATACCATCAGCACATTGTTGCCCCGCATGCGATGATAACGCGCGACGATATCACCAGGTAAATGTGATCCGGTGATATTTCCGACATGAATATCAGAATTGGCGTAAGGCCAGGCGACTGCGACTAAAATGTTCTTTTTCATATTAAACTCCAAATAAATTCATCGGGAAATTTTATCATCAAACGTTGCTTGTTCAGCGTGATTTAAGCGATCTTAGTTAAAAATAACTGAGTGATTATGCTCACAGCTGCCTTTATTAAGGTTTTGCCCACATTCAATACAAATACCCCTGCAGTCAGGAGAACAGATCGCGTTGATCGGCATACCAAGAAGAATATAATCGCGAAAAGGCACACCAAGCTCAATATAACCATCCCGTGGAACCTGTTCTTCGTCGAGTTCTTCGACCATTCGCGGCTCAAAAACATATAAGTCCTCAAAACTTGTTTGCACGTGAACTGGCATCGGTTCCAGGCACCGGCTGCATTCCCCATCAACCTCAGCCTCAAGTTCAACCTGAAGAAGCAAACCCTCTCTCGTTCTCGAAAAAGTATATTTTCCAATCAGATTACGCGCATGCAGGTCGGGTTCAATAAAAATGGTTGGGAAGTTGAATTCAAAATCACGGCTATAGCCAATCGGTTTGTTGAGCATGAAGCCGACATTTGTTCTCAAAGGGTGAAGTATTTTTTCCATGATAAGCTACAATTGAAAAAGTATTTTCTGTGATTATATCATGGCGAATCTTATAAAAATTACGATATGGAATTCTGATGAAACAACTACTGCTTGCAACAAATAATGACCACAAAATTGAAGAGATCGAGGCTATCTTTAAGAACAGACCTCTTGAAGTAGAACTCCTGTCACCCAAAGACCTCGGGATAGACATCGATATTGAAGAAAGTGGAAATTCCTATCTGGAAAATGCTCTTGTCAAAGCCAGGGCTTTTGCCAAAGCCAGCGGTCTGCCTGTCCTTGCGGATGACTCGGGCCTTGAGGTTGATCTGCTTGATGGGCAGCCTGGTATTCACTCGCACCGCTTCCTGCCAAACCCAAACGCGAGCAGTCATGAACGCTGCCTTCACTTGTTATCCTGCCTGGCTGGAAAGCCAAAACCCTGGAAGGCGCATTTCACCAGTGTGGCTGTCCTTTATATTGTTGGAGGCTCATGGTACACCAAGAAAAACATCTACACACACAATCAGGGTCAGATTTTTGGCGAGATCACAGACACAATTCGCGGTGAGCATGGTTTTGGTTACGATCCCATTTTCTGGATCCCCGAATTACAGAAGACAATGGCTGAACTGGACACCAAAACAAAAAACCAGATCAGCCATCGCGCGCTTGCAATAGGTAAGTTTACGGAATTAACGAAATGGATTATTTACTAGATCGATCTTAGAATTTATATCCGATCTTTCGTAAAAACCCCTTTCGCCAGGCAATATCCTCTTCGGTCTCGATTCCAAGCGGTGTTTGACCGTCCACCACGCCCAGCACACCCCGACCCAATTCTGTTTCCATCAGAACTACTTCAGAAGGGTTGGCAGTGGCGCAAAAAATGGTGACAATTTCCGGCAGCTGTTTCAGATTCGTCAGGATATTGATCGGAAACGAGCCTTCACCAAGAAACAAAAAGAAGGTATGCCCGGCGCCTACGCGCAGCGCGTTCTCTTTTGCCAGCGCTATCATTTCTTCGTCATTGCCAGTGTATCGCACCAATCTCGGGCCTGATGCTTCGTTAAATGCCAGGCCAAATTTAGCGTGAGGAGCAAAATTTGCCATCAATTCGTGAATATCTTCGACAGTTTTGATGAAATGGGATTGTCCGAAGATGAAGTTAATATCTTCTGGTTTATTTACTTTTTCAATAAGAATATTCATGTCTACCTCCAGATCTTCTAAAGATTGTAGCACTTTTAATTCGTCTTTATCATTTATTAGACGTTTTGTATTCTGACAGTTATAATACTATTAATTGCAAGCATAAATCCATGTAGGGATTTTGTAAGGATAATATTATGAACCATTGGACAAAAATAAGTATTGAATATGCAAATCAGCTTTCTTATCTGGACGACTTATTTACAATTTATCCAACGATTCCAGAGGGTATAAGAGAGATGGATGAAAGTCTTCAGGAGAAAATTAGTTATGCATTTAACAATAAAGACAATCTTCTGCTTGTTAAATCTCTGATTGATAACCCTATATTTCCAATAAAGGACTCATACATTGCATACTTACGGAAGGATAAAACCGCAATCGAAAGAAACCCTGCAACTATAAATCGTATTGCTGGAAGATTATATGATTTAGGACTTGGCGAAATTTTTAAACGTTGTACAGAGCCAAAGGAAACAAATCGCCAAATAGGCCCAATGTTTCGTAGGTGGATAAACAGCAAAGCTTTGGGATTATTGCCAATTTCTGTAGATGAATTTGAATCTACAAATGATAACGCCATCCTGGATTTGAATGACGCAAAGATGCAGGCTTATGCAAAGGATAAGTTTAATTACAACAGAGATAAGGGTCTGGATTTCGTTGCTCGTTTTAACAATCTTTACGTGATAGGGGAAGCGAAGTTTATCACTGATGACGGTGGACACCAACATACTCAGTTTGATGATGCAATGGAAATGATAAAGGATAACCGTATACAAGCCAAGCGAATCGCTATATTGGATGGTGTCCTCTACATTAAAAGTCGAAGAAAAATGCATAAAGCAATAACAAGTGCCTACAATTCACATTTAGATATTATGAGTGCACTCGTTCTCCGTGAATATCTTTATAGTCTACGTTAATTTATATGGAAAATTATCTATTACAAGCTGATAATTTAATAGGTCTACATTATTTAATCTATAACCTCCGTTTACGTGGAAAAGTTGATTTGGTCTATATTGATCCACCCTACGCGACCAATACTGAATTTAGAATTAGCAAAAACCGTAAGGCTACGATTAGCTCTCTAAAAGATGGTGAAGTTGCTTTTACTGATAGGCTAAAGGGTCAGGACTATTTAAATTTTCTGGAAGAAAGATTAATATTAATTCGAGAACTGCTTTCTGATGAAGGGTCTCTCTATATACATGTTGACTACAAAATCGGGCATTACGTTAAAGTGTTAGCCGACTCTATTTTTGGAATCGAAAATTTTAGATCAGATATCACTAGAATAAAGTGTAACCCTAAAAATTTCTCAAGAATAGGATACGGTAACATCAAGGATATGATACTTTTTTACACTAAGGGTAATAACCCTATTTGGAATGAGCCGTATGAGGACTATACAGAAGAAGATGCAGACAGGTTGTTTAAGCGCATAGATGAAAAAGGTCGTAGGTATACCACAGTGCCTTTACATGCACCTGGGGAAACCATCGATGGTGATACTGGCAGGAAGTTCAGAGGTTTATATCCTCCCCCAGGGAGACATTGGAGAGCCGATATCGAAACTTTAGATTTCTGGGATGGAGAAGGATTAATAGAATGGTCCAGCACAGGTAATCCAAGAAAACGTATCTATCTTGAAGATCAATTAGGGAAACGAGTGCAAGATATATGGGAATTTAAGGACCCACAGACAACTCTATATCCAACTGAGAAGAATTCTGATCTACTCGAAAGAATAGTGTCTGTATCTTCCAGACCAGGTAGCTTGGTTTTAGATTGTTTTTCAGGTTCTGGCACAACTATGCTTGCAAGTGAGAAACTAGGTCGTCGTTGGATAGGCATTGATGAATCAACACACGCAATTTCTGCTACATTTCAGAAATTTAGACAATATTTAAAAGAAAATCCCAATGAGAGCATTGCTTTTCGTTACATTGGCATTCCAAGTAATTTTAATATTGATTCTGATCTTTCAGGAATCAACTTTTTGATAAAGAATCAATATATTCAACAGGAGCTAAATTTTTGATTTTTTTACACATCAAGATATCCTAACAATTTTTCATTCCCATCTTTTTATTATTGTTCGATACTGAAAATTCAGAAAAGTAAGTTACCGTTTTCGCGTTGACACCCATCTATGAGCTCAACACTTCCAAACTTGATTTTTTTCTGCAAATTGACTATCGAAAGATTTCAGCTTTACATAGATGAGCTCTCCTCGCGATGACAACTTATGGCAGAGCATTTTAGAGAGCATAGCCACTCTTCCTCTTGTGTAATAATAGAAAGAAAAACGACGGAAGTGATCTTTCTACAGAATGGGTTTTCGCAATAACGATCATACACTTATCGTTTTAATTCCTCATCTTCAAATGTATATCTTAAATCTTAGCGTGATCATTTCTTAAATGGATATCATAAGTAAGGTAAAATTCAGCCATGCACAAAGCAAGAATCTTTTTATCGGGGGTTTTGCTCATCCTTAGTCTCGGGCTGAGCGCCTGTTCATCCATCGGCAATCTGGAACCAACACTTTCTTTCAACCCTGAAACGGTAACCCCTGAGCCCCAGCAGCCAACCGCGATGCCAACCTACACCCCCACCTTCTCGCCGGTCGGGTCTGCCGGCAACCCGCTTGTCATGGGCATTATCATTAAGGAATACATTGCCGGCCAAAACGAAGCCATTCAGGCTTTTATGATGCATCTCAACGAAGGTCTGGGCATGGAAGTCGTCGCCCGGCCTTTCACCTCTTACGTCGACCTTGAACTTGCTCTGCAGCGCGGTGAAGTTGACCTGGCCTGGCTCCAACCCAGCGAATACCTGCTCGCCTCACAAAAGAATCTGGCCAGCGCTCTTTTGGTGACCAACCATCTTGGTGTGACGGCCTATGGCGTCCAGTTTCTTGGTCACAAAGAGAGTGAATTAAAGTCCTATTATGACCCCGCGACAAATACTTCTCAGATGCCTGCTGTCGATGCCTTGACCCAGTTGGCTGGTCTCAGGCCATGTCTGACCCAGGAAGATTCGCTTGCTGGTTATTGGGTGCCGATTGGTTATTTAAATCAAAACGCCATCCCATTTACAAGACCCGTTTTGACCTTTTCGTTTAGCGCCAGTATGCGCGCGTTGTACATCAAAGGCATTTGCGCGTTTGCGCCCACCTATGCGATTTCTGCCGATCCACGCACTGGCTCTGAAGTCATCACCGACCTCCCGGACGCGATAGAAAAGCTGCCAATTCTCTGGATCTCACCGCCCATCATCCCCAATATGAACCTTTCGGTCAGCAACCAGATCGATCTGAGCCTCCAAAATAAAATTTCTGAGTTCCTGCGGGCATTTTCCCGTGAGGAGATCGGCAAGACCTTGATCAGCCAGATGCTAAATTATGAAGTTGCGCAATTGGAGCCGCTCCATGACAGCAGTTACCAAACCCTGCGGGACCTACTCTCGACAACTGATATCCGCCTGGCTGAAATTGCTCGCTAACTTATGAAATCTTTTCTAAGAATTTGTATCATCCTCTTTTGTCTTTCGTTTTTCGTGATCGCTGGCCTGCGTCTGGCAATGATATTCAGTACCGAAAAATACATTTACGACCTTGATAGCGTCCCTTCACGACCGATCGTTCTGGTTCCTGGCGCCGGGCTAAACTCCAGCGGCGGTCCCTCAGCACCGCTGCAGGATCGCCTCGATGCTGCCATTAATCTCTATTTCGATGGCAAAGTTGAAAAGATCTTACTGTCTGGTGACAATAGCACAATTCATTACAACGAACCTAGTGCCATGCAGGCTTATGCTTTGAGCCAGGGTGTGCCTGAAGAAGACCTGATCCTCGATTACGCCGGGCGCCGAACTTATGATTCCTGTTATCGGGCAAAACACATCTTTGGCCTGAACGAGATCATCGTGGTCACCCAGTCTTATCACCTTCCCCGCGCGGTTTTTCTTTGCCAACATTCAGATCTGGATGCGGTTGGGGTTGCTGTGGAGCAATCTCAGTACATACGCGCGAGATATCTATTCTGGAACATACGCGAGGTTTTCGCGACAGCCGTCGCCTGGGCGGATGTACTGTTCTTCAAGCCACTTCCTATTCTGGGAGAGCCGGAACCGATCTTCCCTTAGCCTTTGTCTTCGCCCCAGTAATTACTGTAATCAGTAATGGTTGTAAAACCGATCACTTCATCACCTTGTTTGAGCGTGTACATCGCCTGGCCATTGCTCGCGCGTTTTCGCGCGATCGCATTAGTGATCGTGAAAACCTTGCTGGCAGATTTACTGAAGTGGCTGATGCCCTTGTCTGTCAATTTTCCAACCAGCACTGCCGCAACTTGATCTTTCGATTCCAATCTCCACCCAATGACACCCTGTCCATACCTGCCCTGAAGCGGGAAATCACTGCCCGGGACACGTTTCGCGGCGCCAAGTCTGGTCAGCATTGCGACTTCGTCTTTGTCTGAAAGCAGCGATGCGCCAACGATCGTATCGCCCTCTTTTAATTTGATGGCATTCACGCCAGCAGCCACCAAACCCATGGCGCGCACATCGTTTTCATTAAAACGAATGCACATACCGGAGGCTGTTGTCAGCAGAACGTCCTGGGTTCCGTCCGAGAGTAAGACCTGGAAGAGTTCATCATCCGGGTTGATCTTTGCCAACACAAAATCGCTGGCTGAAACACCAGGCAAGTCGCTGACGGCGGAGCGTTTGATCATACCCTGACGACTGACCGTAATGACAAAGCGTTCCGGCAGGTCTTTTACATCAATTGGCACCGTGAAGATCGACTGCAAAATGTCATTGGGATGTAAGGGCGCGATCTTGTGCGCCGGCAGACCCGCTTCATCGGCTTTTTGAACCGGGATGGAAAGGGATGCGATCGCCGCACAGCGCCCTTCGGTCGTGACCAAGAAAATGGTTTGATGCGAATTGGTTCGCACAAGGCTCCAGGGAGCGTTCTCACCACCGAGGCGGTTGGCTTTGTCCTGCTCAGTGCGGGAAAGCAGCCCATCTTCGCTGATCTCAACCCAGTAATGCTCCAGCGGCATTACATCAGTGACAGTCAAAAAGTCGGAAGCCTTTTCACCTTCCCCAAGGGTAATGATCTGAGTTCTGCGCGAGTCTCCGTATTTCTCCTTGACTTCTTTAAGCTCATCAATGACAACCTTACGCATTAGTTTTGGAGATTTCAACAAGGCTTTGAGCTCTTCAATGGTCTTGCTAACTTCCTTGAATTCATCTTCGATCTTTTGTCGTTCAAGTGAAGCAAGTCTGCGCAAGGGCATTTCAAGGATGGCATTTGCCTGGATCTCATCCAGCTTATATTTAGCCATCAGGCTTTGTCGGGCGTCATCAACAGATTGCGATTTCTTTATGATGCGAATGATCTCGTCAATATGCTGAATGGCTATGCGCATCGCCTTGAGAATGTGGAGGCGCTCTTCATTTTTTCGTAAAAGATATTCACTCCGCCTGCGCACCACCTCAAGTCTATGCTCAGCAAAAACACGTAAAGCCTGTTTCAAGGATAGCCGATGTGGGCTTCCGTCAACCAATGCCAGAATGTTGATCCCAAAGGTGCTGTCCATCTGTGTGCGTTTGTAAAGCGTGGTTAGGATCTGATCGGGATCAGCATTTTTGTTGAGATCTATAACGATGCGCATGCCCTGTCGGTCAGATTCATCACGCAGGTCAGCCACCCCTTCCAGCCCACCCTCACGAACGATGGTAGCGATGCGCTCGATCAGTGTGGATTTATTGACCATATAGGGCAGTTCAGTCACGATAATGCGCATCCGACCGCGTGACATTTCTTCCAGCCGTGTGCGAGCGCGCATTTTTACCGTACCGTGCCCCGAACCGTAGATCTGGGAAAGAGGTTCAGAATTATCATCCTGCAAGATCATTGCGCCGGTCGGAAAATCCGGACCCTTAATGTAGACCATCAGGTCATCAACGGTAATATCTTCGATCTTCTCCCAGTTTTCGAGCATCATGGTAAGAGCGTCAACGGTCTCACCAAGATTATGCGGAGGAATATTGGTCGCCATGCCAACAGCAATGCCAGCCGCGCCGTTAATAAGCATGTTTGGAATTGCGGATGGTAAAACACTGGGTTCTTTTAGCGTTCCGTCAAAATTATCGTTAAAATCGACCGTTTCCATGTCGAGTTGTCGTAATAACTCTATGGAAATTGGAGACAAACGCGCCTCGGTATAACGCATCGCTGCCGGCGGGTCGCCATCGATGCTGCCAAAGTTGCCCTGACCATCAACCAAAGTATATCGTTGCGAAAAATCCTGGGCCATTCTCGCCATGGCGTCATACACCGCGGAATCACCGTGAGGGTGATATTTACCCAAAACTTCACCGACGATCCTGGCAGATTTTTTATGGGGGGTGTTTTCGCGGATTCCCATGTCATACATCGCATATAATATTCGCCTTTGGACAGGTTTTAACCCATCACGGGCGTCTGGCAAAGCGCGCGAGACAATGACACTCATAGCGTAATCGAGATAGCTTTGCTGCATTTCCGCATTAATATTGATCTTGTTGATGTTGGTCGAAACCATGGGCCTACCCCTTAGGAAATTCCATTGTATTGTATCAAGCTTAAAATATAGCACAAAACACCCGGAGGGTCATTCTCTCCGGGTGTCTTTTTTGGAACTATATTATTTATTAATCTTCATCGTCCCCGAAGAGGTCATTATCTTCGTCATCCAGATCGAGGTCAAAGTCTTCGTCTTCGAACTCATCATCAGTTTCTTCAAGAAAATCATCTTCCTCTTCGTCGTCTTCAATTTCTTCATCATCCTCACCACCTAAAGTGGCTTCATACTCATCAAGGTTTTCAAGATCATAGAGATGTTCGTCTTCTTCTTCATCAAACTCTTCGACATCATCCTCTTCATCGAAGATATCCAGTTGACCGACTTTGATATCATCGCCACCAGGAACAACTTCAATATCCTCTTGTTGGTCAAAACGACCAGGCACAAAACCGGTACCAGCAGGAATCAATTTTCCAATGATGACATTCTCCTTAAGACCATAAAGTGGATCAACCTTGGATTCAATTGCAGCTCCAGCCAAAACTTTAATTGTGTGCTGGAATGAGCTTGCGGACAAGAAGGAATCTGTGCTCAGTGATGCCTTGGAAACACCCAGTAAGATCTCACTGTAGCGAGCTGGTCTCAGGCCCTTGGCTAAGAGCTCTTCGTTCTCCCGACGAATCTCGAGGCGATCAACCAAATCCTGGGGCAGGTATTTGGTATCACCAGGACGCGTGATCATCACCTTGCTTAGCATCTTGCGGATGATAACTTCAAAGTGTTTGTCATTGATGTTCTGACCCTGCGTTCGGTAGACTTGCTGAATCTCATTCAGTAAATACATCTCAGTTGCTTCACGTCCTTTGATGCGTAGGATGGTGTGAGGGTTCATTGAGCCTTCGGTCAGTGGCTGACCAGCGTCAACGACCTGTCCTTCCTTGACACTCAAACGAGAGGTTGATGGAATTTCGTAATTCTCTACCTGTTGATCCTCATAAGAAACGATCACCTGACAATCTTCAAAACGTACTCTGCCACCGTTGTTGGCGTTAATGGTTGTTTCACCATGGCTGGCAAGAACTGCACCCTTATCAACCTGATCTTCTTCCTTGACGATTATTTCCCAATCTTTAGGGATTTCATAGTTGTCAGAAACCATCACTACGTTTTCCACCCGTACTGTTCGTTGATCAGGATTCTTTTCATTTTGCAAAATAGTCGCGATACCTGAGATTTCAGAGACTACAGCTTCGTCCTTTGGCATTCTTCGAGCCTCGAAGAGTTCTTCAACCCTGGGAAGACCAGTTGTAATGTCACTACCAGCGGCCACACCACCAGTTTGGAAAGTTCTCAGGGTCAATTGTGTACCAGGTTCACCAATCGACTGGGCAGCAACGATTCCGACAGCAGAACCAAGTTTTACCATCTCACCGCGACCAAGATCGGTGCCATAACAGCGAGCGCAAATGCCATGAACCAGTTCACAGGTTAATGGTGAACGCACAAAAACTTCAGTAATTCCGAGATCATAGATTGTTTTGATCAATTCATTATTGATCATTTCATTTCGCTCAGCGACAATCTCTCCGGTTTCGGGGTTAACCAGTCGGGCTGCCAATAACCGGCCTCCCAGGCGATCTCCGAAAGGTTGGCCAGCAAAATCATCAGCCGCATTCATCCAGATACCATCTTCTGTACCACAATCCTCATTGTTGATGATGACATCTTGAGCAACATCAACTAAACGTCGGGTAAGATAACCAGCTTCCGCAGTACGAAGTGCTGTATCTGCCAGACCTTTACGAGTACCGTGGGTGGAAATAAAGTATTCCAGTGCTGACAATCCTTCTCGGAAGTTTGAGCGAATGGGCATGGGAATAATGCGACCAGAAGGATCTGCCATCAAACCGCGCATTCCAGCCATCTGAGAAATCGGGCTAAATCCGCCCTTTGTAGCGCCCGAGAGTGCCATTATCGAAAGATTGCCTTCCGGATCCATATGCTTTTTTACAGCGGCTCCGACTTTAGCAGTCGTATCTTGCCATACCTTGATAATGTTATTGTTTTGCTCAAATTCCGAAGATAAGCCGCGTTTGTGTGCTTTTTGGATCTTTTCAACTTCGATAAGCGCTTCATCAATGAGAGCCTTTTTCTCAGGTGGTACAGTGATATCAGAAATAGCAAATGTTGAGCCAGATTGTGAGGCATATCGGAAACCAATATCATTGATACTGTCTGCGATTTTGGTGGTCACATCAAGACCCTCAATGTTGTAAATATCGCTGATCAGATCACGAACTCCGCCCTTATCCAAAACCTGGTTGGTAAATTGCATTGACCTTGGCAAGATATCGTTGAAAATAGCACGACCAACGGTTGTATCCAGAATACGTACTTCAGGATGTTCAAGCCGATCATGATTTTCATCATAAAAAGTCATGGCTCGCAGCTTGATACGTGTATGTATTTTTACCTGGTTTAACTGATAAGCCATAAGCACTTCATCAATATCACCAAAAACACGAGCATCACCAGAATCTATAGTATATGGTTCCATCGTAAGATAATAAACACCTAATACCATATCTTTCCCTGGAGAGATAACTGGTTCACCACTAGCTGGCTTAAGGATATTCTTACTGGCAAGCATCAATTCGCGGGCTTCCATAACAGCCTTGTCGGAGAGCGGAACATGAACGGGCATCTGATCGCCGTCAAAGTCAGCATTAAAGGCTGTGGTCACCAAAGGATGCAACTGAATTGCGCTGCCTTCGACCAGAATTGGTTCGAAAGCCTGAATGCCCAGACGGTGGAGCGTTGGAGCTCGGTTCAAAAGGACAGGGCGATCTTTAATAACTTCTTCGAGAACTTCCCAAACCTCAGGCCGGTTGCGTTCGATATGTTTTTTAGCGCCTTTAATGTTTTCGGAATAACCCTTTTCTTCCAATCCCGCAATGACAAATGGGCGATAGAGTTCAAGCGCCATGGTTTTAGGTAAACCACATTGGTAAAGCTTGAGATGTGGACCAACCACAATAACTGAACGGCCTGAATAGTCCACACGCTTCCCAAGCAAGTTACGACGGAATCGGCCTTTCTTTCCTTTGAGCATATCAGAAAGCGAGCGCAGTTCTCTACGACCACGACGACTTAGCATTCGCCCTCTCTGGGAATTATCAATCAAACTATCAACTGCTTCCTGCAGCATACGTTTTTCGTTGCGCACGATCACATCCGGAGCGCCCAACTCGAGCAGTCTCTTCAGACGATTGTTGCGGTTGATCACGCGTCGATAGAGATCGTTTAGGTCTGAAGTGGCAAAACGTCCACCATCGAGCTGAACCATTGGACGCAGATCGGGAGGGATCACAGGTAAAACGGTCATGATCATCCATTCAGGACGGTTGGTAGAGCGACGGAAAGCTTCGACTACCTTTAGTCGACTGGTCGCTTTCTTGCGTTTTTGTTTACTCTTGGTTGTGCGAGCCTCATGCCAAAGTTCTTCTGATAGTGCGTCAAGGTTAAGACGTTCCAAAATATCATGAAAAGCTTCCGCACCCATGTCAGCTTTAAAAACATTTCCCCAACGAGATTTGAGCTCACGGTATCGTGATTCACTCATGAAGGTAAATGGTTCAATTTCAAAAAGTTCGTCACGCTTGCGTGCGTTATCGGTTTTGGTCAAACCTTCTTCATCATCCAGTTGACCGCGCAAGTTTTCCATTGCAAGATCGGCTTCAGCCTTAATTTTTTCGCGTTCCATGCCCAGATGTTCGAGACGAACGTTTTTGTCAGCTATTAAGTCGCTTTCGAGCTCTTCCATGTGTTCTCGGACCAGCTTCTGTACCTCGGAGACATGTTTAGGACTAACTTCTTCACCTGCAGCAACAATAGTCTGTTCTTTTCCATTGATCGAAAAGACAATTGGTTTGCGAATTGTCTTTCCAGCTTTTTCGCCTAATTCCCTCTCTAAATCCTGTCCAGCAGAGATGACAGGTTCAAAAAGATTTGCGACCTTCTCATCATATTCTTTTTCGATATTAGCCTTTTGTGCCTCAAGCTCTTTCAATTGAGCGTCACGCTTTTTCTTTGTTTCAGCAATTTTTTGGTTTAACTGTTCACTAAGCTCTCGTTCAGATACACTAATCTCATCTTCAAGTCTTTTGAGTGCTTTTTGGCGAGCGTCCTCGTCAACATGAGTAACAATGTATTGTGCGAAATAAAGAACACGATCAAGGTTTTTACGGGAGATATCCAGTAAGAGCCCCAAATAGGATGGAATACGACGGGTATACCAAATATGCGCTACAGGTGCAGCCAGATCGATATGCCCCATTCTTTCCCGACGGACGGATGATTTGGTTACTTCAACGCCACATTTATCACAAACTATGCCCTTATATCGAGGATTCTTATATTTACCGCAATAGCATTGCCAATCACGGGTAGGCCCAAAAATAGCTTCACAGAACAGACCGTCCTTTTCGGGGCGCAGCCTGCGGTAGTTGATTGTCTCTGGTTTTAAGACTTCTCCATAAGACCAACTATGAATAACTTCGGGTGAAGCAAGATTAATGCGTAATGCTTTCATTTCTTTCGATTCCACTCATACCTCCAAGTTTAGCTGAGGGCTTAAAACATGAAAAACCAGCCGGAATCGTTATTCCGGTGTGTTTTCGGTTTGTTTGTATACTTTTCGCAATCTTCTATTATAGAATTAATTATTGGCTTCTGTCAAGTTTTTCATGCCATCCAAACGATGCAAAGGGACATCAATATAGAAGATACTACCTGAACCTAATTTGCTATCAACCGATATTGTACCACCATGTTTTTCTACTATTGATTTTGCGATCGGAAGCCCCAGTCCTTGCCCCCTGTTTTCAAATTTTTGTTCCTCATCCATATGGAAAAAACGATTGAATATTTTCGTCTGATCTAAGGGAGCAATGCCTTTTCCATGGTCAGAAATGCTGAAGTGCATCCAGGATGCATCCTTTTCAGCCTTGATTAAGACTGTTTCCCCTCTCGGGCTAAACTTTATGGCATTTTCAATCAGGTTATATATTGCTTGCTGCAATAAAACCCGATCCGCAGAAATATGTGGCAACTTGATCGAGCCAAAATCTGTATTGATTGAAATCTTCTTTTGTTGTGCCTGACTTTCAAACATTGCAATGGTTTCATTCACCATCTCTATAAAATCAAAAGTAACATACATGAGGCCCGAGTCCGCATCCAATCGATCCATATCTAAAACATTACCTACCTGGCGTTTCATATCTACTAAACCATTTTCAATTTGGTTTACCAAATGGCTTTGTTGATCGCTCAACTTGCCAATGTGTTTGATGAGCTTAGTATAACCAATCATTAATCTGAGAGGATTGCGAAGGTCATGACTCACATTTCTAATGAATTCAATCTTTTCCTCGTTAGCCTGGTCAATCCAGCGGTTATCTTTCAAGTAAACTACCGAACCAGTGTCTTTTCCATCCAATTTAACCGGTAAAATTTCTACAAGATATTCTTTCTCTAAGAGATTAATAGTCTTTTCTCTATCAAGACTCGACCGATGCATCTGCATTAATTCATTCATCTTCATTTGAGGAATAATTTTCTTCCCACCATCATTGATGACTAAATCTTTTACCCGGTTCACCAGGTTTTGGCCGGCAAGATTTTGATGAAGGATTTCTCCATTGGAATTGACCACCAAAATTGGGTCAGCTATTGCATTCAAGACTTCATTAAGCCAGGATTTTTCAGTACTTACCTTTAGAATTTGCTGTTTGGTGTTTAAGGCTGCCGTAGCCCGAAACGCCAGTTCTTTGTAGAAATCAATTTCTTCGTTACTAAACCAACAATTTTGTTCAAATCCGATCCAAATCAAACCCTGCGCATTCTCTTCAGCTCCCAGATGTAAAGCGACAAGAGATTTGGGATAAGGAGTGCCAGGTGTTAGACCAAAATACTGATCGATTTTCAAATCGCTTAAGACTAGCTGCTCCTGGTCAGCAAGTTTTTCGAGCACCATTAGATCAAGATAAGCATAAGTTCGGGTATGCTCACCTTTGCCCATGCGTAAACGCATCTCTTTTTCACCGGTCTGAGGATCAGACTCCAACAAAATCAGTCGAGCTGCGCTGGCATTTCGTGTTAGCGCTGCCTTCAGAATCGAAGACATGACCAGGTCATAACCCTCACGCGAATAATGGGAAGGATCAAGCGAAAGCAAACGCGACTGGGCATCAGCACGAACCTGTAAACTCTTTCGCAGTTCTTCCAAAGCCTCAGTAATTGCTTTATCACTACGTGTTTTTGATACAGTTCGAATTTCCTGACTGTAATTGCCTTTACTAAGCGACTCAATTTGTTCAAGAATTGAACCTAATGTGGTTTCATTTCTGGGATCGCTCAGAAAATAACGCGGCTCCCAATCCTGGGGCAAAAAACGCAAAACCAATACAATCGCTATTGAGGTCATTAATAATTCTGGCAAATGCAATGTCCACAGGAAAATAGCTTGCGTCAGAACAGCGATCAAGTCCCGTAAGCCATAAACGATTGCCAGATTAAATTGGTAAAGCATCCAGAAAGGCAAACCAAGCATGGCAGCTTCCAACAACTTAATGATTATCACTCTTGCGGATGAGGCATTCTCACCTGATTCATTCAGCTGATTTGTAAAAACAATGACAAGAAAGGGGTAATAAAGAATTAAGGAAAGATCCTGTTTTAAAAACAGTATCAGTAAAAAACCAACAAACACTGCAACCAACATCCCAACCAAAGGTCCTGCAAGCCCTATCGCCAGGGCAGCAGGTAGACTAGCAAAAAAAGGCATAAGTGGCTGATAGGTTTGACCATCAAACCCAAGAACTTCGCCATTAAAAGGTCTGGCGTTGATAAAAACCAATGGTATCGATATCAGTAAAAGGATATAAAACCACCGGGTTTTGAAGAAATTCAGGTTGGTGGTCTTCTTAGCTAAACGTATCAACAGCCATACTAAAAAGACAATAATAAAAAGTGGTAACAGAAATACGCCGATCTTCACCGTTGAAACATTCTCCAGGAAATTCCCAGCGCTGATCAGGGAATGATTAAAGAAAATCCCATGCATAATTGCAAATTATAGCATGGGCATCTGTTTTATAATCTTAAAAGCTATCTATTTTTGTTGGATCAAACCCAGGACGTGCTCAACAACCTCATATACGGTCATTTTGTCGGAGTCAATAATGATCGCGTCATCCGCTGGCTTGAGAGGAGCGACCGCGCGACCGGAATCGATCTGATCACGGTGCCGCAAGGAGTCTAATACGGCTTCAAAAGAAACCTTCTTCCCACGACTTAAGTCCTCGATATATCGCCGTTGCGCCCTGACTTCCACACTCGCGTCCAGATAGATCTTCAGATCCGCGTTTGGCAGTACGACGGTTCCAATATCCCGCCCGATCATGACAATATTGCCTTTTTTGCCGATTTTCCGCTGCAGGTCTGTCATCGCTGTGCGCACACGGGGATAGACCGAGACCTCCGACACGACACTATTCACATCAGGCGTGCGAATATCCCAGGTGTGATCCTCACCTTCGATCAAAACAGTAAACTGGCGATTATCCTCGTCCTGGGCAGGCAAGATATCGATCTGGATACGCTCCGAAAGCTCGCTGACCGCCTCTTCATTGAAAACATCGATCCCTTCTTTCAGCGCCTGAAAGGCAACTGCCCGATACATGATCCCGGTATCAAGGCAAATATAACCAAGCTGATTGGCAATCAGGGTGCCGATCGTTGATTTACCAGAGGCGGCAGGGCCGTCGATCGCAATTACTTTTGGGACGTTGTTGAAAGATTTTTCACTCATTTTACTGATTTGCTCCTGTGAAGAGAGAGGTTTTTATCCACAATACTGCTTTTTGGTCAAAATAGTTCAAATTGGTACCAAACAATCCCTTGATGTAACCGCTGATACCACCTGCTTTCCAGTCCACAGACCGTTCGAGAACGATGTTCATTCCTCGGTAATCGACATCTGTACCTGGCATGTCGGAACTGCGTGACAGGACCATGGTTGCGCCTGATTGGGGCGAGAATATTGAAAGCTCATGGAAATACCATCCAAGATGTTCGGGCAGATCGACCAGCTGATAAGAGCCAAGCTGGGCAAGGTTTTTCCCAGTCAAATTGAATTCTTCAAAAACCTCGCTGAAAGTGTCATTGGGCATATAAACACTCTTGCCAAGAAATTCATTGGCCCGATATGGTTGATCAACGCCGATGCCGCGATAGAGACTGGAAAGATTCAAAACAGCCAGTAAGAATAACAAACTGATCAGCATCACTTTGCCAATATTCTTATCTGGCAGTGCGAATTTAGCCAGCCACCAGCTTGAGGCCAGAAGGATCAAACCAGCAAGGATGATCAAGGCAATACTTGTAAACTGAGGCGTTCCAAAATTCAAAACTGCGAGACGCCTCAAATTCTTCGCGATGAAACCAAGCAAGGCAAGGGCGAAGACAGAAATGGTCAAATTGAGGAAGTTGATATCCTCTTTTGCCAGCCTGATCTCAGCGAGTGCATCACCTGCAACGATGAGCAAAAACAGCACAGGCAGCATCAATATCTCAAAGCTTGAACGGCTGACAAGCATGGCGTATATCAGCGAAATTATTGTTAGAAGGCCAAAAAAGCCAACCTGCTTTTCATCCAGCGCGACAACTCTTTTGATCAATTGCAGAAAGTACAGCACGATGATGAGCAAATTGTGCGCAAGCAGCAGATAGATGGGATGATAAAACGGTTTCTCAAAGCCTTGCGTAAATTGCTGGAAGAAGCCTACAAAACTACTACCTGCCTCACCGAAACCCTGGGGTTCCAACAAAAATGAGGTCGAGAAAAGAAAAACAGTGACCAGAAAGACCAGTACCAGATCAAATCGCAGCAAGGTTTTCAGATCAAAGTAAGTCTTCAATGCTTCAAGTGCGTTTTCCTCTAAGAATAAGCGAGCCAGAAGATAAGCAATGCCAAGAATTAAGAGAATATTCCAAAAAGCGGCCCCGCTTAAGAACGCAATTCCAAGAAAGACAGCGCTCAGGTAGGGTCTTTTAAGTTTGATCAGTGTCAAAACCCATAGAATGCCACCAACAGCAAAAACACCTGGGTTGATCGCCCTTGAGAAGGTCACAAAAACGGGATTCATGGCCAGCAAAAAGCTTAGGATCAGGCTGGCTTTCTTACCCATCAGATCCTTCCAAAACCAGGGAATGATGATCATCGACGCGCCAAAGATAGCGGGCCATAAACGGGCAATAAAATTGCCAGGGCCAAAGAGGTGGAACAACAAGGCGGTCACACCAGTGTAGGCAGGCGCCGTGCTGGTCTCCTGCGCGATCCCACGAGCGGCGAGCAAGGCGTTGTGACTTAATATCAGTTCGTTTTCCGTGAATTTTGCCTGATCAATGAGAATAACCCTCACGAAAATGCCTAAGATGAGAGCAATGATTAATAATAACGCATGCTTTTCCTGGCACGAGGTCGTTTTCTCATTTTTATTAGTTGATTCTTGTATCAAGGTTGCCTCACCTCATAAATATCGACGCTGTTGGTATCAAAGACTTTTACCAGGTTCGCGTCAAACTTTGAAACGTCAACCATGTAGGTTTGTCTTTCCAATTCGCCAACGACAATATAACGAATATTATACATGTCGATCACTGTTTTAGTTCTTTCCCAACTGGCTGTGCTGTAAAGTTCCCGAAGGTCACTTTGCCGTGAACCTATTTCGTTGTAGCCGCCGCGCCATTGTGATTCATGCCCGATCCATCCGAGCACGGTTGGCATCCCAGAGAAGGTTGAGATCATATTGTAGGTTGTGTAACTCCCACCTGTATCAGAAACAGCTTCAGCCATAACGCCCAAAGGAGCTTTCTGCAGCCAGGCAGCAGCCAGCATTTCATCCGGGGAATAAAGATAAAAATCCTGCTTCCCATCCAAAGAATAGCCGTCCCGAGGCGTGAAACCCTCTGTTTTATTCCACAGTTCAATGGCGGGGTAGATCAAGCCGATGAAAATGGCTGCGGCACAAATTACGCCCAAAGCAGCTTTTTTCTGCTTTCTAAATAGGTTTAGCAAAAACCAACCAATGAAAAGTATGGGGATCAATAATAGGAAATAGTCGAGGAAATTGCTTCCAAAGGCTTTTGCCAAACTTATTTCCCTTTGATCGATCGAAACTCCGAGACCGATCAAAGCGACTGCCGCGATCAAGACAGCAAAAAGGCGGTTCCAGCGCCCTTTCGCCTCAAAAAACAGATCGCCAAAGCCAAAAGCCGCCGCCATTGACCACAATATCCAGGTCTGGAAATAAAACTTGAAGATCGTATTCATCCTGGTGGCGAACTGATCTTTCAGGTAGATAAACTCTGGCACGATCACCAGCAAAGCCCCCAGCAGGATCAGCATCAGGATGAAAGCCTGCGGTCTGGCAGTTTGAGTGACAGGCTCTGCCTTGTCCTCCGAAGTTGTTTCAACGGATTTTGGAAGTTTTTCCAGGAGTAGATCAAGCGCCAACCAGACTAAAAGTAATAAAGTGATGAACGCAGCAGGCGCTTTCAGCCGCGCGAGCAAACTTTCCTTGAGCAGCTGGGCGTTTGACTCTGCCCCCTTCAAGGCGTTCAAAAGCAGACCCAGGTTTTCCATGCGACCAGCCAGCAATCCCATCCCCCAGCCGACCATGAATAAAAAGAAAACAAGCGCCAGGCTTAGCAGCAGGGCGTTCAAACCTGGGAAACGTTTCATTTTTATCTGGCGGTAAAGCAGCCACACAAAGATCTTCGCAAGCAAAGGCCCGAACATCGTCCAGAGTTGAATTCCACTGGTAAAAAATGCCAGGCTTGGCAGGATGCCGCCTGCCTGCGAAGCGAAACTTAGGTAAAAAGGCAGGTAGGCGAGGATGCTCAAGACTCCACCCACGAGGCCAAATAGCACTAATCGCCATAGGTGCTTGACCTGCCAGCCGGTCTCTCGCGCACTCTTCCAGACCAGCGAAAAGGCGATCAACAGCAGATAGAAGGGAAAATCCCAGGTGTTCAAAAAAGCAATGCCCCCCAGAGTGATGACCGCCAAAGAAATATTAAGAATATTTAATGGCAGTTTTCGCTCGAAAACTATCGTTTCTTTAGCCCAACCGCCCAAAAAGGCATTGAACGACATCGCGATTGCCAGGATCACGAATGGCATCCCCAGCAGATGGGGGTGAATGTCTGAGAGCAAAAAGGTGAAAAAGGGAAATTCATCGATGATCTCAATGGTAGAGCCATTCAGGCGATAGTCCTGCAAAACGCGACTGGCTTGCCACCAGGACCAGCCGCCCCGATTTGGGAACCAGGAATAATTAAAAGGTTCGGCGTTTAGCGCGGGCAAATTGATCAGTTGAGTTGCCTTTTCGCCAAGGAAACCCCTGGCATGGAGAACATCCAGCAATCCAAACCAGTTCGAAACGATCAGGAGCATGATCGGCGCAAGCAGCGCAAGATAATAAGCTCGTCGGTTCCCTTCTGTTGAAGCCTTAGAATCCAAAATGCGAATTGCGAAAAAGTCCCAGACCAAGCCATACGCCGCCAGAGCGGTCATCCCAAACCACAAGGCGGAAACCAGGTTATATCCGACCGATGATGCAACCCCACTGACACGAATCAACAATGCCGAGAGAACATAGCCAAAATAATAATAAGAAATGCCATAACCCGAGAGCCAGGGATCATGCGGTGGGAATCCAGGTGATTTCAGGATGGCATTAATGAACGCCATCTCCATGAACTTTTCGGTGTGGATGATCTCAGGATTTGTAGATCGAACAAAAGCCCAAAATGCAAAAGCGATCAAGAATATGAGCTCACTCGCGATCAAAAATTTCTTTATTTTTTTTACTTGTGCCCGAAGTTGGTCGAAACCTATTTTCTTTAAGAAAAAGAGGTTTACCAAGGCAAGCAGTCCCATCGCAACCAGCGCAGAAGGCAGATCGTTTCTCAATAATCCGATTGTCACCAACCACCAAAATACGAATCCCCATAACAATAATCCTAAAATTTTGGATAGAAATACACCCTTTGATCTTAATTTCTGAAAGACTGAGTTCGTTATCGGCAGGTTGATCAAACCGAGCGCCTGGATCAAAAGGTACCACTTTAGAAGATCAATCATTTTGTATTACCTCATAAATCGCCGTACCCGCGTCCCGATAAACTTCATTCCACAACAAGCCGTCCCAGGCAAGGAACTTATCCAAGCCAGCGTAAGAATACACAGCCACTTCCTGTTGACCCACGATAATGTATTTTACGCGATAGCGCTCAAGAAAATCTTTCACGAATTCCTGGTCACCGCTTTCGTAAAAAGCATTGACCTCATCGACACGGTTTTGAACCGAGTTATCCTGCAAAATAGCCCGTTGCTGCCTTTGGTGATAATTCCAGCCGACCACGCCAGGCAAGCCAGTATAGATGGTAAAACGATTGCCCCATCGGTACTCGTACGCCTGAGCCTCAACGATAACAGGCGAACCCTCAACATGATCCTGTAACCACTGGATCGCGCGATAGTCCTGTGCCAGATCCATGTCGATCCCGTTCATGTTGTAAACGGATGTCTCCATATATTTCATGCCGTCCAAGGTCTTTGGCGCGGTCGAACTCATTCGGTCTGTCATCTTGTCCTGGCTCGCAAGCACAGGGAAAAGCAAGGCGATAAAAACAAGGATGAATAACGGGATCTGGAAGAGATACTGACGGCTCGGTCTCCAGCTGAACATGTCGTTGAAGAGCGTTACAAACGCCAGGCCCAAAGGCAATGTAAGCAGCATCCAGGCCTGATGATAGAGCTTAAAGACCACATTCATTCGCCCGATATCGCCGACCAGATAGACCAATTCGACCACGATCATCAATAGCAAGCCAGTCCCGATCATGAAAAACGCCAGTCGCTTGGCATCGTTTTTCGTTATAACCAAAAGGAATAAAGCCAGCGTTGCCAGTGGAACAGCGAAAAGGGCGATCTTCACTTTTATTATCAGCAAAGCAAGTAAAAGCGTCCCGATCCCAGCCGCAAAACCGATCAGATAATGCTTCTTTTTCATCCATGCTGGCAACTGTGACAACCTGGTTGTTGCCAGCCATTGATACAACTCCCAGGCAAACCACCACGTGATCAAGAAGAGGATCAGCCCCCAGTGCAGCAGATAAGACCAAATCGGAGTTTTGGGACCTTCCCAGAAACCAACACTGCTGTAACCAGGGAAGAAGTTGTGATTGAACTGATAATAAAGCAAACGACTTGATCCAATAAAAATCAGAACGCCAAGTGCAGGTAAAATCGCTTTTCGCAGCAATTTTGGCAGCTTTTCGCCCTTGATCGCGGGCAATTCCCGCCATGCCACATATCCCAATGCAATGATATTGAAAACGGTAAAAGTGATGTAATCCCAGGTGTTGGTAGGCTGCAATGCCCCCACGACCATGCCGCCGATAAATAGGATCGGCACGGCGGCAATGATGAGCTTCTTCCAGTCGAGTCCACCTTTCCACTTTGCCATGACCAGGGATAATCCCCAGCCAATCGCCGCCAGCACGATCGGCATGGCGATCAAATGGGCATGGAAATCGGCATAAAGAAAGGTGAAAAATGGGAATTCTGTGATCGGCTCGCCCGGAATAGTTCGGCTTGGGTTCCAATACCAGCTCCCGGCACCGATCGGCAATTGGGCTCCACTTCTCATGGGCGCAATGCCCTGAATTGCCCAGCCGATGTATTGAAAGAAATTCGTCTGAGTGATATCAGCGCCATTAGACCCCAGAATCGCCAGTCCGTCGCTGAGCACCTTGATCGTGCCCAGGTTACCCAGCAATGCCAAAAGAAGACTGCTGGCAATACCGCCCCACAAAGGCAGATTTAACCCGTTCGAAAGTTCTGAATCGGATGCCTTTCTGGATAAAACAAACCAGGTCAGGTTCCATCCGATCGAAAAAGCCGCCACAACCAGCATCGCGTACCACAATGCCAGGCAAATGTTATAAGCCACCGCTGGCACAATGCCAAGCAGTTTGATCGGCAAGGCGACCAGCACCTGCCCATAATAGTAATAATTGATGAAACCACCCGCGAACCAGGGGTCGAAAGCAGGAAAGGTGCTGCTCTTGATCACAGCGTTGAGATAGCTGAAATCCATAGGCTTTTCACCGCCGCGCCAGGGGTGCCACAGATCCGGGTTGTTGTATCGAATCCATAAGAAGAAAAGGAAAGCGACCAGGAAGACAATTTCCTCAATTAAGATATGTTTCCATCTGTTTTTTATAAGATCTAGTAGCTTCTTACGGTTGAAGCCTGCCACAGCTACTGAAATCATCGTTATCGCGACCAAAACATAAAGGAGCAAATTTCGGGTGACTTCAATTTTTAGCGAACCGAGGTTGAAGGCGAATAGCGCGAACAACAAAAGTCCCACAATGCGAGCAAAAGCGTAGCCTTTGTCATTCAATCCAGGGAAGGCGAGCATTACGATCGGGAAAACGACCCAACCGAGGATCAAAAAGAAAAGATACAAAGCCACCACGCCCAGCCATGGCCATTTATTCAGAACGGATTCACGATTGAACAACGCTGACCATGTTCCCCCAGCTTTTTGAACCGCAACTTCCTCATCCGTCAGCATCAGGTCCGAATTGCCGGACTGGCTTTGTGGCTTATACTCGTCCATTTGTTTGGGTGTTAAGGGCAAAGCTTTGCTGATATCAACCTCAATGAGTGTTTTTAGCAGCCGTTCTGAATCAAAATATTCATTCTTCCTGAAGATCAAGACCTTGGGGTGGTCATAGACCGAGAAAGCCTCTTCCGCGTATTGGTCGTTAAACTCCCAGGACCCCAATCGTGGATAAGAAGTGAAGGTTTTGATCAGATCGAAGCCAAATTCAGGGTTTATTTTCTCCGCTTCAGCCTCATAATAACAAACCACCGTATCCATATCATCAGGACAATTGAGCAGTTCCCGATAAAAATGGGTGGTCATTGGATATTTCTCGGGCGCGCGTGGGATCGTTCCAAACTGGCGGTTGGAGCTCATGACGATATAGTCCGTCTGACTCAAAATTTGATAGAACCGCTCACGCTTGTTGGCGTCGTCATTCCAGTAAACCTCTAACTTGAGATCCGGACGATAAAACCCGGATCCATCAGGCTGAAATGGCGAATAGCCCATCAGCGGCAGCGGCAAAGCGTCATCCCAGGAGCTTTCAAATGTCATTCCTGGCGTGGAAACCATGATGGCGCCCTCGCCCTCATCCAAACCAAGAAAAAGATCAATGACCTGAGGGTGCTCAATGATCAGTGGCTGTTCAAATTCAAATCGCAGTCGCTCTCCACGCCCATCACCGGTCTCTGTCAACTTTGTTTTAACCAGACTACTGACCGTTTCTGAGCTTCCGTTGTTATGGGAGGTCAACATCAGGCGCAGCGTCTTCTCTTCTGGATTCATGGAATGATCCAAAACCATCGGTAGTTCAACATCAGTGATTTGCCCTGTCTTATGGACGCTGATGCTCATGGAATAGGGATGCATGAGATTGACCTGCTCATCAATTTTCGGTAGAACTTCCTGCAGCACCTGCCCATCATCACGATAGAGACCAAGCGTTGGCACCCCGCTGATATATGCCTGCGACTCGGGCGTGTTCATTGTCAGAACAAACTTGTACAACTTACCAGCTTCAAATCGAATGGTCTGATTGAAATTGAAATTCAGCACAGGCTGGCGGCTCAGCCCATCAGTTGCCATTGGATTGCTGGCAAGGAAGGGCGTCTGATTGAGCGCCTGCCCACTTTCAAGATCGATAATATTCAACTGGTATTCGATCAGATCTGCGGAAGTCGTAATTTGCTGAACCATCGGATAATTCAGTTCCATCAAATAAGCTGATACTGGCGTGGAAAACACAAGTGGCAATTCCTGACCCGAAAACAGGACTGTATACGCCCGATATTGAGCTGGTATGCTTTCTTCCCCAGCTTCGGTTTCCATCTTCAGGTTGATCGGCGCTTCAAGATTTTCGTAGATCCACTCGGAGGCCTGAACGCGGGTCACGGGTTCGGTATAAATACGCGCAAAAGCAAAAGCCCACAAAGCCGTAGAAAGCAAAACCAGGACCGTTACAACGATACCCACTCTGGATATCACCAACGAGGAAAGCCTAATTGTGGCTATGCGCAGTTCTTCCCGCCTGCTGATCAGTTGCTCCAGCCCCCAGGCAGTAATTACCGCCATGAGCGGATAAAGCAGCAGCAGATAGCGCATGGAGCTGACCCATGCCAGCCCTTGCCATAAAAAATAAAGCAGCATCCACAAGCAGATCGGGGCGGGGTCCAGCAGGCGTTTTTTAATGATCTGCCATACTTGCCCAAACCAACTTATAACCGAAGCAACACCCCAGGGCAATCCAACGCCCCAGATCATCAGGTTGCTAAAAGCAAAACTGGATGGTCGGCGGATCCATTGCAAAGCAGGTGGAAATTCCACCTCTCCCGTAGACATGATCTGCAAATTGCGCAGCCCCATCCACCAGTCCTGATTGATACCTAGATTGAAAAAGCCCGGTCCCGTAAAAGCATAAGGCTGCAGGACGCGGAAGGTCAAAAAACTGACCACCCCCGCAAAAGCCACTTTCAGAATGGTGCTTCCAATCTTGAAATTTTCATCTCGATTGAAGCGCGCCAGTTCGACCAGTGGCAGCAGCAAGGCCAAAGAAACGGCATTGATCTTGGAAGCAGTCGCCATGCCCAGCGCGATCCCAAAGTAAAGATAAGCAGAATTGCGCTTCCAAATCCCGCGAATGCCAGTCTGCTTTCGCTCGGCTGGATCCTGTTTGAGAATATAGACAGCCGCCAATACCGTCAGCATCCCAAAAGTATTGGTGAAGGTGTCAACCGTCATGAAGTGGGCCTGCTGAATTGGCAAGACCGCAAAGGCGTACAACGCCGCCGCGATCAAGGCAACCCTTTGGTTATAGAGCTTGTAGGCGATCATGAAAACGATCAGGATCGTAAAGATATCGCTGGTAGCCGAAAGCTGGCGACCGATCAGTGTATTGAGGTCATAACCGATCTGCCCGGTCCATTCGCCTACATAGCGAATGATAAAAAGCGGAAAGGTGCCATAAACAAAAAAAGTATGCCCGTGCGTGTTCGGGTTCAAAACCGAATGCTCAGTATCGAAATATTCCGAAATGGAGCTTACGGGTCTGATCTGCGCGATCACCTGGGAAAGAAAACGCTCGTCCGGGTGGAGGTGCTGCGAGTCATCCCAGTTGGTGTTCATCATTCGCAGGGACGCCCCAGCGATCAATATCACCATCAAAAGCAAAATGACGGTGATTGGTTTTAACCTTTTTTGCTTATTTTTAGTATCCAACGACTTTACGTTATCGTCCATATTTATTGACCTACGATATAGATCACAAAATTCTTATCCGGGTTCAGGCTCTGAAAGGTCGAGGCGATCCCCTGCGGATAAGTTGTTTGTAACCTGGCTATGCTTTCCTTATCGAAAGGATTGAGCAGATATATTTTAGTCCCTGTTGTATTTGTTTTATTTTTGATCTCTTCGGGCATCAGCGCCAGATCTTCCTCAGGCGATCCCAACAGTATGGCAACAGCGCGGGCATCTACCCAATGTGGGTAGCCGACGATAAAGGAATTGGTTTTTGATTCGATCCCCTGATCATAGAGCTCGATCACATGCGCCATCTCGCTGGCATTCCAGGCTGATGCGTCAAATTGTTTGGCATATCCTTCTGTCAGCAGATTGTAATTTGTAAAGGATATTATCGATATTAAACCTATAGCAAGCAGGATCTTTACTGCAAAACCGTTTTTTAGTTGAAGTTCCATAAATTTCGACCATAGCAGGCTCATTCCCCGCGCAGCCAAGATCAAAGATAGGAAAAGGACTGGCAAATGTTTTCCGATTGCAGGATTTTCGTTGGGAAAGGCAAGGTTTAGCGATGGGTAGATTAAAAAGCCTATCCAAAGGATCAGGTAAGCAAGTTGCTTTTTACGCTCACTCTCTTTTGTCGAAAACAACATTGAAAGCAATCCAAAGAGGAAGAAACCCGCGCTGACCCAGTCAAAAACTGGTCGAAAAGGAATGCCGTCAACCCAACTGGAACGGTTGGACCAAAAAGCGATCCCTGAGCCTGATAGAATGTTTTTCAGAAACATGATCAGTGGGTTTCCACTATTTTCAGCAATATACAAATTATTAGATATTGGAGAAATCCAGGCCTGAAAGTTGCTGATGATCACGATAAGGAAAGGCAAAAGGAGGATCAAACCCAGCATCAACCCTTTTCCTATGCGCATTATCATTAGATTTGAAGGGTTTTCCTTCGAATTGCTTCTAAAAAACAGAAGCGTGATGATCAAATTCAAAACAGGCAAAATTAAGAAAACTTTATTGGTCAAAATACCCAGACAGGCAAACAGGATGCTCAGCAAGTGCGCATTGTTATCATTTTTGTTTAGAGATTTAAAACAATAATACAAGGCAGGCGACAGAATTGGCAAAACCAGACCATAGCCGACCAGAGCTCTTTGTTGGATCAAAGCCCAATAGCCAACCCCGAGCAGGAAGGTCGCGATCAGTCCAGTCTCGCGGTCAAAAAGGAGCCTGACCAGTTTATAAGTAAAAAGCGCTGAGACCAGGCCAGCGATCGCGAAACTTGCCTTGAAAACCGTATATCCAAGTTCAGAACCAGTGATCAGTCCAAATAAAGCGCCCCAATAATACGTTAATGGCTCACTGACCAAATTGCGCGGGAACCACAGCCCCAGATCACCTTTCAGGATGCCAAAAGTGCTTAGAAAGCTCTCGACCTGAGCACTGATCATTTCCTTCGGGATCTCCGCAACTTTTACAAACTGAAAGAAGAGAACAGAAACAAAAGTGACCAAGACCGCCAAAAGCCAGGCTTTATCCGCCAAAGCTTTTTCAATACACTGACTAAAACTTAGTCTTACTCTTTTTGATCCAAACTCCCAGAATGCAAGCAAACCAAAAATCACGCTTAAACCCCACAGCAGAAATACAAGCCAGATCAAATCTTGTTTCTTTAGAAGGATCACGCCACCTAAAGAGAATATGATCGCCAGTACCAGCCAGTACCAGCGGAAAGTGATCTCAGATTCATCACATTCTTTATCAGGAGTATTATTTTCCTTCCAAAAGGACAACCCATCCAATTCGCCTTTTCTTTTGGCAAGCACAAATGCCAGAAGGCTGATCAGATATAAGACGATCACAAACGTACACAAGGAATCCCTGAAGTGTTCCAGGACAAATTGTCCAAGCAAGATAGATAAAGCGGCACTGACAAGGAAAACGGGTCGTTTCGAGCTAACTTGTGAAGTCTCAGAAACGGACTCAACCGTTTGCTCACCTGAAATGACGGACCTGTCGCCCCTCAGTCTTCTTTTCAAATACTCCAGCAAGGTCAGATCTTCCTGGAGTTCATTCTCGCGTTCGTCCATCAAAAAACCTTTGTTCGCTCAGGATTTGACCAATTCCCTGCGAATGGCATACAAATAACCCAGTTCAGAATGAACGGGATTCTTCCTGTGGGTCACCTGATAGCCTTGTTCTTCAAGCGTTTTCGTCAGGGTTCTGTAATTGCGTTTCCCATCCAGGTCATGGTATTCCATGATGATGCGCGCGATCTGGCTAAAAGCTTCAGGCTCTTGTCCCATCAGAATTTCGTATTCAGCGCCCTCACAATCCAGTTTCATCAGATCGATTTTCTTCCCCACCTTTTCAAAGACCAATTCATTTAAGGTGATAACTGGTATTGTAGTTTCCCTAACCTGATCGTCGATCTCAACATTTTCACCGCTGACAGCCTGTAATGGTTCGTCATTGAGGAACTTCAAGGGTATCTCTCCCGCTAAACTCCAAACGCCCAAATTATAAGTTGTGACCCGATTCAGGTAATTCGCGCGCGTGTTTTGCCTAAGGATATTGATCGAGCCTGGGTTTGGTTCAAAAGCGTGCACCATCCCATCAGTCAGCTTCAAAGCGGTATCGATGGTAAATTCGCCGATCGCCGCGCCGATATCGACCACCGTCCAGTTTGGTTCAACCTCAGTGCCATAACGGGCATAGAAGCGATCGATCAAGGTTTCCTTGACCGACCAGGCTTCCATTTTGCTGCCCACACCGACTTTGAGGTCGTCACGTCGCAGTTCAAGCCATTTTATGCCGTCAAATGGCTTGCCCAGGAAGATAGAAAGCAGCACCCGCCAGTTTTTAATTCCAAACAACAAGGTGAAAATAGATCCAAAATAATAAAAGAATTTTCTCACTTTAGCTCTTTCTCCTTGCCATATAGAAAGTGCATGTGCCATTTTTGTCAAAAGGATTTTGAAGCAAGCGTTTCGTTTGCTCTATGCGCAAAAAAGGATTTTTTCGAGTGGGAAACAGGATCCACCTCCCAAATATTTTCTTCCAGATCAAATTTGGCAGCCCTGCAGCATGCCCGCGTTCAAGGCTATGTAAAGCCTTACGGGGATAATAATGGAAGAAGTCAATTTTATCAAAACCAGCTAGTTGAAGCCTCTCGATCCAGACCTCGGGCGGGTCCAGATTGATATGACGGGCAATTTTGTTAAAGAATTTTGAATATTTCATAGCCAGGCTTTTCAGACCAAGTTTATTCAAAACCTGCATACCCCATAAGTCAGTACGAAAACGTTCGTTTGGCACCGCGAAATAAAAAAAACCACCGGGTTGTAACACACGCCCAACTTCATTGAGCACCGCCTGAATCTCACTGACGTGTTCAAGCACGGAATTACTGATCGCTGTCGCAAAGCTGGCATCAGCAGCAGGAACAGCCGCGCCGTCAGCCTGAAGCAACAAGGGATAGACCTTGCGTTCCTGCGCCTCGGTCAAAGGCTGCCACCATGGGTCCAGCCCGACAACAGCCTCTCCGTCAAACAATGCCCAGGCAAAGTGGCCGTCGCCAGCGCCGAGATCATAGATCGGCTCTTTTAGTGCAAGTCGTTCGTAGAAACTCTGTTCAACAGCTCGCAACATGCCGCGAAAATACGGAAGGTGGAACAGTTGCTGCTCACAGATCTTTTCAATTTGATCGCTGTTTAACTCATTCATCGGCTAACAAGGTCTCCATCCAGGCTTCATAGCGCCTGGCGACCGCCTCCTGCTGAAACTTTTCGAGGAATTCTTCCGGCACAAAACGCGCCTGCCTGCCCTCACCCAGAATCTCGATCACAGCAGCAGCGATCGCGTTTGGATCGCGCATGGGAACGATCCGCCCCAAACCCGTCTGCCGGACAGGCTGCCTGACGCCTGGCAGATCGCTTGCCACGATCGGTGTTCCCTGCGTCATTGCTTCAAGCTGGACAATGCCGTAGGATTCGGTTCGATTCAGACTGGTGAAAACCAAAACATCACAAACCGCGAAGAAAGCCTCAAAATCATCATCGCTCAGGAAGCCCAGGTTCCTCCACTTCTCACCAAAAGGTCGAATGTACGCTTCGATCTGGCTTTGGTATGCGCTTTCGCCTACCACCGACTTCCACGCACCCGCGTGCACGATCCGAGCTTCCGGGAATTTCTCAAGAATAGATGGGAAAGCCATCGCAAGATATTCATAACCCTTCTCGCTGGCAACCCGTCCCGCCAGACCGATCACCTTGTCAGTTTTCGCAATACCATGTTCCAGCCTGAACTTTTCAGCTCTTTCTTCAGAAACCGTTTTGACGATGATAGGAGTCGGCGATTCAACAATCTTTTCCATATATTTAGAGAGTACCGGAGAGTTTTCCGCATAGTCAAGCGAATTTTGCACGATCAGCGTCGCGTCTCGCAGCACCTCTTCACCAAAACGCATGGTCACGTTCCCAGCCAGCTTATTCATAGCCCCGCCGCTCATTTCCAGATCACAGTGGTAGGTCACCAGAACAGGCTTACCCAACTCTCGGGCGATCTTGCTTAAGACGATGGATTCAAACTGAGGCAGGTGCAGATTGACCACATCCGCCCAGGTTATCCACTGCATGGCGATCTTTGGCAAACTTGGCATGATGACACCCTTTGATAATCGGGTCAACACTGGCACACGGACAATGTGGAAATTTCCAAAGGGTTCTGCCTTGGGCAAGCTTTTCTCATGTTGAGAGGTCAACACGACAACATCATGCCCCAAATCCGCCAGCTCCTGCGCCAGACGCAAAGCATAGACGGAGAGCCCGGAACTGTAAGGGTGAAAATAAGTAGCAGATATCAGGATCTTCATTCTGTCACTTCCTTCTTCGCCTGAAAGCGTATTGACCGGGTGATGAGGGAGCCCAAATTATCACCACTGATGAACAAAGCGATGATACCAAAGATCGACGGGATCACGATCTGGACAAAATGAACGATCAGCGCCATCGCTAGCGCGGGTTCTTTTCCAACCCCAACCAGGGTATACGCGCCAACGGCGCCGGCTTCAAAGACTCCCAGCCCCCCAGGCGCAGCCGGCAAAGCGTTCACGAAGGCCCCAGCAGGTATGATCAGAACGGGCCACCAGGCTTTCGAGCTGTCCAAAATTGCGTTTTGCAGTACATTGTATTCAAGCATCGACAAAAACCAACTCACCGCCAGGATCAGGCTGGCGAGAATAAAGCGTTTTGCATCCAGAAAAAAGCTGAAACCCATCAGCAATTGCTCCAACGCGGGTACGAATCGCTTTTGTACCCAACTTGTTTCGGAAAACCGATCTTTGAACCAGCTAATGACTGTCCCTCTGTTCTTTGCCAGCATGATCATTAGAACCAGTCCAAACGCCAGTCCGCCAAAACCGATCCAGGCGATTTTTTCCAATCTATCGTTTTTAAACAAGAAGAGCAGCGCTACCAGGAGGAACATAAAACCAGTCAGCAGGTCCAGAAAACGCTCCGCGACGATCGACGCCAGCGCTTCCATATAGCTGGCTTTACCTTTGCTTCTTTCGGTCAGGATCGCCGCCCTGCCGAATTCACCTAAACGCAGCGGGATGAAAGAATTGAGTAAATAGCCAACGTTCATTGCCCAAAAAGCATCCATAAATCGGAACTTTGGCCCCAGGATGATCCAGCAGGTCAAACCTCGCAAAAACAATCCGAGCGTGAAAAGCAATATCACCAAAGCTATTGACGAGATTGACAATTGCCTGAAAGCAGCCCATAAAACCTGAAAATCGAGCTGGCACAACACCAGCCAGATCGCCAGACCGCTTAACAAGATCGGCAAACCGATCTTCATCAATCGGTTGTTTTTCTCAGTCCGGGCCTGCATTAATTCTCCAGGCGTAATATTGCCATGAAGGCTTCCTGCGGGATCTGGACGCTGCCAACCATCTTCATGCGCTTCTTCCCCCGCTTTTGCTTCTCAAGCAGCTTTTTCTTGCGGGTGATATCACCGCCGTAACATTTCGCCAGAACATCTTTTCGCAAAGCCTTGACGTTCGCGCGCGAGATGACCCTGCCCTGCGCGTAAGCCTGGATCGGGACAACAAACATCTGGCTTGTGATGATCCCTTTTAGCTTACTGACCAGCGCCTGTCCTTTATGGAACGCATCGCCTTTATGCACGATCGAAGTGAGCGCGTCCACTGGTTCTTCATTGATCAGGATCTGCAGCTTGACCAGTTCTCCCGCGCGATATTCGATGAAATGGTAATCCATTGAGGCATAACCGCGTGTGCTTGACTTGAGCAGGTCAAAGAAATCAACAATGATCTCCGATAATGGTATCTCAAAGTTAAGCTGCACCCGATTTACGGCTGGATATTCCTGACTGACATAAACACCGCGTCGTTTTTTGACCAGGTCCATGACCACGCCGTAATAATCAGTCGGCGTGAAGATCTCCAGTTCCATCCAGGGTTCATAGATCTCACCGATCTCGCCCTCATCCGGCAGATCAGCCGGCAAGTCAATAATGATCGTGGAGCCGTCCTTTAGATCGACCTTGTACTCAACCGATGGAGCCGTAAAGACGACATCGAGGTCATACTCACGTTCCAGGCGCTCCTGAATGATCTCCATATGAAAAAGGCCTAAAAAGCCGCAACGAAAGCCAAAATTCAGCGCTTCTGAGGTTTCAGGTTCAAAGGTCAGCGAAGCGTCATTTAGCTGCAGCTTCTCCAGCGCGTCCTTGAGACTTCCATAGTCCGCGCCTTCGGTCGGATAAACGCCGGCAAAGACCATTGGTTTGGCTTTTTTGTATCCAGGTAAAGGCTCCGCGGCGGGTTTGCCTGCGTGAGTGATCGTGTCACCAACCCTACATTCCGAAACGGTCTTCAAGCCAGTGGCGATATAACCGACATCGCCCGCTTCCAGGAACGGCACCGGCTTCATGCCGGGTTGAAAAACCCCGATCTCGACCGGATCAATTTTCGATCCCGTCGCCATCATTTGGATCTTATCATTGCTATTAATGCGCCCATCAAAAACACGGATATAGGCGATCACGCCTTTATAAGAATCGTAGTGAGAGTCAAAAACCAGCGCGCGCAAAGGCTTTTCTTTGTCAGCCTCCGGGGCAGGAACCCGCTGCGCGACTGCTTCGAGCACCTTGTCCACGTTTTCCCCGGTCTTGGCGCTGATGGCAATGATGTCTTCCTCAGCAACACCCAATAGCTGTACCAGGTCCCGCGTCACTTCCTCAACCATGGCGGATTGCAGATCGACCTTATTTAGAACGGGAATGATGACCAAGTTGGCATCCAACGCAAGATAAAGGTTCGCCAACGTCTGGGCTTCAATGCCCTGCGTGGCATCGATCACCAGGATCGCGCCTTCGCAGGCATAGAGGGCACGGCTAACTTCGTAACTAAAGTCAACGTGACCAGGGGTATCGATCAGATTGAATTCGTACTCTTTTCCGTCTGGGTCCTTGTAGACCATACGAACAGCCGAAGCCTTGATCGTCACGCCTTTTTCGCGTTCAAGGTCCATCGAATCGAGCACCTGCTCGGTCATTTCACGATCAGAGATCGTACCGGTAAGTTGCAGCATACGGTCCGCAAGCGTTGACTTGCCGTGATCCACATGCGCGATAATGCAAAAATTTCTAATGTTTTCCATAAGCGACTCAGTATAGTCTATTATACCGTTTCTAGCGCGCAGACAAGAGAGTAGGATCACATCCGTTTTTTATTGTACAGCCCTTGATCCACCTTTCTTGTTCTTTGACTGCAATTCTCAGAATGTCAAAATTCATAGCTTGTGGCATCCGGTGCAAGAGCGAAACAGATCATTTTCCTGTTCAAACGGAGCATTGCCAGCCCATATAAAGAAATGTTTCCGCAGAACTTGGTAAGTCATGTGTCACTGTTGCTTATTAAAAACACCTTTCCTCTTTCGCATGTGATTTAAATATCCACATTTGAACGGAAAGGTGTTTTGACTTAGCTTTTGGTGCTAATTCTAGTTGTTCGTTGAGATCATAGGCAGTGCGTTAACAAAGGGGGATGGTGGAGTATAGTAAATTACAGCGTTACAGAATGCAACTGCTTTTAAGCTATTGTATTCAGGGAACCTAGCCCCTATCAAATAATTGTACCAATAGTTATCTACCTTATGATCAATAGTTTTGGTTTCGTAAAAATATCCGTCCTTGAATGCATCCCCTGAAGTCAAGGTAGCTAAAGTTTCTGAAGTATTTCCTTTAAAATAATACCTCCTGAATTCCAGCTTCATGCTGGCGGTATCATTTCTATCAATTCCATTGAATTCAATTTTATGAATGCGGGAACCATGAGGAAGGACAACGTTCATAAATGCAATACGCACCCCATTTTCACTGTTCTCTATACATCCATCCCCTTCCCCATAATATACGGTGTTATGAGTACTGAATCCCAATGCCGCATAGGATGCAATCTGATCATTTGCCATGATCTGGTTATCTGGAGTCTTATTTGCCGTCAGGTCCTCTTCCAAATCTAAAATGATCTCCTCAAACTGAGGACCATATTCAACCGGAACCTCACCATTAGGACAGTAAGTGGTAGGTGGTTCTTCCCCACCGGTCACTGGCATAGGTTCAGAGATTGACAACGCGCCCAGCATAAAAACAAACAGCAGGATCGTTACAATAATGGTCTTATTTTTATTTGTCATTTTTCTCCTTTTCTTGTGTCATCGAAGTTTCGATCTTTCATACGGTCTTGCTTATTAACTTTTAACATTTTTTGGGGTTTAGATGATCATATATTTCTTGCCTGATGACCCATCGGTTCAGATGATTTGCTGATACAAAATTTATATCCCTTGAGTTTCTGACTGGTTCTATTTAAAGACTGCTTGATCATCTTCCGGTTTTCTTATGGTTTCGTTTATACATCCTCCTTTCTAAACTATTGATCAAGCCTTGGGGTGAACAAATCGTTTTCGACAAACGGGTTGAAATTATTTGGTTTTTAACTTCAGTATTTTGGTATTTAATGATGAAATTACCAAATCTTAGCCACAAAACAATAATATTCGAAAGTAATTTACGCGCATCAAAATGCAATTGTTTCTCTTCGGCATTATACATTAATTTGTACTTTTGTCTAATCCCAAGCTTTGTATTTTGCCAGGCTCTTTTTTCATCCTAAAATTTTAATTCGCCATTGTTCCTATGTCTGGAAGAAACTGTTCTGAGCGCTGTCTTGCTATCCGCAAATAATTCTTTAGCGATACATCATTTCCACAGTCCAAACCAAGCGAATGAAATAGCTGAACAGAGGATTATGATAAGATAATCGCATGTTTAAGGCACTGATCGAAACGCTACGTCCGCGACAGTGGACAAAAAACCTGGTGATATTTGCCGGCTTGATCTTTGACGGTCAATTCACGCAGTTCAATCCCTTTTTAAGGGTTCTGGCGGCAACGGTTTTGTTTTGCCTGGTCTCCGGCATAACCTATACGATCAACGATCTGCTCGATCTTGAAGCTGACCGTTTGCACCCACTCAAAAGCAAACGCCCACTAGCCTCAGGCAGACTTAGCAAAAATCAGGCTATCCTCTGGATCATTTTCCTAACCGCTATTGTTTTGATTGGCGGCTATCTGCTTTCGCCCAAACTGGCTTTAATCTTTATTGCTTATATCGTCCTGATCCTGGCCTATTCGCTCTGGCTCAAGAAGATCATGATCCTGGATGTCATCATCATCGCCATCGGCTTTGTTTTGCGGGTTTTGGCAGGACTGAGCGTTATTTCTGTGGCATATTTCTCCCCCTGGTTGTTTATCCTGACCACGCTTCTGGCGATGTATCTCGGCTTTGGGAAACGCCTGGCGGAACTACGCCTGCTGGAATCGGACGCTTCCAGTCACCGCAAAACGCTGGCAGGTTACAGCGTCCCGCTCCTGATGCAATATATCACCATCATTCTGACCGCGATCCTGATCACCTACACGCTCTACACCTTTTCCGCGCGACCGGATCAGCCTACCTACGAGATGATGCTGACGATCCCTTTTGTGATTTACGGCATTTTTCGCTACCTTTATCTGATCCAGAGCGACGCCATTGTTGGTTCTCCAGAAGAGGTGCTTCTCAAGGATCGACCAATGCAGATCGCCATCCTCTTATGGGGTTTATCGGTCATGGCGATCCTTTATTGGGTTTTGTGAGGTTTTGATGCCAGCTCTGACCAGTTCTGCCTGTGGAAAATTCATTCTGTGCGGAGAGCACGCCGTTGTTCACGGACAGCCCGCCATTGCCCTGCCCTTGAGCAGCCGCCGTATCAATCTGAGGGTTGAACCGTCGATTTTGGGTGCCTCCGGCAAGATCATGCTTTCTTTTCCAGCTCTGGGTCTTGATGCTGGGATCGATGACCTGCCCGAAAATCATCCCATTTATCACGCTGTTTTTGAAACGCTAAAAGTGCTTGGAATTACACAAAAGCCCAGCTGCAAGCTGCATTTCAACGCCAATCTGCCCATCGGATCAGGACTTGGCTCCAGCGCTGCCATGGCAGTCGCCACCATCCGGGGACTTTCCGCTTTTCTTGGTCACACTCTGGATGAGCAAACCGTCAACCAACTGGCTTATGAATGTGAAAAACAGGTTCATATCAACCCCAGCGGCATTGATAATACCGTTATCACATACGAAAAAGCTCTTTTCTTCCAACGAGGCAAAGAACCTGAATTAATCCAGACAGCAAAAGACCTCCACTTTATCCTCGCCGATACCGGCATCCAGAAATCCACCCGCGAGAACGTGGCAGGATTGGCGAAATTTCGTGAAGAAAACCCCGAATTTGTCAAACCAAGACTTGAAGAGATTGGCGATCTTGCCCGGACCGCGAGAAAAGCCTTGCTGAGCGGCGACGATATCCTGCTGGCGCGATGCATCAACCGCAATCAGGAACTCCTTCGCGATCTGCAACTTTCCTGTCCGGAATTAGATAAGCTGATATCGCTTGCCATGGATTCAGGCGCATTGGCTGCCAAACTCACCGGAGGCGGCAAAGGCGGTCACATGCTGGCATTGGTCGAAGCCGATAAAAACAATATCGTATTGGAACGAATGACCCAAAAAGGCGCGCTGAACGCGTTTATCACCATCGTGAAAGGCAATTAATCCATGAACAATCAATTGCTGTTTCTAAAACTCGGCGGCTCCCTGATCACCGACAAAAGCAAGACCGAAACACCGCTTGAGGATCGCATCCATATGCTGCTGTCAGAGCTACTTAGCTATCAAAACGAGCATCCAGCCACCCAGATCCTTCTGGGTCACGGCTCGGGCTCCTACGGGCATCATGTCGCTGCCAAATATGGCACACGAAACGGTGTCAAAGACAAATACGGCTGGACTGGCTTTGTTGAAGTTTGGCGAAGCGCGCGCAGATTGAACGAGATCGTATTATCAATCGGTCAGGAAATTGGTCTTTCCCTGATCTCTTTTCCCCCTTCTGCAACGATCATGGCGCGAGGTCAAAAGGTTGAAACCTGGAATCTAGCGCCCATCACAAAAGCGCTCCGATCCGGTCTGATTCCGATCGTTTATGGGGATGTCGTTTTTGATCAGGAATTGGGTGGCACCATCCTTTCCACCGAAGAGCTTTTTTATCACCTTGCAGCCCACCTAAAACCTGATCGCGTTCTCTTAGCCAGCATTGAAAAAGCCGTTTTTGCCGACTTCCCTGCCAATCAGAAAGCCATCAGGCACATCGATAAGAATGCCCCTTTGGATGACTTTCTTCAGGGCTCACAGAACCAGGATGTTACCGGCGGTATGCGCTCAAAAGTAAGCCAAATGCAGGCGCTTTGCCGCCAATCCGAAGCCTGTCAGGTGGAGATCTTCCGTGCCACGAACACGGGTGAACTTTTACTGGCGCTAAAGGGTCAGCATTCAGGTACAATCATCTCATAAAGACGAATAGACTAAAGACAGGAATCAAAATATAGGTTTTGTATGATATACACGCGACAACAACTTGAAGAATTTGAAGCCCAACACCTGGCGCCCTACGCGACCTTGAGCAAAAACTCAAAAGGGCGCAAATATCCGGAAGAAGAAGCCGATCTTCGCACCCGCTTTCAGCGCGACCGCGACCGTGTTTTGCACACGACCGCTTTCAGACGGCTTGAATATAAGACCCAGGTTTTCATCAATACCGAAGGCGATTATTACCGCACGCGCCTGACGCACTCGCTTGAAGTCGCTCAGATCGGTCGCTCCATCGCCCGTTCACTGGGAGCCAACGAGGACCTGATCGAAACGATCTGTCTGGCGCACGATCTGGGGCACTCCCCCTTTGGTCATTCCGGTGAGACGATATTAGCCCGCCTGATGAATGAGCACGGCGGCTTTAACCACAATCACCAGTCTCTGCGCATTGTGACCGTGCTGGAAAACCGCTATCCGGACTTCCCGGGGCTCAATCTGAGTTGGGAAGTTTTGGAGGGTATGGTCAAACACGAAACCGATTATGACCGTTCCGATGTGCAGGAATATGACCCCGAACTTCGCGGCAGCCTGGAAGCCCAGATTGCCAACGTCGCCGACGAATTAGCCTACACCGCTCATGATCTTGACGACGGTTTGCGCTCGGGTATGATCACCCCTTCACAGTTGGACGGCATTGCTATTTGGGAGATCATTAATGAGAGCATCGGTCGCAGAAAAACCGATTCCCTGGACGATCTCTCCCGCCATCAGATCATCCGCCGCCTGATCAACTTTGAGATGATCGACCTGATCCAGTCGGTGGATCGTTATCTGCGCAAAGCCAATATTCAAACCGCGCTTGACCTGCAAAAACTGCCATACAACGTGGTTGGTTTCAGTGAAGATATGTATCGCAGGAATCGTGAGCTTAAGGATTTCCTGTATAATAACCTTTACCGCCATCACCGCGTTGTGCGGATGGCAGCCAAAGCTGAACAGATCATCACCCGTATATTTGAAATGTATCAGTCCAACCCCGCAGCCTTGCCTCCGGAAGTTCAGGATCGTATCGATGAACGCGGATTGGAACGCAGCATTTGTGACTATATCGCGGGCATGACCGATCGTTTTGCCATTGATGAATATCACCGTCTCTTCAATGTAGACGTATTACCTTAGGAAGTGAAAAATGAACAACCCGATTTATCTTACCCCCTCCGGAAAAGCCAATCTCGAAGCAGAACTCGCTGAGTTGAAGGGACCCAAACGGAATGAAATTTCCCGTCGTCTCAAAAGCGCGATTGAGATGGGTGACCTCTCTGAAAATGCCGATTACCATGCAGCCAAAGAAGATCAGGGTTTTCTCGAGGGCAGGATACTCGAAATAGAAAGTATGCTTATGCGGGCTGAAATTACCGATGACAAAGATTTGGATAACAAAACAGTTCAAATCGGAAATCGAGTAACAATTCAGGAAGAAGGTGAGGTGAAAGAATGCTGGGAAATCGTTGGTGCCAGCGAAGCGAATCCGGCTGAGGGAAAAATCTCCTACGAATCCCCGATTGGGGCTGCCCTAATCGATAAAAAAACCGGTCAAAAAGTAAACGTCACGCTTCCGAACGGAGCAATTATCGTCTACAAAGTTTTGAAGATTGAATAATTGTCAAATTAATCAACATGTCAGTATCATTGATTTTCGTTACAACCATTTTTTGACTTATCATCTTCAGCAAATAATCGTATAGAAAAGGAGGAGTTGAATCCTCCTTTTTGTTTGCATTTGAGTTTGATAGTGTTTACTTTATCACTTGGCTTTATTTTCGGTAAATCGCCAGCTCAATTGTGTTTCGCTGGAAGTAACTATCATCCGGCAGTGGCAAGTCACCGTAATAAACGTCTACGATCCGTCCCTCCATACGCAGTGTTGCGGTCTCAAGAAGGAAAAGCTTGCCTGCTTCGGCTAAAATCGGTTCACCTCGGATTTCAAGCCTGGAATAAATTTCCGGTGTGTAATAAGCATGTTTACTCATCAAAACTTTTGTGACTGTTTGAATATCGTTTTTATCAAAAAGCCAGATATCGAATGCGGAAATTTTCTTGGGCTCGCCCACACCAATCAAGTCTGAAATGCTGACACCACATTCACCCAAAAAAGCTCCGTTTGGAGCATCAAAGGTAAAAGATTCGTCATAACGATCATCACCAAACATGTAGGTTGTCATAAACTGAGCAATTGGCCTTTCACCATTCCGGTTGACATTGCTTTCACCGTTTCGGTTTCCGTTAGCAAAAATCGAAGCGCGTTGTGCCACTGGTCTTGCTTCCGGTTGCGCCCTTGCTGCCATCGGGCGTGGAGCTGCCACAGGGGCGGCTTGTCGTCTGGGAGCAGGAGCGACATACGTCTCAGAGGTGATTTCCTGAGCTTGTTTTTTGTTAAAAAGGCCGAGATTGCCGAAGTTGAAGCCTCTCTCGCGGAAATAGAACCAATAAGCAGCAAATGCCCCACCAATTAGAAGGAGCAAGAGCACGATGCCCAGCCAAAGCAAAGAGTATGGCTTTTCATCCGGGACTTCAGGACCAACCACGACCTGACCATCTTCCCCTGTATCAACTGGAATATTGTGCTCTCCTGTTGGATGACTTGGCAAGGTAGTGTTAATAGCTGTTGTAAAGCGTTGAATCTGCTCACTGTTCAGAAAGCCTGGATTTGCGGCCAGATCGTTAAGTGTTGATTCACCCTTGCTCCCTAGTTCAGCAAAAGCCATTTGGGCTTTCGCCCGATCACCTGTAAGCGTGTAGGTTGTGATGGCATTTCGCAGATATTCGATCCGCAGATCCGGACGAAGATGCTCTGCAGATGCGTCTGTCCACTTGATTGGGAAGAGCACATAAGCAAAGAAAAGACCTATTAGAAGTCCGACGATCCCAGCAGCGATTGCCAGATTTCGAGGTTCACGTAATTTATCCTGAAGAATGGCTTTAAAGTTGTCCATTGCCTGCACCTCTCAACTGATAAAACTTGATGTTTTGTTTGGTGCACGTTTTATACCAACATCACTTAATCCGAGCTGTCATTCCCGATATCTTTTTTGGCAATTCACACAAGCTACACTGCGATCACGTTTTTCAACAAGCATTCCGCCGCAACTTGGGCAATTTTTTCCAGTTGGTTTGTCCCAGGAGGAAAAATCACAATTAGGATATCGTGAACAGCCGTAAAATTTTCGCCCTCGTTTGGTTCGTTTTTCAACCACCTCACCTTGTTCACATTGCGGACAAGTCACACCGATCTTTTCAAGCCACGGTTCAGTGTAACGGCATTTAGGGAAGTTGATACAACTAATAAACTTTCCAAATTTCCCATTGCGAATTACCAATTCACCGCCATCTTCAGGGCATAAGCGACCAATTTTTTCAGGTTCCAGCTTGGCGGTTGGCATATGCTTACGCGCGTTCTCAAGCTCCGCTGAGAAAGGAACATAGAAGTTTTTAATAACGTCCACCCAAGCTTTTTTGCCATCTGCGATCTGGTCAAGTTCATCTTCCATTTCAGAAGTAAAGTCCAGATCAACAACGCCCGGAAAGTATTCAACAACCAGATCATTGACCAGATAACCCATTTCGGTGGGATAAAGCCTTTTGTTATCGCGGCTTACATAGCCACGACTTTGGATAGTGGAAATGATGGGTGAATAGGTCGAAGGACGTCCAATGTTATTTTCTTCCAAAGCCTGGATCAGGGTTGCTTCTGAGTAGCGTGGCGGCGGTTGAGTAAAGTGTTGCACGGGATCCAATCTTCTCAGGTTCTGTTTTTGCCCCTCGCTCATGACTTCCAGAGGCAAATCGACGACTTCTTCCTCTCCATTCTCGTCATCAGCCTTGGCATAGCGATACACCGCCCTGAAACCAGGAAAAACTTCCCGATTCCCTGTAGCGCGCAACAAATAGCTTTCCTCTTCATATCTGCCATCGACTTCAACGGTTGTGATCTCCAGAACGGCTGGTTTCATCTGGCTGGCAACAAAACGCTGCCAGATCAGGCGATAAAGCGACAATTGGTCTCGGGTCAGATGCTTTTTAAGGCTTTCAGGGTCACGATTGACCGAAGTTGGTCGGATAGCTTCATGTGCTTCCTGGGCGGATGTATTCCTGCTGCGATATTGAGGTTGCTTTTCAGGCAAATAGCTTTGCCCATAACGTTTACTGATATATTCGCGGGCTTCCTTTACCGATTCAGCTGACACATGAACTGAATCAGTACGCATGTAAGTGATGAGGCCCGTTTCTTCTCCATTGCCAAGATCCAATCCTTCATATAGCTGTTGTGCCAGCGCCATTGTGCGCTGAGTCAAAAACCCTAAGCGTCGGGAGGCTTCCTGTTGCAAGGTACTGGTAATAAAAGGAGCGCCAGGCTTGATCGACTTGTTGCTGATATTGATATCGCTGATTTTGTAACTTGCCTTTTCCATGCGTGCGACCAGATCCATCGTCTTCTCTTCATTTTCAAGGCTCATTTCAAGATTTTGATCATCAACCTTTACCAGTTTTGCCATATACTCTTTATCAGAACCATCCGGATTGAGTAAGGCATGAATTGACCAGTATTCCTGCAGCACGAAGGCATCGATTTCACGTTCACGCTCAACTACCAGACGTAACGCAACAGATTGAACACGCCCCGCAGAAAGGTGACCTTTGACTTTTGCCCATAAAATCGGGGAAACACTGTACCCTACCAGACGATCGAGAATGCGGCGTGCCTGTTGGGCATCCACCAGATCAAGATCCAACTGACGGGGTTTCGAGAAGGCTTCCGCTACTGCATCCCGTGTAATTTCGTGGAAAACTACGCGTTCAACTTTTTCCGGGTCAATTTCTGCCGATTCCATCAAATGCCAGGCGATCGCCTCTCCTTCACGATCAGGGTCGGTTGCCAGAGTAACCTTTTTACTTTTGGCTGCTGCTTCCTTGATTTGTTTGACAATTGGCTTTTTTTCGTTTGGAACACGGTATTTCGGTTCAAAATTATTTTCAACATCCACACTTAGTTGGGACTTGAGCAAATCACGCACATGCCCGACTGACGCGATGACTTCATAATCCTTACCAAGAAAACGACCAATCGTGCGAGCCTTGGCTGGAGATTCGACGATAACCAGAGGTTTCCCACTTGCTTTGATTTTTTTCGAGCTTTTTTTATCTTCTGTCTTCTTTTTCGATGTTGATTTGTTGGAAGCAGTTTTCTTCGTTTTGCTTTTTTTACTGATCTCAACTACTGGTTTCTCCAAGCCCTCATGCGCAAGCGTGTTACCCATACGATAAATCTTAGAACCACAAACGGAACAGGTTCCGGTTGTAACTGGACCACCGCGCGCATTAAAACCAGCCACTGCGTCAGCTATCTCACGTTTTTCTTTACATTTAAGACAATATGCTTCCATAACAATTACTTCTCCAATTATTTCGGGGGTTTCTACCCAATCGGGCAATATAATACCATAATCATTTTATTGTCAAGGAATCAAAGATTAGACTAAAGGAGGATCATGTAGGATTACACTACATATTGGACAGTGACTAATGAAAAATAGCAGGAAGTGATAGTATCCGTTATTGTTAATACGCCAATAAAAGCAATAAGGAGAAACCACAACCTGCTATGGATAAGATAAC